>VFSW01002084.1_pt1 | contig 30313 bp, 31 predicted proteins | sample 5358111 | NCBI WGS metagenome assembly VFSW01 (sample SAMN11554181, study PRJNA540505) | mine drainage metagenome | isolation source: sediment from site ElyBrook_90M | place: USA: Ely Copper Mine, Vershire, VT | collected 2017 | reverse complement strand
CAATTACTAACGGGGCAGGAAGAGCTGCACTTTAGCGGCTCTTCCTGCCCCGTTACTATTTGTACCTTGAGGAAAGCTTCCCACTTTTTGTGATGATTCCGGCCTCGATCAAGAAGTTGCGCGATTTCTCAGGCGACTTCGCGATGCATTCTGCCAGTTTCCTGGTTGAAGCGGGGAGGATTCTGCCTATTGGCGTGGTCACCCTGGCCACCTTGAGGGCTGTTTTCGCCGAGCGTTTCGCCATGACAAGCCTCCGTGTACTGTTCAGGGACACTCCCATTCTGTACAAACCCGTGGCTTTCAGCAACCAGAGTCGAACTGCCCACGCCACACCAGCACCCTTGGCCATTTCTGTCTGCGAGACCATTAACAAGGAGGCGACTGGCGTTTGGAGAAATATGTGAGCCCCAACGCCGTCGCATCAAAGAGACTCTGCCTCGGGTCCTCGCCCATCCAGGCTTTCCGGTATCTCGGCACCCTGTGGGTGAAAGCCGGAATCTGCACGGCAATGGCTTTCGCGATCTCGTACTTGGTACTCGCGCCAACGGACTCGAAGCACAACCGCACATCGGCCTTGGAATAGCGGTGCAATTCGATACACTGCGCCTCGGCAAGATGGGCAAGCATCCGGTAGAGCTTGCGAATACGTGAGGTGCGCCGGGAGGTTCTCGCCCCAGTATCCTCTATCACAAGCACTTCGGGCTGGTAGCGCTCGATGAGCTTTCTGATCTCATCGAGCGCTTTGGTGTTTTTGTGCTTCTCGCGTATCTCCTTTATGCCCCAATCGAATGGATTGTCATGCCCTTCAAAAAGGACAAAGGCAAAACCTCGACTGAAGGCGTACACGGCAAGTACGAGCCCTTGCGTATAGTTATATGTCATGGTCCTTTTGTGATTTATCCCTTGTAATAGCACGCTCCAATGCCTGGGACAGGAGTTCCCGCTTGCGAATTTCTAAAGGACTGGTAGTGTTACGTAACCTCTCATGGAACCTGTAGATGTTCCGCATAACCCGATCCTCGACCAGAGTATAGGTATGGGGAAACATCTCTCCTGGGGGTGTCCCGAAGATAACCTGACAGGCCAGCGCCGCTTCGACCGAAGGATGGCGTCTGGCTTGCTCGATTCGGGAAATATGGCTTGCACTCTTAAATCCTACGAGTTTGGCCACTTCCTTCTGCGTGAGTCCCCACGTTCTCCGATGGGTTCTTAAATAGCAGAGCACTCTCTTTTTTTGTGTCATAGACCTTTCGTTTCCCTGGCGTTACTAAAATCCAGACAAACGTCTTTTCATTATCGCAACCACACACGTCTGGCATAGTGGGGAAAACTTGCCACGTTGGCATATTGAAATGGAGGTGGGGATGTGGGGAGTGGGGACGCAGCAATAACGAGTGTGTGCGAGCTTCGGACGCGCAAAAAAGGACATCGATGATGTCCTTTTCTCTCTTTCATATATATACATAATATCTTTCTTCTTCTCTATCTATTTCCTTCTTTATCTCGTTCGGTAATGCTGTAACGATCACACAGGTGCTCGATCTTGGTTTTCTCGGTCATCGGGACCACGTAGACGCCATGACTCTTGTAGGTCGCGAGGTGGAGGCGTTTTCGGATGATCTCGCCCACGTACCGGTGCGTGATGGGCCGGGAGTGATCGCTTCCAAATTGTTTGCTGAAGTTCGCGGTGATGTCCGATATAGGGATGCTCGCGTGTGAGGGGTTCGCCTGGATTAGTTCGTTAAGTACCCGAAGCATGTCTGCCTCAAGGGTGCTGCCCATCTCTACGGAGAGCGCCCGATCCAGGGAACGTGCCGTCGTACACAGTTCGGCGCGCAGTGCCTCATCATCCACCACGGCAAGTAGTGGTAGCAAAATCTGGTTTACGCGAGGTGAAAGACCAGGGTCACCCAGGGAATCGTCTACCGTAATGCGGGAAAGGTTCTCGAAGCGGTACATGAGCAGCTTGTTGCGCAACGATCTGGCTTCTTCCTTCTGGATATCGGGGAGATTGATGGGAATATCCTTGCGAAGCCTGCGCTGCCCCATCTCTTCCGTGAGGAAGCGGCTCTCCAGTGCCGGATCTTCAAAGGCGCGGCGCATCGCGACAATCTTAGGACCAAAGACATCGAATGCTCGTGGCTCGAAGTCGCGCTTACCCGTGATAGCGGTACGGAGCACAGGGAATCCTCTTACGTTACCGTTGTTGAATATCTTCACGAGTTCGGATGTTGCATCGCTGAAACGGAAGTCTGACTCGTCCAATATCAGTGTTCCCCGGAACATGTCCAGCGTATGAAAGATCGGTGAGACGGTCGATGCGCCGCCAGCCATGAATGCTTTGTAGCAGAGTGAGCCTACGACGGACAGCGCGCGGGTTTTTCCTGATCCATACTCGCCTCTAAAGCGCAGATACGGTAGTTCATTGAACGCATCGTAGACCCATGTCAGGAGGACGTAATACGGGACGAGGGTCTGGAACGATTCTGAGAGATCGACGTAGCGATTGAGATACGCCCGGATGTCTCTAACAAGCTCCGTGAGCGTGCCGTACGGTTCGGGTATTTCAGGCAGCAGTAGCGCTTCATGGCGGATGAGATCATTTTTTGCGCGGATCGGCACCACAACAGTATCCCCATCAAGCTCTACCGTTTCCTCAATAGTGATCTTTCCTTCGTGAAAGACAGCAAAGGCGGTCGTCTTTAATTCCTTGTTGTAAATGAGTTCAACCAGCCGTCCATCAGGAAGGCGTTGGAATGCAGAGGGTGTCTGCTTGCGTGGTGATTGTTCTTTCTTGTCGTGCATGGTCATGGACCAAGCATATGCCATGTGGTGGTGGTGCAAAGGAGGGGGAATGTACCGCAGAGGAAGATATTCCAGACTAGAAATAACTTGTGCGACGTGCAATGATTGGACATAGTGCTTGCCGTGACAAATTCTGTCGAAGTGCTAGAGTGAAGTCGCGGAATTCCCGCCCAGATATATATGCGTTATTTCATTTATTGCAGAAAATCCACTGAATCAGAGGATCGACAGATATTGTCGATTGATTCCCAGGAGGCAGAGATCCTGGGCATCTTTGCCAATCGCCCCGAGATCGAAATCGTCGATGTTTTTAGGGAAGCGTACAGTGCCAAGGCTCCGGGACGGGCCATTTTCGGCACGATGCTGGAGCGCATTGAGAACGGCGAGGCCGATGGGATCATCTCCTGGCATCCTGACCGCTTGGCACGCAACTCAATCGATGGTGGGCGGATCATCTACCTCCTCGATACCAAGACGATCAAGGACCTTAAATTCGCCAGTTTTGGATTCGAGAACACCTCACAGGGCAAACTTATGTTGTCGGTACTCTTTGGGTTTTCAAAATATTATGTGGACTCGCTCTCCGAAAACGTCAAGCGCGGCAACCGCGCCAAGCTGAAACAGGGTTGGCGCCCAAATCATGCCCCCATCGGGTACCGCAATGATCGGATGACAAAGACAATCGTGAAAGACCCGGAGCGTTTCGCGTTCGTCCGCAAACTATTCGAACTGGCGCTTACGGGGAGCTACTCAGTTCGTCGCCTCACACTCGAAACCCGTACGTGGGGATTGAAGACGATCAAGCGCAAACGCACGGGTGGTAAATATCTCTCCGTTGGGAACATCCACAACGTACTAACCAATTCATTCTATATGGGCGTCGTTATGTGGGATGGAATGGCCTACCCAGGCGCGCATGAGCCTATGGTAACCCGTGCGGAATTTGCACAGGTTCAGGCTCATCTTGGGCGATTCGGTAAGGTCCCCGCGAAGAAACGCTTCTTTCCTTTGCGTGGAATGATTCGATGTGGCGAATGCGGACTTTCCGTTACCGCCGAGAACAAGATCAATCGTTACGGGAGCCGCTATACCTATTACCATTGTACCAAGAAGCGGTTGGACTACCAGTGTGCTCAGCGATCCATCACTGCGCTAAAGCTCGACAAGGCGTTTCTGGGCTTCTTGGGTACCCATACTCTTCCGCAGTCACTACACTCATGGACACTCGGACAAATACAGCGCGAGCGGAGCGGTGGCGCCGATGATATGGTCCAGCAGAAGAAGGCACTACAACATGCGTATGACGACACGGGAAGTGCACTCCACAATCTGACATCGTTGAAGATACGCGATCTGATTGTTGAGGAGGATTTTCTACAACGGAGAAAGTCCCTGCTTGAAGAGCAGAAAGACATCCAAGAGAACCTAGCAAAACTTGGTACAACCGATCAATGGTTCGAACCCGCTGAAAGCGTCGTTTCGTTCAACAATAGAGCCGTAATTTGGTATCAGATCGGAGATGACGAAACAAGATGGCAGATCGCCAGCGCAATGGGTTCGAACCTCACCCTGAAAGACAGGAAAGCGAGCATTAAAGCCATGGAACCGTTCATCTCTCTCTCAAAAAACACCACTCGTCCTACACTGTGCCGTGCTCTGGACAAAATTCGCACACTCTACAACCAACGCGATCCAGAATTCATGCGCTCGCTTTCCATCATTCGTCTCCTTCATGAGAAAAATCAAGAGGTATCTCCGGATTCGATACCGGCATCCTGTCGAGAGGAATCGGCCGCATGATAATCTTGTAGAGTGTGATGAGCCGGGTTGCCATCTCAAGAGCCGCTTCGTGAGAAAGCGGTTTACCAAACTCTGTTTGGTAGATATCAATAAATTCGTTGAGATCCTTCTCGGTGAGTTGCATTCTCCAACAATACTGTGTGTGGCATTGTGCGGTAGAAGAGCAATCGTGACTCCGAGAACAATTCAACACTAATGCTTCGGTTGCGCACGGCACACCCGCTACAGACGTCCCCAACGCCCCATGTCTCCAGCTGAACCAAACTGTTCACATGCTGAATCGCCACAGCAATTTTTCCAGAAAATCGCGGCCTGCCACTTGGGGTTCTTCCTTTTCCCCTCCTTTCTTTCATTCGGCTATCGGGTAATTTTCTAGTTTGTAAGCCTTTTCTTACCCCAAGTGGCAGGCCGCGCCCGTTTTGGAGCATTTAGGTGATGTTTCGCTTGTGGAGTGGTTTTTCTTGGGAGTAGGATTGGTTTTGGGTAGAACAAGAATATGAGGGAGGAGAAATACCAATGAAAACGACCATCAGCTTTGCTTTGATTGCACTGAGTATCGCTTTTGGTGGCAACGCCAATGCGGCATTTCTGGCGTCGGATTGCAGCAATATTGCCGGATACCATATGGTATACGACAATCTCTGCATGGGGTTCGGGGAATTCATGACCCAAAATGGTACTCATTTCCTGGCAATGTCCACAGATCCGGCGCCGCACGCACTTCCTTCTACTGAACCGTATGCAATGGTCTACAGTTACCAGGACGTTCAGAACGGCGCCTCGGGACTCAAGTGGACGGCAGCGCAGTACAACGAGATGGCATACTTGGTTCAAAATTATCCGGCTATGTACACCCCTGATTCACAAGTACCAGCTTGGGCAAAAGGCATAGCGGCTGCAAACATGAACATTGCAATCGCAAATATTGCAGTACCTGGTTCAGTCCCATTTCCTGACGCAAGTTCACCCATCTACAACGGGAATCAAGCGCAACTGATTTACAATCAAGCTCTGGGTATTCCTAATTTCAACTGGACGTACTTGGGTATGCAAATTGTCAGTATCCCGGGCAGTGATGAGTATTTCTCGGACCAGACGGTCGCTCCGACCTTGGCGGCAACGCCCATTCCGCCGGCAGTTTGGCTTTTTGTCAGCGGATTGATTGGCCTTGTGGGAGTCTCCCGGAGGAAGGCTTTCAGAACTTAGCTAATTAGTAGTAACCGCGCTACAGAATAAAGACCAGATGAAATGAGACACCCTTCTGACGCCACTGCTCTGAGGCGGCAAGCCAAGCTGTAACAAACTTACCCGCAGTATGGATGGCGTCCTTCCAAAGTGCTTCTGCGCCATCAACGAACAAAACATATCCCTGTGTTCGTGGTAACCACTCCATGTCTGTCAAGCACTCATCAAGGGCGTCCCAATTACGACCAAAGTAATCTGGAAAATGTAGAGCACTCGCTATGGCGACGAATAGATCGTCATCTGAGGAAACCTTTGAAAGATCGACACTGATCATTTTCACTGGTGAAGATGCTAGCTCATTCTTCACTACGTTTACCTTGGTAGGCGAATCGAAATGAATGCACTGGCAGCTTACTTTACTCAAATTATTCATAGTAATCATCTGTGCTACTTTGGATACAGTTGAATAAAACTTGTGTAATGATCGTCGGTGTAATACGTCCGCCCTGTATCGATATCGCGGACTATTCGTCGAGAACCCCGATTGGATGACCCAGGTGTGTCTACTGTATATTCTCGATAGTTACCCTGAGGCAAATTCCCTTCGCTATTTCTAAACACCGTGCCATCTTGTTGATAGTTAAATGGCCCACCATTTTCGATGCTATTAAGTGTCTTTTCAATTTCATCGATATGACCAGCATCATTGAATGGTATGTCATACCCCGACATCTTTGTACCATTTTGAACGGCCGTGTCAATTGTAGCTTGTCCCGCCTTTCTCTCTGCGGCTCCTGCGATAACCTGCTCGCCAACACTCACCGTCTTCTCTGCTGCTGCAGCTCCGTCAGCCACTTCACCAATACCGGGTGTGAGCATTAATGTCGTTGTAGTAACCTCGACAGGATGTTGTATCGCATAGCTAGGAGCCCTGGCAAACGCGGCAATGGGGTGGCTGATGTCATATCCTATCGAGCCCCAAAATGCATCGTTGTATGCCTTCTGGGGATCGAATGGTGGTTGTTGCACGGACGTCTGAACCGCCCGTGGTGAAGATGGCTGTGATGCGCCAGCTCCTGGCACCACTATATTCTCATGCGTTGCTTGTTGTGCCACCTCCTTGGATAGCTGTAGTGCTTGTTGCTTAAGAGTCGTCAGTTCCTGTTGATATTGCGCAATCTGCTCCGGTGTAAGCTGTGAAGTCGAGGGCAAAGCAGTTGGGCTGTAAATTATAGCTGAAGGGCTTTGACTCACTGGCGTTGACGTTACCTGCGGTGCTGAAGCGACGACCTGCCCTGTTGTCAAATCAACAATCACACCACCCGGCAACCTACCATAGTTACCGGCTTGAGCAATTGACCCATTTTGTTGAATAGATGCGATATCAGCAGCATCTTTTGCAGAAAGTGGGGCTTGCGTGGTAGAGCTGCCTGCCCCTACAGGTGGACTTGGGGATGCCGGAGCCGGGACGGTACTTACAGGCATCCCCTGCGCACCTATTGCGGGGACAGCGGTGCCCGTTGTCTGACTGGAATATTGACTCTGCTCCTGCTGTTGTGGTGCATCTAATTTTGCCTGCTGCTCGCGCTGGTACTCTGCCTGCTTTGCTGCAAAGGTCGCCTGCTGTTCCTGGTACTGCTGATCGTTCTTGATTTGCCACTGATGCAGTTGCGCCTGCGATTTTGCCGCTGTGGTAGTTTGCAACTCCTGGTATTGCTGATTCAGCCGATCCTGTGTGTCTTGCTGCTGTTTCTGCCACTCTGCATCTTTCTGAGCCTGGGTTTGCTGCTGCACCTTCCATTTTTCTGCCGCAGCGACTTGTTGCTCCTGGTACTTTTGATTCGCCCGAGCCTGTTGCTCCTCCTGAAGCTTTTGGTTCCTGGCATCCATTTGCGCTTGGTATTGCAGGTGACTCTGCCAAGCGGCATCCGCTCTCATTTGCTGCTCTTGCATGGAGCGCGCTGCCACGGCCTCCTGCTCACGCTGATACCGCGCCTGCTGCGCATCAAAACGCGCACGCTCTTCTGTGTTTCGTCGGTCGAGCGCGGCTTGAGATGCGGCTCGCTCCTGCTCCTGGTGTGCCTGCTGCGCCACATACTGCTGTTGCTGGCTTTTCTGTTCAGACTGCTGCTGGTAGTCCTGGTACTTAGAATCGAGCGCTTGAGTTGCTCGTGCGCCGAGACCCTGCACAACTGCTGTGGCAAGATTCGAGAGAAGAGACGATCCAGGACTAGGCCTACTGGGATACGCCTGCTGTTGTGAATTGTTGTATGACGACGGTGGAGAGTTCCTACTGTCTTGCAAGTGCCCTACAAGCTGGGGTCGCCCAGGTACCCCATTTTGAATCTCACCGGCATATATGCCGCCGTTTGATCCTGTGGCTCTGAGAGAGCCTTCCCACATCTCCCCGCGACGAAAGATTCCTGTGAACTGTAGCTGCCCATCATGGGATGTGAAAGAGCCGTCGCCCTCTGGAATACCATCCGTGAACTGTGCCTCTACAACACCGTCAAACTGCTCGTTGTTTAACAGAGCCTCGACACTGACGGCACCGTGGCCGTTGGCCAACCCATGCATGCATTGACCGGTATATGCCGAGAGTTGATGGTAGGTTGAGGACGGCAGCCTGACCGCGCAGGTACTGCCAGCAGCCAGTGCCGATACGATGACCGCAAAGAGCGCAACGAGAAGAGCAAGAAAATGCCGCATACACCCCTCCTGGGCAATGCCGCCAAATTAGTTGTTATCTATTCAGTCAATATTGGTATGTGCGTATGTGCCCGGCACTGCTCGTCGGGCACCATTTTTTACAGGATAGTCCAGAAACGGTACTTGGGACAAGGTTTCTGAATGAAATTACTTCACAGCGTCGTGCAAAACAACAACTTTGCCAATTCCAGCTTTTTCCAGGTAGGCAAATACTTCTTGTAGCATCTTTGTGACGTTTCTTTTGCTTCGCGTTTTTTGTTGGAGTAGGATTTGTTTTAGGTAGAACAAGAATTCATGGATTGAGGGGAGTTCATATGAACAAAAACATATTGAGCATCATTGCAGTCCTTGCCATGATGATTCTCGCGCCTATTCGGCAAGTATATTGACTACCAATCAAACAAGAAGAAGGAATCCGTCATTATGAAGCTAATTTGTCAGTAGGCATTGCGTGTGGTTTGAAACGCTACCAGGTGATAAATCGTGGGCCTCTCTTTGGAGGGGCTACATTCGTTGCACGTGCGGAGGCATCCGCAGGACTGACGGGCTTTGTCCGAGTTGCGCCAAACCGATGCTGAAGCTGGAATTGATGACCGTGCTGATGGTAGATGGCACCGAGGAGAGGGTCCTGCCTGCGCACATGGGAGGTGAGGGCCGGTACGAAGACTGGGTTTACTTGATCATGCTCGAACGAGAATGGCTGCGGCCGGTAACAGATGCTGATCGCTTCTTCAATGTCGCCGAAGGCAGAAGGCCTTCTGTCCGGGCAATCGTCGTGCTTGTCTTTTGGACGTATTTTGAAACGCGCATCGAGCGTCTGTTTCGTGAGGTGCTTAAAGACCTTCCAGTCGCCGTAACTGAAGACCTCCTTCGAAGATACGCTTCGATTGGTGCGCGCTTAGATAGGCTCTATAAGGTCGTCTTTTCGACAACATACTGGGCGGACCTTGATAGCCTTGGGTATGCCTCAATATCGAAATTGCTGACACGCGTTCAACAGCTGCGAAACGAATTTGCGCATGGCCATCCCGAGGCAATTGATGACGCCCTTGTAGCGGACTTAGTGATGGGCTTGAAACAGGAACACGAAAGTTGGATTTCTGTGTTCAACAAAAGAATAGCGGCCAGATCGTCCAGCGGGAAAATCCGTGTCTGACAAGCCAGCTAACACCCGGATACGGCGGATGATACCAGATAGGTACTAGCTATTGGCTCTGTTTTCTGCACTACAGCCCATTGCCGTGATACAGAGGGCAACGACTCGAACAAATGGAAATTGTCGATGCTGATGGCCTTCTCCAGGCCATGGTCATCTACAATGAATCACAGCACGCGAGGAGTGCTCTAGCATATTGATCGCCAGCCTCCCTCACCCACTCCTGACGAACTAGAGAAATCCATGTGATTATCGCAATGATGGTTATGGCTGCTGCGCCCATCATTGCTGGGGTGGTCACGCTATATGCAGCCGTAATTGTATCAACAGAGAAGCCATGGGCCCCGGACCTTTTAAGCGCGACAATAATCAGCACAAAGAATGCGAGAACACTTACTATAAGGCCAACTATTTTTAATCCCAAGAGATTCCTCCGGAAACCGTACGAGGTATTTTCCTTCTCGACCAAAGGGAAGGATGTCCCTCGACATTGTTCTTTGAGCCAATGTGTCGCTGATTCGTATATTGAATCGGCTTGCGCAGGCTGAGACGCCTCTACCGCTGCCGTCGGGAATTCAACATCAAGTTTCTGGCGCAGAAATCTGTGGTAGCGCGCTTTTGTTTGCGACGGTAGTTTGTTGTTGCTATGACGGAGCCACGCGGTTGTTGGCCAGCCACCCCACTCTTTCAATAGCATGCCCTCTATCTGTTTGCCTTTCGATCGAGCGATGTGTGCTAAAAGATAAAATATTCCGCATGCGGCCAACACAGAAACGAATGCACTTCCAGTGTTAGATAGTAGAGTTGGGAAGCACGCAACCAACACCAGTAGGCCAGGAAAAGCTGTGATGAGGGCTGGATAGAGCCTTGCTTGAAGGCTGTAAGCATCAAACAATGGCCAGGGGTTAGTCATAGTCTTCTACAGAGTCAAAAAATGCGAATGGTTCAGCGATACTTTCGCCGGAACGATCAGGCATAGTGCCTGAGTGATATCGGAATTTGATACCTTGAGTCTTCCTCACGCCGATCCCGCGCCGGCGAAATGCATTTAATACCATCTTCCTGGGATGTTTCTCATCATCTTTTGGAGCTGAAACAATCCCTAATCTTTGTTCGGGAGAGTTTTTCGGAAGTATTGGTCCGACGACAAGATCAAGAATGCTGGGGGTCACATTGCTCCGACTGCCATGGTGTGGCACTTGGAAAAGGCGCACGGTTTTGAGATCCATGCCCATCTGGGACGCATAACCATGCCCCCACCATAGCGCCTGAACACCAGCATCTCCTGTCAATAGAACAGATGTTTCTCCGAAACGGCCGAATAAGACCGTAGTGCTCTCATTTTCGGCGGCTGTTACCGCGCTTTCGCGGAGCCGCTCGTTGTCCCAATCTTCCGGTATCCAGCTGATCACCTTTTCAACCAGTTGGGCGAATAACCCCGCCACCTTAGGGGTGCCCAGCAAGATACCACGCGATTCCAACAATGCCACATCGGGATCAGGTGTCTTGCGAAACTGGGGGATGAGATGTTGATAGGTCGATCGGTTTGGTGAGAGGACTGTAAACGGGCCAATTTGCTGTCCTTGGAAGGGCTCCTGAATAGCAACGCCTTTCTCGGCTGCCAAATTAATCAACTCCTCAATTATTGGGTATTCCTTTCGGATGCTATTCGCAAGACCTTCTGCGGTCCAACGTTTATCAGCGAAGAGTTCGACGATTTCTGGCGCGTGGTGCCACAAGCCGTGCAACCAGAGATTCCGCGTAGGAATCTCACGTAACACAGTCCGCAGACCGGACGCATGGTCAGTATCAGGATGGGTGTTTATTACATGAGATATAATTGAATTTTGTCCATACACGTCTTTTATGTGTTGAACGATTGTTTCACCGGATGCTTCAGTGCCTCCATCGATAACGAGTATCTCGTACGCACCCGGGTTGCCGTATCGCACCACAATGGCGTCGCCAGCTTTTGTACCATCTCCTACTGGAAAGAATTCAATCTCGAAGTTCATATGTCGTTATGTGTTCAACGGAGGTAAATAATTGGCAAAGTGCCTCGCTAGGATTACATTAGGGTTCCCTTTCATAGCTTGACCTTCGGCCTCTTAATGAGCCCAACGACCTTACCGCTGACGTTAAACTCATCGCCAGCGTGTATATAAATTGGCTCATAGTCGAATGAGGAGTCAGCCATCAAAACAATTTGATCATTGGCGGCACGATCGTCGATAAATCGCTTGATCGTCCCCTTGTTGTCTACAATGGCTAAGATGATATCGCCGGTGGTAATATTCTTCTGCTGGCTATCAACGATGACAAAGTCACCATCCTCGATGTACTTCTCGCCAACCTTCGCACGATTCATAGATAGACCATCTGCTTTAATTGCATAGAGGCCTCTTGGTTTCGTTCGGCCGACAAGCTTACTCGACACCCGAAGAAACCCTTGGAAGTTTTGTTCAGCAAATATGGTTGCCGGACCACAATTCGCGGTACCAATAATCGGGATGGAGAATAGCTTCGCAGTTTTCTCCAAAAGCCCTTTTGACCAGCTTGGTTCCGACGCCGAACGCTCCATGACTCCCTTCGCTCGATCAAGACTTAGAAAGCCTTTCTTTTGCAGTTGAGTCAGGTGGTGCTTGATCTTCTGGGGAGGCTCCTCGGGCATTCCGATGAGCCGCGCGACCTCGCGGAGACTGAGTTTCGCGAGGTTCTCCTTACGCGAAATCCGCAGCAATTTCTCTTGTATTTCATGCATTTGATAAACCTAACATACATCTAATTATAACGCAATGATGACTTGACGTTCTTTACGGCTCTGATATGATTTTACTAGCCCTTCGCGGGCATGTCGAAAATGGCCGTAGTATCAGAATTCAATGAGGATTACTTTATGGCACTTAAACACCACGAACGTACGTCGCAGGGGGCTTTTCGTCGGGAGCGTTCCGATTCCCTGGCAAAGAATCTGCGAGAAGACTACCCGGAATTTAACAAGGTTCATGGAAATACGACGCTGGGAACACTGAAGGAGGAATCAGGCGCAACCTCGATCAATGGAGTTCGCGAATACCTTCGGAATAAGAAATAACATTGCACCACAAATTGCTTGTTATGCATGAAGATGGTGAGAGGGCACCCTCAGTATTGAGTCGTTATGTGGTAACGATTGGACTACATTACCGCGCCTTCATATGCTATGATTTAGCTAATTTATTAGGTATATAGGAACAATATCATGACAACCGAGCATGAACACGAACACAAGAAATATATCTTCTTTGTGGACAACAAGAAGTACGAAACTACAAAAAGCAACCTCACTGGTGCAGAAATCAAAGCGATGATTACTGACTTTGATCCAAACTACGCTCTGTACCTTGAGAGCCCTGGTGATGACCCTGATGAGCTGATTCAGGACTCAACCAGCATTTCCCTAGATACAGATAAAGGACCAAGGCGTTTTTATACCGTTCCTCCGGCAAACTTCGGTTAAACCATGGGCCTTATCGATGACCAATTTTCTGTGCTTCTCGAAGCATACACGGACGCGGACATGCAACACCTGTCAGATGGCTCCCATGTAGTAACGGTTCCAAACGTACAACTTCCATCTGGCTGGTCAACACCAAACACCACCATCAAATTTCTTGCTCCTCCTGTTTATCCTCATGGAAGACCAGATTGTTTCTGGACGGATCAAGCTCTCCGACTACTAAATGGAGCACTGCCGCAGAATACTAATGTCCAGCCGATACCTGGAACTGGTACGAGTGATACATGGCTCTGGTTCTCTTGGCATTCGACCCATTGGAATCCTAACCGCGATACACTCACTACTTACATGAACATAATTCGTGATAGGTTTAAGAAAGTACAGTGAACGAACTTATATTCACAGAGGAAGACTACTCGTCATTGCGCACTAGGCTGTACGATTCAAAATTTGAATCATGCGCAATACTGAGCACAAGCGTTGTAGAGCTTCCTCATGCTGTAAGGCTGCTTGTTCGACGAATCAATATTGCCCCACCAGATGGGTATCGCAAGCGGAATACCTCATCTGCGATTCTTGAACCATCATTTCTTGCTCCAATTGTAAAAGATGCACGAAAGCATGGAAACGGCCTAGTTTTCGTTCATACTCATCCATGGGAACTTGGCGTCCCGGACTTTTCTACCGTTGACTCCAAGGGTGAGCAGATTCTCCAAGAATTTTTACATGGGCGGGGCGTAATTGGGCCAAACGCTGCGCTCGTGTTTGGTGAGAATCATTGCAAGGCGCGATTACTGGGCACAGATACGGGAGTCTCTGTACTTACGATAGGCGCTACGAGACGCGTGATTTATGATTACACAAGAAAGGTGGATATACACCTAGCCCATGATCGGCAAGTACGGCTCTTAGGCGCTGACGCTCAACGTAAATTGCATAAAATGGTCATTGGTGTCGTCGGAGTTGGAGGAACTGGCTCTGTAATCGTTCAGCAACTCGCTCATCTAGGTGTCGAGAATTTCATTTTGATCGACCATGACCTCGTTGAAGAAACAAATCTCAATAGACTGGTTGCCGCACAACACAAGGACGTCGGAACACCAAAGGTACTCATTGCTGAACGTCAGGCAAAACAAATAATACCTAGCGCCCAGGTTACCACCATCCAGGGAAGTGTACTTGATCTCGATGTTGCAAATTCACTAGTTAGTGTCGATTTTATTTTTTGTTGTACTGACACGCAAGCTAGCCGCGCCGTGGTCAATCAGCTTGCCTACCAATACTTAGTTCCGTGCATAGACATGGGCGTCAGTATCACAACCGGCGATGGGACGATACAGAGAATCACTGGACGGGTACAACTTCTATCGCCCGGGCATGCGTGCCTCACGTGCCAAGAATTATTGGATTCAAACATTGTTCGACAAGAGTTCATGACGCCTGAACAACGAGACCAAGACCCTTATTTTATAGGTCAGGGCGAACCTCAACCTGCTGTCATCTCATTAAATAGCACAATGTCGTCGCTAGCTACAACAATGTTTCTTGCTGTTGTGGCAGAATTGCCCAGTAAGGCACGGCAATTAAACTACGATGCCTTGATCGGAAGAATTCGAGCATCATCAGCCATACGCCATCCTACATGCGTAGTGTGTTCAAGATATGGCGCATTAGGAAGAGGAAACGAATGGCCGCTCCCCGTTCGGAAGGTTCTCAGTGACGATACCCAGACCTAAGGTTTTATGGATCGGCTTGGGCAAATATCCAGATGTCTCGCGAGAGTTTTCAAGGCGTGATCTCGTTCTAGATTCAAACATCTCAGTTAAGGACCCTCACCTCAGAAGTATGCTCTGCCAAGCGCGTGGTGCAATCCTTTTCCACGATCAAAAGAAACTATCGCGAACAAAGGTTTTTATTGAGCAGGCTATAAGCATCCCAGTTAGATACTCTGGTCTTCGTCTTTGCATCCTCATTGAGAATCCAGAGCAGGCAGATGAAATTGTGGCCATGATTCGTGACCTTGCCCCAATGACAGATTCACCTCAAGCAGATAAGGAGTTACTACAGCGAAACTATGATATTCGCATCGTAAGCATGGGTTCGTTTGATATTCCCAGATTCGCACAGGCTTTCGCAAGCCACAATCCTGGCCGATCGCCAAATCTAGATCTCAATATAGAGGGAGACGTATCACTAAGAGATGAAGATAAGGCGTTACTTAGAAGAAGCTTCAATGATTGTCGCTCCATCATTGTGCGTAGCATGAATAAAGGGCGCTCCGGAGCTGAGATTGCAACCATATTCCCGAAATTTAAAAGCACACATCACAGCGGAAGCTCTCTTCCATATATCACAAAATTTGATACTAGGGATAAAATCGTCAAGGAGATTAATTATTATACTGACTATGTTTATCATCACGTCCCATTTAATCTTAGTCCTGGCATTGACCATGGCCGTAGTTTTACCGACTGCGATCGAGGAATTATCGTCGCTAACTTTGTAGATCGGTCGATCCCGCTGTTAGATGCCATACAATGCGGGTCTGGTCCGCATGCGCTGAATTCTCTTTTCGATGAAGCGATGGGCAATTGGTTTCTCAACGCTAAACCAAAGAATGACCATCCTTATTTGTCGCTCCAACCAATTGACGATCTAATCACCAGAAATCCTCCGTCAGAACGAAATCGATTTAAAATCGGAAATCTCTCACGAGATGTACTTGCTAAGGCAAAGAGATGCGGTGCTGAGCTAGAACCTGCTGATATATTGCATAGAATACGAAAATTACCATGTAATCGTTATCTTTCTGGTGTTTCCCACAGAGACATGCATGTAAGAAATATACTTGTGAAAGGTTACGATTCTTTAGTTATTGACTTTGCAAAGACAGACCAGGGACCAATGCTTCTCGATCTCGCGACGTTAGATGTAAGTATTGCATTTGATTCTGCGCCGATACGTCCCCAACGGGATCACTATACGAAAAAAGCCTTGAGGCTCCGTGAAGATATCTTTCAAAAGAAGCATCAAGACTGGGAATCATTTATTTTCGATCTTTTCAATAAGGAGGAGTTACTATCTCTTCCCTCGCAAAGATGTGGTCACGAACCATTCGCGCGCGAATGGTCATGTATACGTCAGATTCGGCAACTAGCCTTATCCTCTCAGAAAAGTAATAATGAGTACATCATCTGTGTAGCGATAGAACTACTGCGTTGTTCAACCTTGCCAAGCAAGGAACATGTAGCGGAGTATGCATATTTTCTAGCAGATCGCCTAGTTAGGTCGGTCACCCCATGATCACAAACTAGGTTCTTAGCACTATGTATCACAATAAAGCCACCCAAATAAATCTTAAGGGAGTCACAAGCACTCATGGGGCTGCGCAGGCGCTGATACATAATCCTGGGGACATATCTCTTATAGAGCGAGGTAGGTTGCGAGCCCTGGTAGGTATGTGTCCATGCGGCTGCGGTACAGTAATAACCATAAACCTAGATCAACGTGCAGGTAAGGCATGGGTTCTTTACAACCGGAGGAACGGTATATCGTTATACCCATCTATATGGCGCGACTCAGGCTGCGAGAGTCATTTCGTCATCTGGAAGAATCGAGTGCTATGGCTTGATGGTGACTGGCTATTCGATGAAGATAATATAAACCAGCTTATAACAATCATAACGCCCCTCATTCCAAGCCATGAATTTGTGCATTTTCACGAGATCGCTGAAAGAATCGATGAAGTTCCATGGTCCGTGCTCCGCGCATGCCGCAAGCTTGTGAGCACCGGACAGTTTACGGAGGGGCGAGACCAGTATCACGGTTACTTTAAGAAGGTGCTGTGAGGTCAGCGATAGAGTTGACCACTATTTGTTTCCACATTGTCACTTTTTCTAGTCGTGTCCTCATACAGGCAAATGGTTATGCTCGTTATATGTGGATAGATGAATCCATCGTATACCTCGCCACCACCAACGGGCGCCTGCCGCACCGTCTTTTCGGCATCAAGCAACCTGACCGGCTTCACCACCTCTACCTCATCGGTAAGACCGGCACGGGCAAAACCACCCTCATCGAAACACTGGCACGCCAGGACATCATGGCGGGTCGCGGCTGTGCGGTCATCGATCCGCACGGCGATCTTGCCGAACGGCTAGTGCGATCAGTGCCGGAGTCGCGTGCCAGTGATTTGGTCTACCTCAACGCGCCCGACCTTGCTCAACCCTACGGATACAATCCACTGCGGCGGGTTCAAGCGGAGCGGATTCCTCTGGCAGCATCCGGGCTCTTGGAAGCCTTCAAGAAACTTTGGGAGGATGCCTGGGGAGTGCGGATGGAGCACCTCCTGCGCAATGCGCTCTATGCGCTCCTTGAGTATGGCAATGCTACCCTGGCGGATATTCTTCGTTTGCTCTCCGACAAGACATTTCGGCAGACCGTGATTGCCCATGTAGAAAATATCCAGGTACGTGCATTCTGGGAGAACGAGTTTCCGAAATACAATCCGCGCTATGCTCAGGAAGCCATGGCGCCCATCCAAAACAAGGTGGGGGCGTTTCTTGCCGATCCACGGCTCTACCGTATGCTTACCCATCCCCCTATCGACCTGCATTTCCGCAGGATCATGGATGAAGGCAAGATCCTCATCGTCAATCTCGCGAAAGGACGATTGGGGGATGACAGCGCCAATCTCTTGGGCGCGCTCCTGGTGACTACGCTCTCACTTGCCGCATTCAGTCGCGCGGATATGCCAGAGGATGAGCGCCGGCCGTTCTTCATCTACATCGACGAGTTCCAGAACTTCACCACGCTCTCAGTGGCCAACATGGTTTCTGAGCTTCGCAAGTATCAGGTAGGCCTTACCCTTGCCCACCAACACCTTTACCAACTTGGGCCTGACGTGCGGCATGCGGTGTTAGGCAATGCCGGGACCCTCATTTCCTTCCGACTGGGACCTGAGGATGCCAACATCATCGGGAGGATCTTTGAACCTACCTTTGGCTCAGAAGACCTGATGAACCTCCCCAACCACAACATCTACCTCAAGCTCATGATCGACGGCATGCCAAGCCGGCCGTTTAGTGCGACGACGTTAGCTGCGAGTCAAATAGGTGGGGTTGCCACTGCCATTGAGCCATACAAGGTTGAGTAACGACGGCGCCTCACGCGCGGCCTTGATGGTCGTGAATAGGAACTTACTCGGATCAGCGCCCATGCCGGTAATTACCGAGATCATCCCCTGAATGCGCTGGATCGAGGTCGTCACGAACGCAACACGCATGTTTCTCACGCCATACGTTTTCGTGTGCATCCCTGCTTGGTAGGCCGCAACATACTTCTCGATCTTGGCCCGTATTGAGCTTCCTTCTTTTCGGAACCGCTCGATGGCCTCTGTGCCCCGATCAAGCTCAATAAGCAAAAGTGAGTGGTTCTGCCCGACTGGGCGATGAGGATCGTGGAACATTACCACCGCATCCGGCACCACCCTTCCCTTCGTGGTATCCCATTGCAGAGGTGCCCACTGGTACGGCTGCCAAGGAGCTGTGGACGATATGATCCCCCGTTCAAGCATATCCCATGGAAGCAGAAGCTCCAGGCACCCTTCCTTGCGAACATCACTCTGGAGCTTTACCAGAAATTCCGCCAGAGCGGTGTCGTGGTTCCAATTGCCGATACTTTCCTGTGCCTCCTTCTCGTCATAGCCATTCTTGGGAACGATGTAGCTCTTCTCCTGGCGGAGCAGCTCGGCACCCTTTGATGAAATGGTGTGGTAGATATGGCTGGTATGCCACGGTGCGGGATCACGCTGGCAGAGCGGACGAAGGAGGTACTTCGCATCATAGAGCTGACGCACGATGCGCTTCACGGAATCCGGATGGCGGTTGAGCACTGTAGCGATGTGCGGTGCCGTGAGATAGCGGAATTTGTAGACTGCATCGATGATATCGATCTGGTATTCACCGATCCGCACCAATGGCTTGGTATCGCTGCGGCTAAACTTGGATTGTCGGAGTGCACCCATGCGCAAAGCATAGCGCACTAGCCCCATATTCCTCCATCAGAATCAGTCTGTTGCGTTTGCGTAGATGGTGCAGGTTTCTCCTGTTTTGTGCCGGATTGCTCCGGTTTCTCCCGACAATATTTTCGGCGATTGCCTGCTATGAAGGTGTCGTAGTCATCGCGCTCCGGCATGGCTTCGAGGGCACCGAAATGGGAGAGCAGCTTCTGCGTGCCGAGGTTGCGGACCGAGCACATCCACTCGGAGCCATTCGCAAGCTTCCTCGTCGCATGGATCGCCTCTTTCTCACAGCGCATTTCTTGCGCGAGGTACTGGGCATCTTTGGCCGACACGCCACCCGCCATCTTGATTGCCGTGGAAGCCATGATGGTGGCGCGGAGCTTGTCCTCTAGCTGTCCCAAGTTTTGGTGTGAGCAAATGAGCCCCACCTTGTACTTGCGCGCCTGATTGAAGAGGTCCTCCACCTGTCGGTCACCGCCGCGTACATACTCATAGAACTCATCAATGTAGACGAACCAGGGCTTACGCTCCCGCTCCGGGATCGAGGCGCGGCGAATGGCTGCCTGGGCGATCATGGCGATGAAGAAGCGGCCGAAGATGGCTGAACGCTCAGACTGGAAGAATGACTTCGCCGTATTGATGAGCACGATCTTGCCCGTATTCATCGCCTCAAAGAAGTCGATTTTGTTCTTGGGTGAAGAGAAGATCCGGTCAAAGGTCTGGTTCTCCAGCACCCCGTAGAGACGGGCCATGATCTGTTGTTTGTTGGCCTGGAAGGATTTCTGGAAGAACTGCTCCTCGAAGAAGCGTGCGGCCGTGCCGCCCAGCTTCTCCATGTAGGGTTTGAAACGCTCGCCGTACTCCATGACGTCGATTAGGGTATGGATGGTGGCGCGGGGGATATTAAGCATGAGCCGTGCGATGGAGCCGAAGAGCAAACTCTGCCGTTGGGTAAGCTCGGCACCCAGGAGACCGCTGAAGATGTACTCGTAGAGGGCGATGGTCGCATTGAGCTCCGCTTCGCCCTTGGTCTTCATGTCGAACATGTTAAGGGCCAGCGGATATTCCACGTCCGTGGGATCAAGGAGGATGACGTTGTCAAACCGCCGCGCGATCTTCTCGATCATATCCCCTTGGGAGTCGATGACACAGAAGCCGCCCTTCTCTCGGGTTAAGAGATACTGGATGAGCTGGGTCTTGCCGTGGCAGGTACCGCCCAGGATGAGCATATGCTCAAGCCGTGCCTGCGCCGGAATAGCAAACGGCAAGGTAGCCTCAAAGAACGCCCGAAACGGCGTGCCTTGGAGATAGACTGCGGCGAGGTGCTCGGGCGATGCCGGCCCATGCTCGCTCGGCATGAGGATCCTGCCCGACCCGTTGTGTCTTCGCTCCGGGGGAATGCCGGAGGCAATATACAGGTTGTCGTTGAGCCGCTCCCGCACCAGGTCAAACAGGTGCGCATTGAGGACATCGTCGTCTACCAAGGTGATGTTGATCCGGTCGAGGGCCTCCGGCAGGTTGGCACAGAGCGCGGCGATCGCCACCTCAGGAAACACGAGGGCATCGTCGGTAGTTTCTTCCGCTTCCTTGAAGGCGGACACGGGTAAGTAGCCAAGAATGCCGGAGAACAGCCAGACGAGCTTCTCCCGCCATTGCGTAAGCAGCCGCTCGTGGTCATTGAGGAACCGTAGGTGACGCCCCAGAGTAGCGCGCAGGTGAATGCCCTCCTCCACCGTCAGTTTGGAGAGTGCCGACTCCTCGGGAAGCTCCAGGAGGAAGCCCTCGGCATACAGGAGGCTTCGGATGGTGGCGTAGAGGGCCTCCCCCATCGGAATGGACGGTGTAACCTCGTGTCGTGCGCAGATGTCAAAAATGAGGTCGAGGAGGAAATGGCCGCACTGAGTTTCATCGGCCAATGGGGATCGTGCGCGGGCCTCTCTGACCCGTGCGTAGAGCTCCCATGTGTCTCTCTGCTCCTCAGATGCCCGTGAGCTAAGGAACCAGTTTTTCCAATTGGAGGACACGCTCCCTAGATCTCAACCATCTCCTCGCCGCCAAAGGAAGCGGCGGCCATGAGCACCGCCTTAAAGGTCTGGCAGGCTTCTTTGATCTGGTCCTCTACTGCGATCATCTCGACGATGTCTTTGCATTCGATCTGCTTGCCTTTGGAGAGATCGTCAACCGACACCGAGAGGTTCATCATTTTGAAGGCAAGGCGGGAGGCAGCGCCAAGTAGGCCGCTTCCTTTCTCTACAATCTTCTCACGCTCGTAGAGCATAGAGTTGCCGAGCTTGTATTTGGAGATATTGCTTCGCTCTTCTTCCGAGAGTTCTGCACGGACATCGAGGATGAAGGCCATCTTGCCAATCAGGCCCGATTTCTGGTTACGTCTCAGTAACAGTTTCATAGTACAGCCTCCTTTCTGTTGTAGACATTGAAAAGAATGCGAAGGGATGTGTATAACGTAGCTGCATAAGTTCACATACATATGGCACTCTGAAAATTCATGAGTGCATGCGGCAATTCAACAAATTCAGGGGTACCGAAGGGTTTTTGAGCATGTGGGAGCGAGTGCTACGCTTCCGGTATATGATCCACGAAGAAGCAAAGGAACGGGTGAGAATACTGGCATTTTGGGAAAAACATGGGAGTGAGGCAACACAAGAAGCGTTTAGCGTATCGGCACGTACCCTCTACCGCTGGCAGGCCTCTCTGCGTGCCAAGGGAGGCAAGTTGGAGGGACTGAATGCAGGAAGCACCGTCCCTAAACGGAGACGTTGCCGTGTTGTCCCCGACCCGATCCGTGAACACATCATCACCCTGCGTACTCTCCATCCTCGCTTAGGCAAGGACAAGATCCATGCGCTTCTTGCAAAAGAGGGATACCCGGGCAGTGTCTCCACGGTGGGCAGGATCCTTACCGATCTCAAGCATGCAGGAAGAATTCCCGACCCTGTACGGCTCTCCCTCTCGGCCAAGACAGGCAAACTGCTTCTGCGAAAAGTGAGGAAGCGCAAGAAGAAGCTTCGCAGACCTCAGGGCTACCGTGTGCTTGAGGTGGACACCGTCGTCCGCTTCATTGACGGTATCAAGCGCTACGTCATTACCGCGGTGGATACGGAACGACGTACCACATTTGCCGCGGCCTACACCAACCATGGTTCTGCGAGTGCGGCTGACTTCCTGCGTCATGCGATCGTGGCACTCCCGGACTGTCCCACCGCGGTCCAGACAGACAATGGCAGTGAGTTTGCTTTGCACTTTGACCGTGCCGCAGAGATACTCGGTCTCATTCGCTACCATACCTACCCCCGTTCTCCCAAAATGAATGCTCATGTGGAACGCTTCAACCGCACCCTTGAGGAAGAGTTCCTCTACTTCCATCGGGCACTCCTGCGCGATGATGTGGCAGCATTCAACGACAAATTGATGGAGTGGTTGCTGTGGTACAACGCAGAGCGTCCCCATCATGCCCTTGGACAGATTTCTCCTTTCCGTAGTATGCTGTCCTCATTACCAGCGTCAGAGTGCCATATGTGGTGGACGCGTACAGTAGCTTTACAAAATACATTGAAATAGTATATTAAAATACTAGCGTTTCTCTTCGAAATGTTAAATGTCAGAACGCACCAATGAACGACCATGAGAAAATACTTAGCGACTATAATTGTTGTGGTGCTTCTTATCATAGATGAAATAATCGGCACGCTACCCAGCGCCATAAGTAATGGCCCACTCTATTACATTCTGTTACCACTGGGCACTGTAATTACTCCAGTGAATATGGTTCTCGCTTTTATCGTAAAATGCCTACCCACCGGACCATGGGAAATACTCCCAAACTTTCTTCACGGCCCCCTCTTCGATCAACCGAACTTTTCTGGCTGGGTAGTAGCCTCCGCTATTGTCCTGATAACCACTATCGTTATAAATTATTTACTCATTCGCAGAAAATAGTGTCATATTGCATGAAGAGCCGCCTCCCCAAGCGTGGTAAGTGTTGCACCCTCTTTTTCGGACAACTGCTTTCCACGCTGAGCAGCCACTTCGCTTAAGAAAGCGCCCAGCTGTCCGCGGGCGGCGGTTATACTTCCACGCCCAAGTGCTGCTGTTGCAGCATTAAGCTTTGCGAGAAGACTCTGGCTAATGCCTTTTGACAAGGTAAAGTTCTGCACTACGTTAACCAGTACAGAGGAATAAATTCGTGCATTCGGAGGTGTATTCGCTGAGATCGTAAAATCATCAATCCCATCTCCGTTTATATCAAGGAATAGATCAGGGGCTGTATTAGTCGCGCTGAGAATCAGATGTGCATGACTTTTGATGCTTATGGGAATATCCACATAACTCGTAGACCCACTTATATCATCATTGGGTGAAGCCAGATGATCAAATTGAAGCGTGAACAGCCCGTTGTCAGTCGCATCTATGTTCACAGTGTACGTCTTATCAAAGGGCAGGAAGCCCCCTTCGTTCTCCGTAAACCGCAGCTGAGTGCTGTCATTGATTTCCTCATGTAGATTTCCGTCGGCATCAAGGCCATTCGTGTTACCTGCCTCGTCAGTAACATGCGTGCGGATTGGACTACAGGAGAACCAGCGCCATCCATCACTGTCAGCAATGGGCGACGTAAGAATTCCCTGGGCTTTTACGTTTTCATTACCATCCAGGATATTAAGTATCTGTTGCTGTACAGCGCCATTCGCAGGCAGCGCTGCATGTTCCTCATCAACATACATGTATGCGTTTTGATTCAAAAAAAGACCCGAGCTAACTGACGGCACCGTCCCATCTCCTGTAGGGTCGCTGAGACCTTTTGGACATTTCGGGTTGGTATAATCAAGGCGGTCTAGCGTACGGTGCTGTGTTCCATCAATTGCGAACGAGCGCGGAATAACACCGGGGCCAGCAAGCTTATTACTGTATAGATCGTTTGCTTTTGTGACTAACATTGAGTTTGATAACCGTTCGAAACTTGTTTGTATTGGCTCGAAACTGCTTCCACTATTGCCACTCGTCAAGACAAAATTGAAGCGTGGCAACAATTCATATGCGCTTGGAAAATTCTGTACCAGGAATGTTTCTGTATCGAGGTTCAGTTTCCATAGAAAAGTGCCTAATTGCCCATTAAACCTGTCTACCAAAGATGCCGCCCCTATGAGCTTTGCGTATGACATTGGCGCTCCCTGCTGCGGCGTGCCAAGATAGGTGATGCTGGCGATTCTTTGATCGTCTGGATGGGCATCCAGATATGCGCGTATTAGAAGACCGCCCATACTATGGGCAATCACGTCCACTTTCTGTGATTTATCAGGAACATTCTTATTAAGATAATCATTGAACGCATCAGCCTGACTTTTAAGATCAAGACGCCAGTCATACCCGAACACGAATAAATTTGTGTCCTCAATGTAGCCACCGTGATCACGAAGATAATTTTCAAGATCCGTGTATGCGGTGTACGAGTTCGACAAAGGCCCATGCGGCATCATCGTAGCTCCGCCTCCGACGCAGTTCTCGAAAAGCGGGCAGTCTGAGTTACTGCTGCATACATTCTTATTACCCGCGCATCGACTATTAGTATCTGGGGTTAATCCATCTTGCTGCAAAAGTAATGGGAAGAGAAATGAATCAAATCGTTCGATTAGCAAAGAGGTGTCTAACCACACCTCTTTGCTGTTGTCCTGACGATCCAACTCACTCCCCATAATTCCAGGAATGATTATTACGGGCCGCTTTCCACCAGGTTGAGGTGCTGGGTTACCACCCACGCCACATGAGCCGAAATCAATTTCAAACGCATGTGCGCGCATTGGCTCATAGGCCTCCTTTGACCACATGACGTGTTTACCCTGAGATGCAAATGTGTTTGTATCACATTCGAGATCCTCGTCGCGCACATCACCCGTTGAGAAATTAAATACAGACGAAGTGGGGTTCGTTTTATCTACCACCCATACATGGCTACAACCATCCGATCCCTCGTAAAGGAGGTTTCCTCCAATCGCCAACCCGCTGTTATAACAACTATTGCCTGCCCATGTGAAATCGCCGTTCTGGTTCGGTCCGTCGATGAGATGATTGCCGTTCGTGTCATAATGATGGATTACTGTTGAACCATCCGGACTAATATACAAACTATCTGTTTGTCCATCATAGGCCAGTCCATCGTCTATTTCGGAGATTGTTGCATCAGTTGCATTGAACGCTACTGCGGTTGGTGGCACTACATTCTTGGAGCCGTCTAGCTGTATGAGATAGACTTGTCCAGTATTAAGTCCACCCCATCCTGCCCATATCGCATTTCTGTTAGCGTCATAAGCGAGCGCGCCCAAGCCACCAGCAATCGTGTAGGATGCTGTTACCTGCCCCGTCACAGGGTCTGCTCTATAAAGATCAGGAGATGAGTTGTAACACGAATACCAGAGATTGGTTCCATCGTACGCAATGCCTACGCCAATTCCAGACCCACAACTTTGGCTAAAGGTCACCGTCGCGACAAGATCCCCTCGCGCAGCATAAGCCGGCGTGACCAGCAATTCGGTGAAGAACGCAGCCAATATAAGCAGCCTAACAAGAATCTTAGTTACTACGGCTGCTTTCCAAGAGATGGGGTATGCGTGGTCTTTGTGTCGGCGAATTCTGGTTATTCCAACAGGCTCAAGAACTCTTGACAGAGTGGTGTAAAAATCGAGATACGAACCAGCGGCTATTGTGTCCATGCAATACGTTCCTCGCGTTATTGTCCCATCGCACAATCTTCTTCTATGAAAAGCGACCATTCAGAACTGTGGGGCTTTTAATCTGTGCCTACAGACTTAATTTACTGCTGCGCGTATATACCGGGCACCACATTGATCGGCGTAATTTGTACGGCATCACCATTATTGAGTGGACCAATACTTGCTGGAGCTGTACTCACGTACCTGTCAAAGTCGGGATTGGCACGGATATTTTTATAGGGATAGCACTTTTCGCTGTTAATCTAAAAGAGGCTACCGGCGTCTGCCCTAGACCGTTCGAACCGGTTACGGCACTGTGGCTCAAAGCGATGGTCGGGACGGCAAAGGTAGAACGCAAGAAAACAACCGCCGCCGCGATGAGAGAGGTGGGCGCAGCACTTCCCGTGAGCGTGCCATAGCGAGGCATAAAGTTTCCTTTTATTATTCTCCGTCTTGATATTTGTGCCCGACATCACTGCCAGCACAATTTAAATCCGCTGATCAAAGCATAGACCCACAAAACGTGATGTCAAGATACGCATACTATGTCCACCAAAATTTGGCCGATGTACTTTTCAATCGAGGCTCTGATGTTGTAGCTGGCAAAAAGCAGAAGAGTCGCGCTGAAATACCGCCAATCTGCACGGCGGATTCATATCTGTTTTTCAAATAAATACAATCAGATAATAATTGAGTATCGTCCCTACCACCTTCCCTACAGTGCAGGTATACCGTAGGGACACGGCTAGGCATATACTGATTACGCTTTATGCACCAACGCCCCATGACTTCGGTCATGGAGCAAGTAGGCATAAGGCAATTAGTGCCGTGATGAGTGAGGAGCATTTCTTGTTCCGATCACGCCCTCGGGCCGTGTGACGTCAAGTCGCTTCGAAGCTCGGAGACGGCACAGCGTTGGACTTGGGTCATGGCCTGGAAAACGGCTATGAACCTGAGTGAAACTGCAACACTATTGCTCCAACAGTACGGTACGTTGACGTTAGATACGAAGCAGTTAGCGGAAGTATTGCACTACAAAACGACACGGGTGCTTCTGAACGCTATCTCATCAGAAACGTGTCCAGTTAAGACGTTCAAAGTTGGTAAGGCACGGGTCGCAGATGTTCGGGATATTGCGGAGTATATGGACGCTCGGCGGAAGTAATTACTGGACAGGGATGTCCCCAAAAATACTCGCTGTGACACTTCGGACATTTATCCCCCACCAATTCGCCATACGTGACTACAGTTCCAGCACCAGCATTTACTTTCCATTAGACGCTCCTAACTTCTTGGCAATGTCCTCGGCTTTGAGGTGCGTATAGCGTTGCAAGGTAGAGAAGGACTGCCCCGTTATTTTCGCTACTTCGGCGATGTTCAGCCCCTCCATGGACGTGAATACTTATGTATTGACGGCGGTACTCATGAACTTTTTCGTGAGTACCGATTTGAGCGGCACAGAGCTTGGTGAATTGGGAATGAATTCACGCTCAACATTAACATGCAGAGTCATGGGTACGCGCTTAGTTCGTTTGTAAGCGCGATAAGACTCTTTATGACCACGATTGAAACCCTTCTTGTACCAGGACTTCGAAGCTTTAGTGATCGCAGCCTGAAGCTTAATCCTCAGCGCTGCCCGCTTGGGACCAGCGTGGCTGAGATTCTCACCTTCAAGGATGGTTTCAATCTCCGATATAGTCTTCATTATAGAAGCGCTCGCCCCAGCAACAAATGTCATGATATTTCCTCCGAAAAGTACGTCACAATGGTGAAAGTCATAACATAACACTGAAGGCTGGATATGTCGCCTGCATCAGAAGCACAGGGGCCATCGCGATACCACAACCCATTTTTGGACTAACCTAAAGTTTAAAGTTTTTTTGCAATATCGCTCGCCTTAAGATGGGTATATCTCTGTAGCGTAGCAAAGGACTGCCCCGTTATTTTCGCCACTTCGGCAATCGATAACCCCCGCTCAAAGAACCGTGATGCGGCTTCGTGACGCAGGTCATGGAAGCGCAAATCCTCTATACTATTCTCTCGACAAGCGCGGTTGAACATATGGGAGATTGACGATGGTTCGTACCCCCAAACATACCCGTCTTCGCGCTCCGTTAAAGATTCCAAGATGGCGCAAGCGGTGGGTGACAGTGGAATCGTCCGTGATTTGTCGGTTTTCGTCTGTGGAATATGGAGGACATTCTCGACGCGGTGGGAAGTCTTCATGTGCACGCTCTCCCCTCGTCTCATTCCCGTCTCGACTGCAAACTTCACCAGAAGAGGCATGCCGCTTGGAAGGGCTGTATAGAGCGTATCTAGTTCATCGGTTGTTGGTCTACGCTCGCGGTGCACACCCTGAGATAACGTCTTGGTCACTTTCAAAATCGAGCGTGCCGTATGGACGGGGTTGGCTGGCAATTGTATATTCCAAAGGGCCATGCCCGCGTCAATTGCTTGTGAGAGGACGTTTAACTCTTTCCGAACCGAGTCGCTTGAAACTTCTTCCAACCGCTCATCGACAAACTCTATGATGGTTGTGGCTGATAGTTCGAGGAGCGTGTAAGCACCCAGGTGTTCCTTGACCGTGGCGATGCGGTATTTCTCCACGTCTGCGCCGCGCTTCCGTGGAGTGATGTTCTCCCCGTACTTGCCCATGAGCGCTTCCACGGTGGTCTCTGAGGCGAGGTTGTTAAAGTGGAGGTGCTTCGATACCTCCTCCTCTGCTTTACGCGCCCACTCCTCGGCAAGGGCCTTCTTGGGGAACATCTTTGACTTGGCAGGATGGCCTTTACGCCGTACAATCGCCTGCCACGATTTACCTTGTCTACGGATAGATGCCACGTCCAATCCTCGTCCAACGAAAAAGTGGATGAAACAGGATTTGCTTGGAAAACAATGGTGGACGGAAGTGGACGAAAAGTAAAGAATGGGGAGCGTCCATGCTCCTAAGTAGTTGAAACGTAACACATCGGGGTGTAGCTCAGCCTGGTAGAGCACTGCCTTCGGGAGGCAGGGGCCGGAGGTTCGAATCCTCTCACCCCGACCATCATTCTAAGAATATACAATAACTTACACAATCCATAAACAACTCAGAAACAGAACCGCCTGCCCGGCGGCACACAAAGGGCACACAAAATTATTTTTTGGCGTGTTAAGCTCTGCAAATTGTATGTTTGCGGAGTGATGCAGCGTGGCAAAAAAACCCTCGTACTCGTATGTCCTGCGGCACCGGCTGAAAAAAAACTCGTTTATTGAAGTCAGCGAGGATAGCGGGAAAAACTGGCTATCTAGAAAAGTTGACTACGATACTCAGATTAAGACGCTTCAGAGTCAATTCGGCGAGCAAAATATCAGATTACCTGCGAAGCCCAATGAGCTGGTCTATGTGAGCTGGAGGGTCGATATTAAGGCTGCCGGCGGCAAGTCGGTTGAGAGCAAAAGTTTTCCTACGCGCTCTGCTGCCGTAAAATTTGGCGCTGACCTCATTAAAAAATACAACAAAGGGAAATCTGTTTCTCTTGGAAAATGTTCAGTCAAGAACATGATCGAAGACTATCTTTCAAAAGAAATCGAACCGCATCTGATTGACCTGAAAAAGCGCTGTAATAATATTGATGACGATCCGAAAAAGAATCGAATTTTAAAGTCTAAATTCGATGATTATAAACGAATTAATTCAACGCTACTCGCAGATAAGATTTTGCCAGAGATTTCACTTGATGAAATAACTGTAATCGATGTTAATGATTACATCGCTCGCAGAATGTCGGCAGATAATTCAAGCTACACTGCGCGAAAATCAAAAGCAGAAGCTTACGCAATTGATAACAACATGAGCTTACAAACAGCACTGTGCCAAGTCGCTGCGAAGACCATGCGAGACACAGCGGACTATAAGGCAAGAGCGGAAAAGATTTACGACGAAGCAGAATCTCTGATCGCGCGAGAAGCTCGCAAACCAAAAGTCGAGCGTGTCACTATCGACTTTGAAGATGCTTTAACAAAGCTTGGTTATTTGCCAAAAAACGATATCTGCAAAGAGACGGTTGAAAAAGAGATTCACAAACTGTCTGTAATTTTTCAATGGGCAACGATTCGAGCAGAGTACAAAGATGTTGAGAATCCAGCACGAGGCAATGATTTCGGCGCTGATGGTGCGTCGGAAGCGCGGAACCGACGATTTGAAACAGATGATGAAGAAGTTAGATTTTTCACGGCGACAAAACAATCACGGCTCAGGTATCTGTACCCTGTGGCTATGCTGTTAAAAGAAACTGGCCAGCGGCGCAGTGAAATGCTGTTGTCGCGCTGGTCAGACATCGATTTTGAAAAAAGGCGTTGGCACAAGAAAGCATATCCACAACCCATGACCTAAAAAAGCTGTTGCGCCGATATCATGAAATATTGCCGGAATC
>VFSW01002083.1_pt1 | contig 30321 bp, 25 predicted proteins | sample 5358111 | NCBI WGS metagenome assembly VFSW01 (sample SAMN11554181, study PRJNA540505) | mine drainage metagenome | isolation source: sediment from site ElyBrook_90M | place: USA: Ely Copper Mine, Vershire, VT | collected 2017 | reverse complement strand
GGGTCGGGGTTGGCACGGCCGTTTGGGGGCCCTCACTGCTTTTTCCCTTGCCGGAAGTTTTTACGATGCGAGGCAGGACCCTCGTGGTCGTTGCCTGCGGGGGAACATTGTCGACCGTATTAGTTTGTGTTGTAATGTTACTGGGCGCTCCGCTTGCATCTTGGCCGACTGTTTCGTAAGGAACACGTGTTGGGGGTTTTGGTAAGGGTGCATGATAGGTAGGTAAAATTACGGCTGAAATTAAGCCCGCGACGAAAGCAATGATCTTTTGAACCACAAAAAACATAAGGTATTCAAATATCCTAACAGACTTGAATAAAAAAGTTATTTGACGAATCCTATACAAAATGTCTTTTTCTTTTTTACCTCTCATCTCGAGCTATACTGGCAGAGCTTTCTTCCGTTGCATGCAGGAACGAAAGCAAAGGTCGCTTTTAGCTCTAGCTAAATCGGCATACACTCTAATGGCGGATCCAAAACCCCAACCGCAGAAACCGGCAGAACCGAAGCCGGAAATGTAGCTGGTCAAAAAACTCTCCGAAAGGGGAGTTTTTTGACGGCTTTCCGGGAATGATATTTTTTGTTAAAGTCTTTGTGCGCGGGATTAGTTAAATGGTATAACGTCGGTTTTCCAAACCGAGGTCGCGAGTTCGATTCTCGCATCCCGCATAAAAAGGAACGAAGTGACTATTTTTATGCGTGGATGAGTAAGCCGCCTGCGCGGCTTATGGGAGAATTGAACGCCGGAGCGTTATTTTGCCAGTCGGCAAAATCGCGAGGCGGTGCCCAGACCAAACCATGCGACGGCATGGTTTGAGTCGCGGGCGATTCTCGCATCCCGCACCGAAAATGAACAACGCGGTTATGAAGCGGAATATAGTCCCTCGGGGCAAGCCCCGCAGTATTGGACTATATATGCGTCGCTCGCTCGACAGAGAAAATGAAGACACTTTCTTTGTACTCGCTCCGCTAGTTAATAAAAGCTCGCGGGGCGAGCTTTGGCGAGAGGGGATATCGGTCAAAACACACAAAACCGCCCTTAATAGGGCGGTTTTGTGTGTTTCCTGTCTGCGCAGACAAGAAGTCTATTTCACAGCCTCTTTGAGGGCTTTTGCGGCTCGAAACTTGGGGACCTTCATAGCGGGAACCTGGAGCGATTCGCCGGTGCGAGGGTTTCGCGCGGTGCGCGCGGCGCGGGTCTTTACCGAAAAAATGCCGAGACCGGCGATCGAAACCTCCTCTCCTTTCTTCAGGGACGAAATGATCGATTCGATAACCGTGTCGACGACTTGTTCGGCTTGAACCTTCGTCGTGCCTAACTTGCCGTTGACCGCATCAACAATTCCTTGTTTATTCATGGTGTTGTTTTTTATCGTTGGTAAAAAATCGACCATTTTGCCGGCAGGTTGCCGGGGTAATGCCTCGCGTAAATTATATAATAGGCCGTATATTGAGCAATACGTTGAAAATTACGAAACAAAAGAGACCAACTGCCAATTCGCGCGCTTCAATTACATGAGGCGAGCGAATTCTTCTTCATTCCGTTTCGGCCTATCGGGCAAATTCCACGATACGGGTTTCCCGGATGACGGTCACCTTTATTTCCCCAGGGTACTTCAGCTCATTTTCGACGCGCACGGCGACATCGCGAGCCAATTTTTGAGACTCCAAGTCGCTAATTTGCTCGGGGGTGACGAATATCCTTATTTCGCGACCCGCCTGAAGCGCGTACGCTTTCTCTACACCGGGGAACGATTTTGCTATGGCCTCCAGGTCCTCCAGGCGTTTTAGATAATTTTCCACGCTGTCGCGCCGTGCGCCTGGCCGCGCTCCGGAGATCGCGTCTGCAGTTTGGACAATGACGGATTCGACGGTTTCATAGGGATATTCTTCGTGGTGGGCCTGCATGGCTTTAATGATATCTTCGCTCGCGCCGAATTTTTGCAGGATGCGGCGGCCGATCTCGACATGGGTGCCCGCGACTTCGTGGTCAACGGCCTTGCCGATGTCGTGCAGGAGCGCACCAGCCTTGGCGGTTTGCACGTTGGCGCCGAGCTCTTCCGCTATCATGCCGGCAATGTGGGCCATTTCTATCGAATGCTGGAGCACGTTCTGGCCGTAGCTGGTCCGGAAGTGCAGCCGGCCGAGGATAGAAAGAATGCGCGGGTCAAGGTTGAAAACGCCACAATCGTAAGCCGCCTGTTGACCTTTCTCTTTGATGATCTTGTTGATCTCTTGTTCCGCTTTTTCCACCTCCTTTTCGATCTTGGCGGGTTGGATGCGGCCGTCGAGTATGAGGTTTTCCAGAGCGACGCGGGCGACCTGGCGGCGGACAGGGTCAAAGGAAGAGAGGGTGATGGACCCCGGAGTATCGTCGACAATAACCTCGACGCCGGTCACGCGCTCGAAGGCCTTGATGTTCCGACCTTCCTTGCCGATGACTTTGCCTTTGATCTCGTCCGAGGGGATGGCGACCATCGTGGTGAACACATCGGTCGAAACGGAATTTCCATAACGCTGGATGGCGGACGTTAAAATTTCTTGGGCGCGCTTGTCGAGTTTTTCTTGGGCAGATCCTTCCAACTTCTGCATCCGGACCGTCAGGTCTTCTTCAACTTTTTTCTCGACGGCCGCAAGGAGCGCGTTCTTCGCTTCATCCGCCGTCATGCGGGCGATCGCTTGAAGCTCTTCTTGTTTGGATGCCTCCATGCCGTCGACCTTCTCTTTTATCTTCTTGATCTCCGCGATCTTGTTCTTTATCTCCTCGACTTCTTTGTCGATATCAAGTTGCCGTTTGTCCAGCAAATCCTCTTTTTTGATCAACCGCTCCTCGCTTTTTTTGAGCTTCTCATCGCGCTCGCGCATTTCCTCTCGCGCGGTTTTGAGATTTTCTTCGGCCCGGGCTTCCGCTTCGCCGGTTATCTTTTTTGCCTCCTCTCTCGCTTCGAGGAGCATCTTTTTAATTTCCAACTCAACAGACCCTTTTTTGCCAAGCGATATCAGCCAACGGAGGTAGTATCCAATGGCAATGCCGAGGAGCCCGGCGACCCCGGCCAGCAGAATGACGATTTTTAATGACATAGGTGAAGGCAACGCCCTTTACACCTTTTTGACGGGGAGCTGAAACGAAGACGCAAAACTAGTTCCGTTTTGAGACAAGTGATTCTTCATAAACAGACCGTTCATGTGTGTAAGAGAAACGTCGTAAAATAAAGTGGTAACGATTCCATAGTAGAACAACTGCTCGGTTTTGTCTACTCTTTCTAGAGACCGACGCGGTTTTAGTGCCGCCCGTGCGCGGTTCGTTAGGTTTTGCTTTTCAGCACCTCATCGATGAGGCCGTATTTTTTCGCCTCTTCCGTTGACATGAAATAGTCGCGGTCAACGTCTTTTTCGATCTCCGCCAGCGGTTTACCGGTGTTTTTCGCCAATATTTTGTTCAGATTTTCTCGGACTTTGAGGATGTGCTTGGCGGTGATCTCGATATCCGCCGCCCGGCCTTCGGCGCCGCCCCACGGCTGATGGATCATGACCTCGGAATTTGGCAGCGCGAAACGCTTGCCGTGTTTGCCCGCCGAAAGGATGACCGCTGCCGCCGATGCCGCGATACCGACGCACACCGTTGAAACGTCGTTCTTGATGTGGTTCATTGTATCGAGGATCGCGAGACCCGCGGTCACCGAACCGCCGGGCGAATTTATATACAGCGAGATATCTTTCTTCGAGTCTTCCGATTGCGCGAACAAGAGCTGGGCAATGACGATGTTCGCGGTGTTGTCGTCGATCGGACCGCCGAGAAAGATGATATTGTCGCGAAGAAGGCGCGAATAAATATCGTAGGCGCGTTCGCCAAACTGCGACTTTTCAATAACGGTGGGAATAAGCATACGTAGTATTGGTTACCATTGATAACGATCTTAAAAATGCACGACGAGACAGAAAAAAGTGTAGCAAAAAATAGAGGCTTTGACCACGATACGGTTCAGCGACGTCGAAAAACCAGGCGCGAAGGAGGAAGGGTGCGAATGGTCGACGGCGGCCGGGGTTACCGCCACACGCTTTTCTTTTTTGTTTTTCATGCGTAGACTAACGATGAACCGCGGATCGCGGACGGACGAATAACATCATGAGACTTCATCGATTCTATGTTAAAGAAAAGTTGCCGCCGGCAGGGGAGGTGGCCATCTCCGATTGGGGCATCCTCCGGCAGTGGTTCAACGTTTTCAAGTTCAAGCAGCGTCATCGGGTGATCCTGTTCGATGGAACTGACGGGCGAGAGTCCGAGTGCGAGATCGTTTCGTTGCTCGACCCTAAAAACGTTATCGTGAAAATAATCGAGTCGAGGATATGTCCGAATGTGCCGCGGCTTCGCGTGACGCTTTTCCAGTCGCTCTTGAAAAAAGGCAATCTCGATCTTGTCGCAGAGAAAACGACGGAGCTCGGTCTGTCGCGGCTCGTGCCGGTCCTTTCGGACCGAAGTGAAAAGAAGGGCATCAACCACGAGCGCATGGAGAAGATCATGAGAGAGGCGAGCGAGCAGTCGGGGAGGTGTGAGTTGCCGACGGTGGACCCGCTCACCTCGTATAACGACCTATTCGACCATTATGCGTTGCCTAAAATATTATTTCATCCGGAGGGAGAGCCCTTCGGTAATGCTGGTCGTGAGGCGTTATTTGCCGGTGGGGAGATAGGTCTATTGGTGGGGCCGGAGGGCGGTTGGAGCGCGCGGGAAGTCGAACTATGTAACGCGAAAAACGTCGGTGTCTTTTCGCTGGGGACCCCTATTTTAAGGGCGGAAACAGCCGCCATCGTGGCGGTAGCCACCTTACTTCTTGATTAAGAAATTACTGCACCTGTTCTAGAAACTCGAAAACTTTTTCATTGCCGAGCATGCTGACGGCATATATGCGGAGACTCTCTTCGTGAGCGTCCGGGTGATGGGCGCGTAGGTGAGCAAGTTCCTTTTCAAGGTCCTCCGTCTTGATCTTTATCTTTTCGACTTTAGCGATTTCGTTCAGGACAAGTTGGAGCTTCGCTTTCTTTTCGGCGGCCGGGCGCATGTTTTCGCGTACCTCCGTCTCGGTCTTTTTAATATTTTTTGCGTACTCAGCAATGCTCCCGCCCATCGTTTTCAGATCCGCTTCGAGTCGCGCCATAAGGGTGTCCATTTCATGTTCGACGAGGATTCGCGGCAGTTCGACGGACGTCTGGTCGAGAATTTTGTCGGCGATGGCGATGCGCCTTTTTTCTTTTCTCTCGCGTTGTTTATCATCGCGCATTGCTGCGGTCAGCTTGGTTTTGAAATCGCTGACATCGGCAAAGTCTCCCCATCTCTTTACCTCCTCATCGGAGAGCGGCGTGTCCGCGGTGGCCGTCGTTTTTTCTCCCTCTTTTTCGGTCTGTGCGAATTGGCTGCGGATCCGGCCGATCGCGTCAGTGAGTTCCTTTTCGCTTATTTCTGGTTCTGCATCATTGTCAGCGGGTACTTTCTTGGCGAGGCCGCGGTAGTCGGGAAGGTCCACCGTGGGCGCGACTGCCGTCTTTATTTTGAATGTCGCCGGTTGCCCGGGAACAAGTTTCGTAAGCGATATCTCCGGCCTGCCGATGGCGTCGATCTTTTCGCTCTCGAGTATCTCTGGATACACATCCCCAAGCGCGTGCCGGACGGCCTTTTCCAAGATAGAAAGTTCGCCGATACGCTCGACGAGTATTTTTTCCGGAATGTGGCCCGGGCGAAAACCGGGAATATTTGTTTCCTCGTTGAGGTGTCGCAACGCGCCTGCCCGATGTTTTTTTATTTCATCGGCCGAAAGCTCGCTTTCGATCTCTACCTCCGCCTGCGGCAGGTGGGTGACTTTGACTGATCGGGGGGTTTTTTGTTCCATGGCGATGAAAACCAGTCTAGCGGGTTTTTCGCTTTGACGCAATTTTCTTAGGACCCGCAATGAGCGACGGGAAATCCTCGTCGCTTTCGCGTCCGGATCAGCGACGTTGCTCCCGTCGATCTCGGCGAGGCAGTGCCGAGGGGCTTTATTGCGGAAGGTCTTGATTGGCCGCTTTCAGGTCAGAGTCGATGCCAGAAAGGTCAGTGGCAGTGATGTCAGCTTTAATCGACGCAATATCATCCGAAGAGTTTTGCGTTTCAAGGGCGCTTAGTATCGGATCGGCGGCGCGGAGGACTTGCGCCGAAGTCTCTCTTTCTTGCCGATTCAATGCGGCCCCCCAAAAATAAAGCGCGCCAATGACCAGGATCAGGATAATGATGACCGCGCCGATGACGGGACCGGCTGATTTTGGTTGCGTGTTCAAAGTGTTGAAATTTGATCCGGACATGGCTAATGGGTGGTTGTGGTCGCGTGGCCGTTCGCCGAAGTGGCTCCCGCGGGGTTGGTTGCAGGAGCCGTTCTAATGGTATCGACGGCTACCATGAGGGCGTCCAAGGCGCTTCTCAGAGCCGCCGTGGCGTCCTCGCCGAGTTTTTGAATATTGGCGAGCGCGATCTTGGGGTCTCCGGTCGTCATCGTCGGCTCAGCCGTGCTGAACGTGGCAATGGATATTTGCGCCGCGTCGATCTTTTGGTTCGCTTGCGCGAGCATGATGACCGCGCCGCTTTCGTCGATGTGGGTCGCTTCCAACTTATTGATGCGAGATTGGATCCTGTCGCTTATGTTTTGTTCCCGGGCCAGCGCGGCGCTTAATCGACGCTGCGTTCGCTCGATGCGCGCGACCAAGCGTTGTTCGCGGAGGGTCGACTGAGCGGCCTGGAACGCCCGGATCTTTTCCTGGACCCGTGTCGCTTGGCTCGAGGAGCCCGCGATGCTGTCGCCGACGACGGTCACGGTATTCGTCGTGATGCTGCTGATCCCTTTTTGCATGCCGCGTTGTAACTCTTGAAGCGCGGCTTTTCCTGAAACGGTACCGCTGAGCGCCGACGTCGTTGCCAAGGTCGTGTCAGAAGAACCCACGGAAGCGTTTTGTGCCGCGGCCGGGACCGAGAAATACCACAGAGCGAGGAGCGTGCCGCTTGCGACCATCAGGAACCCGATAAATTTTGAGTACCACGCGTATGATGTCATACCATAACGCCGCTCTCGCGGCCGACCATAATTTTAGTGCCAGTATACACAAAAACCTTTCGCCAAACAACGAAAGGTTTTCGCGCGTCCTAAAATTCTTGCGTGCGCCTATACGATAAGGGCGACGATGAGCAGGGCCACGATATTGAGGATCTTTATCATGGGGTTTATGGCCGGACCCGCGGTGTCTTTGTAGGGGTCCCCGACGGTATCTCCCGTGACCGCCGCTTTGTGGGCCTCGCTGCCTTTGCCGCCGAAATTGCCCTGTTCAATGTATTTTTTGGCATTATCCCACGCGCCGCCGCCTGAGGTCATCGAAATGGCGATGAACAGGCCGGTGACTATCGAGCCGACCAGAAGGCCGCCCAATGCCGCCGGTCCGAGAATAAAGCCGACCAGGATGGGCGCAAGGACCGGAATGAGGGCGGGCACGATCATTTCCTTGATAGCTGCTTTAGTGACGATGTCTACGGAACGGGCGTAATCAGGCTTGGCTTTTCCTTCCATGATGCCTTTGATCTCGCGGAATTGGCGGCGAACTTCTTCGACAACCTGGCCCGCCGCTTTACCGACCGCTTCCATGGAGAGGGCGGCGAAGTAGTAGGGCAGGAGGCCGCCAAGAAAGAGGCCGACGATGACGCGCGGATTTCCGAGGGCAAAGTTGACGTTGACGCCAAGCCGGGTCAATTCTTCCGTAAAGGCCGAAAAGAGGACGAGGGCGGCAAGACCCGCGGAGCCGATCGCGTAACCTTTGGTCACCGCTTTGGTGGTGTTGCCCACCGCGTCCAGGGGATCAGTGATATCGCGAACCGCTTGCGGCATTTGCGCCATTTCAGCGATACCGCCGGCGTTGTCGGTGATGGGTCCGTACGAGTCGATCGTCACGATAATGCCGGCAAGCGAAAGCATGCTCATGGCGGCGATGGCAATACCGTAGAGGCCGGCAAAGTGGAAGGCGAACAGGATGCCAAGGACGATGGAGAGTGTCGGCAGCGCCGTAGATTTAAGCGAAACGGCAAGGCCTTGGATGATGTTGGTGCCGTGGCCGGATACGGAGGCCTTGGCGATGCTCTGTACGGGCCGGTATTTCGTGGCGGTGTAGTATTCGGTGATGACCACGAGGAGGGCGGTGACCACGAGGCCTATTAAGGCGCAGAAGAAGAGGTCGTTCACCGAATATATGCCGTTACCCGCCATGAGACGGTTGGTGACGGGGTAGAAGGCAAGGGCGGAAAGCACGCCGGCGACGGCCAGTCCTTTATATAACGCACCCATGATATTTTTCGAAGGTCCGAGTTTGATGAACCAGGTCCCGACGATAGAGGTCAGGATAGAGACAGCGCCGATGACGAGCGGAAATACGATGGCGACATGATTGGGGAAGGTCAGAGAACCAAGGAGCATCGCCGCCACGACCGTCACGACGTAAGTCTCAAAAAGGTCAGCAGCCATGCCCGCGCAGTCGCCGACATTATCCCCGACATTGTCGGCGATGACCGCAGGGTTGCGGGGGTCGTCTTCCGGGATGCCCTTTTCGACTTTGCCGACGAGGTCGGCGCCGACGTCGGCCGCTTTGGTGAATATGCCGCCGCCCAGCCTGGCAAAAACTGAAATGAGCGAACCGCCGAAACCGAGGCCGATGAGCGCTTTTACGTCACCGGTAAGATAGTAAAAAACGGAAACCCCAAGAAGGGCGAGTCCGACGACCAGAAGGCCGGTGACGGTGCCCCCATTGACCGCGACCGCGAGCGCTTCACCAAGCCCCTTCGTCGCCGCCTGGGCCGTGCGGACGTTTGCGCGAACCGACACGTTCATGCCGATAAAACCGGTCGCTCCGGAAAGAATGGCGCCCACGAGAAATCCGACCGCGGTCGAAACACCGATGGCCAACCACAAGACGACGAACAGGATGACCGCAATGACCGCGATCGTCTTATACTGGCGGCTCAGATATGCTTTGGCGCCCTGCTGGATCGCGCCGGCGATCTCTTGCATGCGAGGCGTTCCCGCCGGTTTCTTGAGGATGGATCGAATAAGAAAAATTCCATAGATAATGGCGATGAGAGCGCTTCCGACCGCAAAGTAGAACGAATTCATAAAAAATGGCCTGTAGTAAAGGCGTTGGCTAATAAAGAATGGTCATACCTTTGCATAAAAAAAATCAATTTGCAAGCTCGGCTGCGCTTGCCCGCCGCCGCGGGCCTTTCGCGGGGCGTTCACGCGGGTAAAAATGAAGCATGCCAAAGTCCATCTATGATAAAATGAGATATCGGGAGCCGCGTCAATGCAGCCATTAAGATACATTTCGTGGAAATCATTTCTCCTCGGTGGTGTCGCGGGTGCTGCCGTGGCAGGGGCGATATTTTTTTTGGCGGACCACCCCGCCCCCGCCCTCTCCCACGGAGGCGCGTTAAGGCATTCGTCCTCGACCTACCAGCTTATTGACCCCCTGCTCGCGTGCGAAATAGGTCCGGAGGAGGACTTTCCCGAGCTTAATCCAATAAAAAATGCAGTGACAGCGGCGGTCAATGACGCGGAGGCATCCGGCAGCGCGCAGTCCATTTCCGTGTACTTCCGGCAGTTGGATACGTCGAAATGGTTCAGCGTCAATGGCGATCACACCTACGCTCCCGCCAGTCTTCTTAAAGTCATGGTGATGATGGCCTACTACAAGGAGGCGGACGATACCGACAACCCGGCGCTCCTGCAGCAAGAAGTCGTTTTTCAAGGTTCGCCGACCCCGACAAGCGACCCGCTCAATCCTTCCATCCCGAGCCTTGTTCCGGGCAAGCTTTATTCGATCGAGAGGATCATTGAAGAAATGATCCTTTATTCCGACGACAATGCGCTGAATACGCTCACGGCAAACTTTGACCCTCAAACTTCGCATGATTTCGAGCTCATGTTCAAGGACCTTGATATTCCGTTGCCGGCAGTCATGACCGAAAAGTCGCTAAATTTCGTTTCGGTAGACGACTACTCTCTGGTCTTCCGAGTGCTTTATGGTTCGACCTACCTCTCCGAACGCTATTCCTCGCGCGCTCTGGCGCTCCTTGCCCGCGCGGCGTACAAGGGCGGTCTGCCCGCGGGAGTTCCCGCTACCCTGATGGTGGCCCACAAATACGGTATTACCGCGGCCCCCGACCCGTCGACTCAACGTTATCTGGCGGAGCTCCATGATTGCGGCATCGTATATTACCCGGGTAGCCCCTACCTTCTCTGCATCATGACGGCCGGCGGGAGTTTCCCCTCGCTCCAAAGCGACATCGCTCGCATATCAAAGGCGGTCTATCAAGGGTACCAGGCGTACGCCGGCACGAAGTAAGCCGCTCAGGCGCGATGAAGCTTGCAAGCCAAGGAATATTTCCGGCGGCCGAGGTGTTTTTTAGCGGCCGAAGAAGTGGGAAAAAGCAGAAAGAACGTTGGCTGCCATGTGACTGAAGATGTTGGAAAAAAACGATGGGGCGAACGAGGTTGGGGCGGGCGGAGGACTTGAAGGAGGCGGGTTTTGTTCCGGTCCTGATGACGGGAAAGATTGGGTATTGCCGGCAGGAGGCTGGTTATAAGGCGAATTTGGGGCGGGAGCATTCTGACCGTTGTAGGGAGGCGTCGGGTAGGATTCCCCAGGGCCCTGCGGGGAGCCGTTTTGGGGTGGAGTTGGGGAAAAGCTATTATTTGGTGGATATGGTGGTTGGTCGCCCGGTTGATAGTTTTGCCCCCCTTGACCTTGCTGCCAAGGCTGGTTCTCGCCGCGGGGCGGCATCGGAGAATTAGGCGGCATATTTTGATACGAATTATTGCCTCCACCGCTTTGGGGACCATAGTTCTGGTCGCCACTGCCTCTCGGTGGGAAGTTTCCTTGCGGTCCGTTTTGGTCCTGGTTGCTGGGCGAATATCCCGCAGGCGGCGGAGGGAATGGCGAACCATTTTGGTTCGGCCCACCAGGCCCCGCCGGCGCAGTCTGCTGACTTTGGCCGCTATTATTGTTGCCGTTCATCGGCGCGGCTCCGGTGAAACACTGGCGTACTTTTTCGGCGGCAGAAGGGTCGGAGAGGCCGGTGCCGTTTTCCATTTGATCAAGCGCCGATTGGCCGATCGCTCCCACGATGCAATCTTTTACCCCGGGCGTTCCATTGATCCTGTTCTGCATGTCGGTTTGCATCGCCCCGCGGTTATTGTCGAAGCATTGTTTGACCGAGGTGATTTGGTCGAGGGTCGGTGCGGTGCCGGATTGGATCACCTGGAGACCGCCATCGCCGAGCGCTCCTTGGATGCATTGCTTGACGGTATCCGGTTGGTTGTCGAGGCCGCTTGCGATGTTGGCAAGACTCTGGATAGCGCCTTGGGCCTGGTCGTCTTTGATGAAACCGTGGTCGCGGGCAAAGGTGATACAGGTGTTCTGGTTCGCGGGGTCATTGCAATAGGTAGCGCATGAGTCGGCCGAATCACAACCGCCGGGTCCATTGACCGGGCCATTCGCCGGTCCGGTCAAAGGTCCTTGTTGTCCCGCCGGTCCGCCGTTTTGGTCATTGTTTTGAAAAGAACCCGGGGTGCTTCCTTGTGGCGGCTGTCCGGTGAAGCCCATTTTTTGGGCAAAAGTTTGGCATTCCGCCTGGTGAGAAGGGTCCGCGCAATATGTCTGACAGCTGGTTTTATCGCTGCAGCCGCCGGGCGTTTGCCCCGCCGTCAGGAGCGCGGCAAATTTTTTCGCTTGAGCCGATTCGTCGGCACCTATGATGCCAGCTTGTTCGCCGAATTTTACGCACTCGTCGATATGGGCGGCGACTTGGCAGTAGGCTTGGCACGATTCTTTGCTGGTGCAGCCGCCGGGTGGGGTGGCGCCATTTTGGAGGGCCGCCGATATCTTTTCCGCTTGGGAAAGCTCATTTCCCGAGAGCAGACCATGAGCTTTGCCAAAAGCCATACATTCGTTCAGGTGCGAAATATCTTCACAATAGGTATGGCAGCTGTTCTGGCTCGTGCATCCGCCCGGTCCGCCGCCGTTTTGAAGCACGGTACTGATATCGACGGAGGGTTGGCCGTTGTCGGTGCCTCCCGGCGTCGGGGATGCGTTCCCCGTTGACGATGAGGTTGCCGCGGCGTTCGTCGACCCGCTGATGAGGCCGTGGGCTTCGCCGTAGGCAAGGCAGGCCGCCTGGTTTCCCGGGTCGTCGCAATATACTTTACAGGCGTTGACGTCGGCGCAGTTGCCGAGCTCGGGGACAGGGAACGTTAAACCGGCGAAAGGATTTTCCGCGTGAACGGCTACGGCAAAAAAGAACAGAGCGGCGCTTAGCAAAAATTTGTAGCGTGGGGGCATGCGGTTAGTTGTTAAAGGGGTTCTGATAAGTGTGGTCAAAAGGATTGGCGGCGTTTTGTAGCGGATTCGTTTGCGGCACGGGCGGTGCGCTTGCCTGCGCTTCCTGTTTCGCGCGCGCGGCCTGGATCTGGTTATATATGCTGCCGCCCAAGGTGGAAGAGGCGGCGACGGTGGCAGGCGCCGCTTTGTTTGTCGCTCCCGACAAAGACCACGCCCAGAGCGCGATGAGGGCTGTGATAATAACCAAACCGGCGACCACGGCGGTTATGATGATGGCGGATCGATTTTGTGACATCATAAAATAGTAAAATTATGAAAAAATGCTGCACGACACCCTGTCATTATAGCAACGCCTTTTTGCGAGGAGAAAAGTTTATCCCCAGACGTGAATAGGGCACCTTCTTCTTTGACAGAAGCTTGACGATACTTCATTATTCAATGTGGAAATAGGGAGTCGTTACCACACCACAAACCCTCAACAATAAAAAGGAAAGTTCTTTACCATGAACGTTTTGCTTGTCTATCCGGAGTATCCCAATACCTTTTGGTCGTTTCACCACGCGCTGTCATTCCTCTCTTTCATCGGGAGAAAGGCCGCGTTTCCGCCACTCGGCCTTCTCACGGTCGCCGCCCTCCTTCCAGAGGAGTGGGAGCTAAGACTCGTCGATATGAACGTCCGACGCCTCCACGACCATGACCTCGCATGGGCAGACATGGTCCTGGTGAGCGCCATGCTTGTACAGAAAGGTTCCGCCCAGGAAGTTTTGGACCGGGCGAAATCATTCGGTAAGCGCACCGTCGTCGGCGGGCCGTTCTTCACGTCGTGCGAAAAATCAAGCGTCAGAGGGGCGGACCATTGGGTTCTCAACGAAGCCGAGGTTACCTTGCCGGAGTTTCTCAAAGACCTTGCGCAAGGTACGCCTAAATCTGAGTATACGTCGCAAGATAAACCGCGACTCGAGACCACGCCTCTGCCGCGCTGGGACCTTATCAGTCTCCGGCGCTACGCCACGATGGCCATCCAATATACGCGGGGCTGTCCCTTCGCTTGCGAGTTTTGTGACATCACGAAACTCTACGGCAGAGTGACTCGCCTGAAAAAGTCATCTCAGTTCGTCACGGAGGTGGATACGCTGTACCGCGCCGGCTGGCGGGGGTCTGTCTTTATTGTTGACGACAACTTCGTCGGCAATATGGTAAAAGTGAAGGAAATGCTTCCCGAGCTTATCGCGTGGCAGAAAACTCACCGGTACCCGTTCACCTTCTTTACCGAGGCCAGCGTCAATCTCGCGAAAGACGCCGCCCTGCTTGGCCTTATGCAGGCTGCCGGCTTCACCAAAGTGTTCCTCGGCATCGAGACACCGCGGCGCGAAAGCCTGGTTGAGTGCCACAAAGGTCAGAACGTCAATGTGGACCTTGCGGCGATGGTGCACTCGATCCAAAGTTATGGCATCGAAGTTCTGGCCGGCTTCATCGTCGGTTTCGACAACGATGGGCCCGGCATCTTTGCCGACCAGATCGCCTTCATCCAGAAGACGGGCATTGCAAGCGCCATGGTGGGGCTTTTGACGGCGTTGCCCAAGACCGAGCTCTGGAAACGGCTTCACGAAAACGGCAGACTTCTCAAAGAGTCCACCGGGGACAATTTGAGCGCGATGCTTAATTTCGTGCCGGTCATGGATCGCGAAGTCCTCATCGAGGGCTATAAACGGATCCTCGAACACATTTACTCGCCACGCGAGTATTATCAGCGAGTTCACACGCTGCTGGCCCGGTTCCGACCGGCAACGCAGATAAGGTTCAAACGGGAGGATATCATCGCCTTCTTGCAAAGCACGGTGCGGATCGGGATATTTTCCCAGGCCCGTTTCCTCTATTGGAAACTTATGCTGCGGCATTTTGCGCGGCGCACGTTCCCGATGGCGGTGACCGCGGCTATCATGGGCGAGCATTACAGGAAGGTGGCGCGCGACGTCATTCGGTCGTAGCGACCTTCTTACCGCCGGCGTCTGTGGCCGGCATGTTTTTCACAAAGCGAGACTTCGGTCTCGCTTTTTTGTATATACTGGATCAAAAATTAGTGTGCGCAATATTTTACCTTGTCGCGATGGGGTGGAATTGTCAGCGATAAGTCAACATGGTATATTGCTATCAAATGCAAAAGATGGGTCAGATCATGAATTTCTCTTGGCCGCTCGGGTCACATTCCAGAGCTGGTCTTTGTGATATCCGATAATTCACTCTACTATATCCCAAAAACGAGCTTTGGAAGTCCAAAGCTCGTTTTTCGTTTAGTACCTTGAAAACAACATATCACTACATATGCCTGATGAAGTTATTCAAATAGGGCCCACGAGTTTTGTCCTGAAAATAACGTTGACGGAAGAAGAGCGTGAACGACTGAATGCCAGCTTGAACGATCAGGGATGGAAGATTCGCCCAGACCACGGTGGGGAATGGGGAACCTTAAGCAAATCACGCGCTAAATACTTCTGCGCCCAATGCAATATCCACACCGACGGGATCCCAGATCCCAAGGATCGCGAGAGCAGACATTGTCCCTCGTGCAACGCTCGCTTTCCAAGTTGATCGTATAAGACCAAAAGCGGTTTCCGTGAGTAGGTCTTTTTTATATAATAAAAGTATAAATTACTGAAGGGTCCGACGGCATCGGTCTATATCACTTACTTTGCACATCTTTTATTTTCTTTTACTCGAAACTACGATATGATTTAGGGTATCTGCAGATTAGCGCTTCTCGCACCCGGCTTCCTTCCGCCGTTTTTATTTCAATTTTCTCCGTGCAAGCCTAAGTCGTTAGGTGGAAGAGCCCTTTTCCTTAGCAAATCTGGCGGTCGAGCCTCATTATTAATCATTGTTCCAATATCATTAGGATGAAAAATCACGCAGGTTTTACGCTCATCGAACTTTTGGTGGTCATCGCGATCATCGGTATTCTATCGTCAGTCGTTTTGGCTTCTCTCACTTCGGCGCGAGCCCGCGGCCAACGCGCAGGGGCCATCTCCTCCGGCCGCGCTCTTATCCCCGAGGTTCTTACTTGTGCCGATGACGGCGGTTTCGTTTCGGCGGTTGCCAACGCTTCGAACGGGAGCGCCAGCCCCGTGTGCGTGACGGTTGTGAACGGAAATATTGCGTTCGCCGGCCATTCCGTGACCTGGTCCGCATTGCCCTCAGGTTGGACGTACGCGGCCATTTCGTCTCAAGCGGCCTCCGGTCTCACGAGTTTCACCTTGCAGGCAACGGGTCAAACTAACGTGGTTTGCAATGTTTCGTCGAGCGTCTGTAAGTGACGCGACACTTTCGAAGTTATTTCTCACGCGTCGGGGCGCTCCTCGCCACGCCAAAATAATAAGCGCGGCGTGCCACCGTGCGGCAAGGCATTTTTTGTGTACTTTTATCTCTCGGACCGGAGGGTCGAATCACTATTCGACGAACGTAAGCGCTTTGCCTTTATTGTCGCCGCGGCCTGTTCGGCCGATGCGGTGAACATAGTCTTCCTCCGTGGCGGGCAGATCGTAGTTGATCACGTGCGTGATGTCGCTGATATCGAGGCCGCGGGCGGCAACGTCGGTAGCGACCAGGATCTTGGCGCGGTCCTCCTTGAAGTCGTGCAGGGCGCGCATGCGCTGGGGCTGGCTCTTATTGCCATGGATGGCAGTGGATTTGAAACCGTGGGCGACAAGGTCGTTCGAAAGTCTCTGCACGCCGTGTTTGGTCCGTCCGAAGATGAGCACTCGTTTGAAACCTTCCGTGCTCAAAAGGCCCTTAAGAACCTCGAGCTTGGTTTGGCCCGTGCCTACGCGCACGACATCCTGCTCGATATTTTTTGCCGTCACGCCGGTCTTGACCGAGATGCGCACCGGTTCCCGGAGGAAATCCTTGATAAGTCTCTCGATGTCAGGCGATATGGTGGCGGAGAAGAAAAGCGTTTGTTTTTCCTTGGGCATGAGCGACAGCATGGAGCGCATATCGGCAATAAAACCCATATCGAGCATGCGGTCGGCCTCGTCGAGCACGGCGGCATTGAAGTGTGACAGATCGATCAATTTTCGCTCGAGCAGGTCTTTGAGCCGACCCGGCGTGCCGATGATGAACTGATTGTGATGCCGTAAAGCGCGCATTTGATTGCCGATACTGGCGCCGCCGACGCATGTCACCGAAAATACGGCTAGGTTACGGCAAAAAGAACGAAGTTCGGCATCTATTTGCTGCGCCAATTCGCGGGTTGGCACGACGATAAGGACGCATTTTTTCGGGTCAATGAGGGTCATATTGATGAGCGGAATGAGGAATGCCGCGGTTTTTCCCGTGCCGGTATTCGCAATGCCGACCACGTCGGACCCTTGAAGGGCGATCGGAATGGCGCGGTCTTGGATCGGCGAGGGCACCTTATACCCTTTAAGCTCTATGTTTTTCTTAAGACGGGCATCAATGGGAAAATCAGCGAACGAGTGAGTGGGTATGAACGGCACGAGCGGTTCGGGAACGCTATTTTTGTTTATGAATTTAGAAACGTCTATGCGTGCAACGGAAAAATTCCTGCGTATGGGTGCGCGTCCTGTTCCACGGAAAGAAGGTCTGCGGCCGAACGTGCGGCCATTGGTATATCTGCTATGCATGGTGGCGAAATCCCCAGGGTTTTGAAGGCGGATGCCACCTTAAGGAGAAATATCTCGCTCAAAGAAACCGTTGAGATGTAAGTAACACGATTACAGTAGCAAATAACGTTACCATTGTCAAATGATGAACCGTTTTGGTTCAATGACTTTAAATTAATTGCATCTGGTAAAGTGGCATCACGACCCTCTTTGCGCCATCTGAGATAGCGATAAGCACCAAAATTTCCGCCTCCTCCGTGGTACAATAGTTCAATGAACCGCAGTCTGAGAGTCAGCGAGGAGCTCCTCATAGGATTTTCCCTTATCACTGTCGGAATACTGCTCGGTTGGATTTTGTTTCATAACATTTCCGACGAAAATCGGCCAGAGCAGGTGCTCGTCAACGCAACCGTTCCCGTTCAGTCCGCAACAAACCAAATGCCCGCGCTCTCTGGTTCACCAGCTTCCCCCTCCAGTCTTCCCTCAACGGCTTCTGGTCTACATGCTACGAGCACGCAGGGTTCAATAAATACAGCGGAGTGGGGCTTTGGATATATAAAGGGTATCTCGAAACGGAATGGTTCGTATTATATAACTATTGCGAATGCCACATACAGCGTAGGCAATAAGTATGAAGGCGGATACCGGATAGACACACTAGGTGAATCAAGAGAGTTTCTTGTGGAAGCCAAAGCATCGATAAGCTTTTCTAGTCCCGGCGACGTGCTCGTCGATTTCGCTCGGCTCGGTATAATTTCTGCCTCGGACACGACCAGCGCAAAAACTTTCACCGTTGATGACCTGTTCCCAAAGCTCCTGGCAAGCGACAATTATTTGTCAAACCACAATGCCTTTTTAGCAGCCCCGTACTGGTTCCGATTTGATCTTGCGTATGATAAGGCCGGCCAAAACGGCGCGCCGACACCTGTTGAAGTTACGAGCATCGAACAGCAGTATGTGCCTTAAGCACATTGATTCCGGCTGTCAGATGTTTCTCATATAAAAGGCGTCAGTTCTGACGAACACTCTCGCCTTCGACTGTAAACCCCTGAAGGATGCCGAGAAACGTATCATAGGTATCTTGCGATGCTCCGGGATATGTGCCGCTAAATATTTGCTTTGATACGTCATAGAGGTGGCCGACGCTTACCGCTTGAGCTGGCGGTTCTTTCACCTCAATAGAAATTCGCTTGTTGTTCCAAAATGTGACGGCGTCGTAGCGAAGAGAGGTTGATGCCGTGTAATCAACGTTGTAGCACGCCCCTATGCCGTAGGCGAATTTAACGCCTTCCTTGTTGGTGAAAACCTTTGAAACGAGCATGTCCGAGCGAGTGTTGCGAAAACCCGCAGTGAAGTCGCTGCCATCCGCACTTTGCTCAAGCGAAGACTGTTGTCGCGCCAGGCTGTCGGGGGATATTTGGCCGCAGTCGCTGTCGCCCCACGGAGCCGTAGAGATATCGACGACGCTGATGGATAGGTAGGGTTTTGTACCGGAAGACGCGCTCCCGTTTGAAAGCAGATTATTGTCCCAGTCAGCGGGGAATGTTACCTGATATCCGATGTTGAGGCGTGTGTACTGCACCCACCCGCGAGATGTCATGCCCGGTATGTTGTCTGTCGAGGCCGTTGAATTTTCTGCGGGAACAGATGATGAGAGATTTGGGGAGGTGTGCGTCTGGTCTGTTGCGGGGGAACGAAAGGTGTTCGGATTTCCCGATAGAGGATGGGTTTCGGCTACGCTGTAGTTGTTTTGCGCCAAATACCACCCGGCGAATATTCCAAGAGCGAATAAGGAGAGGCCAAACAAAGATTTGACAAAAAGTGCTAGCCCGCGGCTCATGGGCTGATTTTATCACAAGTCTAAGGCAGAGGTTGTCCCTGGGTAAGACTTCCTTTACGTTTTCGGTTTAGTCGTTCTTGGCGAGACCATACTAGACCGCGGGAGACTCGTCCTTGGTTTCTGTGGGAGCTTTCTCTTCCCCCGTTTTCTTTTTTGCTTTTTTTGGCTTTTTTTCTTTCGTTTCCGTTTTTGGCGTTTCAGCGGTTTCAGCCGGTTTTTCCGGTTCCGTCACCTCGGCGGCCTTTTCGACCGGTTCTGGTTTTACATCCTCTTTCGGTATCTCCGTTTGGGCGGTCGCGGTCTTTGCCGCCGTACCAGCGGTCGCCGGCGGGGTGCCGGTGAGCGCTTCGCCTTTGGCGCCGCGGATGTCGATGCGCCAGCCGGTCAGCTTCGCCGCCAAGCGGACATTTTGGCCGCCCTTACCGATCGCAAGCGATTGTTGGTCTTCGGCCACTTCCACCTCGGCTTTCTTTTCGGTTTCGTGAATGGTGACCGAGATGACTTTCGCTGGCGACAAAGCGTCCTCGACGAACTTCTTTTGATCGGCGGACCACTCGATAATATCGATCTTTTCACCGCCCACTTCGCTCATGACGGTGCCGACGCGGACGCCTCGCTGGCCGACGAGTGAGCCCACCGGGTCGATATGGCTGTCACTCGAAGAAACCGCCACTTTTGACCGTGACCCGGCCTCGCGCGCCACCGCTTTTATTTCGACGACGCCGCTCGCGATCTCGGGCGTTTCTACTTTGAACAATTCCTCAAGGAATTTTGGGTGCGAACGCGACAGGCGCAGGAAGACGCCCCGCGGCGAGTCTTCGACGGACACGAGGTATGCGCGCACCCGCTCGCCCTGCTTGTAGCGCTCGCCGGGTATCTGCTCTTCATAGGGAAGGATGGCGGTGGTTCGGCCGAGGTCGACAAAGATATTGCCGCGCTCGATGCGCTGGACGGTACCGGAAACGATCTCGCCCTGACGCTCGCCGAATTCCTCGAAGACCGAGACCTTTTCGGCCTCGCGTATTTTCTGGATGATGACTTGCTTCGCTGTTTGGGCGGCAATGCGGCCGTAGTCGCCTTTTGCCTCAAGCGGGAAAATGACCTCCTCGTCGAGTTCTACGCCCTTTTTCATCTTACGGGCGTCCTCGATGAGAATGTGATGCTCCGGATTGAAACGGACGCGCTCATCCTCTTCGGCGCGGTCAGGATATTCAAGGCCTTCCGGACCGCCGAGCGGCATTATGACGCGCGTATCGTCGACGACGATCTTTACTTGGAAAAATTCTACCGTGCCGGTATTGATGTCGAATTTGGCGCGGACGATCTGGCCCTTCTTGCCATATTCTTTTTTATACGCCGTGGCCAGGGCCATCTCAATGGCCTCAATGATCTTTTCACGGGGGATGCCGCGTTCTTCTTCCAGCTGGTCGAGGATCGAGTGAATAACTTTAAGGTCAAACATGATGAAATTTTTTAATGGCGAGTTTTTAATAATTAAGCATTGCGCTTCAAATTCTATTCCCCTCGCTGGCTATTAATAAAAAGGTTCGCCTCGCGGGCGAACTTACAGGATGAGTGTATCTTAGTATAGTAAGAGGTTTTTGTCAAGAACTTTTCCGGATCGTGATACCGCGCCGCCGCCGGTTTTAAATAAGTCTTTGGAAATAAGGGGCCGGGCAGCCTTGTTCCCGCACTTGCCCACACCAGCCATTTTTTGTACTGCCGCATGAGGTATAATAGGAACACCTGTTTTTCAATGTTCATTGAACAAAAGCAGCTGAAGAATTTTGTCTTGGACTCGGGCTTAGTGTCACGGGCTGATTTTGAGCTGATCGAGAAGAAAGCCGCTGAGAGCCACGAAGAGGTCGGCGATCTCCTTATCAAAGAGGGTAAACTTTCCCAGGACGACTTGCGCCGCATCCAGGCCTACATTCTCGGCATTCCTTTTGTCGACCTGACGAGCCAAAAGCTCGATTTCGCGGTGCTTTCCTTGGTGCCGGAGCCGATAGCAAGGAACCACAACATCGTGGCGTTTCGGAAAGGCGATAACACGCTGGAGGTCGCCATGCTCGATACCGATGACCTGGGGGCCATCGATTTCGTCAAAAAAAAGACAGGCTTGAAGATCTTGCCGCGGCTCACCAACAGCGAGTCCATCAAGAATGCGCTTTTGCAATATCAAAAATCGCTGAAAGCGGAGTTCGGCGACATCATTGAAAAGGAGTCGGCGGCGCTCAAGACCGTATTGGAGAAAGAAGAGGGCGCGCTTTCCGATAAGGATCTCAAAAAACAGGCGGAAGAACTGCCCATCGTGAAGATCGTGGACACGCTGCTCAAGCACGCTATCCTTCAAGATGCTTCCGACATTCATATCGAGCCGCAGGAAACCGAAACGGTGGTCCGCTACCGCATCGATGGGTTGCTCCGGGACGCGATGGTCCTGCCGCGGAGCGTGTCCCAAGGCATCATTGCCCGCATCAAGGTCCTTTCCAATTTGAAGCTGGACGAGAAGCGCTTGCCGCAGGACGGCCGGTTCAAAGTCGATACGGGCAACGAGCGCGTATCGTTCCGCGTTTCCATTTTGCCCACGTACTACGGCGAGAAAGCGGTGCTCCGGGTGCTCCGAGAGAGCATCACCGGATTTACCCTGGAAAGCCTCTGTTTCCACGGCAGAGGGCTTGAGGATTTTCACGCGGCTCTCAAGGCCACGACCGGCATGATCCTCACCACCGGTCCGACCGGCAGCGGCAAGACCACGACCTTGTATACGGCGCTCGACCTGCTCAATACGCCGGACGTCAACATCTCGACCATCGAGGACCCTATCGAGTATCAGCTGAAACGCATCAACCAAACCCAGGTGCGCCCCGAGATAGGGTTCACTTTCGCCAACGGTCTTCGTACCCTGGTGCGCCAGGACCCGGATATCATCATGGTCGGCGAGATTCGCGACAATGAGACCGCCTCCCTGGCCATCAATGCCGCCCTTACCGGCCACCTGGTGCTTTCGACGCTCCATACCAATTCGGCGGCGGGCGCCATCCCTCGCCTTATCGACATGAAGATCGAGCCGTTCCTTCTGGTCTCGACCGTGGACATCGTTATCGGCCAGCGGCTGGTCCGGAAGCTCGCGCCCGAGAAAGATCATCAATTTTTGACGAAAGCCGGCATCACCGCGCTCCAAAAGATCGTTGATCTCGACCGGCTATTGACGATGCTTCGGGACGAAAAGGTGGTCGAAAAGACCGCCGGCTGGGAAAAGATCCCTTTTTATAAAGCGAAGAAATCGGACGCCGCCGAGGACGGGTACGCGGGCCGCATCGGTATCCACGAGACCTTGAAAGTGACGGCCACCATCCGCGATCTGGTCATGAAGAGCGCCACCTCGAAAGCGGTCGAAGACCAGGCCAAGCAGGAGGGCATGATGACCATGATCGAGGACGGCATTTTCAAAGCGGTGCAGGGTTTAACGACCATTGAAGAGGTGCTCCGAGTGGTGAGCGAATGATCATGGCCACGTTCCATTTCAAAGCGACCAATGCGACGGGCGAGTTGTATGAAGGAAACCGCGAGGCGCCGGACCAGTTTGCGCTGTACCAAGATCTCAAAAAAGAGGGCGACACGGTGCTCTATGCGACGGTCGAAACGAAAAGTCCCACTCAAGTTTTTAACCGTCTCTTTATCGGGCTTCAAAGGGTGTCGATGCTCGACAAGGTCACCTTCGCCAGGAATTTGGGTGCGATGATCGAAGCGGGACTGTCCTTGCCGCGAGCGCTCGCGGTGCTGGAGCGGCAGACCAAGAACCCGAAATTCCTCAAGGTGCTTCAGGCGATAGAAACCGGCATAAAAAAAGGACAATCGCTCGCCGAGACGCTGAAGAATTATCCCGATATTTTTCCTTCCCTGTTCGTGTCGATGGTCAAGGCGGGTGAGGAGGGCGGGACGCTCGCGGCGTCCCTCAAGGCCGTGTCGGGGCAGATGAACCAGATCTACCTCCTCGAGAAGAGGGTCCGCGGCGCGATGATATACCCGGCCATCCTGGTTTGTCTCATGGCGACGATCGGCGTGCTCATGCTTATGTTCGTCGTTCCGACGCTCACCGCGACGTTCAAAGACCTTAACGTGCAGCTGCCGTGGAGCACGCGACTCATTATTTTCCTGAGCGACACCCTGAAATCCCACGCCATCCTCCTCATCATCGCGGTTATTGCCGCCGTTGCCGGGATAGTTTCGATGGTGCGGATGAAGATCGGGAAAAAATATTTCGATACGTTCATCCTTTGGATACCCGTCGTTTCCCGAATAATCAAGGAGACCAATACCGCCCGCACGGCGCGGACGCTTTCTTCGCTTCTTTCCTCCGGCGTTTCAGCGGTGACCGCGCTCGATATCACCGGTGAGGTCGTCCAGCACGAACGATACCGCGCCATCATTAAAAAGGCGGCTGCGGCGATTCAAAAGGGCAACCCGCTGTACGACGTATTCGCGTCCGACGAGAAGATCTATCCGCCCTTTTTCACAGAGATGGTCGGTATCGGCGAGGAGACCGGCAAGTTGAGCTCGATGCTTCTCGACGTTGCCGGTTACTACGAAGAAGAGGTCGAACGGCAGACGAAAGATTTTTCGACCGTCATCGAGCCGGTGCTCATGATCCTCGTCGGCGTGATGGTCGGTTTCTTCGCCGTGTCGATGATCATTCCCATTTACTCGCTCTCGAACGCGTTCTAAAGCGGCGCGGAGCGACCCACATGAAACGACGCCTTAATCCACGCAAGGGGTTCACGCTCGTCGAAGTCGTCATCGGCATCGGGGTCTTCGCCATCGTTGCGGTGAGCATTTACGGCATCATCGCCTCGATGTTCTCCGCCATAAAATATGAGCGCGAACACGCCTCGGTCGCCGCTTTGGCCGACCGTTTTATGGAGATCGCGCGAAACCTACCGTATTCCCAGGTCGGCACTTTGGGCGGCAACCCGCACGGCAGTTTGCCCGATTTCGCCAATGCGAGTACGACCACGGTCGGCAGTAACACCTACCAGCTTTATTACGAGGTGACCTACGTCGACGATCCGGCCGACGGCACGATCGCCGCGGGGACCGATCCGGCGCCAAATGACTACAAGCAGGTCAAGCTTTTTGTTAAAAATATGACGACCGGCATCATCACGGATTTCGTCACCACCATCGTCCCCAGCAGTTTGGAGAGTCTCTCGAGCGGGGGCGCTCTTGCCATTAAAGTGTTCAACGCGGTCGGCCAGCCCGTGCCGAACGCGCAGGTTTCCATCGTCAACAACGCCCTGTCACCAAGCCTCAACCTTTCCCGGCAAAGTGATGCGTCAGGCAACTGGACGGAAGTCGGTTTGCCCGACAGCAGCAACAGTTATCACGTGGTCGTGACGAAGAGCGGCTATTCCACGGACGCGACGTATCCCATTACCGGCCAAAATCCCAACCCGGTCAAGCCTGATGGTACGATCCTCAACGGCCAGGCCACGCAAGTGAGTTTTTCCATCGATCAGTTGAGCAACGTGACGTTCCATACCTTGAATCAGACCTGCCAGCCGCTTCCCAGCGTCGGGCTGGAGGTTCGAGGAGCGAAGCTCATCGGGACGCCGAACGTCTATAAATTCGACAATACGTACACATCAGACGCGAATGGCCTCGTTCCTTTGACGAACATAGAATGGGACAACTATACGCCAATGCTCACTAGCCCCTCCTCGATGATCTACGGTTCATATCCGATCCAGCAAGTCGCGGTATTGCCGAATACCAGCCAAGATTTCAGCCTCATCGTCGGGCCGGCGACCGCGAACAGCCTTTTGGTCATCGTGAAGGACGCGGCGACGGGGAATCCCATCGAGGGCGCCACCGTCGATCTCCAAACGATAAGTCCGGCCGGCGATACGTACGAAACGACCGGCGGCAGTATTTGGAATCAGGAAAGTTGGGCGGGCGGCGCCGGACAGGCATTATGGAGCGACCCGACCATGTATTTTTCGGATGACGGCGGCGTAAGCGCGTCGGGTGTGCCAGCCGGCTTGCGCCTTCTCAACACCGGCTCGGCCTACGTTCCCTCCGGTACGCTCACGTCCTCGGCATTCGATACCGGCACCGTTTCGACGTCCTACACGACGCTCACCTGGCAGCCGACCTCGCAAGATCCCGCGACAGCCGTCCAGTTTCAGGTGGCAACCAACAACGATAATGCGACATGGAACTTTGTCGGTCCGGACGGTACGGCGAATACCTACTACACGACTTCGGGGTCGTCGATAAGCGCGACGAACAACAACAATCGCTATGTCCGCTATCGCGTCACGCTCTCGACCAGCGATTCGAGCAAGACGCCGGTGCTGACAGGCGTCAACCTAAATTATGTTTCCGGCTGTTTTACGCCCGGCCAGGTCATGTTCCCCGGTTTGGCGGCGGGGGCGAACTATAATGTCGTGGTGAGCATGACCGGCTATCAGACTCAGACCATCAGCAGCGTGAATATCAACGGTTACAGCGTGCTTACCGTCCTCCTTAGCCAATAGCAGAATATTCACGTGAACGAATCGATCAAAAAAGACCGCCGGCAAACACATTCAAGACGCAGTCTTCAGGGCGGCTACACGCTCGCCGAAATGCTGACCGCGCTTTTTATTTTTTTGGTGCTCCTTTCCGGCGTCAGCGTCTTGATCAGCGCTATTTACGGCGCCTCCAAACAGCAGTCGGCGTCATTGTCGAATCAATTCCAAGCGACGGAGGCACTTTCGAATTTTACGAGCGAACTTCGCAACGCGGCCACCGGCAATGATGGTTCGTTTTCTCTGAACCAGGCGGGAGATAATCAGATCATTTTTTACACCAGCTTGTATGGGACCAACGGCGCGGTGCCGCGCATCCGCTACTATCGTTCGGGGAATACTATTTATAAAGGGATAGTGATACCGACGGGGACCCCGCTTACCTACAATCTCGGCGCCGAGGTGGTGACGCCGGTCGAGACGAATATCGCCAACGGCACAACGCCCGTGTTCACCTATTACGACGGCAACTACGCGGGCACCTCGACGCCGCTCGTTCAGCCGGTCAACCTCAACGCGGTCCGGTATGTCCAGGCAAATTTTATAATTTTACGGGAGCCCGGCGTCAGCACATCGACCTATGCGGTCACTGCCGGCGTCACTATCAGGAACTTAAAGACGAATCTCGGCAACTGATTATATGAAACGCGAACGCATCCAACCTGCCGCCGGCGCCATCCTCGTGTACCTCATCACGATCATTACGCTTTTGACGTTCATGCTCCTTCCCCTTGTCACGAATTTTGCCGTGCAGGATAAATATCTCCAATCAAGCATCGCGCGCGAGGAAGCCCTCCAAATAGCCGAAGCAGGCATCAATTACTATCGCTGGCACCTGGCTCATTTTCCCACTGATTATCAGGACGGTACCGGCGGACCCGGCCCTTACGTGCATCCCTATACCGATCTCGATACGCAAGTCCAGATCGGCACGTTCAGTCTGACGATCACACCGCCCCCGACCGGTTCGACCATCGTCACCGTCGCGTCGACGGGCTGGACGACCGGCAGTCCGCAAACGACCCGGACCATCACCGCGCGGTACGGCATTCCTTCGCTCGCGCAGTACGCCTTTTTAAGCAACGACGTCATTTGGATCGGTAATAACGAGTCAGTCAGCGGGTTGCTTATGTCGAATAATGGCGTACGGTTCGATGGTACGGGCAATGCGCCTATTCAATCGGCCAAGTCTACTTACACGTGTCCGACGTCGCAGGGAAACCCTTGCCCCGCGGTTGAGAACGGCGTGTGGGGAGGGGCGTCGGCGTCGACCCAGGCTTTTTGGCAATTCCCCGTGCCGGCCGTGGATTTTTCTGCCCTGACCTCGAATTTGTCGAGCCTCAAGTCGCTCGCCCAATCGGGAGGTATTTATTTGCCGCCCTCGAACGCCGACGGTTACTCTCTGGTATTCAACAGTAACGGCACGGTGACGGTCTATAAAGTGACAAGCTTGCAGTCGAACCCGACCGGCTGGGATGTGAACGGCAACCCCCACAACAACAACACCGACTATAAGAATCGCAGTCTGCAATTTACCCAGGCAATACCCGCGAACGGCATCATTTACGTCGAGGACACCACCTGGGTCGAGGGAACCGTGCAGGGAAGGGTGACCGTCGCGGCGGCGACCTTGCCTTATAATGCCCCGACGGCGCCGACCATTTATATTCCCAATAACATCGTCTATCAGGCAAAAGACGGTACCGACGTGCTCGGCCTCATATCCCAACAGGATGTCATCGTCACGAACCATGCGCCCAATGACCTCGAGATTGACGCCGCCATGGTCGCCCAGAACGGGGCCGTCCAATTCCTGTATTATCCGGGCGACAAAAAGGATACCATCACGGTCTTCGGTTCCATCATGTCGTTTGGCCAGTGGACGTGGACGTGGATGAGTCCTAGCGGTAGCGTGACGTCCGGCTACGTCAATACGTACTCGAATTATGACGGCAATCTTCTTTATACGCCCCCGCCCAGTTTTCCTCTTTCGAGCGCGGGGTATCAACTTATGAGCTGGTCGAGCAATTGATATGACCAAAAAGATACTTATCATGGTGGCCTTGGTTGCGGCGGCGGGCGTACCGCTCATCGCGGCGGCGGCGAAACACGTGTCGTTTCCCTCGAGCGCGGCTCTGCAGCCTATGGTCATTAATGCGTCCCCGAACGTTTCGGGGAATGTGAACTTTCAAGGAACAGCATTGCCCGCCGCACCGGGGGGTGCGGCGCCGGACACGGCGGCCAGCGGCACGTCTTCCAAGGCGGCAGCGCCCGCGCCGCGCTCTTTTTCGCCGTTCTTGGCAATAGCCGCCGCGCTCGCCGCGGTCATTCTCCTCGCCGGGGTCGGAGCCATCGTCGTGTGGCGGGGGTTTTCCGAAGAGGTGTAGATGCGGGAGTGCCGGGCCGGCTGACGCCCGACCTGGTATAATGGAAGGATGACCCTCAAAAAAATAATCATTGGCAACTGGAAAATGAATCCGGTTACGCTCGACGAAGCGAAGGCGATCCTTCGGCCCGTCAAAAGGACCGCGCAAAACCTTCGTCGGACGTCGGTCGTCGTCGCCCCCCCGTTTCCCTTTTTGATACCGCTTGTGCTCAGTCTTCGGCAGTCGAAGGTGCGGTTCGGTGTTCAGGATATTTTTTGGGAGAACGAGGGCGCCCATACCGGCGCGGTGAGCGCCGCTATGGCCGCCGCGGCCGGCGCGCGGTACGCGATCCTCGGCCACTCCGAACGCCGGGCGATCGGCGAGACCGACGAGATGATAGGTAAGAAGCTCAATCTAGCGCTCAGGGCAGGAATGACGCCCGTGCTTTGCATCGGCGAGAAAGAACATGACGGCCAAGGAAACTATTTAGCAGACCTGAAAGGCCAGATGCGCGCATCGCTCGGCGCGCTCCCGAGAAAAATGCTGGGCAGTATCGTCATTGCCTACGAACCGGTGTGGGCTATCGGCCGGAGCGCCGACATGGCGATGAAGCCGGACGAGCTCGAGGCCATGGCGATCTTCATCCGAAAGACCCTCGCCGACAGCTACGGCGAAGATGGCCGGAACGTTCCCGTCCTTTACGGCGGCTCGGTCAGTGTCGAAAATGCCGCTGATATCGTCAGTCGAGGCCGCGTCGACGGCCTTCTCATCGGCCGCGAAAGTTTGGTGGCCGAAAATTTTAACGTCATCCTGCGCGCCATCGACGGAGCATGAACGTACCGACCCTGACAAACCTCGCTTCGCTTCGCGGCACAAGGGTGCTCGTGCGCGTCGACTTCAACGTGCCGGTGGTGAATGGTGCCATCGCGGATGACTATCGGCTGACCCGGACCTTGCCGACGATCCGGAAACTGCGCGATGCCGGCGCCCGGCTCGCCCTCATTTCTCATCGCGGTGCGCCCGATGAGTCGCTTGAGCCGATCGCCACGTATATACAGAAACGCGAACCGCTATCTTTTGCTCCCGACCTCAAAGAGCTCGCCGTCTGGCAAAAGAATTCGCACCCGGGAGACGTCGTGTTGCTTGAAAATCTGCGCCGGTTTCCCGGAGAGACCGAAAATGACGAAAGTTTTGCCCGTCAGCTTTCTCAATTCGGCGATATCTTCGTCAACGAAGCGTTTTCCGCCTCTCATCGCTCCCACGCTTCCATTGTCGGCGTGCCGCTATACCTCGACAGTTTCGCGGGATACCTGTTTGCCCAAGAGATAGAGAATCTTTCAAAAGCGTTCACGCCGCCACGGCCGGCCGTTTTCATCCTTGGCGGCGCGAAAGTCGAAACAAAATTGCCGCTCCTAATAAAATTTTTGTCCCTCTACGACGCGGTCTTCGTCGGCGGGGCGGTCGCCAACGATATTTTCAAAGCGCAGGGTATCTCGGTGGGGAAGTCGAAAGTGAGCGATACGCTCCCGGACCTTTCTGCTCTCATGAAGCACAAGAACCTTATCCTTCCCGAAGATGTGATCGTGTCCGGGCCCGACGGCGTGAAGAGCCGCGAGGTGCGGCACATCCTGCCCGCCGAAGCGGCCGTCGATGCGGGGCCGAAAACCGTCGCGGCGCTCCGCGCCCTGCTTAGCCGTGCCCGATGCGTGCTGTGGAACGGCCCCCTCGGTGTGTACGAAAAAGGATTTGTTGGCGGGACTGAAAAGGTCGCCGAAGCCGTCGCCGCCTCGCACGCGTTTTCCCTTATCGGCGGCGGTGATACGGCCGCTGTCATCCGCGCGCGCGGCTTGGAGAAAAAATTCGGTTTCCTGTCGACCGGCGGCGGCGCGACCCTCGACTTTTTGGCGAACGGTACGCTCCCGGGAATTGAGGCGTTGACAAAACTAAATAAATAAGGCACACTCGGCAGAGACAACTTTCAAAGAAAGGTAAAACGTGAAGATTCAATACGGGATGCGTTCTGGTTTTGCTTTGCCTGAAGTGCTAGCACTCGTGGCCGTAGTCGGAGTTGTTGCATGGGTCTTTGCGATTCTTTATAAGGAGCGGGCGCAAGGGGAAACGGAGAAGAAATCTTATGACGACTTAGTCGCGAAGCTGGTGACGAGTACCAACGTGCCGCCACTGCTTCTTGACTACCGGCCAGTGTTCCACACCTCGGTAACGCTCCAGTACGGGACTAATGTTCCCGAGCGGGTGTTTACGATTCCCGGTGTCGCCGAACGCGTCATTCGGCAGTATGCAGAAGAACATCACCTCACCGTCGTTGGTTGGAAACTCGAGCGGGCGGTTACCAACGGCCCCGCGCTCGTAATCGAGTATTCGGGGGCGGAGAAATCGCAATAGGGAAATAGTTTGGCGGGGGGGGGGGGGGGGGGGGGGGGGGCGGTTTTAAAAATATATTTTTTTTATTATAGAAATTAAAAAAAAAAAAATAAAAGTAAAATATGGGTGGGGGGGCGGAGAGAAAT
>VFSW01002082.1_pt1 | contig 30332 bp, 29 predicted proteins | sample 5358111 | NCBI WGS metagenome assembly VFSW01 (sample SAMN11554181, study PRJNA540505) | mine drainage metagenome | isolation source: sediment from site ElyBrook_90M | place: USA: Ely Copper Mine, Vershire, VT | collected 2017 | reverse complement strand
TCGCTGCCCCACACGCCGATCAGGAAATACATCGGCACGAGCATCACTTCCCAGAACATGTAGAACAAGAAGAAATCTAGCGCCATGAAGACGCCGAGCATGCCGACCTGCAGCAGCAGGAAGAGAATATAGTATTCCTTGCGGCGAATCTTGATCGCGCTCCAGGAAGAGAGAATCGAGATCAGACCTAACAGCGTGGTCAAAATGACAAGCAAGAGGCTGATGCCGTCAATGCCGAGCGAATAGTGCGCGCCGATCGAGGGAATCCAGTCGTGGTTCTCGATGAACTGGTATTTGTCCGCCGTGGGGCTGAGGCTGTAGCGCCAGATCAGGGGCAGCGAAAGGATGAAGCCCACGAGGGCGAATAGATTCCCAAGGATGCGGTGCCCGTTTTCGCTTTCGCGCGGCACAAACAGCAGCACGATCGCCCCTACCAGCGGGGTGAACAGCACCACCGACAGGATGTGAGAGTAGTAAAAGTCCATCTGACTGCCTCGCCTTCTTTCGTTCTCCGGGCCCGACCACGAGCCCTCAAGCTATTTCCAGCAGGCCCTTCCCTGCCTGCCGGCCTTAGTGCAGCAGCGAATCGAGTGAGATCCCTGAGGCGTGGAAATAATACGCCAGGAAAATCAGCACTCCGAGCAGCATGAACAGCGCATAGCGCGCCACGCGCCCCGTCTGCAGCATGCGCACCGGGAAACTTAAAATCCAGACGATGCGCGCCGCGAGGTTCACGAGGCCATCCACGATCCAGGAATCCCAGACCATCGAAATGCGCGACGTCACGCGCGTGAGCCAGCCCGCGCCATCCACGCCGATGCCATTGATCACGCCGACATCAAACGATCCAAGCGTCAGCGCCAGGTCCTTCACGCGGTTGACGAACAGCGAATCGTAGAGTTGGTCCACGTAATACTTGTTGTAGAGCAGTTTGTAGAGGAACGGATTCGCCGCCGCAATTTTTCCGGGAATTTCCGTGCGCTGCAAATACAAATAGCGGGCCAGGCCAATTCCGGCAACTGCGATCAGCACGGACAAAACCATGAGGACGTATTCCATGGCCCCGCCGGAAGAGCTTGCCGCTTCCGTTGCGGCTTCCGCGTGATGCGCCATCACCGGCTCGAGGAACTTCGCGAAGTGATCGCTGCCGCCCAGCGACTCAGGCCAGCCGATCCAACCGCCAACGATGGAGAGTCCGGCCAGAATCATCAGCGGCACGGTCATCGAGCCGGGTGACTCGTGGATGTGATGTTCGACTTCATGATCCACGCGGGAGCTTCCGAAAAACGTCATGTACACGAGGCGGAACATGTAGAACGCCGTCATGCCCGCGGTGATGAAGCCAAGGAGCCACAGGAACTTGTTGTACTCAAACGCGTGGCCGAGAATCGAGTCCTTGCTGAAGAAGCCCGCCAGCGGCGGAATCCCCGCGATGGCAATCGAGCCGACAAGGAACGTGCGCGCCGTCGTCGGAATCTTTTGCCACAGCGCGCCCATCTTGCGCATGTCCTGTTCGCCGGAGAGCGAGTGAATCACGCTGCCCGATCCGAGGAAGAGCAGAGCCTTGAAGAAGGCGTGCGCCATCAGGTGGAAAACGCCGGCAGTGAACGCGCCCACGCCGCAGGCGAGGAACATGTAGCCGAGCTGCGAAACCGTCGAGTAGGCCAGCACGCGCTTGATGTCATTCTGCACCAGGCCCATCGTCGCGGCGAAGATCGAAGTCACGCAGCCGACTACGGCGACCACGGCAAGGGCTGTTGGCGCCATCGAGAAGACGGCGTTGGTGCGCGCGATCATGTACACGCCGGCGGTCACCATCGTCGCAGCGTGGATCAACGCGCTGACGGGCGTCGGTCCTTCCATGGCGTCCGGGAGCCAGACGTACAGAGGAATCTGCGCCGATTTTCCGGTGGCTCCGACGAAGAGCAGGAGAGCGATGGCCGTCAGTGCAGCGTCACCCACTGCAAAATGGCCCGCGGCAATCGCCGGCCCGAGTTCCGTAAACTGAATCGTGCCGAGCGTCCCCAGCATCAGGAACAGGCCCAGGATAAATCCCGTGTCGCCGATGCGGTTGACGATGAACGCTTTCTTGCCCGCGTCCGATGCGGATTTTTTCAGGAAGTAGAAACCAATCAGGAGATAGCTGCACAGGCCCACGCCTTCCCAACCGACGAATAGAAGTAGCAGGTTGTTGGCCAGCACCAGCGTGAGCATCGAAAACATGAAAAGGTTGAGGTAGCCGAAGAAGCGGTAGTAGCCGCCTTCGTGGGACATGTATCCGGTCGAATAGACGTGAATGAGAAAGCCGACGCCGGTGACGACGAAAAGCATCACGGCGGTGAGCGGGTCCATGAGAACGCCCCAGGGCACGTGGAAATCCACGACGCGCCCGGCGTTCGTGTGCATGATGCCGGCAGGTACCCAGTCAAAGAGCGTGAAATTGACCACGCGCTCTTCCACCGGCCGCGCCAGCAATTGCCAGATCGCGCCAAACGCGAAGCACATCGAAAGAAACACGCTGCCGACGCACACCACGTTTACGCCCGCGTTCGGCAGGCGGCGGCCGATGAACAGCATCAGCGCCGCGCCCGCCAGAGGAAACAGCGGAATCAGCCAGATATGCGCCAGAAAGAATTCAGTCGGCATCATGTGTCAATAGGGACCGTTTTGCCCCAGCTACCACTTCAGCAAATCCATTTCGTCGCCAAGGAGCGTCTCGCGATTTCTAAAGAACGCGATGAGAATGCCCAGGCCCACCGCGGCTTCGGCGGCAGCGTCCGTAATAATAAAAATGGCGAAGACATGCCCCTCCGCCGAACCCACCAGGCGCGAAAACGCGACGAGATTGATGTTCACGGCGTTGAGCATCAGCTCGATGGACATCAGAATGATCAAAACGTTTCGCCGGGTCACGACGCCGATGATGCCAATCGTGAACAGTCCCAGGCTCAAGAACAGATAGTGGCTTGTCGGTATCATTTTCCTATTCGCCCAGTTAAATCTTCTTTTTTGCCATTACCACAGCGCCGATCATGGCGACCAGGAGCAGGATGGACGCCACTTCAAACGGAAGCATGTACTCGCTGAACAGAACCCGGCCGACGAGCTGCGTGCTCGGCTCGAGCATTTTCGCGTCCACCGGCTCGCCGAACGGCGATTTCGAGCGACTCACCGCGATCCCCAGAATCAGTTGCGCGCCCACCACGAGCGCCAGCAAAAGCCCGAGCCACCATTGCCGGTTGAAAGGCGGCTGGTGCAGCGAGACGTCCAGATTGATCAGCATGATGACGAAAATAAACAGCACCATGATGCCGCCGGCGTAGAGAATCACCTGCACGATGAACAAGAACTCCGCGTGCAGTTGCAGAAAGATTCCGGCCGTCGCCAGCAGCGCGGTGATCAGAAAAATCGCGCTCTGCACCACGTTGCGGCGCGTCACCACGAGGACCGCCGACAAAGTCGCCAGCGCCGCGAAGAAATAGAATGTGAACTGGTCAATCATGATTCCTGCACCCGATCCACCATCTCATACTGCTTTTCCTGCTTCTCCCCCGCCCATCCGAGCCACCCGGCCACAAGAAGCGTCAGCACAATCATTACCGGAAACGAAAGATAATTGCTCCAGCCCCACACGCGATGCAGCACCAGCGCCACGCCGATGCCCATAACGTTCACAATGGAAAGCGGAATCAGGAACTGCCATCCCAGGCGCATCAACTGGTCAAAGCGATAGCGCGGGAACGTGAACCGCAGCCACATGAAAAGGTAAATGTACGAAAATACTTTCAGCAGAAACCAGAATGCCCCGTGGAGTCCCGGCTTCAGTCCGGGAACGAGGTCATTCACGCGGCCCACGAGAGGGAGCGCGAGGATGGCCCCGACGAGGAACATCAGCAGCCCCACGGCGGCCATGAACATCTTCTGCACTTGTACCGGCTGCTTCGGCGCGCGATAGAAGCAGTAGGCGCCCACAAGCAGCATCAGCGCCGTCGGAAAAAAATCCAGGAAATGGAACGCGGGCGTTCCGGCAAACGGCCTGAGCCAGCCTCCGAGAAAGAGCGTCGTGGCAACCGAGGCGACCACGATCATGTTCGTGTATTCGGCCAGGAAATAGAGCGCCCAGCGGAATCCGCTGTACTCGGTCATGTAGCCGGCGACGAGTTCGGATTCGGCCTCGGGCAGATCGAACGGGGCGCGATTGGTTTCCGCGATGGAAGCCACGATGTAGATAAAGAAACCCACAGGCGCGGCGAAAACAAACCACATACCATGCGCGTCCTGCGTTTCGATGATCTCGCGCGTGGAAAGCGTACCCGCCAGAAGCAGGGCGCCGACAATGGCCATGCCGGCCGCGGTTTCGTAGCTTACGAGCTGCGCCGCGCTGCGCAACGCCCCGAGCAGAGAGTAATGGCTGTTCGAGGACCATCCTCCCAGCACAATACCGAAAATTCCCAGCGCTCCGATGCCCACGATGAAGAGCAGCCCAACGTTCAGGTCCGCAATCTGGAACCACGGGCCAATCGCCAGCGCCGACATCGCCAGCATCGCCGTGGTTACGGAAATCAGCGGGGCGACCCAGAAGATCGCCTTGTCCGCTTCGTCGGGGATAATGTCTTCCTTGATGAGCAGCTTCAGGGCGTCCGCAATCGGCTGCAGCAGACCGTGAGGTCCGACGCGCATCGGTCCGAGCCGCGCCTGCATATCGGCCATGACCTTGCGCTCCATCAGCACGATGTATCCGCCAATCAGCGGCACCACGGCAACGATGGCCACCGCGCACAGCAGCGGCCGCCACCAGGTAAGCAGAAATTGAATCAACGCATTCATCGCGCTAGCGGTCAACCTCTCCCAATACAATATCGAGTGTGCCGATAATGGCCACCACGTCGGCGACCAGGTGCCCCCGGATCATCTTGTCGAATGCTTCGAGGTTAATCAGTGACGGCGGACGAATGCGCACACGGTACGGCTGCGTCGTGCCGTCGCTGACGATGTAATATCCCAGTTCGCCCTTGGGCGCTTCAATTGCGTGGTAGACCTCGCCCGGGGGCGGTTTCAAAACCTTGCCGACCTTGCCGAGGATCGGGCCCGTGGGGATATTTTCAATCGCCTGCAGGCAGATCAGGCGCGACTGGCGCATCTCTTCCAGGCGCACGATGTACCGGTCGTAAGTGTCGCCGTTCTTCCCCACCGGAATTTCAAATTTGTACTGGTCGTAGGCGGCGTACGGCATCGCCTTGCGGATGTCCCATTTGACGCCGCTGGCGCGAATCATAGGCCCGGAAGCGCCGTAGTCAATCGCTTCCGCAGCAGTCAAGATGCCGATGCCCTTGGTGCGGCCCACCCAAATCCGGTTTTCGGTCAGCAGGGATTCATATTCATCCACGCGCTTGTCAAACGGCGTGCAAAACCGCTCGACGTCTTTTTCCAGCTCGTCATAGGCTTCGTACTGCAGGCCGCCGATGCGAAACGCATGCGTCGTCAGGCGCGCGCCGCAATACTTTTCAAAAATTTTTAGGATTTCTTCCCGCTCGCGCAGGCAGTAAAACAGCGGAGTGAGCGCGCCGATATCGAGGGCATGCGTGCCGAGCCAGAAGAGATGGCTCGCAATGCGCTGGAGTTCCGTCAGGATCACGCGAATGACGCGCGCCCGCGGCGGCGCTTCCGTGCCAAGAAGCTTCTCGACTGCTTCGCAATAGCCGAGGCCGTTCGAGACCGCGGCCACGTAGTCCATGCGGTCCACGTAGGGCGCAAACTGCTGATAGCTGCGATGCTCGGCAATCTTTTCAACGCCACGGTGCAGATAGCCGATCACGCATTCCGAGCCGATGACTTTCTCACCGTCCAGGCGCAACTTGACGCGCAGCACGCCGTGCGTGGACGGGTGCTGCGGCCCCATGTTGAGGATGATTTCGTCCGCGCCAAGGACCGTCTCTTCGGCGCGCACCCCCATACGTGTGTGTTCGTCAGCCATGCGTTACTGCCCGCTCTCTATGCCCAGGTTTTCGCGTACCCAGGCAGTGTCCTGCGTCAAAATATCGTAATCCTTGCGGAGGGGATGGCCCTGCCATTCGTCCGGAAGGAGAATTCGCTTCAGCCCGGGATGGCCCTCGAAGACGATGCCGAACATGTCGAAAACTTCGCGCTCCATCCAGTTGGCGGTTGACCAAACACGCACCACGCTGGATACGCGTTCTTCCTGTCCCACATGCGCCTTCAGACGCAGACGCTCGTTCTTCTTAAATGAGTAGAGGTTGAGGACGACGTCAAATCGCTTCTCGCGCTTTGGCCAGTCCACGGCCGTCAAGTCGCTGAGCCAATCGAACTTTTCCTCATCGCGGCTGTAGAGGGCAATCTCATCGAGCAACTCGCGCGCAACCACAAGAATGGACTGCTTGCGGTCAACCCAGGCTTCCAGAATCGCCGGGCCAAACTTCTCCTTGTACCGCTTGACGAGATCATTATCGAGCGCCACCGGGCCCTCTTTGGGTGGTGCGGGTGGCCTGGGCGGAGCAGCTGCGGCAGGCGGTTTGGCGGCTGGAGCAGCCGGTTTGGGAACGGATTCACCGGCCGCTGCGGGAGGCTTCGCGGCTGGCGGCTCACTCGGTGAATTCGCAGAAGGCTGCTTTTCTTCCGGGTCGTTTGCCATGAATTCGGATTAGAACATGCCGCGCGAATCGCAGCGGCCAAAGTAAGTCGTAGCTTTTAGCACAGGGCAGAAAACACAGTCAACTGATTCCGCCTACTGGAACACCCAACCTCACTCCCTTTTTACAACGGGTGCGGGCTCCACTTGGAGCCCGCCGGAATTCGATTGTACGGCACAAAAAAACCCGGCTGCCATCCGTGCCGGGATTCCCCTATCCACAACGTATGGCTCGACTACACCCACTCCAGAGCGCCTTTCCGGTACAGCCAGACATATCCGATCACCAGGATGCCCAGGAAAACGAACATGCTGACCAGCGCGAAGACCGGATCCAGGCGGAAACCCTCTTCCTGGGTGGAAAAAAGAACCGCCCACGGAAAAAGGAAGGTTGTTTCCACGTCAAAAATGACAAACAGGATGGCCACAATGTAAAAGCGCACCGAATAGCGCCCGCGGGTATCGCCTTCGGCGTCCACGCCGCACTCATAGGGCATCAGCTTCGCCGCAGAGGGAGGCGGCGTCGGCCGGATGAGCTGGAAAATCATGAGCGTTACCGCGGGAAAGGCGGCGGCCAGGGCGGCAAAAATAAATACCGGAATGTATTGGACCGGCATGCGGTTTTCGGCGCAAATCCTAACACAACCGTCAAGTGGCCGCCAGCACTACTCTCCAATAATCACAGCGTGAAATCCTGTGGCGCGAGTCTCAAGCTTCCACGTCCGGAAAACGGGTCGTGGACCTTTCCGGCCCCCGCCACAAGTCGCTGCCATCTCCATTCACACGGCCGCACACCCGCTAGACAATCATTTGAAAAATTGTCAAGATGGACAACGGAGGTGGCGGGAATGCCGGGTTGGTTGCCTGTTTGGGTTTTTCATTTTGGCCAGTATATGGATCAGACCGCGTTCGGGCGCTACATGCGCGAGTCTTTGTACGCGTTTCCCATCGTGGAAACGCTGCACATTTTCGGAATTGTCCTGTTGCTTTCGTCGGCGTTCCTGCTTGATTTGAGGCTGTTCGGCGTGGGTCCCCTGAGGGATAAGCCGGTAACGATACTGGCCCACTGGATTTTGCCCTACGTCTGGACCGGATTCTCGATCCAGGTCATCACGGGGATTCTGATGTTCTCCGCCGAAGCCACCAGGGCCGCGGTCAATTCCCTGTTCTGGGTCAAGATGCTGATGATTATTTTTGCGGGCGTGAACGCACTCGTCTTCCACACGCGAATGTATAAGACCATGGATCTGTGGAATGAAGCCCGCGTTGCGCCGGTGGGCGCGCGGGTTTACGGCGTGCTTTCGATCTGCAGTTGGGCCTTGGTCATCGGGCTCGGGCGGTGGTTCTCGTTCCACCTGACCAGCTAACAGAAAAGGGCCGCTTCCGCGGCCCGTCTCCCGCTAGGACTCCTGAATCAATTCCTTCGCGCGCTCGGTGGCCTTCATGACGGCCTTGATCAGAGTGACGCGCACCTTGCCGTCTTCGAGTTCCAGAATGCCGTCCACCGTTGAACCTGCAGGAGTCGTCACGGCATCCTTCAGCAGCGCCGGGTGATCTCCCGTATCGAGAACCATGCGCGCTGCGCCCATCATAGTCTGCGCCGCAAGCAACGTGGAAATATCCCGGGGCAGGCCGACCTTCACTCCGCCTTCGGCCAGCGATTCGAGAATGATGTAGATGAACGCGGTTCCGCTCGCGGAAAGTCCCGTCACCGCATCAATCTGCTTTTCCTCGACAACCACGGCGCGGCCCACGGACTCGAACATGGCGCGCGCGATTTCCAGGTGCTCCGCTTTAGCGTGAATCCCTTTCGCAAGGCCTGTCATCCCGCAGCCGATCGCGCACGGCGTGTTCGGCATGGCGCGGATCACCGGCAAATCGAGACCCAGCACCTTTTCCATGTACGCCGTGGAAATGGACGCGACGACCGAGACTATCATTTTTTCCGGCGTCATTTCCGGTTTGATCTCTTCCAGAACTTCGCGTGCCGCTTGCGGCTTGACGGCGAGCAAAATGATGTCGGCCTCGCGCGCCGCCGCGCGATTATCGGTGGATACGGAGATTCCGAGTTGGCTGGCGAGCGCTCGCGCCTTTTCCGCGTGATGCACGGTGGCGCGGACGTTTTTCGGCAGGACGAGTTCGTGCTCGAGGAAGGCGCGAAGCAGGATGCCGCCCATCTTTCCCGCGCCCAGAACGGCCAGCCGCTTGCCGGCGAGCAGTCCCGCGGATGTTTTCACGGTCTTGCTGGAAGGTGTCTTTTTCATAATGCCTGCATTGTTGACGAGGCCACTGCGTTGCGTCAACTGTGGACTCTGGATAAGCTTCCAAAAGCCCTCGTGCGGCCAGGGTTGGGAAATTTCACATTTGAAATCGAATTTCAAATCTCAAATTTGAAATCTCAGGCTCAAATTTATCTCCGGTCTCAAATTTGAAATTTCACGCCTCCGATTTGAAATTTGAAATCTAATCGTGCCGGGCGCCGCGGAGAACCTCGATGGCATGCGGGAGAAGCCCGGCGACGGCGTCGAGCGATTCGACCGCGCCGCGCGGGCTGCCCGGCAGATTGACAATGAGCGTTTCACCACAAACTCCGGCGGCCGCGCGGGACAGCGTAGCGCGCGGATTGTATTTTCTCCCTGACTCACGCATCAATTCAGGAATTCCGGGCAGGAGCTTCTGGCACGCGCCGGCCGTCGCTTCCGGAGTCGAGTCTCGCGGGCCGATTCCCGTGCCGCCCGTGGTCAGGATCAAATCCACGGTTCCGCTATCGGCGCGGGAGACGAGATGATCGCGAATAGCGGCGGGATCATCGGGCAGAACGTCCACGGAAACCACTTCCCAACCAAGGGCGCGGCAACGCTCGCCCACCGCGGGCCCGGAGGCATCAGAGCGCACGCCTCGTGAAACTGAATCGCTGACGGTAAGAATAGAAACACGCATGGAATCGGGTCTGGGCTCTACTTGGAGCCCAGCTATTAACGGGTCTGGGCTCTACTTGGAGCCCGGCAACTAATATGATCAGGGCTGAACGCCCTGGTTGGCCTCGTCCATGAGGCGCATGGCTTCCATCAGGAGGCCGGTGGTCGAGTGCGTTGTCGTCTCACGGCTGGAAGTGGCCGCAAAATTAATTTCAAATTCGCCGTCGGCCCACGCGATGACTTGATAGACGACGCTGTCGCCCTCGGCGGCGCCGAGTTGCGCATGCTTGCACTGTCCCGCGGTGAAAAAGAGTTCCGCAACTTCGCTCCCGTGCCGCAGGGTCAGGCTGCACGACTTCTGCCCCATCTCGAGGGACTGCATCAACTCCGTGACACTCATCTCCTCGAGGCGGCCCTGCATGACGCCGGGGCGGGTCGCCTGCTTTTGCATTTTCTCGAATAGCAGCCGGTCCACGATTTTTTTCGATTGCCGGACGAGATCAGCGACGAAAAACGGCTTGGCGATAAAATCCTCGACGCCGCCGCCCACGGCCGGGCGAAGCTTTTCCTCGATGTCCCCGGGACTCGCGACAAACACAAACGGAATATTCCGGGTCGCTTCCCGGCCTCGCAACTTTTCAAAGAGCTGGCGGCCGTCGAGGCCGGGCATCCGGTAGTCGGAAATAATCAGGTCCGGCGGGTTGTCAATGGATTTCAAGAGCGCATCCGCGCCATCCGCCGCGGAAACCACGGTGCAATAAGGATTCATTCCCTCACACATTAAATTGCGGATGAGCGGGTTATCATCCACGATCATCACCTGCACGGCATGGGAGGAGGTCTTCATTTTACCCATGGGCTGTAAGTACAGCCCATACCCTTCAATCCGCTACTTCTTCTTCCGGCGCAAATAATGGCCGCTCTTTCCGCCGATTTTCTCCAACAGAACGATACCGGTGATTTCCATGCCCTTGTCCAGGGCCTTGCACATGTCATAGACCGTCAGCGCCGCCGCGGACACACCGACAAGCGCTTCCATTTCGACGCCCGTCTGGGCCGTCGCGGTAACGCGCGACTGGATCTCAACGCCATTCTTGCATAGCCGTGCAGTCACATCAATGTGCGTCAGGGCCAGCGGATGACAAAGAGGTATCCATTCCGCAGTCCTCTTGGCGGCGGCAATTCCTGCAATACGAGCAATTTCCAAGGGGTCGCCTTTGGGCACTTTTTGCTGGCGCAAGGCCCGCAGAACCGCAGGTGACATCTTAACGAACCCCTGCGCCACGGCCGTGCGCGCGGTGACGTTTTTCCCGGTCACATCCACCATGGCGATTTCGCCGCGCTTGCGATAGTGCGTAAGTTTTTGCTTATTCATTGTTCGCTTCCCATAGGGCGTGCCGGTTCGGGCCAGCGGCGCGCCCTTCATCCTGCTGACTTAAATCGCCCCACGGCGAGGAATGACGTCCGCCATCTCTCCGAGCTCCATTTCAAGACGGTCCGGCCCCACGACGAGGAAACAGTTCGCTGTCGCCAGAGCCACAACGTCCCCGGATCCCTGCCACCGCAGTTGGGCGACGTGCGCTTCCCGACCGGTCCATTCGACGCGGGACGGCAAGAAATGCGTGAGCGCCCCCTTTTCGCGGACCGGAGTGTCGAGCCGGGCTTTGAAAATCGGCAAGGGGCGAGGAACGGCTCCGGAGAACACATCAATGGCGGGCAGCACAAACAGCTCAAACGTCACCATGGTGGAGACGGGATTCCCCGGCAAGCCAAAAACCAGTTTATCGCGGCACGTGGCGAAGACGGCCGGGCGTCCCGGACGAATCTCCACGCCGGTATAGTGAAACACCGCCCCAAGGTCGGCCAAGGCTTGCTCGACGAGGTCGTACTTCCCCATCGAGACGCCGCCCGAGAGAACGAGGATGTCCTCGTTGAGACCGCGCTCGATTCCAGAGCGTATGGCGCCGATCTGGTCGGGAGCATTCCCGAGTTGCACGGGCTTTGCCCCCGCTGTCCCGGCGAGAATCTGAACCGAAATTCCGTTGCTGTTGCGGACCTCGAGAGGGCCGGGCATTTTTCGAGCTTCGACGACTTCGTCGCCGGTGGAAAGAATGGCCAGGCTCGGGCGCTGAAATACTTCCAACAACGTCGCGCCAGCCTGAGCTGCGAGTGCAATTTCCGCGTAACCAAGACGCGCGCGCGTGGGGATGAGAAGCGATCCTTCGCCCGCTTCGCTTCCCCGGCGCACGATGTGCTCGCCGGACTTGGCCGCACGATCGAGAGTGATCGTCCGCCCTTCGCGTTTCGTATACTCGACCATCACCACGGCGTCGGCGCCTTGCGGAACGCCCGCGCCCGTCATGATCTCGACGCACTCGCCCGGGCCCACGACGCCGTCAAACTTCCCTCCGGCGCGCAGTTCGCCGATGCATTCGAGCCGGGCGCCGGCGGACGCAGCATCAGAGGATCGCACGGCGAAGCCGTCCCGCACCGAGCGGTCAAATGGCGGATAGTCCCGATCGGAATACACTTCGGCGGCAACAGTCCGGTTGAAGGCGTCTTCAATTTCGATGGTTTCCCGCCGCATCGGCCGCCGGATGGCTCCGGCCACTTCAATCACTTTTTGCCGCGCTTCGGAGTAGGAAAGCATGTAAGTTGTGATTTTACATCCAGGATGCGAGCTCGGTGCCGGGGCAGACAATCGTCGCGTCGCGTTCAGGCCCCGTGGAGATCATGCCGATTTCCACGCCCAGAAAGTCCGAGATGAACTTCAAATATTCGGTGGCCGCGCGCGGAAGTTTTGCGGCGTCTTTCACGCCGTAAGTATCGCACCGCCAGCCGGGCAGGGTCCGGTATTCGGGCGTCACTTCCGCGAGATCCTCGGCCGACGCGGGCATCTCTTTCAGCGGAGTTCCCTTGTACCGGTAGCCCACGCACACTTGAATCTCTTTTTGCGTATCGAAGACATCAAGCTTGGTAACGACGAGCGAAGTAATGCCGTTGATACGCACCGCATATTTCAGAACGAAGAGATCGAGCCAGCCGCAGCGCCTCGGGCGCCCAGTCACTGCGCCATACTCTTTTCCGCGGTCGCGTAATTCGGTGGCTTCGATGTCAGGCATCTCGGTCGGGAAAGGACCGCTGCCGACGCGCGTAGTATAGGCCTTGGTCACTCCGGCCACGGCGTTGATTCGCGTGGGTCCCACGCCGAGGCCCGTGCACGCGCCGCCGGAAATGGCGTTCGAGGAAGTCACAAAGGGATACGTCCCGAAATCAATGTCGAGCATGGTGCCCTGCGCGCCCTCGAACAGCACGGAATGTTCGCTATCCAGCGCCTGATTCACCAGTTCGGAAGCGTCCGCAATCAACGGGCGAATACGCTCGCCGAGAGCGAGGTAGTTCTCGACCAGTCCGGCCGTGTCGAGCGGTACGCCATACGTCGCGCGGCACACGGCGTCCTTTTCGGAAATGACGCGGCTCACTTTTTCGCGGAACCGTTCGGGATTCAGGAGATCGCCGACGCGAATTCCATGGCGCGCCATCTTGTCCTCATACGTGGGGCCAATGCCGCGCGAAGTCGTGCCGATTTTTGCAGCGCCGCGCGCCGCTTCGGCGGACTTCTCCATCTGGCGGTGATACGGAAAAATCAGGTGAGCGCGATTGGAAACGTGCAGACGGCCGGTGACCTGAATGCCGGCCTTTTCGAGTGTGTCGAGTTCGGCAACCAAAGCGGCAGGATCCACCACAACGCCCGAACCGATGATGGCGTGTTTTCCGGGCCGCAAAATGCCGCATGGAATCAGTTGCAAAACAAAGCGCGCGCCGTTGAAGATGACGGTGTGCCCGGCGTTGTGCCCTCCGGCGCAGCGCGCAATGTAATCAAACGACGCCGCAAGGTAGTCCACTACCTTGCCTTTGCCCTCATCGCCCCATTGGGCGCCCACCACTACGATTGACTTGGTCACAAACGGACTCCCGCCGGATTTCGCTCTTCCGGTCCGGCCACACGCCTCCGCGCCTCTCTGGCACTTCGGATTCAATTAGGCGGGATAGACGCTCTCGCGGAAGGGATATGCTACATGGGCCGGACGTGGAAGGCAAGCCAACGCCCGAGGAAAGAACGGAGCAGGAAGTCCCGTAGCCAAGGGTTAACGACTTCTTGTCAAGAACTGGAACGATTTGCACCAATCATTCTAGGCCGTACTTTTTCAGTTCCGCATCCATGATTTGTTCATATCGTTCCCATCTGCCAAAATCTAGGATTGTCCGTCCATCGTCAGCCGGAGTTTCCTTTAGGACGCCAATCAACGCTGCGTTTTGTGCTTGAAGCCTGCGTATTAGTTCCATGATTTTCTTGTCGGTAGGGACATGTGAGGATGTCGTCATTTCGGGGCGTCCTTAACTCCCATGCTGCGAAGCGATTCTCGCATTTCAGGATCGCGTTCGGCAATCTCGGCAATAACTTTATTCTCGCCAAGCCTCTGGACCACTTTATCAAGCTTGTCCTGTTGTTTTTTGGCTGCGCGACGCCAAAATAACCAGTTCAATATAAAGGCCATTGGTATTCTCCAAAAATGTATGATGGAACCGATTCTGGAAGTTGGCAAGGTCAAAACCGGCAATCCGAACGCGACTGACAAGTACTTGTCCTTTGCCAAATACTGCGACAAAGGGCACGCTATCTGGACCAGCATTTTTGGCGATACTGGTGCTCCCTACCGTCTGGTGACGAAGAGTGAACAATGTCTCCTTCCGTGTAGACGCAGGCTAGCCCGCACAGGGGACACTTTACAAGGTGCCCCTCTTTCGGCGAACGAAATTGGACGCCAACAAGTTCCGGGCGTTCAACCTCGTATTGGTTGATAACAATGAAGCTATGACACGCGGAAGCAGCGCAAAATACCCCGTAGTATTTGGTGACCATTTCGGACAATTATACAGCAAATTGCAACGATTAGATTCTTCGGATCAATTCAGACTAACTCACCAACCAACGCCGCATCCTCGCTGAGAAGTATGCGGCGCGCGGCAGAATCTCTCGTCGAACGGCCTGGGTGAAACGGCTTACACGATGTGGCGCTGAACAGCCTTTTCGATCTGGTCGCGCGGGACCGCGCCGACCACCTGCTCGGCGACTTGTCCGCCCTTGAAGATGAGCAGCGTGGGTATGCCCCGGATATTGAACTGGCCCGCGGAATTCTGATTCTCGTCCACGTTCAACTTAACGACTTTAATTTTTCCGGCGTAGGCCGTGGCGACTTCGGCCACCGTGGGGGCCAGCATCAGGCAAGGCCTGCACCACTCCGCCCAAAAGTCAACCATCACGGGCTGCGTTTTGCTCGCCTCGATGACTTCGGTTTGAAAGTTGCTATCGGTCACGCTATTTACGTTATCTGCCATGAGTTCCCTTTCCTGTTGGGGCTTGCGGCATCATTCTATCCGACTTTGCACCCGTTTGATTAGATGAACTTTCACTTCTTCGGATTCTGGATTTTATCGCCAATTCGTACAGCTGGGTATACGCCCGCGCCGAAGCTTGCCAGGAAAAATCCCTGGCCATGCCGGCTAGCTGAATGCGCCGCCACGCGTCGGGGTCGTTCCGGTACACCTCAATCGCTTCGCGAATTACGCCCAGCAAAGCAGTTCCCGCATAGAGCTTGAATTTGAATCCGGTTCCCGTACCGGACGCTTTGTCATACGCCTCAATGGTGTTATCCAAACCGCCCGTGGCCCGGACAATCGGCACCGTACCGTACTTCAAACTGTAGATCTGATTCAATCCGCAAGGTTCGTAACGCGAGGGCATCAGAAACATATCCGCTCCGGCTTCGACGCGGTGCGCCAATATATTGTCATATCCGATCTTCAGTCCGAATTGCGCCGGATGAGCCTTTTGCAAATCACGGAAGAGCTTTTCAAATTTCGGATCGCCCGCGCCAAGTACAATGAGAGCGAGGTCCTCGGCGAGAAGTTCCTCGGCGATCTCCGTGATCAGATCAAATCCCTTTTGGCTGTCCATGCGCGAAACGATTCCCAGGAGCGGCCTGTTCATCACGCTGACGGGAAGGGCGAAGGCGTCAATCAGATTTCGCTTGCACGCCTGTTTGCCGGTCAAATCTTTCGGAGAATAGCGGGAGGCGATCAATTTATCGCGCTCCGGACTCCAGACGGAATAGTCAGCCCCATTCAAGATACCAATGAGCTGCGCAGCGTGGTTGCGGATGACGCCGTCGAGGCCGTGGCCGTACTCCGGCGTCTGAATCTCTTCGGCATATTTCGGGCTGACGGTTGTGAGAAAGTCGGAGTAGTTCAGCGCGCCCTTCAGAAAATTGATGCGCCCGAAAAATTCCATGGCGTCAATCGAGAACAGGCTTTCCGGCAGGCCGATTTTCTTCATCGTGTCGCGCGGAAACGTGCCCTGATAACCCAAGTTGTGAATCGTGAACACGACGGGCAGGCGCCCAACGCCTGGATCGCCCGCATATTCCGTGCGCAGCAGCACGGGCACGAGGCCCGTCTGCCAATCGTGGCAATGGATCACGTCGGGCATCCACACGTGTTTGCAGAATTCAATCGCCGCGCGCGAGAGTTCCGCGTAACGCTCCGCATTGTCCGGATAATCCCGGCCGCCTGCGCCGTAGAGCTGATCGCGATCGTAATATTCCGGGTCTTCAACGAAGTAGTACGCCACGCCGTTAGTGTGTCCGCCGTCGGCAAGCGCCGGAAAACGAAGGCTTCCGCCCATCGGAATGGTCATGCTGGGAACGGCGGCGGCAACCGTGCGCGTCCCTCGATACCGGGGCAGAAGCACGGTCACGTCGCAGCCGAGCGCGACCAGAGCTTTCGGCAGGGACTCGATGACGTCGGCCAGGCCGCCGGTTTTGGAAAACGGCAGGCCCTCGGATGCGACGAAAAGGATTTTCATATTTCCTTCAATGCTCCAACGTACTGAATGGTTTTCACTGCGTCAAGAAAACTCGCCGAGAGCAGTGACGCGCAAGCACCATCCGTCCTGATACACTTCTCCTCCATGTCTCCTGAAAAGCTGGGACAACATTTCCTGACGGATGCAAGCTGGCAGGAACGCATTGCGCGGGCGGCGCGATTTGACGACGGCGTATGGGTCGAAATCGGCGCCGGCCATGGTGAAATGACGCGGCGGATTGCTGCTCGCGCAAAAAAACTCCATGCCATCGAGCTCGACGCGCGCCTCGCGCGGCGTCTGCGCGAGGTCATGGCGCCTTATCCCAACGTGGAAGTGGTCGAGCGCGATGTGCTGGCCGTGGATTTTCAGACGCTCACGGGCGGCGAACGTTTTTCGGTGTATGGCAGCCTGCCTTATTACATTACGTCGCCCATTCTGCATCGCCTGTTCGAGCATGCGGACCGAATTGATGGCATTCACATCGTGATCCAGTTCGAGGTCGCGGCGAGGATTGTGGCGCGTCCGGGGCGGCGCGAGTACGGATATCTTTCCGTCGTCTCGCAGTGGTTCGCGCGCCCGGAAATCGCTTTCCGGCTACCGCCGGGTGCGTTCCGGCCGCCGCCGAAAGTCGCGTCGGCGCTGGTCAGTTTCCGGATGCCGGGCGCGCGGGCGCAAACTCCGGTGGAGGATGAGCCCGCATTTCTTGATTTTGTGAAGGAATGCTTCGCGCAAAAGAGAAAAACTCTGCGCAACAATTTGCGCGCGCGGCTTGGCGAACGAACCGAGGCTGTGTTGCGCGAGGCCGGAGTGCCGGCGAACGCCCGTGCGGAGGAGCTTGCGGCGAAGGATTTTGCGGCGCTATTTCGCCTCGCGCGCGCGTAGCACTTCCACAAGGCGATCGGGATAGTCGGTCATAATGCCGTCCACGCCGGCGGCGATCAGGCGGCGCATCTCGGCCGGCTCATTGATCGTCCAGGTCGCCACCTGCAATCCAACGCTGTGCGCCTCTTTCACCAGGGCCGAGGTCACGAGATCGCCGCGCGGCGCCACTTGCCGCACGCCGATTTGCAGCGCTCGTTTCAGAAAATCTTTCGGAATCTCCTCGCACAAATATCCCGTCATCAGTGTTTCATTGAACCGGTGCACTGAATCCAGCGTGGCCGGGTCGAACGATAGGATCACCACTCGCATCGCGGCGTCCTCGTCGCGCAAAGCCCCCACGAGAGCATGTTCCATGCCCCAGTTGCCGCCGGATTTGATTTCCAGATAAAAGTTCACGTCGTGTTCGCGGGCAAAATCGAGAATTTCTTTCAGCGTAGGAATGCGCTCCCCCGCAAAAGACGCTCCGCCGGCGCCGCTCATCCACGCGCCGGCATCCAGCCTGCGGACCTCCTCTAGGGTGAACATGCGGACCGGGCCGTGGCCGTTGGTCGTGCGGTCCAGAGCCGGATCATGCAGGGCGACGATTTGGGTGTCGCGAGTCATCTGCAGGTCCGTCTCAACGAAGCGCGCGCCGAGTTCCACGGCGCGGCGAAACGCCGCCATCGTATTTTCAGGCGCGTGCCCGGAGGCCCCGCGATGTGCCACCACCCACAAGACGATTTCTTCCTCCGTGGTCCAGTGCCATCCTAACAGACTTGGGTCCCCCGTTCGGGGCGAGGGTGCCCATTTTCCCGAGGCTACTTTTCAGGATGTACCAGCATCTAATGGAATGTAGAAGTAAACAGGTCCCTAACCGGACAAGGAAGAGAGACTGCCATGACACGACGAATGCAATCGCTCCGTATGGCTTTGGCCGCCGCGCTGGTTCTGGCGCTGGTTCCCTTTGCCGGAGTCCAGAGCGCACGGGCGGACACGGCAACCTCCACGGATTCGTCCTCCCTTACGAAACAGGTCCGGCATAATCTGGCAACTCTGCCGTGGTACGGCGTGTTCGACAATCTGGCATTTCAAGTCAACGGAACCGAAGTGACGCTGCTGGGCCAGCTCACGAGCGAACATGCGGTCACCAAGGACGATGCCGAAAACGCCGTCCGGCACATTCCCGGAGTCACTCGCATCATCAACCAGATTGAAATCCTTCCGCCCTCGATGTTTGACGACCAGATTCGCCGCGCGGAATACCGCACCATCTTTTCGCAGGGCGACCTTGGACGGTACACGATGGGAGCGCTTCCGCAAGTGCGGATCGTGGTGAAAAACGGGCACGTTACGCTGGAAGGCGTGGTAATGAATCAGATGGACAAGACCATGGCCGGAATCTTTGCGAATTCCGTATCCGGAGTTTTTTCCGTGACCAACAATTTGCAGATTGACTGACGCTTCGCGGTTCTTCCCCCAATGCAAGTCGGGCCTGGGAAATTTCCCAGGCCCGTTTATTCGTGTCGAATCCGCTTCTAAGGCCGCGCAAAAAGCGCCCCGGCACTCCCGCCATTAAGAAAAGTTTTCCGCGCCTTCTTCTGCCACAGGCGTGACTATTTCCTGGCGCGTTCTTTCAGCAGGCCCTTCAACTCCCCCATGAACTCTTTCACGTCCTTGAAGTCCAGATAGACCGAGGCAAAACGCACATAGGCGACCTTGTCAATTTTTTTGATGCGGTTCATCAGCAGTTCGCCGATTTCGCTGGTCTTGCGTTCGCGCTCCGGGGCTTCATGGACGAAGCGTTCCACTTCATCCACCAGCGCCTCCAGCTTGGCGGTCGGCACCGGGCGCTTTTCGCAGGATTTGAGCAGGCCCTGCAGGATTTTCTGGCGGTCGAAGCGTTCCCGGCGGCCGTCTTTTTTGATCACCATGTAGGGGATTTCATCAATCCGCTCGTATGTGGTGTAGCGGCGCGAACATTTCAGGCACTCGCGGCGGCGGCGAATAAGATCGCCCATGCGGCCTTCGCGCGAATCTATCACTTTGTCTTCGACGGCCGAGCAAAACGGGCATTTCACCGGGGTGACTCTCCCTTCACCGGGGACTTCACTTTCCCGGACATTCCATTCCCTCCATTGAGACCAGTATGCGTGCCGACTTCTTCCGCGGCAGCCTCTTTCTTCGCCAACTGGCGCAATTCGCCCATGGACATTCCCTGATGAATGAGGAGTGGAATCCCCACGAGCGTGCATCCAGCAAACGTGATCAGCCAAAGCATTACCGCAATGGCAATCGCGGGCTCCTGCTAAACTCCGAAAATCGCGGTGAGGCTGACAATGCTGGCGATCTGTGCGCCGCCGCCGATTCCGGGAAGCTGGAGAACCGATCCGACGAGCGTCACGGCGAGCAGCAGCATGGCCCCGGAAAAATTCATATTGGAATGAACAAAAGCCCCGGAGAACGCCCTCGCTACAAGCAAATAGATAAGTGTGGCCAGCGTCCAGTGCGCCGCCGTGTAACCGATGGCGGCCCAAAGATCGGGCAGCGTGCGGATCGCCTGAAGCCCTTCGCTGATTCCGGTCAGGAACGCCGCAAGGCGCGTCCGGATTCCGCCCGCATTCCGCCAGCGCTCAAGCGCCCGGTCCACTGCGCCAGCTCCATGAACCCGGTAATACACGAGGACCGCGGTAAGCCCGAGAACAGCAGCAAGGAGCAGCCAGGCTCCATGCTGTGCGCGCCCCACCCAATCCATGTCCGCCCCTGCGTCGGACAAACGCCGAGGAAATACCAGCAGGCTCAAACACGCGAGCCCCGCGGCCGCGATAAAATCACAAAACCGTTCGAGAAAGAAAATTCCGAACATGCTCGCGACCGGGAGCCGGTCCTTTCGCGCGAGAATTAACGGCCGAACCGGTTCGCCGGCGCGGCCCAGCACGAAGATGGAAGCGAATCCCATGAGGGTTCCGGCATAAGTATTCAAAAATGTGGTGGGACCGACGTACCGGCAGAAGCGCTGCCAACGCACCGCGCGGATGGCGTAACACGCATAAATTCCCACGAGCGCCAGCAGAAGGAAGCCGATATTGGCGTCACCCAGGCTCGCCAGGAATCTTTTCCAGGTGAAATCCGCAAGATGAATCTTGTGGCGGGATTGATAGGCAAATGCGACAAGGGCCGCCAGAATGACCAGAGCGATGAACAGCCTACGAAGGGTTCCACGCATTCGCACGCGAGGTTACCCGCTGGCTTGACCGAGTGTCAAGAAAGGAGACGAGAGAACTTTGAGAAATGTGTCCAACTCAGCCGCTTAAAAATGAGTGCTCTGCAACAAAGCCGGAGCACTCTCATTCCGCGTTAACCCGCATTTCTCACGAAATTGTATGGTTCCTGGGAACGCCAATCTCCTGATTGGCGCGTGGCAAAACGCCAATCCGGAGATTGGCGTTCCCAGGTTGGCCCCAAGGCAATTCGTGCCAACTGTGCTTGGAGATAGGGAAGTCCTTCCGATTGGGTCACCTTGCCAGGACGCACCGTTTGAGCATTGCCAAGTACACCTCAGCGTTCGACCAAGTGCTCGAGCGTGGAGAAAAAGTCCGGGAAGGAAACCGCGGCGCATTCGGCGTCGCGGATCGAGGTTTCGCCCTCGGCGCCCAGAGCCGCAACGGCAAACGCCATGGCCATACGGTGATCTCCGTGCGGCTCGATCTCCGCTCCGTGCAGGCGGCCCGCGGAACGCCCCTCGACGCGCAGGCCGTCTGGCCGCTCTTCCACCTTTGCGCCCATGCGCCGCAGATTTTCCGCCAGCGCGGCAATGCGATCGCTCTCTTTCACGCGCAACTCGGCCGCATTGCGAATCTCAATTCCCTGCTCCGTGTACGGACCCAGAACGGCGATCGCCGGAAGTTCGTCTATCAAATGCGCGATGGTGTCTCCTTCCAACACGCCGCCGCGCAAGGGTTCGTGGCGAATGGAGATATCGCCGACCAGTTCGCCGTGCGCGCTGCTCACCGAAACGAGGCGGATCGCGGCTCCCATCGAACCCAAAACGTCCAGCACCGCCGAGCGCGTTGGATTCAGCCCGACGTTGCGCACCACAATATTCGATTCCGGAAGCACCAGCGCCGCCGCCAAAAAGAAGACCGCGGAAGACAGATCGCCCGGCACATCCAACTTGCGGCCTTCGAGGCGCGGGCGGCCGTGGATGCGGACCGTCCGTCCAACGTGGTCCACCTTCGCTCCGAATTCGGCGAGCGCAAGCTCGGTATGGTCCCGCGTGCGAACCGGCTCGACAACAGAAGTGACTCCGTCCGTGAACAGGCCCGCAAGAAGAACGGCGGACTTCACCTGTGCGCTCGGCACCGGCAATGTGTACTCAATGGGAGAAAGCCGCGCGCCGGATATTTTCAGCGGAGCATATCCGCCTTCCCGAGCCTCAATTCTTGCGCCCATCTTCGTGAGCGGGTCCATGACGCGCCGCATCGGGCGTTTTCGGAGCGAGGCGTCCCCGTCCATCGTCGAGGAAAACTCTTGACCGGAAAGGATTCCGGTCAAGAGGCGCATGGTCGTTCCGGAATTTCCGGCATTGAGGGCGCGCCGGGACTTCCGCAACCCATCCAGGCCAACGCCCTGAATACGGACGCGGCTGTTCTCCGTCTGGATTTTGACGCCGAGGCGCTCGAGACAATTCAGGGTGCTCCGGCAATCGGCGGCCGCGGAAAAATGGCTGAATTCGCTTGGCCCTTCGGCCAGCGCCGCCAGCATCGCGTAACGGTGCGAGATGGATTTGTCGCCGGGAACTTCAAGCGCGCCCTGGATCGCGCGCGCGGGACGTACGATCTGTTTGCTCACACGGAAATTCTAGCACGGCCATTCCCGTCGCGCCCGGTACCGGACGGGATCAAAAAAGTTCTCCCCAGAAATCCGGTTTGCCCTCATACTTATACTCGTAGTCTTGGAGTGTGTTGCTCTTTTCAGGTTCCTGGGCGCGGCAAAGTTTCAGGTCTTGCGAAAGAGATACGGCGGAACAGAAGTTGGCTCAGCCCCCAGCCAATTCAGACCTTAATTGAGCGCCCGGCCAGGAAAACCAATCCAAGCATCGAACTGTGAGGAGAGGACCAGTGTTGCTTAAAACAATTCTCGAGCGGACCAACCCCAGCCCGCTGCACGGGAGTTTTTCACCATGTTAACCGGGGGAGTATGGGCCGAGATAGAAATCAACGGTGAGCACCTGCGGCTGTTCTCCGAGAACAATGCCCAGGGCATCCAGGTATCGGTATTTAACGTCAAGACGAAAACCTGGATCGCGCCGTCCGAGGCCGTGGATACGATCGAAGATGGAAAGGACAGGGCGGCGGCTTACGCCAAGTCGTACTTGCAGCGCGCCGGGGCGGATTTGCCGCCGCTGCAGTGGAAGGAATCGCGGTCGCGCTAGTCTTGGAGCGTCTCGCGAGTCCATTACGAAATGGCTAACTTAGAGATTTGACAGCGTTACCGCCCTGCAGCCAGAATACCCCATGCATGAGGATCGAATCGCCGAGGCCCAGCGACTCTTCCAGGAAGCCTTCCGGGCTCAGATGGAGGGCGAGTACGACCGCGCCGTCGAGCTGTACAGCGGATCGCTCGCCATGCATCCTACCGCCGAGGCCCACACCTTCCTCGGCTGGACCTACCACTTCCAGGGAAAAATCGAAGAGGCGATAGCGGAATGCAAGCGCGCCATCGCCGTCGATCCCGACTTCGGTAATCCATACAACGACATCGGCGCGTATCTCATCGACTTGAAACTCTATGACGAAGCAATCCCGTGGCTCGAGCAGGCCATGAAGGCCAAGCGCTATGAGCCGCGGCAATTCCCTTATTTCAATCTCGGTCGCGTGTATCTCGCCAAAAACATGATCAACCGCGCCCGCGAACTGTTTCAGCAGTCGCTGGCCATCGAGCCGCGCTACACGCTCGCGCGCCAGGCCATGGAGAAGGTCCGCCGAATGTTGAATTGACCGGACGATATTGAGCCGGCGCCATGCGGCGAAGAATCAAGGAATACCATCGCGCAAGGAATGCCTCTCGCACTGCCCGAATCTCAACGGGGCGAATTCAAGAACTACTCTCAAGTGATATTTCGTCGCCACTGGATCGTAATATTGTTATGAGGAAGAATAAACCGATGAACGGCCAACGAACCCGGGGTTGCGTCTTCGCCGCCGCTTTGCTCCTCGTGCTCGCCGCACCCGCGGGAAGCCTCTTGGCGCGCCAAAATCCGGCCCAGCCGGAAAAGAAGACATCAGACGCGTCCCAGCCAACGCCAGAGATTCCGGGAATGAACCGCGACATGCCCGGCATGGACATGGATCAGGACATGCCGGACATGAAAAATAGTTCCGGGGAAAAAGATGATCCCGCCGAGCACGGCGCGATGAACGCCATGAGCCACATGCACCATCACCAGATGGGTCCGCACATGTACATGACGGCGCTGCGTCCCTCGAACCCGCAGGATTGGGAAAAGGCCGGCGAAATTGCCAAGGAATTGCGCGAAGCCATCGAAAAATATAAGGACTACCACGTGGCTCTGGCGGACGGCTTCCGGATTTTCATGCCGAATCTTCCGCAGGCCGAATATCATTTTACGAACTATTACTACGGCTACCTGGAGTCCTTCAGCTTCGATCCTGCGCGGCCAACTTCCCTGCTCTACAAAAAGACAAAAACCGGATATGACCTGATTGGCGCGATGTACACAATGCCCAAACGAGTCACCGAGGAGCAGCTCAACGAACGTGTCCCGCTGAGCGTCGCGCAATGGCACTTGCACACCAAAATGTGCATGCCTCCCAAGGAGCAGCGCGGGCATGCCGATCTGACCAGGTTCGGCCTGCAGGGCTCGATTGTTACAAAAGAAGCCTGCACTGAAGCCGGCGGCACGTTCTACCCTGTGATCTTCGGCTGGATGGTGCACGTCTACCCGTTTGAGGACTCGCGCGAAAAAATCTGGGCGCAGTAGCCGGCGTGGAATTTTCCGCCACTGCAGGGTAAGCTAAACAGGCTGCGGACAAATGCCCCTCGCCTTCCGTCACTCCGAGCGGACCGAGGAATCCCTCTTCCTTTTTTGCACATGGATGCGCAACGCGGAGGGATTCCTCGCTCCGCTCGGAGTGTGTGACTAAATTGCGATTTGGCGACTTTTGCGCTTATATGAGCATTGTTTTCAGCGTCGCTCTGCGCGAAAAATCAAAAAAGTCACAGGCTCTCGGAATGACGGAAGAGACTATTTTTCCGCAAGTTAGGAGGGGCCCGTTCTGCTTGAATGCTTTATTCACTAGATTGAAAGAAATGCAGGTTAAACTTTAGTTGACCGATTCGTTTCAAATTGGAAATCGGCATTGTGCGCCGTCCGAAGAAGGATGCAAGATACTCACTATGAGAAAATCAACTTTATTGACGATATGCACAGCAACAATCCTATTTGCCGGAGTCGCGCGCACGCAGCAGACTCCTCCAGCGAATTCCACAACCACGCCGCCGCCCGCGAAGTCCACGACAACGCCGGCAGCGAAGGCTCCCGCGGCCAAGAGCGGGACCACGGCCGCTTCCAAGGCTCCCGCGGCCAAGAGTTCCACCTCAGCGGCCCCGACCTCGCCCAAGGACAAGGCCAGCTATGCCATCGGCCTGAACATCGGCAAGGGAATGCACAAGGATGATGTGGACGTAAATCCGGAGATGATGTATCGGGGGCTGAAGGACGGTCTTTCCGGCGGCAAAGCGCTCATGACGGATGAAGAGGTCAAATCCGTCCTGACCGCTCTGCAGGCGCATATCCGCCAGATGATGGATGAACGCGCCAAGGCCGCTGCCGAAACAAATAAAAAGGAAGGCGACGACTTTCTTGCGGCAAACAAGACCAAGGACGGCGTCATCGCGCTGCCGGATGGGTTGCAATACAAGATCCTGAAGGCAGGTACCGGGCCCAAGCCGACCCCGACGGACAGCGTCGTGTGCAACAAACGCGGCCAGCACATCAACGGAACAGAAATTGACAGCTCCTACAAGCGCGGCCCACCCGCCCCCGTCGGCGTGAACCAGGTCATCAAGGGTTGGACTGAAGCTTTGCAGCTTATGCCGGTCGGTTCGAAGTGGCAGCTGTTTATTCCCGGCAGCATGGCCTATGGAGATCGCGGCGCCGGAGCGGATATCGGCCCCAACGCGACGCTGATTTTTGAAGTTGAGCTGCTCGCGATTCAATCCAAGGATCAGGCGCAGCCGCCAGCCCAGTAGACTGCGGCGGCGAATGGAAGATTTGCCAGGCAGGGTAAGCCGAACAACCGCGCAGGATGCAGGTAATGGCTCCACGTTCCTGCGGCGTATTGGCTACCCGGTCCGGGGTTCTACGAATTGATTCCCTCACCCAGCCCGCGTATCATCAGGTATTAGGTAATGTTAGGAATCCTTATGAAATTTGCCGTGATGCAACCGCACAAGCGACGTTGGGCTGCACTGACACATCTCTTGACGGCGGGAATGCTGCTCTCCCTTTTCGTCCCGGCTCTGTCCGCGGCGGACCCGGAGATCTTTCCTCTCTCCCAGATCAAGCCCGGAATGAAAGGCGAAGGGCTGACGATTTTCGCCGGCGATCAGATCGAGAAGTTCGATCTCGTTGTCATCGGTGTGATGCCGAATTTCCTGGCGCCAAAAGAATCCATAATTTTGGTGCAACTGGTGGGCCCGAAAGTCGAGCACACGGGAGTGGTCGCGGGCATGAGCGGCAGCCCGATTTACATCGAAGGCAAACTCGCGGGGGCGCTCTCGCTCCGGCTTGGGTCCTTCGCCAAGGAACCATTGGCGGGCGTCACGCCTATTGAAAATATTTTGAGTCTCCCCAAGGGCCCGACGCCGACGATACATGCGGGGACTATGCCTGATGCGCCGTTTGCGGAAAACGCGGCCGCATGGACAGGGAACGTAACGAAATTCTCGCTTCCAGCGGAATGGGCGGAGCGCTCCGGCCTCTCCGGTGGAAGTTTTCTACAGCCAATTGATTCCCCGCTCGTCTTTTCCGGATTCAGCGCCGTCGCCATCCGCCAGTTCCAAAGTGCGTTTGAAGGGTATGGCTTCACGGCCGCCCAGGGTGGCACTTCGGACGCGCGCCCGGATGACGCCAACGTCCAGCCCGGCGACATGGTGAGCGCTGTGCTGATGGATGGCGATCTGTCGCTGAACGCCTCGTGCACGGTAACGACCATCGTGGACGGCCGCGTCTACGTCTGCGGCCATCCGCTTTTCGGGTTTGGATCCATCTCCATGCCGATGGCGCGCGGACGTGTGCTCACGACTTTGAGTTCAGAGTTTGAATCCACGAAAATCGTGAATGCCGGCGGAACGATCGGATCGTTCACGCAGGACCGCGTGACTGCGGTCATCGGCAACCTCGGCGCGCCGCCCAAACTCATCCCGATCGAGATGACCGTGGCGACGCCGGACGGCGACAAGCATCTCGCGTTCCGCATGATCTCGAACGCGAAAATCACGCCGCTCCTGATGGGCCTTGCCGCGCTGAACGGCCTGGTGCAAAACCCGGTGTACGGCGAAGGAACCACGCTTCACCTTTCCGGCGGAATTGAAATTACGGGCCACTCGACCGTCACACTCGAGAATTTTTTCACTCCGACGGATTCCTTCATCCCTGACGGCAGTTTGGCGGCAGGCTCGATTCAGATCGCGTTCCAGAAAATCTTTTCCAATCCGTATGAGCCGGCAAACATCGAGCGCGTGTCACTGCACCTGGAAGCGTTGCCCGAGCGCCGCCAGTCCGCCATCGAAGGCGCGTGGGTGGATAAGCCCGAAGCCGAGCCCGGCGACACGGTCAACGTCAAGGTACAGATGAGGCCGTACCGGGGATCGCCTGTAATTCGCGACGTGCGCATCACGATCCCGCCGCAGGCCACGCGTGGCACTTCCATGCAGATTTTGGCGAGCGACTCGGCGACTTTGAACCGCATGAATTTCGTTTCCGGCTCGCAATCGCGCTTGCAGAGCCTGGACCAGTTGATTGCCGTGATGAACCGGGAGCGGCGGAATAACCGGCTCTATGTAACACTGCTCGGCACTGCGCCGACGGTTGTGGTCGAGGACAAGGTGATGCCCAACGTTCCGGCATCGCAGCTCAATCTTCTGGATCAGCGCGGCACGCCGGCGGGTTCGCTCGTGGTTCGGCAATCGGCCGCCGGAGAGTGGTCCGTACCGCTGGACCAGGTCGTCCAAGGGTCCGCTTCGATCACGATTCAAATCAAGTAAGGGGTCAAGTAAGGGCCGCGTACTGCGCCCCACCCAGCCTGTAAGGAGTCATATGCCGATAGCTTGTTCGAGTGGCCGCAAAAATCGCAAATCGCATCGCTCAACAGTCTTTTGCGTGCCGGTGCTAATGCTGGCTGCCCTCGCCGCTCTGCCGGCGCTCGCGGAGCACACGCGCTGGTGGCGGCAATCCGCGTTCGAGGAGTTCGACAAGTGCACGGCCAAGGGAGTGGCTCTGCGCAGTGACTGCAAACTGCTGCTCGCTCCCCATTTTGCCGAATTTGCCGACGCCAATCTCGCCTACCTCCTGGCGCTGCGCGCCGATGCAAAGGGAAATCTTTATGCCGCCGGCGGCTCGAATGCAAAAGTGCTGCGCTTTGACGCGAGCGGCAAGACCAGCACGGTTTTTGAATCCATGGAACTTTCCGCGCAGGCGCTGGCTCTGGATTCCTCCGGAAACCTTTTTGTGGGCACTTCGCCGGATGGGAAAGTATACAAGGTGACTCCTTCAGGCCAGTCGTCCGTATTTTTCGATCCCAAGACCAAATACATCTGGGATCTGGCCGTGGACAAAGACGGAACACTTTACGTGGCTACCGGTGATACCGGCAAAATTTTTGTTGTCGCTCCCGACGGCAAGGGACAGGTCTTCTATTCAAGTGGAGAGACGCATATCCGTTCGCTGGCGCTCGACGCAAATGGAAATGTTCTCGCCGGAACCGAGCCGAGCGGCCAGGTGCTGCGCATCCCGAAGGGATCCAATCCGCGGGCGTTCGTTCTATATGAGACCGCCAAGCGGGAAATTACGGCCTTGCAGCAGGATGCGAGCGGAAATCTCTATGTGGCCGCGGTCGGGGAAAAAACTCCGGCAACGCCGGGAATGGCGCGTCCACAGATAGGGGAAGTCGCGCCCGTGCAGAACTTTTCCATTACGATAGGAGGGCAGACGAACCCTGTCCCCGTCGCCGGGCAGCCAGGACAGCCCAACGCCTTCCAGCCATTCCCCCAGGTAACCTCGAGTTCGGTCTACCGCATTTCGCCCGATGGGTCCCCGGAAGAGCTATGGAGTTCCCGCGATGAGGTTGTGTACGCGCTGGCTTTCGCGCCCGGAGGAAAGTTGCTGCTCGGAACGGGCAACCAGGGCGCCGTGCTGCAATTGGACGGGAAGCATGTCTATTCGCGCCTGGTCAAAGCAGTCTCGCGACAGGTGACTTCCATCGCGGCGGGCCCGGGCGGCAAGCTGTTTCTGGCCTCTGCAAACCCGGGAAAGGTTTTCACTCTCGGCCCTGACCTGGAGCCGGAGGGAACTTTTGAGTCCCAGGCCTACGACGCCCATATTTTTTCCCATTGGGGTCGCCTGGAATGGTGGAGCGAAACAGCGGTGCCAGGACGCAATGCAGGCGGCGCGCGGATTGAGTTCTTTGCGCGCTCTGGAAATACGGCCGACCCCGAAAATAACTGGAGTGCATGGTCCGGCCCCTATTCCAACATCGCCGGAGACAAACTGGATTGCCCGCCGGCGCGATTTCTGCAGTGGAAAGTTGTCCTTCACGCAGGAAACTCGGGCGCGGCGCCGGAAGTGGATTGGGTGAGCGTGGCCTACCTCCCGAAAAATGTCGCGCCGGAGGTGACCGCCATTGCCGTGCAGGCCCCCGGTGTGCGCGTGCAGGGGATATCCATGCAGGGTGGCGCAGGGCCTCCGGCGCCCGTGCAGTTGCGCATGCCTCAGCCCCCTGCCCAATCTTCTTCCGCCACCGCCGGATTCGGCGGCGGCCCGCAGGGCAGCTTGAGCGGCAACAGTGGAGCGATTCATTTCGATTCCGTGCCCCAGGGCTTTTCGCAAAAAGGGTATGACTCCGTGCTGTGGACGGCTGAAGACGCCAATGACGATCAGCTGGAATATTCCATCTATTTTCGCGGGGAAAACGAAACCGCCTGGAAGCTGCTCAAGGAGCATCTGGATTCAAAATTTTATTCGTGGGACACGACGACGATGCCGGACGGCGCCTACTACCTGAAAATCGTCGCCAGTGACGCACCTTGCAATCCCGCGGGCGACGAACTCACTTCGGACCGCGAATCCGACCGGTTTGTGGTGGCGCATACTCCCCCGTCAATTGCCCAATTAACCGCCGAGCCTGCGGGTTCCGGTTCAGCCCGCGTCCGGTTCCAGGCAAATGCTTCCGCAACATTCATCTCACGAGCGCAGTATAGCCTCGACGCCGGGGATTGGGTGCTGGTGTTCCCTGCCGGCGGATTAAGCGACGCGCAGCGCGAGAACTATGATTTTCAGATCAAGAAGATTTCTCCCGGCGAACACACCGTTACAGTGCGCGTCTACGACGAATTTGAAAATGTCACCAGCGCGAAGACGACGGTGCGCGGCGCAGCCGGAGGGAATTGACGGCCTGGCAATGCTAAACGTATATCCTTCTCCCTAACGGAAATGCCGGATGATCATTGTGTTCTGAATCAAGACTCACTGAATGGCCTTCGCAGTGCGCGTGATAATCCGTCATTCCGAGCGCAGCGAGAAATCCCTCCGCTATGTGTGGCGAGAGCCGAACAAAGAAAGAGGGATTCCTCGCTTCGCTCGGAATGACGAAATTAGTGGAGCACTTTTCCCGGTGGCGGACCGCCCCGCCGGCAGACCCCCGGTGGGGGGGCGGGGGGGGCGCGGGGGGGGGGGGGGGGGGGG
>VFSW01002081.1_pt1 | contig 30338 bp, 28 predicted proteins | sample 5358111 | NCBI WGS metagenome assembly VFSW01 (sample SAMN11554181, study PRJNA540505) | mine drainage metagenome | isolation source: sediment from site ElyBrook_90M | place: USA: Ely Copper Mine, Vershire, VT | collected 2017 | reverse complement strand
CGGGCGAATCGGCCGATAAGGGGAATGAAGGAGAACCAGGCATGAACGTGAATAACAGCCTTCAGGGATTGCAGCAGCTGTTTTCGAGCGAGCCAATAACGCAGCCGGCGGGGAAGGCAGGGGCGTCGAACGACGCGGCCGGGAAAACGGGAACGGATCAGGCGACGTTGAGCACGGCGGCGAGCATGGCCGCGGCGTCGGCGCCGGATTCGGATGGGCGAATGGAGAAGGTGGCCTCGATCCAGCAGGCGCTGGCGGCGGACACGTACCATGTTCCCGCTTCGGAAGTGGCAGGTAAGATGATCGATCACATGATGGGGAAATGACCTCGGTCGGGGTTAAGGCCGGTGGCGAGCGGCCCGGCGTCAGCGCGGAAGCCGGACGAGCGCAACCCGCAGCAGGGATGAGGGAGCAGGGTGAAACAACCGTCGTCGGCGGAACTTCTGGAGGCAGGAATTCAGGCACTGGCGCGCGCCGATGCAACGCATTTGCAGGACATGGTGGAGTCGGCCCGGACGGCAGGACGCCCGGTGACCCTTGATGAGCAGAGGATCACGCAGGAGAGATTGCGGACGCTGGGAATCCTGATGGGGATGACAGAGCGTAACCTGCGGCTGCTGCGAGGTACGGCCGGGTACGGGCTTCTCGGCGATCACGTGCGCTGAGGGGCGAAAGAAGGATCGTTGATCAGAAGACCGGAACCCGGCAGGAGAACTGGTGAAGCGCCGGCAGCTGGGTGAGTCCGGTACGCGGCAAAGGGAAGAGTGAGCGACACCGATGGCCACGATCAGCACGGCATTCAATATCGCGGTGGGCGCCCTGGACGCGGACCAGGCAGCTCTGAATATCGCAGCGAACAATACGGCGAACGTGAATACGCCCGGCTACACCGAGGAAAGGCCGGTTTGGCTGGAAAATGATTCGACGTCGCTGAGCGGGGCGAGTTTCGGGACGGGTGTGCAGATGACGGGCCCGCAGTCGCAGCGGGATCGCGTGCTGCTGCGGGCGTCGCAACAGCAGAGTCAGGCAGTAAGCGCCTCGTCGGCTCGGCTGAGCGCGCTCAATCAGATTCAGGGGCTGTTTACCGGTGCGACGAGCGCAGGGGCCAGCGCGGGGGCGGCCACCGGGATTGGAAGCGATCTGTCGAGTTTCTTCAACTCGCTGGCGGCGCTGGAAGGCAATCCTGCGGACGTCGCGACGCGGCGGAATGTGCTGAGCGCCGCGTCGAACCTGGCGCAGGACTTCAACAGTGCAAGCTCGCAACTGCAAACCCAGCAATTAGGACCCGATGAACAGAGCGGGAGCGTGGTCGGGCAGGCTAATCCGCTCCTTCAGAACATCGCGGCGCTGAACCTTCAGATTCAGTCGACGAGCCCCAACCAAGATGCAGGCACGCTGGAAGACCAGCGGCAGCAGGATTTGACAAATCTGTCGCAGCTGATCGGTATCCGGATTGTGCCAACCGAGAACAATGGACTGACGGTGACGACGATGAACGGGGCGCTGCTGGTCTCCCAGGGCCAGTCCTATGCGATCACGAGTGGGCAGAAGAGTGGGGCGAGCCATTATTTCGACAGCCAGGGGGCCGACATCACTGCGGACCTGACTTCCGGTGGAGGTCAACTGGGCGGGATCCTGACGGCTCGGGACGAGGATATTCCCCAGGTGGAAAGCGCGCTGGACGCCCTGGCATATTCGGTGGCGACACAGATGAACACACTGAATGGACAGGGTGTGGATCTGAATGGCAACCCCGGAACCGCCATCTTTGGCCTGCCGACCGGCGCGACGGTGACCCTTCCGGCAGGGTCCGCGGCACAGATTGCCGTGGTGATGACCGATCCAACCCAGATTGCGGCCGCAGCCCCGGGCAGCGGTTCGCTGGACAACAGCAATGCGGTCGCGATGGCGAACCAGCAAAATGCGGGGATTGTGAACGGCATCTCGCCGACCGCATGGTTCTCCGGTTTGGTGACCAGTCTCGGCAGTCTGACATCGCAAGTTTCGACCGAGAACACGGCGCAGCAGGCGGCGTTGACGCAGTTGCAGGATCAGATCGGAGCGATCTCCGGCGTCAACCTGAATGACGAGGCGGCAGCTCTGGAGACGCTCGAACAGGCATATCAGGCCGCGTCAAAGCTGTTCACGATTCTCAATCAGGTGATGGTCTCGGCGCTGAACCTCGGCGTGACCACGAGCTACACGTGAGACCAACAAGGCCGCCGTATTGGTCGCAGGAGGGAGCGCAGTCATGCGGGTCAATCCGTTGTTCATCAACAATCTCGTCGGATCTCTCGATGCAACGTCGGCAACGCAGGCGCAGCTGACCCAGGAACTGGCCAGCGGATCGCGGGTCAACTCGCTGAGCGATGATCCCGTGGCGGTAGGACAAAATGTAGTGCTGAGTGCGCAACTGAGCCGCGACGACACGTTTTCGCAAACCGCGTCGACAACGCAGAGCATGCTGCAGCTCACGGATTCCGCCCTGAGCACGGTGGTCAGCCAACTGACTTCGGCGGTATCGCTGGCGACGCAGGGAAATAACGGGACTCTGACCCCGAGCGATCTGCAGGCCATCCGCAACCAACGGAAGGGAATACGCGATGAGGTACTGTCGCTGGCGAACACGACGTATCTGGGGAACCACATTTTTTCGGGGAGCCTGGGGAACACAACTACATACACCCTGAATACGGCGGCTTCGCCCGCGGTAGCGACCTACCAGGGCGATACAAACCTGCAGTATCTGGAAACGCCGAGCGGACAGCGAATTCAGCTGAATCTGCCGGGCGGCCAGGTGTTCTCCGCACCCGGTGCCGATGTTCTGGGAACCCTCAACTCCCTGATTGCCGATTTCTCGTCGGGTGCGGCATCAGCAGCGTCGCAGACTGATACCCAGGCTCTGGGCACTGCGTTGAGTCACGTGAGCCAGCAGCGTGTTTTGATCGATAACTCGCTCTCACGGCTCCAGGCGGCGCAGAACTATAACGCGAACGAGACGACACAACTGACGGCTGCGCAGACTACTTTAATGCAGGCCGATGTTGCGCAGATTGCTACCCAGCTGAGTACGACTGAAACGCAGCAGGCGGCGCTGATTCAGGTGATCGCGACCCTGGGCAAGCAGACCTTGTTCAACAGCCTTTAATCCGTGTGTGGCTGAGGACGAGGCTAATCAACAGCCGCGATTATGCTGACCTTCTGCGAGTGAGCGACAGTCAGCCCACTCGCTCCGGCGCCTCCCGGCGATCACTGGACCTGAAAATCCTGGGTCAACGGCGTATTTGCCGAAGAGTCCCCGACGTAGAGGACGAACTTGCCGGGATCGACCTCCCAGTCGCCCTTTCCATCGCTCCAGTACGCGAGGGCGCGCTGTTGGAGCGCAACTGTGACGTGTTGGGTGTTCCCGGGACCGAGCCGGACTTTTTCGAATCCCTTCAGCTCTTTTATGGGACGCTTCACCTTCGCCGACGGATCGCCGACATAGACCTGGGCCACGGTGGCGCCTTCGCGCTGGCCGGTGTTGGTGACATCGAAGGACACCGTATAGCCCATCGCAAGTTTGTCGTTGTCATTCACGGCAGCCGGAGAAACTTTCAGGTTTGAGAAGGAAAACGTGGTGTAAGACAAGCCGAAGCCGAACGGAAAGAGCGGCGCCTTGTCATAAGTGGTGTAGTAGCGATAACCGAGGAAGACACCTTCCTTATAGTTAACGTGCGGTGTCTGTCCCTTCGGGACCGGCGGTGCGTAATAGCTGTCATGCACGGGGTTCTCGTCCCATGAGCGCTCGAAACTGACGGGCAGATGGCCTTCGGGGGAGTGCTGTCCGATAAGGATCTCTGCCAGCGCGCGGCCGCCCTCCTGTCCCGGATACCAGTTGTGCAGCAGCGCTGGCACGCCGGAGAGCCAGCGATGCATATCAACGTTGCCCCCCGCCGTGATGGTGACGATGGTGTGCGGGTTCGCCTGTGAAACGGCCTGGATCAACTGATCCTGCCCGAAGGGCAGTTGATAACTGCGGTCGTAGCCTTCGCTTTCGGTCGAAGCATCGAAGCCGACGGCGACAACGGCGGCATCTGCAAGCGACGCGATCTTTTTCGCCTCGGGATCGACCAGTTCGTCCACGCCGCGAATGCCGAGTCCGATGCGCAAACCGGATGAGTCGGGCCAGTAGTCGAGTTCGACGGCGGCGAGACGATTAGCAGTTAGTGGCACTTCCACGTAGCGCGGAGCCTGTCCCTCGCGCGAAGGCTGATCGAGGACCGTTTTTCCGTCCACCACCAGCTTGTACGCGTCAGAGCCGCCGGCGCCAACGAGGAACAAATAGGACTCGGTCCTGGCTGGCATGTATTGAGCGGTGAAGCGAATGCTGCGGTGCACTCTGGCGGGCGGAGTCCACTCCTCAGTCCGGAAGGCCGCTATACGGCGCATCGAGGAGACGGCAGGAGTGCCGTTGAAGTCCGGATTATCGAAGGCCTCCACCTTTACCTGATTGCCAGCCCTGGCATTCGCAGGTTGTTGGCCCGAGGCATCGTAGAAGTCGGTTTGGCGCATGAGCTCTGTGGCAGTGGGGAGCCCCTCGACATACAGAACCCTGACTTTACCGGCGAGCGCATCGGAGAGGCCCGTCATGATGCTCACAGGGGCGAAGGCGTCGGTATGCGAGCTGCCACCGGCACCGGGCACAGCGGGCCACGCATCCGGGCCGACGACAGCGAGAGTATGAATCTTGTTCGCGTCGAGCGGCAGGAGATTGCCCTCATTCTTCAGAAGCGTGATGCTCTCAAGCGCCTCCTGCAGGGCAACTGCGCGTCCTTCCTGGCTGAAGCGAGGAAGCGCGGGATCGGCCTGTTCGCGTTCGAGGAAACCGAATCGGATGGCAGTGCGGAAGATACGTCGAACCTTTTGGTCGATGGTGGCTTCAGACACCACGCCATTTTTGACAGCAGGCAGAAGGTTCTCCGGGTTCATGAACTTGCCCGAGGGCATCTCGAGATCAAGGCCGTTGTTGGCGGCCCCAACTGCAGAGTAGGTGGCGTCCCAGTCGGACATGAGGATGCCGTTGAATTTCCAGTCTCCCTTGAGGATGTCAAGATTGAGGTGCTTGTTTTCAGTAGCGTGGACGCCGTTTAGAAGGTTGTAGCTGTTCATCACAGCGCCAACGTGGCCCTCTTTGACTGCTGCTTCGAAGGCAGGGAGATAGATTTCGCGGAGAGTGCGCTCGTCCATGTCGGAGCTGACGTTGTGGCGGTCGTACTCCTGGTTATTGGCGTCGAAGTGCTTGACGGTGGCGATGACGCCTTCATTCTGTACACCGCGAATGTAGGAGGCGGCGATCCGGCCGGCCAGATACGGGTCTTCGCCGAAGTATTCGAAGTTGCGGCCGCACATCGGGGCACGATAGATGTTGACGCCGGGGCCGAGGAGGAAATTGACACCGCGGGCACGCGCGTCCTTCGCGATCGAATCACCCATCTCGTGGGCGAGCTTCGGATCCCAGGATGCAGCGAGGGCGATGCCACCCGCGTAGGCCGTGTCCGGGCCCCAGGTGCGAACCCCTTCGGGGCCGTCGCTCATTTTGAGCATCGGAAACCCCGCGGTGGGTTCGGCGCGGATGAACATGCTGTCGACGCCCCCGATGAGCTCAAGCTTTTGTTGGAGTGTCAGCTTCGCGATCATCGCATCCACCCGCTGTTCAATGGCCGGAGTGTCTGGAACCGGCGCCTGCGCCTGGAGCGAGCCAGATATGCCCAGGAGGAAACAACACAGAACGGAAGCGGCGATGTGAAACGTTTGATTGCGCACCTGAAAGTCCCCCAAAACCCGGCCACCAGACTCGCAGAGCATCCCGAATTTGTAAAGATGCGACGGCGCGGAGGCGGTTACTTCGGCGTAGTGCATCGGATTCCGACGACCAGGATGATAAGGGAGCGGGCCGCGATGCTATGGTGATTGCGCGGCATCTTCCCGCGGCGATTCCGGAGGGATCAGTCATCGTCCCGAGGAACGCATGCCGAAGAAATCTGGCGCCCAGTTAAAAACCGGGGCTGAATTCCCGCAGGAACTCGGAGCAGACATGCAGGCAGACAGGGAAGGACAGAATGCATAACGGGCTCCCGCATCTGGGACAAACGCGCAGTGTGCGGCGAACACGCTATCTGCTGCAAACGCCGGATACTTTTGTTCGCACGCAATTCCCCGGGACGACGAAGGCTGTGGTCATCGTTCATGCTTCGCCTGCTCTGGGCGCCGCGTTTGCGCAGTACACCGTGGAGTTTGAGCCGGGTGGCGTGCTGGGGGCGGCGCTGGGGCAACGATTTATCTATATTCTGGAGGGCGCCATCGCAGTCGAAGCAGCCAGCCACAAGCATGCGCTGGGCAAAGGTGGGTTCGCCTATATTCCGCAGGGCGTTGAGCAGCGCGTTTCGGCAATTGAGAAGACTCGGGCCGCGGTGATCGAGCAGCCGTATCGCGAGGTGAGGGGTGTTGCTGCGCCTGAGTTTCTGGTCGGCCACGAAGCCGACGCCCCAGGCGCGGCTTTAATGGGAGATGAGGATCTGCTGGTGCGGTCGCTGCTGCCGGACACGATGGCCTTCGACTTCGCTGTGAACACGCTGACCTATCAGCCAGGTGCAGGACTGAGCATGGTGGAGGTTCACGCGATGGAACACGGATTGCTGATGCTCGAGGGGGGCGGCATCTACCGGCTCGACGACGACTGGCATCCGGTCACGGCAGGCGACTTCATCTGGATGGCGCCGTATTGCCCGCAGTGGTTTGGTGCGATCGGGAAAACTCCCGCGAAATACCTCATCTACAAGGACTGGAACCGGCATCCGCTGAGTCAGATCTGAGAGATCGGAGTCGATGAGGGACCGACATCGCGGAGAATAGCGGCTCGTGCTATCAAGACTGGGCGTCGCACAGGCGCTACCCGGTTCGATCAGGCATCCGGCAGATTGATCTGCTCGCCAAGTTGAGCGGCGAAGCGAAGGAGCCGGTGGTCATCATTGCGGGCGGCGATCAACTGCAGACCGCACTCGGGAGAGGGAAGAACGATGGCGGGATTTCCGCCAAGGCTGGCGGGCGTGGTGAGACGCAGCAGGCGTGCGCGAGTTTCCGTGTGGTCAGCGCCGGCCAGAAGGCGGCTGAGGGGTGAGATCGGCGCAAGAAGAAAATCGAATTGCTGAAAGAGCTGTTCGTGCAGACGACGAAACTCCGCGAGACGCTGGTGAAGGCGTTCGATCTCGGCATCGGAGATAGAGGCTCCCCATTCGAGACGTGCGGCGATGACGGGATCGAATTCCTGATAAAAACCCTGGTGAATCTGCGCTGCCTCGTGAGCCTGAATGGGCGCGTAGATATCCCATGCTTCGGACCAGAAAGTTGGATTGAAGGGCTCAGAAGATGCCGAAGCACGCTGCAGATGGCCTTGCCAGACATTTATAGAACGCAGCACCTCCGCGTCGCAGCCTTCCAGCAAAGAGCCGGTGAGCACGCCGATACGGAACCTCTCTGGAGTCGGGCGCTCCGGCGGCAGATCGAAAAGGGCAGCAGCGAGCAGCGGCAGGTCACGCAGGTCGCGGCAGAGCCATCCGATGGTGTCGAACGAGGGCGCCAGGTGATCGCCGCCAGCCCAGTCGCCGACGCCGAGTGAGGCGCGGTAGCCGGTGAGGCCGCAGAGGGCCGCGGGGCCACGGACGGAGCCACCCGTGTCTGTGCCGATAGCGGCGAGCGCAGAGCCTTCCTGGATGGAAGCAACCGCGCCGCTCGACGATCCGCCGGTGAGGAACTGCGGGTTGGCGGGCTGCAGGCAGTCCCCGTAATCGCGGTTCTCGCCCGTGATGCCGTAGGCGAGTTGATGGAGATGCGATTTGCCGACGATCACGGCGCCAGACTGGCGAAGTCGTGCAGCGACCCAGGAGTCTTGCGATGCAGCCTGCCTGCGGGCCGCATAGAACTTCGATCCGCTGCTGGTGGGAAATCCGCTGAGATCGAAGCAGTCTTTGAGTGAGACGGGTATGCCATACAGAGGCAATGAGACGTCGCCGGCGGCGGCCCGGTCGATTTGTCGTTGTGCTTCGCCGAGTGTCCAGTTCTGATCGAGAGCGATGTAGGTGTTACGGCTGGCATTGCCGTTAGTGCGAGAGAGGCGAAGCCGGATTTCGGAGAGGGGATCGGTTGCTCCGGATTGGAAGGCCGCGAGCAGTGCGGCGACGGGCGACGGCGGCATGCGGCCATTCTAGAAGACGACGGCTGGCGCCAGTCGTCGTGTCCGAAGGCGTTGGCGCCCTGGACGACCCCGAGCGGCCGGACCACGCAACCAGCGCGCATTTTCCACCAGGATGTGGGGCAAGGTCGGTTACGATAGGCCGCATGCGATTAGGACTGATTCTGATGGGCGCTGCAGCTTTAGTTGCGGCGATTCCTGCGACTGCGCCGCAACGACTTACCCTGTCGGCGCAGAGAAGCTCGCCGCAGGATCTGGAAATTTCCGGAGAGGTGCCCGGAATCCCTCCAGGGCAGAAGCGATTTGTTCGCTACGCGGAACTGATTGGTCTCGCGCAGGTTTCCTTCACCGTGAAGGACGATGAAAACTTCGAGAAGCCGGTGCAGTTGAGTGGTGTCCCGCTGGACGAGCTGCTCGGTGCGCTCGGCGTCGGTGGAGACAAGAAGCTGATCGCGGCCAGCTCCAGCGATGGCTATGAAGCGCACTACACCGCGGAGTATCGGGCGCAGCATCATCCGTTTCTGGTGCTGCACATTGGCGGACAGGAGCCGGCTCACTGGCCGAAGGGGCCGGATGGGGAGAACTACGGGCCGTATCTTATTTCGCATCCTTCATTCACACCGGCGTTTCACATCCTGGCGCACAAAGATGTGGCGCAGATTCCCTATGGGGTCATGGATCTGCGGATTCTGGACGAGGCGCCTGTCCTGAAGGATTTGTTGCCACCCGGCGGAGGGTCTGCGACATCGCCGGCGATGGAAGGGTATCGGATCGCGATGCAGAATTGTCTGCGCTGCCACCGCAGCGGCGATATTGGCGGGACGAAGTCGCCCTTCGGCTGGCCGCAGATGGCCATGATTGCACAGGGTGCTCCGGCGGCGTTTGGGAAGTATATTGTGCGGCCGAATGCGGTGAACCCGGAAGCGAATATGCCGGCAAATCCCGATTACGATGCAGCCACGGTTGCCGCACTGACAGCCTACTTCCGTAGTTTCGCCGGCCAGGAGAGTAAGTGATCCTGCGGTTGTCGAAGACGCTGCTGGTGGCGGCGGTGGCCTTCTACTACACGCTGGTGGTCTTCAACAATCTGACTGACTATGGATCGAACTACGCCTTTGTCCACCATGTTCTGCTGATGGACTCCACGTTCCCAGGGAACCATGGGATGTGGCGGGCGATCCATCCGCTGTGGATTCATGCGGCGTTTTACGATTCGATCATTGCCTGGGAAGCGCTGACGATGCTGTTGTTGTGGGCCGGATCGGTAAAGCTGCTGAGGGCTGTGGGCAAGCCGGATGCCGCATTCCGCGAGGCGAAACCTCTGGCCATCGGCGGACTGGCCGTGAGCCTGCTGATGTGGTTTGTGGCGTTTCTGAGTGTCGGCGGCGAGTGGTTCCTGATGTGGCAGTCGCAGACCTGGAACGGCCAGGAGGAGGCGTTTCGGATGTTTGTGGTCGTGGGGGTGGTGCTTCTGTATCTGGTGATGCCTGAAGCGGCGGAGTCATGCTCCAAGCCGCCGGAGGGTACTCCCGGTAAAATAGAAGAGTGAAGGAAGAATTATTGATGGAAGACGCCCCAGCGCAGCGCGTGCGCCCCAGAGTGGGGTTTGTCTCCCTGGGATGCCCTAAAAACCTGGTCGACAGCGAAGTCATGATGGGACTGCTCGATCGCGCCGGCGCCGAGATGACGCCGGATGCCGCGACCGCGGAGATCCTGGTGGTCAACACCTGCTCATTCATCGATAAAGCCAAGCAGGAATCGGTGGACGCCATCCTCGAAATGGCGAAGCTGAAGACGGCGGGCTCGGCGCGGCGGCTGATTGTCGCCGGGTGCCTGGTGGAGCGCTACCGCGACGAGATTCAGAAGAACATCCCCGAAGTGGATGCCGTGGTTGGGACCGGGGAACTGGAGCAGATCCTGCGAGCAGCGGGACTCGAAACGCCTGCCCCGCAACCGTCCCGTCCCTCGCCATTCACCATTCTTTCCGCGAATGGACATGCCGATGTTCGCCCGGGAAGCGAGTCTCTGGCGGGATCGCACAAGCATCATGCCGAAGCAGCCAGTTTTCGTGCGGAGGGGGATCGGCGCGAGTCCCAGGGACGGTTTTCCCGCGCCGCGTGGGACGGTGCGGAGGCGCAGCTGCCGCAATATCTGTATGACCACACCACGCCGCGGTTGCGGACCACGAAGAGCGCATCCGCTTATATCAAGATCGCCGAGGGCTGCGATCATCCCTGCACCTTCTGTGTGATTCCAAACCTGCGCGGTAAATTCAGGTCGCGGCGGTTTGAGTCGGTCGTGGCGGAGGCCGAGATGCTCGTCGCGGAAGGCGTGCGGGAGATTACGCTGATCGGTCAGGATACGACCTGCTACGGCGAAGACCTCGGCCTGAAGGACGGACTGGCGATGCTGCTGGATCGGCTGGCGCGCATTGAAGGGCTCACCTGGCTGCGGTTTCTGTACGCGTATCCCAACCGAATTACTGGGCAACTTCTCGACACCATCGCGCGGCACGACAACATCTGCAAGTACCTCGATGTGCCGCTGCAGCATGCGTCGGCGCCGGTGCTGAAGACGATGAAGCGCGGGGCCGGGGCGGAGATTTTCCTGAAGATGCTGGCGAAGGTGCGGTCTGCGGTGCCTGGGATCGCGCTGCGGACGTCGTTCATCGTGGGATTTCCGGGCGAGACGGACGCCGACTTTGAGGCTCTGTGCGATTTCGTGGCCGAGGCAAAGTTCGATTGGCTGGGAGTCTTCGCCTACTCCGATGAGGATGGTTCGAAGGCGTTCGATCTGGGCGCCAAGGTTCCAAAGCGGGTGATCGAACAGCGCCGCCGCGCGCTGATGAAGCTGCAGAAGGGAATCAGCCGCCAGACGATGCGGGCAAGGGTGGGAAAAATGGTTGACGTCCTGGTCGAGGGCGAATCGGCCGAGACACCCCTGCTTTGGGAAGGCCGTACCCAGCATCATGCGCCGGAGATTGACGGCACTGTGTACCTGAATGATTTTGGCCCCTTCGATAGCCTCAGTTCGGGACTGTTCTATCGCTGCGAAATTACTGAGGCGCACGAATACGATCTGGTAGCACGGGTGATCGGCCCATCCATCAACAGGGAGGTTGAACCCGCGGAAGTCCTGCTGGCTGGCACAGGAGTTGGGTTATGACAGCGAAAGATAAAATCCTGCGTTGCCCATCGTGCCGGACGATCGTCAGGCAGAAGGACGAATACTTCCCGTTCTGCAGCGACCGCTGCCGGCTGATCGATCTGGGCAAGTGGGCCAGCGGAGCGTATCGGATCTCGTCGCCCATTCTCGATCCGGAGATTCTGGAAGGGCTGGGGGAGGAGCAGCGGCGGCCTGGAGAGCATGACGAGGAAGACTGAATTGCCGCCGCCGGGCGTGCGGATCTACGAGGGAGGAACGCCGGTTCCTCCAGCCAGAACCACCTGGGCGTGGAGAACCGGAACCGTATTCGGTATTGGGCGCCTGAAGCCGGGACCTGGCACCTGGGCCTCTCTGGCCGCTGTGGCGCTCTGGTATTTCGCACTTGGCGCAGCGCATCCAACAGAGTGGGCGGCAACCTGTCTCACGCTGTTGGGCGCCGCAGGGGTGACGCTGATCGGCATCCGGGCGAGCACCATCGTGGAGCGGGAAAGCGGGCGAACCGACCCGGGGTTTGTAGTGATCGATGAGGTGGCGGGACAGTGGGTCACCCTGGCCTTCACTCGGGTGGATATCGGCCATGCCCTGGTGGGTTTCGCATTGTTCCGGTTCTTCGATATTGTGAAACCGTGGCCGGTGCGGCTTTTGGAGAAGCTGCCGGGCGGCCAGGGAATCATGCTGGACGATGTAGCCGCGGGAATCTATGGACTGATCGTCCTGGCGATCCTGCGGATCTGGTGGTGAGGGCGCGGAAACAGGGAAGCGAATGGTACGGATTTTGAAATCGGAATCGAGCACGGCCCCCAGGATTGACACGATCTCGCCATCGGCGGCGCTGCCGGGCGGCGACGTCGAAGTGCAGGGCGCGAATCTGGGCGGTGTTGCGGTGGCGCAAAGCGAACCGAACCGTATTGGTGGCGGTGAATGGCGCCGGCCCATCGCGATGCTGGGCGACCTGGCGGCTCCGGTTCTCCTGAGCCGCAGCGCGCGGCTGACGCTGCGTGTGCCGGACGAGGCGGAATCCGGACGGCTGCGCATCCTTCAGAATGGTGCGCAGAGCAACGCGGTGGAAGTGCGCGTCGCCAGCCTGATCGCGACGGGAGTCCATTCGGTCGGGAGCCCGGTCACGGATCACTCGGGAAACATCTTCGTCACCTTCTCGGGGCAGCGGGGACAAGAGACGCCCGTTTCGGTGTTTCGCATCGAACGCGATGGCGAGATGCGTCCGTTTGCGCGCGGGATCATGAACGCCACGGGGCTCGCAGTCGACTACGAAGAGAACCTCTATGTCTCCTCGCGGCACGAGGGCAAGGTCTACCGCGTTGCCAGGAATGGCGCGTCCGCCGTCTACGCCGAAGGGATGGGAGTCGCCACGGGTCTGGCCTTCGACGCCGATCAGAACCTCTATGTTGGGGACCGCAGCGGCACCATCTTCAAGATCGCGCCCGACCGGCAGATCTTTGTCTTTGCGACGCTGGAGCCGAGCGTGGCGGCATACCACCTGGCTTTTGGTCCCGACGGCACGCTGTATCTGGCTGCCCCGACGACCTCCAGCTACGATGCCCTGTACGCCATCAATCGCGATGGCGATATCGGTGTTCTGCACCGCGGTCTGGGGCGGCCTCAGGGAGTGGCGGTGGACATTGCCGGCAACGTCTATGTGGCCGCGTCCCTGCGCGGCCGGCGGGGTGTAGCGATGATCACGCAGCAGGGCGAAGCGTCGCTGGTCGTTTCGGGACCGGGCATCGTGGGATTCAACTTTGTACCCGGCGGCGGAGCGCTGATCGCCACGGGCACCTCGGTTTACCATATAGCGCTGGGCGTGGAAGGGTGGCGGCAGCTTTGAGGGTCGCAGCCGGCTGAATTGATACGACGGATTCCTGGAGATCGATGAACGCGGAGATTATCGCGGTTGGATCGGAAATGCTTACTCCGTTCCGCCAGGACACCAACTCTCTGTACCTTACGGAAAAGTTGAATGATCTGGGCGTGACGGTCGACTTCAAGACCATCGTCGGCGATCGCCTGAAGCAGCTGACGGACGCGGTGGGGCACGCCTTCGGCAGGGTCGATATCGTCATCGTGTCGGGCGGCCTGGGTCCCACCGAAGACGACCTGACCCGCGAGGCCGTCGCCGAAGCCCTGGGCGTAAAGGTGAAGCGCGCTCCCGACCTGATCGCGCATCTGTATGCACGCGCCGCGTCGCGGCGGATGACGATCACGCGGAATAACGAGAAACAAGCGGACGTAATCGACGGCGCCACGATCCTGCCCAACAAACTGGGATCGGCGCCCGGCCAGTGGCTCGATACCGTTCTGGGGAAACATCGCAAGCTGGCCATGCTTCTGCCCGGGCCGCCGCACGAATTGAAAGGGATGTTCGAGGACGAGTGCCTGCCGCGGCTGCGGGAGATCGTGCCGAAAAGGTACATTGCGACGCGGGTGCTGAAGGCGGCGATGATCGGTGAGTCCACTGCGGACGCCCGGATCGCTCCGATCTACACGCAATATAAGGACGTCGAAACGACCATCCTGGCGCACATGGGCGACATCGAGCTGCGACTCTCATGCGCTAAGCCAATTGCGGAGATCGCCCAGGCGCGAGTGGATGAGCTGGCCGGGAAGCTCGAGGACGAGCTGGACGAATTCGTCTATTCGTCGCAGGGCGAGACGATGGAGCAGATCGTCCTGTATCACCTGGAAATGCAGGGTGCGAGCCTCGCCGTTGCGGAAAGCTGCACAGGCGGCATGGTCGCGGAGAGACTGACGAGGGTCAGCGGGAGCTCGCGATCGTTCGTGGGCGGGGCCGTCGTCTACAGCAATCGGCTCAAAACAGAATTGGCGGGCGTGGACCCGCAGTTGATTGCGCGGCACGGTGCGGTAAGCCAGGAGGTGGCCGTAGCCCTGGCGGAGGGCATCCGGGAACGTTGCGGATCGACCGTGGGTTTAGGCATTACGGGGATCGCAGGTCCCGGGGGCGGTACCGAGGAGAAGCCGGTAGGGCTGGTTTACATAGCCCTCAGCGACGCTGACGGGACCGAGTGGGTGGAGAAGCGGTTCATGGGGGATCGGGCGGGGATTCGCTACTACGCGAGCCAGCAGGGTTTAGATATGGTGAGACGGCGGTTGATGTAGGGGGCGACATTTCGGAAGGAAAGTGTGGCTCGACATTCTTCCGTGAACCGAGCCTTGTCAGATCCAGTGCCCGGGTTAGAATGTCTCGCCGCCACTTTAGAAGCAGCCAAGGTTCAGAACCATGATCCGATTCGACCGGCTCATCGGCATATTCGTTTTTTGCCTGCTGTTGCTCTCCTGCCACCGGTTGTTTGCGCAGGGCGTTGCCGTTTCAGGCGATATGTGCAAACCAGTCACTGAGCGAACCAGGGAAATCGGATGCTGGATTCTGGCAGACGACTCTGTGGGCCAACTCACACAACCCCAGATATTCTGGCACCTGGATACGTATCCCACACGGGCGGCTGCGCAGGGAGACAAGGGGTCGCACGGCATTGTCGTCGAGTCTTTGGGCAAGGTTTGGCTGATGACCATCGCTGACGAGAAGTGGAGATCCGCAAATGGAGATCACGTCGCCGAGATTGGACCCCTTTCGATCATGGAAGGAGAACCATACTCTGCGCAATTGATGGAGGCCATCTTCACGCCCGGGATGACGGCCGCCGCACACATCCACTCTGGCCCCGAGGCCTGGTACGCGCTTGGCGGGGAAACATGTCTGGAAACTTCCGACGGACGCGTGCAAATCGGCCGGGCGGGAGGTCCCCCGGTGATCGTGCCTACAGGGTTGGCGATGCACCTCACCGCCACCGGCAACGAGCAGCGCCGGGCCATCGTGCTCATCCTCCATCCATCCTCCAAACCCCCTACGACCATGGTCCATGACTGGATTCCGAAGGGGCTGTGCAGGAATAAGAACTGAGACAAGTTGCATTGGGGCCGGCAATTGGCCGACGACGGGCTTTGCGAAAGTTGGCGGCTGAGGTCATGTAAGGTTCGCATTCGGATCTTCGGCCGGGGGGTGCGGCCGCCAAAATGTTTTCCTAACCGGTGATGGGTGCGGCGGTCCAAAAGATTGCGCCTGCCCCTTAGCTGCTACGGCGAGATGCATCAAGTTTTGTAAAACGCAAAATCTTCGTTCACGGTCTTGCCGATATGCTGGTCTTATGTGTTACAGTGAGTAACACTATGGCGAGTAACAGTGCATCAGGACATGATCCGGCGGAACTGGGAGATCTGGAGCGCGACATTCTGGGTATTGTGTGGCGGCTCGGCGAGGCCACGGCAGAACAGGTTCGTGAGCAGGTCGAGCGGCCGCTGAAGGATTCCACGATTCGCACCGTACTGCGGCGGCTGGAGGAGAAGGGTTATCTGGCGCACTCGGTGGACAGCCGGACGTTCATCTACCGACCGGCCGAGTCGCCACAGAAGGTGGCAGCGCGTGCGGTGCAGCGCATCGTGGACTGGTTTTGCCAGGGATCGGTGGAGGAGTTGCTGGTCGGATTGCTGGATTCAAAAGTGGTAAGCCGCGCGGAACTGGAGCGGTTGGCGAAGAAGGTTGCGGCGGCGAAGAAGCAGGAGGGAGGCAAAGGATGACGGCCCTGATGATCGAGTCGGCGGTGCGAGCGCTGTTGTTTGCGCTGGTGGTTGGTGCGGCGCTGCGCCTCTTCCGCGTGAATAATGTGCCCGTGCGTAAGGCAGCCTGGAGCCTGGTGCTGATCGCCTCCCTGGCGATGCCGTTTCTGATGCGTTCGCCGGCGATCGCTGCCTGGGCAGCGCGCTGGGGATGGGCCGTGCCGGTTCCCGTTCTCCATGAGAACGACAAAGCCCCTGCTGCAGGACACGCGGCGGCTGCGGCCATTCGCAGCATGCCGGTGGTGCTGGCGGCCGCGGCCTCCGAGGAGCCGCAGGATCTGAGGCATGCGGACGATGCGACTTCACCTACGCCGGTTTCGGGTTCCACCGCGCTGGACGCGACGGCTGTTGTTGCAGCACCCAGCGCCACGGGGCAGGGTCCGTCGAAGTTGCATTGGCCTCCCGCGGATCGGCTGATGGTCATGACCTATCTCGGTGTAGCGGGAGTGCTGCTGGTGCGCCTGCTGTGGGGATTGGCGATCGCATGGCGGTTGTGGGCAACTGCGGACCTGGTTTCACCGCTGACAGCGCCCGAGCCGAATGTTCGGTCGAGCGAGAGGATTGCTTCGCCGGTGACGATCGGATCGGGCATCGTGCTGCCTGCGAATTACACCGAGTGGGACCGCACAAAGCTGCGGATGGTGCTGGCGCATGAGCGCTCGCACGTACGCCAGATGGATTTTTACCTCCAGTTGCTGGCCGGTTTGTATACCGCCTTGTTCTGGTTCAGTCCACTGGGATGGTGGCTGCGGCGCACGCTGGCTTCCCTCGGCGAGGCCATCGGCGACCGCGCGGGCAAGGACGCGGCGGCGAGTGGCTCGCGTTACGCCGAGATCCTGCTGGAATTTGCAGCCTTGCCGCGGCAGACATTACCGGGAGTGGCGATGGCGCGGCCCGGCAATCTCTCCCACCGGGTTGAGCGAGTGCTGAACGAGCAACTGTTCAGGAGAGCCTTTGCTGAAGGGCGGCGACGCGCCATCGTATCGCTCTTACTGATTCCCGCGGCGTTGTTTGCCGCCACCGTGCTGATTCGTGTTCCTGGAGCAGCGGCGCAAACGGCTCCGCAAGCCCCGGCCGCTCCTGCGCCGGTCGTTGTGCCGGTCCTTGCTCCGGTAGCTGCGCCTTCTCCGCCTTCTGAAGCGCCAGCGGCCGGGGCTGAAGCGCCTGTTCGGCCTGCTGCACCCGAGGGGGAAGGGCAAACGGTCCCGGCGAACGCGCCCGAGGTGCCGACCGCACCACAGATACCGGGAGCGCCGACTCCGGCAGTCGCGCCACGGGCACCGGCAACCGGTATTGCTCCGGCGCCGGTTGTGGCGCCTCTTCCGCCCGTGCCTCCGGATGCGATCAACGTGGACGATTCTGCAGATGCGGTGGCTTCCGACGACGACCAGAGGAGGACGGGCTACACCTACGGCGTCTCGAACGACGGTGAGTCCTGGGCGATTGTGGACGGACCGCGCAACGACGTCACGTTCACAGGAAGCTGGGACAGCGAACGTAAGGCGGAGATCGATGCCGCGCGCAGGACCGCAAAGGGGCCGTTCCTTTGGTTCACGCACGAGGGCAAGGCCTACATCGTGACAGACCCTGCGGTGATCGCGCGCGTTCGCGCGATGTACAAACCGATGGAACCGCTCAGCAGGCAACAGGAGGCTCTCGGGAAGCAGCAGGAAGCTATGGGCAGACAGATGGAGGGGCTGGCGCGGCAGCAGGAGACAGCAGCCAGAGTGAAGATGCCGGACCTGTCCAAAGAGATCGCGGAGATGGACGCGGCCATGGCGAAGGCGACGCAAGACCGCGAAAAATTGAATACCAGAGAAATCGCGGAAGCCGAGGCCAAAATGAAAGCCGCCCAGGATCAGATGATGACGCCGGAGAAGCTGTCGGAGCTGCAGGCGAACCTGTCCGCCGCTCAGGCTGCGTGGAATTCCGGGAGCATGGCCGAGATGCAGGCGAAGCTGGGAGAGATGCAGGCCAGACTGGGCGAGCTGCAGGGCGAAGCCGGAGCGCGCCAGGGCGACTTTGGAGCAAAGATGGGTGCGCTGGGCGCGCAGCAGGGCAGGCTTGGAGCCGAGCAGGGGCGCCTGGGTGCGGAACAGGAACGGATCGCCCGACAGGCCGATCGCCAGGTGCGCGGGATGATCGAACAGTGTCTTCGCAACGGCACAGCGATCCCGGTCCCGCAGGTGAAGTAAAAGGAACTTCCCAAAGTCCAAAGCAGGAGTTTGCGGCTGCGGCAGTGTCTGCCCGATGGCAGGCCGGCCCGCGCAGTAGGTTGCCGCAGCCGAGCCCTTCGCCCCCGGTGCTATGCCTGGACCGCGAGTCCTGGTAGACTCGTAAACGCAATGCCCTTCATTTTCTACCTGATCGCGGCGCTCGTGGCGTACCTGCTGGGGTCGGTCCCGTTCGGATATCTCCTGGTGCGGTTCTTCCGCAAGGAGGATATCCGCGAGAAGGGCAGCGGCAATATCGGTGCAACGAATGTGATGCGCTCGGGCTCAAAGGGGCTGGGCGCGGTGACGTTCCTGCTCGATGTGCTCAAGGGGTTTTGCGCGGTCTGGCTGGTCGCCGAATATGCGGTGCGCGCCGGCCTGCCGCAAGATGTGCACGCAAATGGGATCGCGATCGCGGCGCTCTGCGTCGTTTTGGGCCACATCTTCCCTCTCTGGCTCCGCTTCAAAGGAGGCAAGGGGGTCGCCACGGCCTTCGGCGTCTTCATAGCGCTCGCGCCGTGGGCGTCGCTGGCCGGATTGGGCGTCTTTGTGCTGGTCTTTGCCGCATCGCGCTACGTTTCTTTGGGATCGATCCTCTCGGCGGTGGCATTTCCCATCTTTGCCCTGCTGTTTTCTCACCAGCCGCGTACGCCACTGGAGACTGCCGTGCTGTTCGTCATCCCCATCATCGTTATCGTGAAGCACCACCAAAACATCGGGCGCCTGATGAGCGGAACCGAGTATCGCTTCGGTAAGCGAGCGGCCAGGCCTGGGACAACCGCCGTATGAGCCGGATCGCAGTCATGGGCAGCGGAGCCTGGGGCACTGCCCTCGCCATCAGCCTGGCTCGGCGGGGAGGTCATCAGATCGCCCTGTGGTCCTACGCGAAGGATGTCGCTCAATCGATGCGCGAACGGCGGGAGAACACGCAGTTCCTCCCTGGCTTCCGCATCCCCGAGGCGATTGGTGTTTTCGAAAGCGCCGCCGAAACGCTGGAAGGCGCGGAGATCGTTGTCAGTGTGACGCCTTCGCAGTTTGTGCGCTCGACCTATGAGGGCTTTGCTGCCCACCTGCGTCCCGGACAGCTGCTGGTGAGCGCAACAAAAGGTATCGAAGACGAGACCTTCCTGCGCATGACTCAGGTGATCGGCGAAGTTCTGGCTGCCCGAGGTATGGAGCTGCCGTGTGGCGTGCTCAGCGGACCGTCGTTCGCCCAGGAGGTGGCGGCGGGTGCACCGACGGCGATCACCATCGCCTCGGCTGATATGAGCTTGGCGACACGCGTCCAGCGCGAGTTCTCCGGCAGCACCCTGCGTCTCTACACCAACGACGACGTCATCGGGGTAGAACTGGGTGGATCGCTCAAGAACGTCATCGCGATCGCTGCCGGGATCGTGTCCGGGCTGGAACTCGGCTACAACAGCACCGCGGCGCTGATCACGCGTGGCATCGCTGAGATCACGCGATTGGCGATGGCCTGCGGCGGCCGCCGCGAAACCCTCGCCGGGCTATCCGGTGTCGGCGACCTGGTGCTGACCTGCACCGGATCGCTGTCGCGGAATCGGACGGTCGGCATGGGGCTCGGGCAGGGCAGAAAGATCGACGAGATTCTCGCCGGGCTTGAGGGCCGGGTGGCTGAAGGCGTCCGGACGACTTCGGCGGCACTGGGCCTGGCGCGAAAGCATGCGGTTGAAATGCCCATCGCCGAGCAGATGCAGGCGATTCTGTCGCACGGCAAGGCACCACAACGCGCCATCGAAGAGCTGATGCTGCGTCCGGGGCGGGACGAATAGCCCGAAATGTCCTGGCATACCCCGAACAGCCACCACTGTGACCGATGGCCCATTCCCGGTCACTATTACGGTGGTAAGTCCTTGTTAACCCCCTCAGAGGACGCCTTTACCACCTTCGGGTGAAGAAAAAGGAGCCCTCATCTCCGTAGACTGGCGGAGAAAGGTTCAGCATGCAAAAGGCTCCCGCTCGCGCGATCCGGCGATCGTCGCTGCCGGAAAAGCGAATCCGCTGGCGTGTGTTTGCGCGTTTTCTCGCGATCTTTGCGGGCGCGACCTCGGTGACCGTTCTGGCCATGCTGTTGGCGCAGCGTACGCTGGGTGCCGCGGCAGCCGGATGGGCAATTGTGCTCATCGAGCTGGCCGGTAGTGCGGCAGCGGCTTTCCTGCTGACGATCTGGCTCGAGCGGCACATCCAGCGCCTGGTTGATGCCCTCGGATCCGGAGTGCAGGACGAGCCTCCTGTGGAAATCGAGGACGAACTGTTCGCGGACGTAGTTCCGACCTGGCACCACGCGCTCAAGTCGCTGCGCGACAAAGCGAGCGAAAAGAGCGAGGAGGCACTGAACCACTACGACACCCTGAAAGACCTCATGCGAATGATCGCCAAGGCGGTCGACGAGCGCACGGCCTATCTGCGCGGGCATTCCGAGCGCGTCGCCGCTTACGCGGCGGCTATCGCGTGGAAGCTCGGGCTCGACGAACAGGAGGTGGAGCGTATCCGTCTCGCCGCGCTACTGCACGATATCGGATGCCTCGGAATCGAGGACTACCTGGTCATGAAGACCACGCCTCTGACGCCGGAGGAGTTCGAGATTGTGAAGGCGCATACGGTGAAGGGCGCGGCGATTCTGCGTCCCATCTCGATGCTGCAGGATCTGGTGCCGGGCGTCGAGTTGCACCACGAATCGCTGGACGGAATGGGCTATCCGTATGGGCTCAGAGGGGACCAGATCCCTATGATGGCGCGGATCGTCTCCGTGGCCGATTCCTTCGACGCCATGACCACGCCGCGGCCGTATCAGGCGGCGATGAACGCCGACTACGTGCTGGACATCCTGACGCGCCTCGCCGGGACGCGCTACGATCCCCTGGCTGTGATCTCTTTGTCTGAGCTGGTGAAGACCGGGGCACTGGAAGTGAAGAATGTGCGGACTCCGGTTTCGTTCCGCATGAGAAAGCCGGTGCCCGAGCTCGTCTGAGCCGCGGGCCGCCGCCAACACGCACCCGATGGGTTCGCTACACTCGACGAAGGTGCGCTGAGGGCGCAGTTCTCATGATTCAGACGTTGTTTGGCAGCCTGAAGGAAGACCAGGAACCGGAAAAGAAAAGCATCTTTGAGCGCATGCGGCAGGCCGTCGCGCGCACGCGCGACAGCCTGGGCGAGCGGATCGACGGCGTCCTGGCGCTGACCCGTGCTGTGGACGAGGCCGCGCTCGAAGAGATGGAGATGAGCCTGATCGCCTCGGACATCGGCGTGAATACCGCGTCCGAAATCACGAATCATCTGCGCGAGAGGGCGAAGCGGCAGCAGATCCGGGATGGCGCTGAGCTGAAGGATCTGCTCAAGGAACAGTTGCAGGCAATCCTGGATGAAAATGTGCAGCCGGCGAAGACGGTAGCGGCCACCCCCGAAGTCATCATGCTGGTGGGCGTGAACGGCACCGGCAAAACGACCACCAGCGGCAAATTAGCCGCTCTGTATCGATCCCACGGAAAGACAGCTCTGCTCTGCGCGGCGGATACGTTTCGTGCAGCGGCCATCGAGCAGCTCGAGGTGTGGAGCGAGCGCAGCGGAGTGGAGATGTTCAAAACGAAGCAGGGCGGCGATCCCTCCGCAGTACTCTTCGACGCATTACAGGCGGCCCGGACGCGTCAGACCGATGTGGTGATTGTCGATACCGCCGGGCGTCTGCATACTAAGACCGGATTGATGGCTGAGCTGGACAAGATGCGGCGCACTGCGCAGAGGATCATTCCGGACGCTCCGCACGAGGTGCTGCTGGTGCTGGATGCCACGACCGGACAGAACGGCCTGCAGCAGGCGCGGCTCTTTACGGAGTCGGCCGGTGTGACGGGGATCGTATTGACCAAGCTGGACGGAACGGCGAAGGGCGGGATCGCCGTGGCGATTGCGCGGGAGATGAAGTTGCCGGTTCGGTTTGTGGGTGTTGGTGAGAAGCTCGAAGATCTGCTGCCTTTTGACAGCGGGGCGTTTGTGAACTCGTTGCTGGAGAACTGAGCGAAGCGCGGCTTCGCGATTTGAAAGGGTAGTGTGGCTCGGGAAATCGATCCTTTGCCCGCGGACGAAGGCTGGATGCAGCGAGCGCTGGAACTGGCGCAGCATTCGGTCGGCTTGGCTTCTCCCAATCCCGCCGTCGGCTGTGTACTGGTGAAGGACGGCATTGTGGTCGGCGTCGGGCGCCACGAATACGACAAGAAGAATCATGCCGAGATTGTCGCCCTGACGAATGCGGGCGACGCGGCGCGGGGGGCAACGGCCTACGTCACCCTGGAACCCTGCTGCACAACGGGACGCACCGGGCCGTGCACCAACGCCCTGATCGAAGCGGGCGTGGCACGGGTCGTTGCGGCCACAACGGATCCGAATCCGGCGGTGAGCGGGAAGGGAATTGAACAACTGCAACGTGCTGGCATCAAGGTGACGACGGGAGTGCTCCAGTGCGCGGCGCGCAGGCTCAACGATGGCTTTGCGAAGCATATCCGTACGGGCCTGCCGTTTGTGACGTTGAAGTCCGGCGTCTCGCTCGATGGGCGCATTGCTCCCGCCCCGGGCAGCGCGCCGCGGGGATCGCCTGTGTTTCTCACGGGAGAGAAAGCCCGGGAACAGGTGCAGGAGATGCGCCACGCCGCCGATGCGGTAATCACCGGAATCAACACGGTGCTGCAGGACGATCCGCATCTTACCGACCGCTCCGGCCTGCCGCGGCGCCGGCCGCTGCTGCGCGTGGTGCTGGATTCCGGGCTGCGGACGCCGCTCGATTCGAAACTGGTGCGGACCGCGCAGAACGATCTGCTGATCTTCTGCGGCGTTGCCACCACCCAGCGGCAGCAGACCCTGGAGGCTCTCGGTGTCCGCGTCGAGCGGATTGCGGGAGCGGAATCGGCGAGCGATCATTTTGCGACAGAAAAAGCCGGGCGAAGCCGCGCGGCTCGCCGCAGTGGGCTTTCGCTGAAGGCAGTTATGAAGCGGCTGGGCGAGCTGGGAATTCTCTCGGCAATGATGGAAGCCGGGGGACAACTGAATGCGTCGGCGCTGAACGGGGGACACGTGGACAAAATCACGCTGTTCTACGCGCCGGTGTTTCTCGGGCCGAATGGAGTGCCGTTATTGCAGGAGGCGGTAACAAGGCCGCTGCTGCCGATTCCACCAGTCATTGAACGCATCGGACAGGATGTGCGAGTCGATGCGTATTTGCGTAATCCCTGGGGAGAAAGCTGAGCATCATGTTCACGGGAATCATTGAGGCAACGGGAACGATAGCGGCACTGGAGCCGCGTGAGGGAACCACCCGGATCGCGGTTTCCGCCCCGGGATTTGCCGAGCGTCTGCGGAAAGGCGACAGCATCGCCGTGAGCGGAACCTGCCTGACCGCGCTGGAGATGCAGCCGCCCCTGTTCTTCGCCGACCTGGCGGCGGAGACGCTGGCGAAGACCTCGCTCGGGTTTCTGAAGCCGGGCGCCGTTGTGAATCTGGAATTGCCGACTGCGGCGGGAACCCCGCTGGGAGGCCACATTGTGCAGGGGCATGTTGACGGTCGGGGTGAACTCGTCTCGATCGACCCGGTGCATGCAGCGGCGAAGCCTGAGGAGACCGACTGGTGGCTCCGGGTACGGGTTCCGGAGAGCACGCGGCCGTACATGGTGCAGAAAGGCTCGATCGCGATCGAAGGCATCAGCCTGACCATCGCAACGTGGGATGGGGACATCGTTGGAGTCGCCATTCTGCCGCACACGCGCAATGTGACCAGCCTGCGCGTCCTGAAACCGGGGGATCCGGTGAACATCGAAGCCGATGTGATGATCAAGCTGGCGGTGGATCAGAAGAGGCCATCTTCGACCTTTGATGTAACGCTTGAATATTTGCTGGCAAACGGCTACTGACAGAGATATTTCCTAGCCATTGATATCGCTCGACTGGCTACGGATGCGGCGCAGGAAGTCCGCCAGGGTTTGTCCCGCGCGCGGGACAAAGTGCTCCTCCAGAGCATCGGCGTGCTGGACGCGATCGACGCGGAAGCTGCGGAAGTCGGTGCGCAGTTCGCACCAGGCGGCGAGAGTCCAGGTGCCACCCCAGAAATAGAGCGCCAGCGGATGAACACGGCGCACGCTCGGCTGTCCATCCTCGCGGGCATACGCGAGCAGAACGATACGGCGCTGCTGTGCCGCGGTGTGCAGGGTATCGAACTTGCGCCGCAGCTCGGGGGGCGCCTTGAAGCCGGGCGCGTAGAGCAGGACGTCGTCGATGTTCTCGCGCAGGTTTGCCGGTAGGACGGCTTCGATCTTGCGCAGCGCGCGATTGGCCGCTTCAGTCAACTCGATACCGCCCCAGGCTTCCACCATGCGGGCGCCGAGCACCAGGGCGGCGATTTCTTCGCGATCAAACATGAGCGGCGGAATATCGAGGTCGCGGCGCAGCGTGTATCCCACGCCCGCTTCGCCGGTGATGGGCATGCCGGAGAGCTGCAGGTCCTGCACATCGCGATAGATGGTGCGATGCGAGACCTGCAGCTTCTCGGCGAGGTTGCGCGCGGTTTGCAGGCGGCCGCCACGCACGAGCTGGACGATCCGGAAGAGGCGGTCGGCGCGGCGCATACCGGCATTCTATGCGGCGGCGTGCAGGCCCACTCGGTTGCCCTCCGAGTCGCGAATCTGGGCGACCCAGCCGACGTTGGGGATATGGTTCTTGGCCTCAACGATCGCGCCGCCTGCTTTTTCGACGCGGTCGAGGACCTGATCGATGCGGCCATCGCAGTTGAGGTAGATCACGACGCCGTCGCCCGACGGGCGATGGCCTTCGCCGGCGGCAATCGCCCCGGAGACGCCGGGGCGCTGGTAGGGGAAGATGGCCAGGTTGGGCCAGGCGGCCTCGTGGCGCAGGGGGCTGGCGAAGATGGTTTCGTAGAACCGGACGGCGCGACCGAAGTCCGCGGCGGGAATTTCGAACCAGGTGATGGTCGAAGTGACAGTCATTTCAGCGGTGGCCATTGGGGAATCCTCTCAAATCGGAATTGACTACGAGAGGAGCGTAGGACACCCCTGCTGACAGCGTTGTGTCAGTAGAGATCCGGGAACTTATTGCGGTGTGATGATGCCACCCACCGGCGTCCGTTGCGGGTACTTCTTCGCGCCCGGGCGGGTCAGGTGCATGGCTTCGGCGATGGCGTCGGTGTACTTGAGGCCGGAGCCGGTGTTGAAGAGCACGACGCGGTCTTCCGGCTTGAGGAATCCGGTTGCCAGCAGGTGGTCGTAGGCGGCGGTGGCGCAGGCGCCTTCGGGGCAGAGGAGCAGGCCTTCGTGGCGGGCCCAGTGGAGCAGGGAAGCGAGGATCGTCCCGTCGGGCATGTCGACCACGGTGCCGCCGGACTGGCGCACGATGTCGAGGATCAGCGAGTCGCCATAGGGTTTAGGAACGCGGAGGCCGGCGGCAAAGGTCGCGGCATTCTCGAACATCGTCGAGGCCGAGGCGCCCTCTTTCCAGGCGCGGGCAACCGGGGCGCAGCCGGAGGCCTGCACGGCGATCATCTTCGGGCGCTGGCCGGAGACCCAGCCCATCTGCTCCATTTCGTCGAAGGCCTTCCACATGCCGATGAGGCCGACACCGCCGCCGGTGGGATAGAAGACCGCGTCGGGATAGGTCCAGCCGAGCTGTTCGACCAGTTCGTAGCCCATGGTCTTCTTGCCTTCGACGCGAAAGGGCTCTTTCAGGGTCGAGACGTCGAACCAGCCTTCGCGTTTGGCGCCTTCGGCGACCATGCGGCCGCAGTCGGAGATGAGGCCGTCGACCAGCGTCACGTGCGCGCCATAGGCCATACCCTCGACGTAATTGGCCATGGGCACGTCGCGGGGCATGAAGATGTGCGCTTCCATTCCTGCGGCGGCGGCGTAGGCGGCGAGGGCGCTGGCGGCGTTGCCTGCCGAGGGGGCGGCGAGCTTCATTAATCCATAGTGGCGGGCCATGGTGACGGCGGCGGACATGCCGCGGGCCTTGAAGCTGCCGGTGGGGTTGTCGGCTTCCTCCTTGACGAGCAGGCCGGGGTAGCGGCGGCTGGGCAGCATCGGAGTCCAGCCTTCGCCGAGGGTGACAGGCTCCGCGCCGGGCAGGACGAATTCGGGAAGGACCGCGGCGTAGCGCCACATTGAGGGGGGCGCGTCAGGGTCGGGCTTGCGGGCGGCCTTGAGCGACTCGGGCGAGTAGCGGACGTAGAGTGAACCGGCGCAGGCTGGGCAGACGGTTTGTGGCGTGGCGGCGGAGATCTGTTGACTGCAGCGGGAGCACTCGAGGAAGGCGATCGGAGGCACGAGGATAAGGATAAATCCGAGGCAGTGCCGGACAGCCTTGCTCCCTTTCGAGGGAAACATGGCAAAGATGTCCCGGTTCCGCTGCTACAGGCTCCGGCTTTGCTGGGAGAGAGCCGAAGACCCCCATCGGACGAGCCATTACCAGGGTAGCGGGCTCGTTACCCAACGGAGGGATTCCTTCGGGGAATAAAAGTCCCGACAATAATGCTGGGGATTTCCGTCTACGAACTGATGCTGGAAACAAAAGGGATCGGGCCAATCCGGCTGGGCCATCTGTGGATCTTCCCGGCCACGCTGCTGTTGGCCTGGGCGCCGCTCCAGTCCCAGTCTGCCCGAACGCCGCTGACCAGTATTGCGGCAGTGCGGCATCTGAGCGCGGCGGAGGCGGCGAAGGGGCTGCCCGTGGAGCTGGCGGGCGTGGCGACGTACAGCAATCCCGAGGAAAGCGATCTTTTCATTCAGGAAGGAGCCGGCTGGATCTACGTGCAGCCGGACAAGAAGTATCCGATTGTGCCAGGATCGCGGGTCGTGGTGAACGGCACCACGGAACCGAGTTACAGCACGCAGATCGTGGCCACGTCGATTCAGGTGATGGGGCCGGCACCGCTGCCACAGGCGGCTTTCCTCAGCTACCAGGAAGCTGTAGAGCGGGCGAACGACTGCCGCTACGTCACCATGCAGGGTGTTGTGCGAGCGGCCTCGTATCAGACGACGGCGGGGTCGAGCCTGTATCTGCTGCGGATCGAAGACGGCGGCAAGATGCTGGACGTGGTGGTGCGCGATTATCCAGAGTTTTCACCGAGCCGGCTGCTGGACGCGACAGTGCGGGTGACAGGCGCGCTCGGCGGCACCTACGACGTGACGAACGATCGCATCCTGGGATTGCGCATCAATGTCACGAACAGCAATGACATCCGCGTGATGCATGAGGGCGATGCAGCGACGGCGGAACACGAGCTCACTCCATTAGCGGCGCTGCTGGGATCCAACGAAGCGCTGAAGGTGCAGCACCGCGTGTTCACGTCGGGAATCGTGACGCTCTACGATCCGGGCGAGAAACTCGTCGTGCAGGACGGTGACAGCGGCCTGCTGGTGAAAACCCGGCAAACGGATCCGGTGAGAATCGGGCAGCGTGTGGAGGTGACGGGATTTGCCACGGCGGTGGACGGCCTGGCTGGCCTCGACTCGGGGCAATTCTCGATTCTGCCTGGCGAGATGAGGTTGACGCCGCGCGCGATCACGTTCGCGGATGCGATGACGGGGTTGTACGACAACAGGCTGATCAGCATTGAAGGGGAGGTGATCTCGCAGACGCGGGAAAGCCACCTGGACACAATCATTCTGCGGACCGGGAACAGCGTGTTCCCGGTCGTGCTCCGCAAGCGCGCCAGCGACCTGGATCCTCTACCAACGTACCCGCGGGGAACGCGCATCCGCGCCACCGGCGTGTGCATGGTGCACGTGCGGGGTTTCTGGGGCGCGGTGGAGAGCATTCAGGTGCAGGTGCGGGTGCCCCAGGACATCGCGGTGGTGGCGAAGGCATCGTGGTGGACGTTGGGGCACCTGTTTCTGGTGACATCGGCGATTCTGGGATTCGCGCTGCTGGCGCTTTCGTGGGGTCTGCGCATGCGCCGGCGGCTGCTGGAGAAAGAGAAGCTGCTACGGCTGAAGAGCGAGCAGGAGGCGGCGCGGCTGAGCACGCTGGCGCGAATGGAGCAGCAGCGCGGCCGCATTCTGGAACTGATCAACAGCTTCCAGCCTCTGCCGATTGTGCTGGCGGCGATCCAGGCATACGCGGACGAGTTGTGGGCGGGACGGAGGGGCTACACGCACGTGCTGGAGAATCGCCGGCTGGAGTTAATGACGCGCACCTGTCTGACGCCGGAGGCGATTGCGCGGCTGGAGAGTCTGGACCCTTCGGAGAGCGAAGAGGCCTGCGCGGCGGCGGTGCGGAACCGCGGACTGGCAGGACCGAACGCGACGCGCAACGTGTGGTCGCGGCCGATCCTTTCCAGCCGCGGGGAAGTGCTCGGCACCATGACGTTCGAGGGCGATGAGGGCGACCCGCTGCCGCTCAACAGCAACGCCTTTGAGTTCGGCTGCAGCCTGGCGGCCATCGCCATCTCCAACCGGCGGCTGTACGAGGATGTGCTGCACCGGTCTGAGCACGATCAGCTGACCGGACTGGCGAACCGATCTCTGGTGCACAGAAGGCTGGAGGAGGCCCTGGAGCAGGCGCACGCAAGCCGGCGCCAGGCCGCGCTGCTGTACCTGGATCTGGACGATTTCAAGAACATCAACGATACGTATACGCATCGTGTAGGGGATGCGTATCTGGTTGAGGTAGCGCAGCGGTTCAAGGCATGTGTGCGGGGATGCGACACCCTGGGGAGGATCGGCGGCGACGAATTTATCGCGGTGCTGACGGACCTTGGGGATGCGGAGATCGCGCACAGCATCGCGGAACGGCTGGTGCATGCGATGGACGAACCGTTCACGATCGAAGGGCAGGCGATCCGGGGGGCGGTGAGCATCGGGCTGGCGTTCTATCCGTCGTCGAGCAGCAGTGCGATCGGGATCATACAGTTCGCGGATCACGCGATGTACGCGGCCAAGCGGGCTGGCGGGAACCGGGTGAGTTCCACGGAGCCGGACATGGTGCTGGGTGGCGTCAAACCGTCGCGGGTCCAGGAATTTGTCGAATTCGGTTCTGGACCGAAGAGTTCCTGAGGATTTCAGCCCGCATCCGATGCTTCGCCTCGCTGAGGGTCGGGCTCTTCCGCTTCGCGTCATTATGCCAGTGCGGGGGAGTGGCGGGTGGTTGGCAGATTCGACGTTATTACCCGTACGCGTAGAGCAACCCCATCCGGCCCTTTGGCGTTGAAGTCTCCGATGCTTCCGCGCATATCGAAAAGCGGGGCGATCCTCGATCGCGGCGGGACGAAGTTGCGTCGAATTCCACAATTGAAGGCGAAACAGCGGGTTTCGGCTCCGTGCGGACTCTGACAAGAGAGGCCGATGAGACTGGCGTACAGCGGCACGAACTCAGCCCTGACGCCGAACTGACTCACGGAGTGCGCAACGATTGCCGATGCTGGTCGCGGCGGTATTTCCAGATGCCGAAGGCGATGCCGGCGACCACCAGGCCGAGGAAGGTGTAGAGGATGACGGAGGTCCATCCGGCGAGATAGCGGTTGAACCAGCGAAGGATCGGGCGGCCGTAGAGCACGGCCAGCGCGGCTTCGCCGCCATAGCGAATCGTCCGCGCGATGCCGAGGGCGGCGAAGAGCTGCCGCCAGGAGACGCCGAGCGCTCCGGCCGCGAGTAGGAAAGGCAGCAGGGGGATGGGCGGCGGCAACAGGGCGGCAATGCAGACACTGAGCATGCCGTGACTCTTGACCCAGCGCTTGATCCGGGAGCTGTATCGGGTGGGCACGTAGCGATCGACCATGGGCTCGCCGCCCTTCTTGCCGGTTTTCCAGGTGATCCAGCCGCCAATGAGGGTGCCGAGGATGGCGGCGGGGGCAAGGAGCCACGGCGATTCGCCGTGCGCACCGAGGATGAGGATCAGGACATCGGTGCTGCCGGGGATGGGGAGGGGAATGGGGGAGGAGTCGAGCAGGGCGACGGCAAAGACGCCGGCGAGTCCGAAGTGCAGCGCCCAGGCGGGGACAGGGTTGTGATGCGCGTGGTGGACTGCAGTTCGGGCCGCGCGGTCCACGCACGGTACGCCGCGGGTGCGGGCTTCCG
>VFSW01002080.1_pt1 | contig 30341 bp, 25 predicted proteins | sample 5358111 | NCBI WGS metagenome assembly VFSW01 (sample SAMN11554181, study PRJNA540505) | mine drainage metagenome | isolation source: sediment from site ElyBrook_90M | place: USA: Ely Copper Mine, Vershire, VT | collected 2017 | reverse complement strand
GGCCCGCGATCTTGTCCTCGAACTCGGTCTTGGACTGGAGATAGCGATCTTCCATAGGCAGGGCCATGGTGTAGCCGAGAGCCATGCCGCGGCTGATGATCGTGACCTTGTTGACCGGATCGCACTTGGGCAGAACCCGCTGCACGACGGCGTGGCCGCCTTCGTGGATGGCGATGATCCGCTTCTCCGCGTCCGAGATGATCCGGGACTTGCGCTCAGGGCCGGCGACGATGCGTTCCAGGGCTTCGTTGAACTCGGGCATCGAGATGACCTTGCGGTTCCGGCGGGCGGCCAGGATCGCGGCCTCGTTGACGAGGTTCGCGATGTCCGCGCCCGAGAAACCCGGGGACTGGCGGGCGAGGTTCTCGATGTCGATGGCCTTGTCCAGCGGCTTGCCCTTGGTATGGACCTTCAGGATCGCGACGCGGCCGCGGAGGTCCGGGCGGTCGAGGATGACCTGGCGGTCGAACCGGCCCGGCCGAAGCAGCGCCGGGTCCAGGACGTCCGGTCGGTTGGTGGCCGCGACCACGATCACGTTCGTGTTCGTATCGAAGCCGTCCATCTCGACGAGGATCTGGTTGAGGGTCTGCTCGCGCTCGTCGTGGGAGCCGCCGAGGCCGGCCCCGCGCTGGCGGCCGACCGCGTCGATCTCGTCCACGAACACGATGCACGGCGAGTTGCGCTTGGCCTGATCGAAGAGGTCGCGGACGCGGCTCGCGCCGACGCCGACGAACATCTCGACGAACTCGGAGCCGGAGATCGAGAAGAAGGGCACGCCCGCCTCGCCGGCGACCGCGCGGGCCAGAAGGGTCTTGCCTGTACCCGGAGGGCCCACGAGGAGCACGCCGCGAGGAATGCGGGCGCCCAGCGTGTTGAACTTCTCGGGGTATTTCAGGAACTCGACGACTTCCTGTAAGTCCGTTTTGGCCTCATCGACGCCTGCCACGTCATTGAAGGTGACAACCGTCTTGTTGCCCAGGAACATCCGGGCTCGGCTCTTGCCGAAGCTCAGGGCCTGGTTGTTGGTTCCTTGCGCCTGGCGCATGAAGAAGGCGATGAACAGGATCACCAGTACGACCGGAACCAGCGTCGTGAGAATCAACATGATCCAACCGGTGTCCGCGGGCTTGGTGATGGAGTAGTCGACCGTGCCAAGGGCGCTTGGGTTCCAGGTCTGGATCACGGCCCACTCGCCCGACTGCGGCGAGTCCGACTGCACCGTGTAGGTGTCGTTGTTCTTGAGAGTGACAGTCAGCGTCGTGTCCTGCCGGACAACCTTTGTGACGAGCCCGGACTTAACGTCCTGTTCGAACTTCGAGTACGACTGGGAGCCAGGCTGACTCGGCTGGATCAGGGCGTACAGAAGCGCAGCCGTGGCGGCAACGAGAACGAGCATCACGATCCCGTTGCGCATGAAACGCGTATTCAATGTGTTGCAGAGCCTCCGGATTTGCCGGTTGAGTGCGGCCTCAACAGCCGCCGCAGTATACGCCCCACGACCGTTCCACTCGCTGGGGGAGACAGGAGGCGCCACTCTGCGCACCCGGCGCGGGTAGCGCCACTGCTATCCGATTGGGAGACCCCAGCTTCGCGCCTCAGGTTCGCCTCGTTGTCGCGAACGTCAGCCGGCGTTGATTCGTCCCACGTGCCGCGCCTCGGACCCGGGAGAACGAAGCGGCCCGGGCAGACCCGGGCCGCGAGAACGTCTCTGGTAGCGGAGACTGGATTTGAACCAGTGACCAAGGGCTTATGAGTCCCCTGCTCTACCACTGAGCTACTCCGCCGTGGCGCGGCGTAGTTTAGCGGATCATCTGCCCTCCGGCCAATGCGCGCGGGGTCCGCGGAAGTGGATAGGCTGCCGAGGTCGGCTAGCCTCGGTCGAGCATCTCCAGGGCGGGCGCGAGCGCCGCTATCGACTCCTCGGTGATCGGATCGAGCACGAGCTGGACGTGCTTGACGCCGGCGGCGGCATAGGCCCGCAGCTCGGCGGCGATGTCCTCCGACGAACCCGCGAGCGGATTCGGAGTGGCATCCGTGTATCCGTCGCCCTGACGGCGTCCTTCTCCGCCCGACATGCGAACCAGAACCGCCATCGTGGCGTCGACCGTGGCCGGGTCGCGACCGACCCTTGCGCAGATCGCGTCGACACGGGCCCGCAGCGGCGCGACTCCGGCCGGACTGTTGCCCGTGTCCGAGTGCCACACGTTCCAGGCCTGCACGTACGGAAGGGTTATCTGGAGCATCCGCTCGCCGATGGAGCCGATCATGATCGGCGGCCCGCCGCGTCGCGCCGGCGGAGCCAGCTCGCAGTCGCGGGCGGTGTAGTAGGTGCCCTCGAAATCGATCGAGCCTTCCTGGAGGAGCGTCCGAACGATCGTGAACGCCTCCTCGAACCGGGAGATGCGGTGGTCGTATGGGACGCCGAAGGCCGTGAACTCGACTTCGTTCCAGCCGGCCCCCAGCCCCAGGATCAGCCTTCCGCCGGAAATCTCGTCGACCGCCGCGGCCTTCTTGGCGAGGACGGCCGGGTTGTAGAAGCCCAGGGGCGTAACGAACGGGCCGAGCTCGACGCGCGTGGTGATTGCGGCGGCGGCGGCCAAAAGCGACCAGGCGTCATGGGGAGCGTCGGCGCTGCCGTCCTGCATCCGATAGAGGAAGTGGTCGCCGAACCAGATCGAATCGAAGCCGGCCTGCTCGGCGGTGCGGATCATGGACGCCATCTCCGGCCATCCGACGCGCCGCTCGATCTCCGGAAGCTGGACGCCAACCTTGATTGGGCGGCGGCTGGCGACCGCGGTCTCGCTCATGCCCGGAATCGTAGCCGCTACCGGCTCGAGAGTGCGGCGGCCTGGGCCCGCCCCGCCCGGCCCGACCCGGAGCCGGGCGTCGCTACTTGGGCGAGCCGAACAAGGCCTGCAGCCAGGCGTCGAGCGGCGTGCTCGGCTTAGATGCTGGCTCGGGCACTATTCCCTGAGAGCCCGGCGCATTGGCCGGCAGTGGCGAAGTGCCGGCATCGACGCGGAATGGGATCTCGCCCGGCGTGCCCATCAGGTAGCCGCGCGCCATCTCCGCGACGAAGGCCGGTTGCTTGATCAGCGCGATCTCGCGCTCCAGCGAGGCGATGTCTCGCTCGATCGCCACGTTGCGGGCCCGGAGCAAGTCGGCCTGGTTCTGCGCGACCTGGGCCTCCCCCACCTGGCGGGCGAAGAGTCCGATGAGCCACAGCACGAATATGCCGGCGACAACGAGAGCGAGCCGTCGCCGGGTGATCGGGATGGTGGGAACGCCCATCGCCGCGGACGACGAGACGGCCTGTGAGGCCGGGGCGGTGGAGGGAGCGGCGGAGGTCTCTTCCGAGCGGTTCGTCGGAGCCTCGCGATCGCGTCCGTTCATGACTGAATCGTAGCTGCGCCCAGCTGTCGTGTCAATTACGTCCCCGGCTTGCGCACGCTGCTACACTGGCTCGAGATTTCGCACGCACGTTCGGTTTGAGGTCCGCGATGAGGTACTACGAGCCGTCCGGCGTCCAGGCGGTTCTGGACGACATTCTGGCAGAGCCGTCGATCGCAAATGGCGTCCTGCATCACGCCCATATTCCACCGCGAGCGGCGGACTTCGTGCCGATGCCAGACTGGCTGGACGGTGGCATCCGGGCCGGTCTGGAGAGCCGCGGAGTCACCTCGCTCTACCGCCATCAGGCGGAGGCCGTCGAAGCGGTTCGAGCGGGCAAGGATGTCGTGGTCGTGACGCCGACGGCTTCGGGCAAATCACTCTGCTACCTGATCCCCACGCTGCAGGCCCTCGCCGACGATCCAACGGCTCGGGCGTTGTACCTCTTCCCCACCAAGGCACTCGGCCAGGACCAGGTGGCCGAGCTGGGCGCGCTGAGCCAGGCGTCACGGCTGCAGATCAACGCCTCCACCTACGACGGCGACACGCCGAACCCGATCCGCTCGGCGATCCGATCCGCGGGCCAGGTGGTGGTCACGAACCCGGACATGCTCCACGCGGCGATCCTGCCGCACCACACCAAGTGGTTCCAGCTCTTCGAGCAGCTCAGGATTATCGTCATCGACGAGCTCCACACCTACCGGGGCCTGTTCGGCAGCCACGTCGCCAACGTGTTGCGCCGGCTCCTCCGGGTCTGCGCCCACTACGGCTCCCACCCGGTCATCGTCTGCTGCTCGGCCACGATCGGGAACCCCGGAGAGCTCGCCACGCTGCTGACCGGCCGCGCGGCGCAGGTCATCGACCGAAACGGCGCCCCGTCGGGCGAGCGCCACATCCTCATGTGCCAGCCGCCGCTCCTGGATCCCGCGATCGGCGCCCGCGGCTCGGCAGCCACGCTCGCCGTGCGCTGGGCGCTGCCGTTCCTGCGGGCCGGGCGCCAGACGCTCGTCTTCGGCAGGTCGCGCGTGGCCGTGGAGCTGATGCTCACCAACCTGCGCGAAGCCCTGCGAGCCGGCTACGGGCCGCACAGGCAGATCCGCGGCTATCGGAGCGGCTACTTGCCCACGGAGCGCCGGGCGGTGGAGCGGGGCCTGCGCGACGGCGAGCTTCTCGGAGTCGTCAGCACCAACGCCCTGGAACTGGGCGTGGACGTGGGCCAGCTGGACGTATCGATACTCGCGGGCTACCCGGGCTCGATCGCGGCCACGTGGCAGCAGATGGGCCGGGCCGGCCGCCGCCAGGGAACGAGCGTCTCAGTGCTGGTCGCCGGCGGCGGACCCGTCGACCGCTACGTGGTGGAGCATCCCTCGTTCCTGCTCGAGTCGGCGCCGGAGGAAGCCCGCCTGGACCCGGACAACCTCAACATCCTCCTCGGCCACCTCAAGGCCGCCTGCTTCGAGCTTCCATTCGAGCCGAGCGAGCGCTTCGGGCCCACTGAGGCGGCTCCGCTGCTGGCATTCCTGGGCGAGGAAGGCCTGGTCCGCCACGCCACCGACGATCGCTGGTACTGGTCCAACGAGAACTTCCCGGCGTCGTCCGTCTCCCTCCGGGCCGCCGCCGAGGAGAACGTAGTGATCATCGACACGACGCCGGCGCGGCCGCGGGTCATCGGCGAGATCGACATCTTCGCCTCACAGACGCTGGTCCACGAGAACGCGATCTATATGCACGAGTCGGCGCAGTACCACGTGGACAAGCTGGACTGGGACGAGCGCAAGGCCTACGTCCGCCGCGTGGACGTGGACCACTACACCTACGCGGATCGCGCCGTGACGCTCAAGCCCCTCGAGGAGTTCGCCATGGCGCCGGCTCCGGGCGCCACCCGAGTCCACGGCGAGGTCATGGTCTCCAGCCTGGTGAGCATGTTCAAGAAGCTCAAGTTCGGGACGGACGAGAACCTGGGCTGGGGACCCGTTCACCTGCCCGAGATAGAGCTCCAGACGACTGCCTACTGGCTCGCTCTCGCGGGAGCGGCCGCGGGCTGGCGGCGGGCCGATCTGGACGTGGCCCTGCTCGGTGCGGGAAGGGCGATGCAAGCGGTCGCGGCGGTTCTGCTGATGGTGGACCCTCGCGATCTGGGCCTCGTGAGCCAGGTCCGGTCCCCGCACAGCCAGTCGCCCACCATCTACCTGTACGAGACGGTGCCGGGCGGCGTAGGAATGTCGGAGCGGTTGTTCGACCGTCACGACGAGCTCGTCCACGGCGCGGTGGAGCTGATCGGGGGCTGCGACTGCGAGAGCGGCTGCCCGGCCTGCACGGGTCCACGCCTTGAGGCCGACGTCGACGCGAAGGCGCTGGCGCTCCGTTTGCTTCGGGCCCTGCTTCCGCCCGAAGCCGCCGAACGACCGGACGTCGCGTCGAGCGGCTCCGCCTCGGGCCGGGCCGGAGCAGCGGCATGACGGTCGAGGGGACCAGGCTCCAGCGGCGCCTGGAGGATATGCGGCGAAGTCGCGCGTCCCTGGTCCGGACGGATCGCCTGGGGGAAGCAGATCCGGACATTCGCCGGGCGATCGAGGCCGCGGTGGCCGTGGCGGATTCGTACGGCCCGCCCCAGCCGGTGTGGGCGGGCGTGGGCGGACTCGACCCCGCGTCGCTGGCCCACCGCATGGCCACCGAGCTGGACGGCGACGCGTTCGAGACCCCGCACGGCTGGTACGTCAGGCGCGAGCTCAGACCCACTTACCTGCCGATCGACCGGGCCCGCCTCGCTTCCCTGCCGGGCATGCCCGCGGAGGACGCTCCCCTTCTCTGCCTCGACACGGAGACGACCGGTCTCGGGTCGGCGGCCGGAACGGTCGCCTTCATGATCGGTCTCGGCTGGTGGCAGGGCGATCGGATGCGTCTGATCCAGCTCCTGCTGCCGGACCATTCCGAGGAGGGTGCGCTCCTCGACGCACTGTCAGATGTCACACTGCCGGACGCTTGCCTCGTGACCTACAACGGCCGCACCTTCGACTGGCCACTCCTGGAGACCCGCTTCCGCATGGGCCGTCGAGTCCCGCCCTCGTTCCACCACCACGTGGACCTGTTGCTGCTCGTTCGCCGCCTGTTCAAGTACCGGCTGCCGGACGCGCGGCTCGGCACCGTGGAACGGCATCTGCTCCGCCGCCACCGCACCCCGGACATACCCTCCTGGGAGATCCCGGCCGTCTACCACTCGTTCCTGCGGGGCGGACCGGCCGGTCCCATCCGCGTCGTGGCCCGCCACAACGCCGAGGACGTGATCACCCTCGGTCGCATCCTGGCCCATCTAGAACGAGGCTACGGGGACGTGGAGGTGCGGCGCTGGGCCGTTCCGGGGGATCTCATCCGCCTTGCCCGCCTGTTCCGCCACGAAGGCCGCATCGACGACGCCGTTTCGTGCCTGGAGATGGCCGGCGAAGACGTGCACGGCGGCGATCCGGAGACTGCCCTCGCCACGGTGGAGCTGGCCCGTCTGCTTCGCCGGTCCGGCCGGCTCGCCGAGGCGGGATTGGCCTGGGGCCGCCTCGTCACCGCTCCGGGACCGCTCGCGGCGCTCGGCTGGATCGAGCTTGCCAAGGAGCACGAGCATCGCGAGCGCGACCTGGCGGGTGCCTGGGCGGCCACGGACCAAGCTCTCCTGGCTCTCTACCGCAGCCGGGGGCACGGGCAGGCGATGCAGCGACGGGCGATGGAGGCGGACCTGGCCGCCCGGCGGGCCCGTCTGGCGCGCCGCCTGGAGAAATCGGGGGATTTCGGGGCCACGCCGGCCTCGTGACCGCTGCGACCGCGAGCCGCCTGCGGCCCGCTCGGACCCCGGGGACGACGGCCGACCGACCTGGTTCTAGCCCCGTCGGGCCCGGGCCACGACTTCCTGTCGCGTCGGCACGCCGGCAAGACCCGGGCCTTCGAGTACGCAGGACGCCGCGGCGGCGGCGAGCCGCAGGGCCCCGGGCGTGGCCAGCTGACCGGTGAGAGTCCAGGCCGCGACCAGAGCTGCCATGAACACGTCGCCCGCGCCGGTCGGGTCTCTCGGATTCGCGGGGATCGCGCGGTAGCGGCCGCTGACCTTGCCGTCGGCGCCGCTCAGCACCAGACCTCCCGCCGCGCCCGCCGTCAGGACTATCGTGGCCGCCGGCGCGAGGGATCGGAGATCGTCGAGCGCTCCGGCGAGAGCCACGTCGTCGAGGCTCGCGCAGACGAGCCCCGCTCTCTCCAGCAGCAAGGACTCGGCCGGTGCGATGCGCTCCACCCAGCCGTCCGGGGCAAAACGGCGCAGCAGCCCCTGCCAGCCAAGGCAAACCCGCGCCGATGGGCCCGGAACCGCGGCCCACTCCGGGTCTAGCTCGCCGGCGACGGGGCCCAGCAGCCATGCCCCCGCGGATTGCCACTCGGCGGGCAATGCGACGGGGTCGATGAGATCGCTCGGGCTCATCCAGCGCTGGCGCCTGTGGCCGTCGGCCTCGATGTTGTCGAACGCGGGACCGTGCGCGAGCCGGACGCGTTGCAGCATCACCCCGGCTTCCTCGAGGATCAGCAGCTCGGCCGCCCCGGCCGCCAGATCGTCGAGGCCGAGCAGGCAGCCGACCCGTACGCCAAGCCGGGCGGCCGCGAGCGAGGCGTAGGTTGCCGTCCCGCCGAGCCGCCAGCCTCGCCGGTCGTCGGCCGCCCGGTCTCGAGAGGCGGCTCCAACGACCACGAGATCGGGGACGGTATCGGGACGCGGCACAGACTCGTCGACGGTGCGCTCATCCGGACCGGCCATGGGTGAGCGGTATACTCGAAACGGGTTCAGCTGCTTCCCCTTTTGGAGTCCGAAGTGTTCTTCTACGAGCTACGCGAAGGCGACGACGACATCTTCGCCGACCTGCTCCTCGTCCGCGAGGAGGAGATGGACGCCGACGAGTTCTTCGAGCTGGTCCAGTCGATTCGCCGGAGCCTCCAGGACAACTTCGACCAGGACACGCTGATCGAGGCGATCGCCGACGAGCTGGAGCGTGACCACGGATTCATCCCGATCACCGACGATCGGCTGTCGGCCTCCGTCAACGTCTCCAAGGTCGACGACGACAACTACCTGGCCGAGATCGACACAGACGAAGACGACCTGCCCGACTATCGCGGCATCTTCGTCGATCTCCCCCGTGAGGGCGGCAAACCCAACTAGTCGCCTACAGCCCGTCCCTGTCGAGCCCTGTCGCGAGCCCGAGCCCGAAGCGAGCCACGATCAGCACGCCGAGCGCGATCGCCGACTGCTCGTGCCCGGCGGCCCAGAGCGCGGCCGCCGAAGCGCCGACGAGCGCGAACTCGACCCCGAAACGGGCCGGAAAGCTCAGCCTGCGAGCTGCTCGCGGCGCGAGAAAAGCGCCCCAGACGAGGATGAGAACCACCAACAGGATCGCGGCCAGAAGCACTCCGACGATCGCCGGCCGCCCGACGGCCAGCCCCCAGATCGCGAACGCGGCAAGCATCGCGATCTCGAGGGCAAGGGCGAGCACCGCGGTTACACCCTTCAAGCCCGCCATCCCCTCTCCTACTTGCTGAACAGGATCTCGATGACGTCGCCGTCCTTGACCGTGTAGGTCTTGCCTTCCGAGCGGAGCCGGCCGTGCTTGCGCGCCTCGGCCATGGACCGAAGCGTCAGCAGGTCCTCATAGGGCACGACTTCGGCGCGGATGAAGCCACGGGCAAGGTCCGTGTGGATTGCCCCGGCGGCATCCACCGACGACGACCCGTCCGGGATCGGCCAGGCCCGCACCTCGTCGGGTCCGGCGGTCAGGAACGAGATCAGGCCGAGCAGCCGGTAGCTGAGGCGAATGACGCGGTCCAGGCTCGACTCCGCGAGGCCGAGCTCGTCCATGAAGACCGACGCCTCCTCCGGATCGAGCTCGCCGAGCTCCATCTCGATCTTGGCCGAGAGAGCGTCCACGATGGTCCCGCTGTGCTTGTAGCGATCCGAAATGGCCGCCACGATCTCCGCCTCTCGCGAGAGATCCGACTCGCCCACGTTGAGCAACACCAGAACGGGCTTCTGAGTGAGGAACCGGAAGCCCCTGATCGCCTTCTCTTCCTCGGGGGCGATGTCCGCGTCGCGGAGAGGCCGCCCGTCCACGAGCCCGACGTGCAGCCGCTCGAGCAGCTCCAGCTCGCGGTCGTTGGCCTCGCGCTCGGCGGGGGTTCCATGGTGGCCGCTAGCCTTGAGCCGCTCGAGGCGCTTCTCCATGACGGAGAGGTCCGCCATGATGAACTCCAGGTCCAGTTGCTCCAGGTCCCGCCACGCATCCACCGAGCCTGCCGCGTGAGGCACCGCCGGATCTTCGAAGGCGCGAACCACGTGCAGCAGGGCGTCGGCCTCGCGCAGTCGGGCGAGCTGGTCGGCCGGCAGCTCTTCGGTGCCGACCCGGCCTTCGGTCGACGCCGGCGGGGCGGGCAGATCGAAATAGGTCACGTCGGCCTGGACGATCTTCCGGGGCTTGAAGATCTCGGCGAGCTTCGACAGGCGGTCGTCGGGAACCTTGACCGTGCCGACGTGCAGCTCCATTCCGCCGTAGCCGCCGGTCTGGGCGTGGCCTCGGGTCAGCGTGTTGAAAACGGTCGTCTTTCCCGAGCCGGCCAAACCGACGATGGCGATCTGCATGTGCCGCTTGCCTCCCGCTGGACGTGCGCGACCCGCGGGCCACGACTGAACGGCTCCATGCTAGCGGCTTCCGCCTAGTAACCGGCCTCGGGATCGACCACGAAGTCCAGCGGCTCGCCCGCCCTGAAGCGACCCAGATTCTCGCAGAAGACGTCGAACGTCCGGCGCAGGACCGCGTCGCTCGACCAGCTCGTGTGCGGCGTCACGATGCAGTTGGAGAGCCGGTAGAAGGGCGATGACTCGGGCAGCGGTTCGTGGCGGAAGGCGTCGAGGACCGCTCCGCCCATCGGGCCCATGCGCAGGCCCCTGACCAGCGCTGCTTCGTCGACCAGTCCGCCGCGCGACACGTTGATGAGCCAGGAGCCGGGCTTCATGACCGAAATGGCCTGGTCGTCGATGAGCGCGGCGGTCCCGGAGGTGAGCGGCAGGGCCAGGACCACGAAGTCCGACTGGGCCAACAGTCCCGGCAAAGCGTCCGCACCGCCGAGCAGCTCGACACCCTCGATGCTTCCCGCTTCCGGGCGCCGCCGGACCGCCACGATCCGGGGCCCGAGCGGCTCGAGCAGCCGGGCGATCTCGCAGGCGATGCCGCCGAGGCCGACGAGCCCGATGGTCGTCTCCCGAACCTCCAGCGCCTCGAGCGGCTGCCATGTCCGCTCGCGCTGAAGATCGAGCAGCTGGGGCAGGCGCCGGCAGACGGCCAGGATCATCGTCAGGACGTACTCGGCGATCGGCTGGTCGAAGACGCGCCGGCCGTTCGTGACGGTCAGGCCGCGAAGCCGGACGCAGGGCGTGAGCACGGATTCCACGCCAACGGAGACTGAGTGGATCCAGCGAAGCTTCGGCGCCCGGCCGATGAACCGGTCTAGCTGGTCGCCCCCCAGCGTCCAGCCGCGGAGCAGGACCTCCACCTCGTCGAGGGGCTCGTCCGCGACCCCCTCGGCGTTGACGGGTATGAGCCTGGTTCCCGGCGCCGCCTCCAGGATCCGCTCGCGCATGTCGCCGAACGCATCGCGGCCGGTGAGCACTGGGCTGATCGCGATGGCCAGAGGAGATCCGTTGGGGCCGTGGCCGGGACCGACAATTGCTGCCTTCTCCGCGTTCATCTGCCTCCTCTTGCGTCGACGACTCCGGCTCGGCGGGTGGCGGCCGCCCCGAGGACCTAGGCCGCGGACTGCGGTCCGGCCGAGGCCCCGCGAACCACCCGGTCGATCCAGCGCGACGGCACCTCGATCTCCTCTGGCGTGGGCAGGTACTCCGGGCCCTGCCACAGCATACGGAGTCCCGCGGTCCCGCTCGCCTCGGCCACGGCTCTGGTGAACTCCTCTCCCTTGCGATACTGCTCCATCTTCATGTCCATCCCGGTGATCCGCATCATCGCTCGCTCGACGCCGGTCCGTTGCTCCCGACGGGCATGGAATCGGGCGCTGATCACCTCGACGTTCGGGACGAGGTCTCGGCCCGCTTCATCCATGACGTAGTCCCCGAAGCCCTCGATCAGGCTCATGATCGCCTGGATCTCACGGAACTCACGTCGCTGCTCGGGGCTCATGAGCCCCTCCATCCAGGTGCCGCCGGATCCGGCGCCGCGGAGCGCGCGGCCGAGCCTTCCGGCCAGATCGTTGTTCGCGCTGCCGGCGAGCCCGGACGAGAGCGACGAGATCTGGTGCTCGATCCTCTCGGAGAGGTACGGCCGCAGCCACGGGTGCGCCTCGAACTCGAAGGCGTGGGTGGTCTCGTGGAGGGCAATCCAGGTCCGGAACGGGTTCAGCGGCACCGCCAGGGCCGTTGCGGTCCGGCGGATGTTCTCGTCCACGAACATCAGCCGCCCAGGCTCGGACTCGGCGCTCACCAGCGCGAGGTCGTACTGGCCCAGGACGTGCTGGCCCATGAACCCCAGCAAGTAGCCGAACTGTCGGGTGGTGATTTTCCGGTTCGCGATCGCCATGGTCGACTTGATCAAGCCCGCGCCCGGTGGAACCGCCTGCGTAAGGAGATCGCCTTCGATCTTGCCGATCAGACGGGCGAACGTCGAGATGTTGGCGTGGACCCACTCGGCCCGGCTGACCACGCCGCTTCTTTCGACGATGCCGGGCAGGTCCGTCTCGAGAGCTTTGGCGAGGGCAGGCACCACCTCGGCCATTGCGGCCGCGTAGACGGGGGCCGAGCGCGCCAGATCCATCTCGTCGAGCGTGCCGGGAGCTCTGTTCACCCGGCCGACGGCTATCTGTTCGGCCGAATCCCAGTCGATCAGGCCCCGGCGAGCGGACCTCTCCGCCCGGCGTCCCAGGACGGTTGCCGCCGCCCCAACGGCCGCTCCCACGACGAACCCGACCTGGAGGAAGGAATCACGACGCCAGCCGTGGCGGCCACGATCCTGCGGTCGGTGGCCGCCCTGCGACTCGCGACGCTGGCCCTCCGACCGGCCGCTCACGTCGCTCCGGCCCCCAGAGTCACCGCCTGAACGTCGGAGAAATCGTCCCCGAACATGCGTCGCGCGATCGTCCGGAAGGTCTCCACGTCGCCGGTCGTGAGCTGGAGATGGGTCGGCGAAGCCGCTTCCTCGTCCGGCGGCTCGTGGCCGGCCATGCCCGCGTCGGCAGCGGTGCCGCGCGACGTGCCGGGGGCCTCGAGCGCGTTCACGGACAGCAGCTCGGACAGCGACGAGGCGGTGGCCGTAGCCGAGTCGACGATGGCCACGGCCTCACCCACGCAGCCGCGAAGCGAGGCCGTCAGCAGCGGGTAGTGCGTGCAGCCGAGCAGAAGCGTGTCTATGCGGGCCGAGGCCGGCAGAGGGAAGACGAACTCACCGTCTTCGCCACGCTCGCCGAGGAGAGGTTCGAGGGCCCTGCGGACCACCTCGTCCACGTCCGCGCCGCTCAACCGGCCGGCCTCCACGAGAGGCACCAGCGCCGGAGTGGCGTGCTCGTAAACCTCGATCGCAGGATTCTCGTCCTTGATCGCGTTGAAGTAGGCCCGCGACCGAACCGTGGCCGGAGTGGCGATCACGCCGACGCGGCGGCTCCGAGTCGCCAGGGCCGCCGCGGTCGCTCCGGGACGCACGACACCAAGCACCGGAAGATCGTAGCGGCGGCGGAAGTCAGCCAGGGCCACGGAGGTGGAGGTGTTGCAGGCCACGACCAGCGCCTTGACGTCGCGGGCGACCAGGGCGTCGAGCGCCTGGATGCTGAACCGCCTCACTTCGTCGTCTGAGCGAGTGCCGTAGGGCGCCCGTTCGTTGTCGCCGAGATAGATCGTGGACTCGAACGGGAGCCGGCGGGCAATCTCGCGAAGGACGGTCAGGCCGCCTACTCCGGAGTCGAATACACCGATTGGTCGTGGGTCGGACACGGCCTCAGTGTCTCACGGGGACGCCGGCAGGGTGTCCGAGGATCGCCTGCGCGGCCCGCCGGATGTCGCGGCTGACGGCCGCGTCCGGGCTGGCCACGACGAACGGCATGCCCTCGTTGTTCGCCTGGACGACCAGGCGGCCGTCGGAGACGACCTCGAAGTCGGGCCGGCGGCCCAGCGCGCGGGCCAGCTCGTCGCGCCCGATTCCGCCGCTGGAGTCGGCCCGGTTGACGAGGTACATCATCTTCTCGGGCGGATAGCCGATGGCGTTGAAGACCTCCGCGACGGCGATCGTGTTGTGGATCGTGGTGGAGTCGTAGGTCACCAGCGACAGGACCACATCCGCTGTGTCCAGGAACTGGAGAGTGACCTCCGAGAGCGTCGCCGGAGTGTCCACGACGATGACTTCGTAAAGGCGCCGCAGCAATGAGATCGTCTTCTCGACGTCGCGCGCGCTGATCATCTCGGCCATCTCGACCCGCGGCGGCGCGAGGAGAATGTCGATCCCGGCCGGATCCCGCCACATGACCTCGTGCAGGTCAGACTCGTGGACCCGGTCGGTCGGCAGATCGAGGATGGACGGCACGTCGCTGGGGACCTTGAGGAGGGCGCGCAGGTCCCCGTACTGGAGACTGCCGTCGATCAGGGCGGTCTTCACGTTCAGCTGAGCGACGGCGACGGCCAGGTTGAAGGCCACGGTCGTCTTGCCAACGCCGCCCTTGGGCGAAAAGACCGCCACCACCCTGCACGCGCCCGCGGCTCGCGCCTGGCGGTCCGCCAGGACGTGGCCAAACGTGTTCACCAGCTCGAATCCGCTGAATGGCAGAGTCAGGACGGCGTCTATGCCGCGGCTCGGGTCGCGGGCGATGGGGTGCTGCGGGACGGTCAGGATGACGGCCGGGATGTCGAGGCCGGAATCGCGCAGCTTCTCGATCAGCTGCGGGCCCTTGATCTTGCCCTGAAGCAGCAGGTCGATCATGACCACGTCCGGCCGGAGCTGGTGGGCGGCCTCGAGGACCTTGGAGCCGTCGCTCAGGACCTCGAGGAGCTTCACCTGCGACTGCACGCTGAGCAGATTCCGGACGTGCTGACTTACCTGGGGCACGTCCTCGGCGACGAGCAGGCGGATGGTAGAGGGGTTCGCCACGAACCGACTATATCAATCTGCCGAAGCGGGTCTGCCCCGCCTCTGCGCTATCAGGATGGCCCGTTCGTCATGGGGACCCACCGGATCGAGATCGTAGTTGCCGGCCACGACTTCAACCTTCAGGCCGGCCGACTCGGCCAGAAATCGCAGATCGTCCGCGTCGAGAAGCCGCAGCCTGTCCGTCCTGGTCCACGTCTTCGAAACCCCGCCGGGCTCGATTTCCTGATAGACGGCACTCAACTCGACATGGCCGGTCGCGGGCTCGTGGACGGCGGAAGCCATCTTCACGATCTCGTTTCCGGTCTCGGGATCCTCGCGGACGTACTCGAGGCTCAACCGCCCGTCGTAGCCGGCCAGCTCCGGGCCACTCGGCAGCCACACGTCCACCACGGCGATGCCACCCGGCACCAGGTGGCGAGCCATCGTCTCGATGGCGGCCTTCTGGTTCGGCAGGGAGGCCATCAGCAGGATCGAGTTCAGAGCCAGGATGGCCAGGCGGTATCTCGGGCCGCCGCCGAGCTGTAGCCCGACGAGGTCTGCTTCGACCAGCTCGATGCGCCGCTCGGCCTGGGGACCCGCGGCCCGAGCCGCTCGTGCCGCCCGGGCCAGCATCGCGGGGTCCAGATCCACGGCCGTAACATCGAAGCCCGCGGCTGCCAGAGGAACGGCGATCCGGCCGGAACCCGCGGCTATCTCCAGGATTGGGCCCGCGGTCCGCGCCGCCAGCGCCCGATACAACTCGACGTCGCCCGGATCCTCGATCAGGTCGACGTCGTAGAGCCTGGCCAGCGCGGCCGACTTGCTCGTGTCCGATTCTCGCGCGGCCATCGCGGCAAGCCTACCGCTTCCGACGGGTAGCCGTACGCGATATGGGGGCGACAGGGCACGAAGGCGCCATATGCGGTGCCTCGTCTGAGCAGGCTGCCAGGGCCGGGCGCGAAAGCGTGGTCAGCGTTCCATCGAGAGAGCGATCTCCGCGAGGAGCACCAGGACGACCACGAAGACCACGATGGGAAGGCTCAGGATCTCCTGGATCCGCAGGGCCACGAACAGCGCCACGACGGCCGCAACCCAGCTCCCGCGCCGGATCGCCCGGCTCCAATCGCCGATGAGGGCGATCCGGCGGTGTCGGGCGAACGACCACAGCCAGAACACGGGCACGACCGTGCAGCCGCAGGCCAGGCCGATGAAGCCTGCCCCCACGAGAGCGTTCGTCGGGTTGTCCTTCGGATAGGTGGTCGTGACGATCTGGGCGACGGCGAGCCAGGCCACGATCGCGGCCGCGATGAAGAAGAGATTTCCGACGCGATCCCTGGCTCGCACTCTCACCTCCTCTTCCGCTGCGCCGGCTTCTCCGCTCGGCCTGCCGGGACGCGCTAGTCGGGCGCGGCGCCGGCCTCGTCCATACCGAGAGCTCGCTCGAGATCCAGGATGGTGTCGATCGTGACGTCCGGAATGGCCTCCGGTGCGGGCATCGCGACCGGCAGCGGCGAGTCCACAGGCTTCTCCCGAACCCAGGCCGTTCGCCAGCCCATCGCCTGGGCTCCGGCCACGTCCGCGCCCGTGTCGTCGCCGACGTGGATTATCCGGGGTCCGGAGGCTACCGCGAGCTCTCGGGCCGCAATCTCGAAGATCAAGGGCCGTGGCTTGATGGCGCCTACTCGATGAGAGACCACCACGGCCGTCAGATACCTGCGCCACCGGGCCCGCTCCAGGAACCGCTCCACGGACAGGGTCAGCGGCCAGTTGGAGACGACCGCAAGGCGGTAGCGGCGGGCCATCCTCTCGAGCATCGGTCCGACCAGCGGCGGGACGGGCGTGACCGCCACGAAGGCGTCGGCGTACGCCTGCAGCACGAGGTCCACGTCCGGTTCGACGACTAGGGTCTTCAGGGCCGCGTCGTCCCAGCGCCCGCTCGCGTCCGGAGCGGCGATTCCCCGCAACGTCGCCAGGACTCGCCGGGCTCGGACGTCCATATCCGCCTCGCGTCCCTCCGGCACGTCCTGCTCGAACTGGCGCATTCGCTCCACTCCCCAGACGCGGGCGAACTCCGCGGCAGAGGATCCGGCGAGCTCAGCGCATCTGGAGGCGGTCATCGCCAGCACCTCGCCCATCGGGCCGCCGGGAAATGGCACCAGGGTGTTGCCGAAGTCGAACGAGACGGCCTCCAGGTCCGGAAAGCGCTCGACGCTTCGCCGCGGCACCGAGCGGCTAACCTCGCTCATCGAGCCGCGCTCGCCGGGCAGATGTCGCGGAAGGCACAGTAGCCGCAGGCGATGTAGTCCGGGCTGGCGCCGAATTGCCGCGCCCGGATGCCCTTCGCGGCTCGCCGGATCGACTCTCTTGCCTTTTCGAGCTTCTTCTCCTCCACCTCCACTCGACCCACCAGGCCGGACTCGAGGAACCACAGCTGCAGTGCGTCGGGCAACCGGCCGGTCTCCGCCTGGTAGGCCATCGCGTAGATCTGGAGCTGCAAGGAATCACGGGCGCGCTCCCGGGCTCGGACGGGGTCGCGAACGTCGCTCGACTTGTAGTCCGTGATGGTCACTCGCTCCGGATGGAGCCCCGGCAGGGTTGGTGTGGTGGTGTCCGCCTGAAGAGCGGGCGTCGGAGTGTCCGGCAGCGCCGTGGGGTCGGCCGAGTCGACAGCCAGTCTCTCGACGTCCACCCGGTCCATGCGACCGCGGATCCGATCTCCATCCAGGCTGAACGTGAAGTCCTTCTCCACGTACGCCGGCACGACCGCTTCGGGCAGCAGTTGCCCCTCCCGGAACCGGCGCAGCGCCGCCCTCCCCGCCGCCAGGCGCGCCTCCTCATGCTCGCGCGTGAGGAAGCCCTCGTTCGACCAGGCCCGCTCGAACGCGGCTATGAGCTCGTCTTCGCTCATCACGTATCCACGCGCCTGGCGACGGTGGAATTCCTGCACGGCCTGATGCAGCGCCGATCCGTAGACGATGGAATGGTGAGGAGCGATCGGCACTCGCAGGACGTGGACGTACTTGTACTTGAGCGGGCAGGTCAGGTAGTCGTCCACCTGGTAGAAGCTCAGCGATAGCGGGCCCTCGACCGGCTCCCGTCCGGGTTCGGCGGGCGACGCTGCTGGTTCGAAGCTCGTCAACCGCTCCAGAGGCGACCTGGCGCCCGCCGCCGCGGGAGACGGCGGCGATGCCGCTCCGGAAGCCGCGCCTTCCGAGGCAGCGACTGCCGTGGCGGCCTCAGCCGTGTCCGTGGCCGCAACGCCGGCCCCGATGGCCGGCACGTCGAGTGCCTCGAGAACGAACTGCGAAGCTCTCCGGGCACGCCGGCCGCCGTAGTCTGCGGCGTAGGTGAGAACCAGCTCGTCTCGGGCGCGAGTCATGCCGACGTAGAACAGCCGACGTTCCTCCTGGACGTGCGGATCCCCTTCGGGCAGGGCTTCGTCCACCAGCTCGACCGGCAGCGCCAGCTGCTCGCGACGCGTGCGTGCAGGAAAGCGGCCGTCGACGAGACCGACCATGAAGACCACCGGGAACTCGAGGCCCTTGGCCTTGTGGACGGTGAGGACGGCCACAGCGTCCGCTTCCGAATCGATCTCGGCCGTGGCCGGGTCGTCTCCGGCGTCGATGAGGGTCTGCAGGTGCCGTGCCACGAAGATGACGCGGTCGTCCGGCAGCAGATCCGACTGAGCCCGAACGATGTCGAAGAAGCGAGCCACGTTCTGGAGGGCTTCCTCCGCCGACACGCTTTGGGCGGACGCGAGCCGGGCCAGGAGACCGCTGCCGCGCAGGAATTCGTACAGGACCTCGCCGGCGGGCTTCTCGTGGGCGATCTCCGAATACCGGCGTAGATCCGCGACCAGCCGCTCCAGGCTGGCCCGGGTGTCCGGGGCCAGCCGAAGCAGGCCCGGCTGGCGAGTCAGTTCCTCGACGATCTCCCACAGCGACCGATTCCGGCGCCGAGCCGTATTGACGATCGCGGTCAGATCGGGTCCGCCCAGGCCGTAGACGTCAGAGGCCGCCAGCGCGTAGACGTCAACGCTCGAGGAGAGGTCCGCGACCGACCGCAGGAACGCCAGGAGCAACCGGATCTCCGGCCGCGCATACAGACCCGAGGTGCCCGAGAAACGCCAGGGCACGGAGGCCATGTTGAGGCTGCGAAGGACCGGATCCGCATCCGAGTTGGCCCGGACGAGAATCGCGAACTCGCGCGCCCGCGCACCTTTGCCGATCCGATAGGAGATCTCGCGGGCGATCCAATCCGCTTCTTCCGAGCCGGCAGCGAAGGCGATTTGCCGGACGGGCCGCTCGCCGCCCGTACGCTCGGGGCGCAGCCGCTTGTCGATCCCGTTGCGGAACTCCAGCCGGTCCGGGTCGTTGAAGCGGATGAGCCGGTAGCTCGCGTCCAGGATGGGGGCGCGCGAGCGGTAGTTGCGTCGCAGGATGATCTGGCGGGCCCTGGGATGGCGGCGGCGAAAATCCAGGATGTTGCTGATCGCGGCGCCGCGGAACTTGTAGATCGACTGATCGTCGTCGCCGACCACGGTGACGTTGCCGTGGTGAGCGGCGATCAGCTCGACCAGCTCCGCCTGGGCCCGGTTCGTGTCCTGGAACTCGTCCACGAGGACGTACCGGAAGCGGTGCTGGATCTCCTGGCGAGCCGAGGCCGACTCACGAAGAAGGCGCAGAGCCAGGCTCACCTGGTCGCCGAAGTCGATCAGGCCGGCCCGCCCGAGCAGCTCCTGGTAGCGCGCGTAGGCTCGGGCCAGCTCGAGCTGCCTGCGGGCGTTCTCCGCGGCTGCCAGCCGCTCGTCGGTCTCACTCAGGGGATGATCGGGATCGTGCGGCTCGCCCGAAGCCAGGGCGGTGCCGAGCTCCATTGCATGGCGGACGTACCTCTCCGGCGAGACGTCCTCGTCCTTGCATCGGCTGAACAGGGTCGCGAGAGCTCCCAGGAAGCGCGTCGGCTCGCCGAGCGGTCGGTACTGGTCCAGCTCGAACTCGAACAGCCGCTCCCGCATGAAGATCACCGTTTCCGGACGGGAGAGCACCCGCGTGTCCGGCGGCAATCCAAGCTCCAGGGCGAACTCCCTGATCAGCCGATCGCCGAAGGCGTGGAACGTGGAGACGGCCGTGTCCGTGTATCCGTAGGGCACGAGCTGGTCCACGCGGGCCTGCATCTCCTCCGCGGCCTTGTCCGTGAAGGTCAGGGCGAGGATCTGCGAAGGCCGAGCCCGTCGGGTGGCGATCAGCCAGGCGATTCTCCTGGTGATCACCTGCGTCTTGCCCGTGCCCGCACCGGCGACGACGAGCAGGGGGCCGTCGCCGTGGGTCACGGCCCGCCGCTGTTCGGCGTTGAGTCCGGCAAGAAGGCCGGCGGTCCCGTCGGGGGCCTGCTGGCCATCGGCATCGTCGGGTGGCGCCCAGACGGGGATCTGCTCGAGCTCAGCCGGCTCTCGAACTGGTCTGGATGCCCTTCGGCCGATTCGCGTCATCGCTCGATGGTCGCGGGCCTTCGTGACATCTCACGTGTCACGAAGACGCTAATCAGCCCGTGGCGTGGACTGCGCTCCGGCTCGGCGTCCCGGCCTCGGCCCCGTCTTCTCGCCCTCTCCGTCATCGTCGGGAAGAGAGACAACCTCGCCCTTGCTCTGACCCTTTCCGTAAGTGGGTCGATTGGCGGACTCGAGAACGGCCTCGGCCTCGGCCTCGGGCTCGGCCTCGGGCTCGAGCGAGGGCTCGTCCACGGCCGGGGCGGCGACGTCCCTTGCGGCGGACCTGGAAGGCGTGGTGGGGGTCTTCGCCCGCGCTTCCTCGACCGCAGGTGCCACCGGGGCAGCCGGAGCGGCCACGCCTACCTGCGCTGAGGCGGCGGACCGAGGAGCTGTGACGGCCGTGGCGCGAGCGGCGTCGCGTTGGGCTGCGCCGCGAGACCTGGCGGGACCCTGGGTCGTCCGCGCGGTCCGCGGTGCCCGGGCTTCCTCGATCGCCTGGGTCTCCTCGGCGGAGAGCGTCGTGTCCGTCTTGCCGTTGACGATCGCCTTGGCGTAGATGCGGGTGCCCGTCCGGGAGTGGAGGCTGCTGACGATGAAACCGCTCTCCGACTCGTCCAGCAGTGCCAGGGCGAAGCTCTGGTTGCCGCCCGTGTCCGGGAAGGGGTTGAAGCGAACCAGGCCCTGGTGCGCGTAGTGATGGCGGGCCGAGCTCTCGAGAACTGCCGTCCGGGCGATCAGCTCGTCGAGGTCCTGGCCCATGGCGTGGACCGACTCGAGATGCTGGATGAGGACGTCTTCGAGGTTGCCCTCGCCTGCGCCGCCCGTGAGCTGGTCGACTCGATGCCGAAGGCTGCTGATTTGCATGGCCTGCATCACGACCATCGCCACCAGGCACAGGCCGGCAAGCACCAGGGCAATGGCGGGCAGGTTGTTCGTAAGAAACTCAGGCAAGGAAGAACCTCCACTCAATCGTGGAGGAGTCTAGCAGCCGCGACCGCGAACCCGCTCCGCCGAGTCCCGCCGAGCACCGCCGGGGAGCGAGGGAATGGTATTCTCGTGAACCGCAGCACGGCTACGGGCTGTCCGATCACACGACATCGACGAATCGCCCAGGGTCCGCGCCCAGCCCGCGTGACCTGTCAACGGAGGCCTCTCGCAGAAATGGCCAAGCGAACTCGCGGCTCGAACCGACCGGGCCAGCGCCGCCCCGGAGCAGCCCCGGCTCGACCCACGCTGCGACCTCCGGCCCGGCCGTCCGCCGGCCTGTCCGTCGACGAAGAGACGCGAGCCGCCGAGCTCGAGAGCCGGATCGTCGCGCAGGAGCGAGATGCGGAGCTCGCCCGAGCCCGCTCCCGCCAGACCGTCCGGGTCAGCGAGACTCGCCGAACGGGCTCCCAGGGCCTTCTGGCCGCTCGGGCAGCCGAGGAATACGCCTACGTCGTCCGAGACGTCCGCCGCATCGTCGTGGTGGGGGGCTCGCTCGCGGCCGTGATGGCCGTCCTCTTCGTCCTGATCGACGTCCTGCACGTCATCTCCGTCGCATAGGCACTCCGCGGGCGCGAACCCTCGACCGCCCGAACCCCTGGCGACCGCGCCTCAGTTCGACCTGGGCTGACGTTCGAGCACGCGCCTGACGGCCTCGCACAGCTCCCGCGGCGAGAACGGCTTGGCCAGCACCTCGCCCCGCGCCACGGCTCCGGTCAGCTCTTCCTCCCGGTTGCGGGGATAGCCCGTCATGAACAGGATCGGCAGATCCTGGCGCCGCGATCTCAAGGCGGCGGCGATGGTCGGACCGTCGAGCTCCGGCATGACCACATCGGTCAGGACCATGTCCAGCCGCAATCCCAGTGCGTCGGCCGTTTCGAGAGCCTCGCGAGGCCCTGAGGCGGCCACCACGTAGCCCTCGGCCTCGAGCGCCCTCTTGCAGAGGTCGCGCACGGAGACCTCATCCTCGACGATCAGGATCGTGGCGGAGCGGCGCCGGGGCGCGGCCGCGCGGTCGCCGACGATCTCCTCGTCCTGGCGTATCTCCGCGTGAGGCAGATCCACGATGAACCGCGACCCGTATCCGACCCGCGACTCCACGCTGATGTGGCCGCCCATCTGCTGAACGATCCCGTAGACGATGGCGAGGCCGAGGCCGGTGCCTTCTCGACCTTTGGTCGTGAAGAACGGCTCGAATATGTGCTCGAGGACGTGGGCGTCCATCCCGAACCCCGAATCCGCGATCTCGACGCGGGCCCAGGCCTGGCCGGGATCGCGGCCGGGCACCGATTCGATGTACTCCGTCGACAGGGCCAGAGAACCGCCGCCGGGCATGGCGTCGCGGGCATTCACCACCAGATTCATGATCACCTGATCGAGCTGGCTCGGGTCCGTCTCGACGCTCCGTACCGCCTGATCCAGCGCGACGGTCACCTCGATGTCTTCCCCCACCCTCAGCATCGGCAGCAGCGCTTCGATGCGCCGGTTTAGGTCGATCGTCTGGAGCGACGGCTTCTCGCGCCGTCCGAACGCCAGAAGCTGGGACGTCAGCTCCTTGGCCTTGTCGCCGGCCTTCTTGATCTTGAGGGCATCTTCCCGGTCCTCGCCTTCGAGCGACTGGGCGAGCATGTCCGAGTACCCGTTGACAACGGTCAGGATGTTGTTGAAGTCATGCGCCACGCCGGCGGCGAGCCGGCCGAGGGCTTCCATCTTGGATGCCTGACGAAGCTGCTCTTCGAGGGACTTGTGGTCGCCGATGTCCTCGATCATCGCCACCGCCAGCCGAGGCTGGCCGGTGTCGTCCCGAATGGGCGCGACGTGAGTGCGAGCCCAGACCTCGCGCCCCGAGCTGGCGATGTAGCGCTTCTCCAGTTCGTAGCCGTCGATGCGACCGGAGAAGAGGTCGTCGAGCAGCCCCAGAGTCTTCTCCGTATCGTCGGCGTACGTGTATTCGACCACGCGCATCCGCCCGAGCTCTTTGTTGCTGTACCCGAGCAGCTTCTGGAAGGCCGCGTTGCTCTCGACCACGCGGCCGGCCCGATCCACGAGGATCATGCCCAGCGAGGAGTGGTCGAATACGGCCCGAACCCGGGCCTCGCTCTCGCGCAGGGCCGCGACCATCTCCTTGTGGGCCGTCACGTCCCTGGCCACGACTTCCACGGCCGGCTTGCCGTTGAACGTGACCGGAGCGGCGATCACCTCAACGTCGAAGGGCGTCCCGTCCATCCTCAGATGCCGCTCCTCGATCAGCGGAACGTCCTCACCGCGGGAGAGCATCCGGGTCATGCGCTCCACCACGACGTCGCGCGACTCGGGCGCCACTCGCGCTATCACCGGCTCGGCGGAGAGCTCGGCCTCGTCGGCGGCGCCGTACATCTCGACGGCCGCCCGGTTGACGAACACCAGACGACCGTTCTGGTGGACGACGACCGGATCCGGGAGGACCTCGAGCAGCTTCTCGAAGCGGCCCTCGGTTTCGTCGAGAGCGCGCGCCACGTGGCTTCCACGTGTGGCTTCGGTGCCCGTCGCGACGATGTAGCGCGGCTCCCCGCCTTCGCTGACGAGCCGCGCGACCCAGCGGATGCGAGCCTTCCGACCGTCCTTACGAAGCCATTGGGCCTGGAACTCGACGCTCCTGTCCACGCCCGACAGGAGCCTGTCGAATGCTTCCTGGGCCTGGTCCCGCAGTGATTTGCGCAGTCGCATCACGGACCAGAGCGGCTTTCCGGCAACCTCGGCGAGAGGTATGGCGGACGACTCCTCGCAGCGGCGGTTCCACAGCCACAGGCTGCACTGGGGATGAGCGATCACGACCAGCGAATCAACCGCGTCGATGAGCGGCTGCAACTCCGCGGGAAGCCGGCCGGGCTCAGGCGGGACCGAGCTGTCGGCGCCCTTCGTCTCCGGTTCGGCCACCGGATTCTCGCGGCCGGGTGTGTCGGGGACGGTGCCGCGCCGGGCATTTCGTCGCAGGAAGGGAATGGACATGTGGCCGGATGGTACACGGCCCCGTCCGGCCGCGAGACTTCCCCGCGCGCCGGGGGAACACAAGCTGGTCGGGCGGCGGAGACGGCGGGCGCGGCGGTTCCGTGTCCCCCGGGCCGCCAGCCCCTAACATCCATCCATGGCCACTCGCAGAACCGCCCGAGCCGGCGCGGGCGACGCCGAACAGCAGCAAGCGTTCACGCCGCCGCCCGGGGTCCAGCCGCTCGCCGCCCGGATGCGGCCGCGGAGCATCGACGAGATCGTCGGCCAGGAACGCCTTGTTGGGCCGGGCGGCGCGCTGCGGAGGGTCAGCGAGCGCGGCCATCTGGGCTCGGTCCTGCTGTGGGGCCCGCCCGGCAGCGGCAAGACCTCTCTCGCGCGGGTGCTGGCGGACACGATCGGTGCCCGCCTGGTGACCATCTCCGCGGTGATGAGCGGCGTCGCGGAGGTCAGGACCCTCGTGGCACAGGCCCGGGAACGGCTCGCCCTCGAGGGTCGCCGGACGGTCCTCTTCATCGACGAGATCCACCGCTTCAACAAGTCTCAGCAGGATGCCCTGCTCCCTCACGTCGAGGACGGGACGGTGATGCTGGTGGGGGCCACGACCGAGAACCCCTACTTCGAAGTCAACTCGGCGCTCCTGTCGCGCATGCGTGTCTACCGGCTGGAGCCGCTCACCGACGACCAGGTCGAGACGGTGGTCCGGCGCGCGATCGACGACGCCGAGCGCGGCCTGGCCGGTGAGCTTGGGCCTGAAGGCGGCGTCAGCCTGGCCGACGAGCCGTTCGAGCATCTGGTCGGGCTCTCGGCCGGAGACGCCAGGCAGGCCCTCAACGTCCTCGAGAACGCCGTCTCGATCGCCGAGTCGGAAGGGATCAGGGACGAGGCCGGCCGCGTTTCGCCGCGCCTCGAGGATGTGGAGGCTGCGGCTCAGCAGCGCGTCCTCTCCTACGACCGGGCCGGCGACGGCCACTACGACACCGTCTCGGCCTTCATCAAGAGCATTCGGGGCAACGACCCGGACGCGGCCCTGTACTGGCTCGCGGCGATGATCGCCGCCGGCGAGGATCCCCGATTCATCGCTCGCCGGCTGATCATCTCCGCGTCGGAAGACGTCGGCATGGCCGATCCACGCGGACTGGAGGTGGCCGTCGCCGCCGCGCAGGCCCTCGACTGGGTTGGACTCCCCGAGGCCGCCTACGCCCTTGCCCACGCCACCGTGATGCTGGCGGTCACTGCCAAGAGCAACTCGATCGGACGGGCCTACTTCGCCGCGATGGACGACCTCCTCGAGAACGGCTCGCTGCCCGTTCCGGCCCATCTGCGCTCTTCGGGCCCGGGCCGGCGGACCTATCGCTACCCGCACGACTACGAAGGCGACGACGTCGAACAGCGGTACCTGCCCGACAAGCTCGCCGACCGCCGCTACTACTTCCCGGGCGATCAAGGCGCCGAATCGCGTATCGACGAGCGTCTGGAACGCCTGCGCGAGGCCAGACGTGAGGCGCCGAGGCGCAAGAGGCGCATTCCCGGCGAGCCCGACTCCGACCCGATGGCGACGTCGTCCGAGGCGATGCGGCGGCGGCGCGAGAGCCTGGGCGACCTGTCGGACAGCCAGCGGCGCGACGCCGAGGACTGACAGCGGGCCGTGCGACGGTCCCGTGGACTGGCTGATTGCGTAAGGCTTCCTAGCCCGACTGGATGAGCCCAACCGGGTCATTGCGCCGCGAAAGGAAACCCGCCAGCCTGCGGAGTGGCAAGGCAGGGCCTCACCGAAAACTGTCCCGATCTGGATGCGGCCCCAGGAGCTGCGGGAGCGCAATTTCAGAAGAGCGGCCAGTTCGACGTTTTGACACAGCGAAGCTGCGATGGCCGTCCCCGACACGCGACGCTACAGGTTTCGGCTCGCCGCCCGAATACTGCATTGCGTCTCGAGGACCCTAGTGTGGAGCGCTTATGTCACGAGCGCACGCAGTCGCGCCGGCCCTTACGGGGCCTTCGTCTTTGGGACTCGCGAGAGCCGAGGCCGTCGCCCGCAAGAGGCGACCGTGTCCATCGGCGGCGCCCGACAATGGCTACCTGGAGCGTGCCCTGCTGCTCTGGCCCAGACTCGATCGGGCCAGACTGCGCAAGGTTGCCGGCGATCCGCGCCGCATCGCCGAGATGGTCGCCGGCCGTACGTCCCAGCCGTTCGAGGTGATCCTGGCCATGCTTGTGCGCCAGAACCCCTCTCTTGCCGCTCCAACCGAGGAACCCGGCACCTTCGAGGTCCGGCCCGAGACACCACGCGTTGCCCTCCGAATCGTGCGACCGGAAGAGAACGCGGAGAGTCAGGTCCAGACTCTCGTTCGGATCTGATCGGATCCGCCGCTCACCCGCCGCCTAACGGCCGCGACCCGCCGGGATCGCGGCCTTTCCTTCGGTCAGGGCTCCAGTTGCAGCGCTCGGACGTGCCGGGGCCGGAAGATGGCGATGGGCGGACGGTCGAAGGCGACCACTCTGGTCACGCCGAGCCTCTCGGCCATGGCGACGAGAACCGCGTCCGTGAGACGAGGCCGGTACTCGGTCGTCTCGCGCATCAGCTCAGCCGCCCGGGCCAGGTCCGCCGACGTCGGGGCCACGACCTTGATCGCCCCATCCGAGATGGATTTGAGAAGGGCGAAGGTGGCCCGCAGCCCAAGCTCGCGCTGGAGGAGCAGATCCAGCTCGGCCAGGGTCAGCGCGCCGATCATCAGCGGCTCGTTGACCTGGGCGAACCAGGCCAGCGCCGCCCTGTGGTTCAGATCCGACTGATCGGCGGCCGCGAGGACCGCGCTCGAGTCCAGCAGAACGGCCATCGCTAGACCTCGTCCGGGTCGGGCCGGATGCCGGCTTCCCGCCGCGCGATGGACCTGCCGTCGATCGAGAGCCGGCCGTGATCGCTCCGCCCGACGGCAAGGAATGCCAGGTCCGGGGTGGTGTCGTGCGCTTCCAGGTAGGCCTCGACCGCGCCGGCGATGACTGCCGTCTTCGTGGCGCCGGTGCGGGCGGCGAAGCGGTCCAGTCTGTCGAGCAGATCGGAGTCCATCAGGATCGTCGTTCTGCGTTGCATATGCTGTCATATATACCACACTGGCTCCCCTCTCGGCAGCCGCTACCATGCGGCGACACTCGTGAGCAGAGAGGTGGCAAACCGTGAACCGCTTCGAACCCAACCTTCGCATCCCCGGGCCGACGTCGCTGCCTGACGCGGTCCGCGAGGCCGGCGCCCGCCAGATGGTCAACCATCGCGGCCCCGAGTTCGCGGTCCTCCAGAACTCGATCATCGACCGTCTCAAGAAGTTCTACCGGACCGAGAACGACGTCCTGATCGTGACGGCGGCCGGCACGGGTGGCCTCGAGTCGGCGATCGTCAGCTTCCTCTCCCCCGGCGACAAGGTCCTCGCGATCAGCATCGGCGCGTTCGGCGACCGTTTCGCCAAGATCGCGACCGTCTACGGGGCGGACGTCACCAAGCTCGGCTTCGAGTGGGGCAAGGCAGCCGATCCGGTCAAGGTTCGCGAGGCCATCAAGGCCGGCGGCCCATGGAAGGCCGTGCTGATGACGCAGAACGAGACCTCCACGGCGGTCACCAACCCGATCGCCATCCTCGCGGCGGCGGTCAAGGACGAGGCACCGGACGCCCTGATCCTCGTGGACGCGATCAGCGGCCTTGGCGCGGTCCCGTTCGAGACGGATGCGTGGGGCCTTGACGTGGTGGTCAGCGGCTCGCAGAAGGCCTGGATGGTCGCGCCCGGCCTGTCGTTCGTCGCCGTGTCGCCGCGAGCCTGGGAAGCCGCCGCGACGGCGAAGATGCCCAAGTTCTACTTCGACCTCGCTGCCCACAAGACCAGCGCCGAAGCCGGTCAGACGCCCTGGACCCCCGCGGTCGCCGTGATGTTCCAGCTGGACGCGGCCCTCAACCTGATGGAGCAGGAGGGTCTCGACGACATCTGGAAGCGCCACGCCGCGGTCGGCGCCGCGGTCCGGGCCGGCCTCCAGACGCTCGGCTTCAAGCTCCTCGCCGATCCGGACTACGCGTCCGACACGGTCACCGGCGCGTGGATCCCGGAAGATCTCGAGTGGAAGGCCTTCAACGGCAAGCTCCGCAAGCTCGGTCTCGTCGTCGCCGGAGGACAGGGCGCGCTCAAGGGCAAGATCTTCAGGATCGGGCACCTTGGCCACGTCACCGTGCCGGCAATCCTCAATGCCATGGCGGTCCTGGAGCAGGCCCTCCTCGAGCTCGGCCGTCCGGTTGAGCCGGGCGCCGCCGTGAAGGCCGCCCAGGTAGCCGCTCTCGAAGTCCTGGGCCTCGCGGTCGCCGAAGGAGCAGCCCGATGAAGATCCTCGTAGCCGAGCCGCTGGCCAAACAGGGTCTCGAGATTCTCAAGGCGCCGGGCCACCAGGTCGACGAGAAGATAGGCCTCACGCCGGAGCAGCTCGGCGAGGTCATCGGCGAGTACGACGCCCTGCTGGTCCGAAGCCAGGTCAAGGTCACCGCCGACATCATCGCCAGGGCCAGCCGCATGGTGGTCATCGGCCGGGCCGGCGTCGGCGTGGACAACGTCGACCTCGAAGCGGCCACCAGGGCCGGGATCGTGGTCGTCAACGCCCCGACCGGGAACACCATCTCCGCCGCGGAACAGACCATTGCCCTCATGCTCGCCGTCGCTCGAAAGACCGCGGCGGCGGACGCCTCGATACGCCGCGGCGAGTGGAAGCGCAACTCCTTCACCGGCGTGGAGCTTCGCGGCCGGACCCTCGGCATCATCGGCCTCGGCAAGATTGGCATGGCCGTGGCGGATCGCGCCAACGGCCTCGAGATGAGCGTCCTCGGCTACGACCCGTACGTCACGGCCGAGCAGGCCGCCCTCCACGGCGTCACCCTGGCCGAGTTCGACGCGATCATCGAAAAGGCCGACATGATCACCGTCCACGTCCCCGGCGGGAAGGCGACCAAGGGCCTGATCGGCGCGGATCAGATCGCCAGGATGAAACCCGGCGTGATGATCATCAACGTCGCTCGCGGCGGCATCTACGACGAGGCCGCGGTCGCCCAGGCGCTCGCCGACGGCAAGATCGCTGGAGCCGGGTTCGACGTCTACGACCCCGAGCCGATCGCCGCCGACAATCCCCTGCTCACCGCGCCCAATACCACCTTGACGCCGCATCTCGGCGCTCTCACCCAGGAAGCCCAGCTGCGCGTGGCCGAGGAAGCCTGCGACCAGGTCGTGGACGTTCTGGCGGGCCGCTCCGCACGATACGCGGTCAACGCCCCGCTGCTCACTCCGGAGACCTCGCGGGCAACCGCTCCCTATCTCCCGCTCACCGTCACTCTGGGCCGGTTCGCCGCCCAGTACCTCCGCCACGGCGTCAACAAGCTCACGGTGGACGTAGCCGGCGAGATCGCCGACCACAACACCTCGCAGCTCGTGGCCGCGGCGCTGCGTGGAATCCTCGAGGAGGCCACCACCGAGCGCGTCAACCTCATCAACGCGGCGTTCCTGGCCAAGAACCGGGGCATCGCCGTCGAGGAGCGCAAGTCCACGGACGCCGGCACCTACGCCTCGCTCGTGACGCTCACCGTCGAGGGCGACGCGGGCAAGGCGGTCGTCGCCGGAACCGTCGCCAACGGCGAACCGCGTCTCGTCTGCATCGACGACAGCTGGATCGACATGGCCCCCACGTCGCTGATGGTGATGACCCGGCATCAGGACAAGCCCGGCACGATGGGCCGGATCGGCCTGATCCTTGGCGAGGCCGCGGTCAACATCAGCTCCATGACTCTGGCCCGGGCCGAGTCGCGCCACGACGCGCTCATGTTGCTCGCCGTGGACGACGAGGTCCCGGACGCGGTGGCGGCCGCCATCAAGAACCACCCGAACGTCCTCGACGTCTGGGTCATTCGCAACGGCGAGCGCTAGAGCCCGTGGCAGAGAGTTCACTTGAGCGCCCGGGGGATACCTCCGGGCGCTCGAGCCCTGTCTCGGGCTCGGTTCCGCTGATCCCCGACGGACTCGACGCGGTGCTCGTGCTGCTGCGTCACGGAGAAACCGAGTTCATCGTCCAGAAGCGCTTCCAGGGCCAGATGGAAGCGCCGCTCACGCGCCTCGGCGAGCGGCAGGCCACGCTCGCGGGCCGCCGTCTCGCGTCTCCCGCTACCCCGCCGGCGGTGCCGGTCCCCGATGCGGCCCCCCACTCCATCTTCCACTCCCCGCTGGGACGGGCACGCCGCTCCGCCGAGCTGGTCGCCGAGGAGCTGGCTGCCGCGGGCCGGCCCGTGCCTCCGCTCCGGACCGAACCCGGCTTCTCCGAGATAGCCCAGGGCGGGTGGGAGG
>VFSW01002079.1_pt1 | contig 30348 bp, 27 predicted proteins | sample 5358111 | NCBI WGS metagenome assembly VFSW01 (sample SAMN11554181, study PRJNA540505) | mine drainage metagenome | isolation source: sediment from site ElyBrook_90M | place: USA: Ely Copper Mine, Vershire, VT | collected 2017 | reverse complement strand
GACCGGGTCACCACGGCGTCGACCAGTCATAGACGCGCTACTGGGGTCGAGCTCAGGGGTTGGGTTCGAGTTCGCGCTGGCGCGTGACCTGCTTACTCACGTTTCCGGTCACCTTCTCTAGGACGAAGTAGACGAGCGCCGCGAGGATGATACCGATGGGAATTGAGAAGTCGGCACCCCCGTACCACCCGGCGGTGCAGGCGCCGTTGACGAGCTTGCCCGCACAAGCACTGCCGAAGTGGTTCGAGATAGGCGTCAGGAAGTGGAAGGGGAAATTGACCGGAGGCGGAGCCTTGGAAAAGGCCGTGGTGGCGCCGATGAGGCCGACGACGAACGCGACGATGGCGTTCCAGTTCACGCCGGTCGAGCCAATGAAGTAGAGCCCTTGTCGATCGGTGCGCTGCAGCTCGGCAGCGTTGTAGCGATACTTTCGCATGATCCAGTCGATGATGTAAATGCCGAACCATGGGGCGATCCATACGATGATCACGCCAACGAACTCCTTCATGTACAACGAGAAGGTCGACTGGAATTCGGCCCAGATGGTGAGGCCACACGCGATGAAGCTGTCAAGGACCACGGCCTGGTAGCGCTTCAGGCGGATGCCCATCGCCTGGATGGACACCCCTGAGGAGTAGAGGTCGAGCGAGTTGATGCCGAACAACTGAACGATGGCGAAGACGAGAAAGACCGCGATCACCCAGCTGGGAATGTAACTCTGTCCTCGCAACGCTTCGAAGGGGTTCGCACCGTTCCACGCGGCGACCTGGGCGTTGGAGGAGAGGAACGTGAACGTCGCCGCACCCAGGATCATGATGAGGATCTCGGGAATCGCCGTACCGAGAAAGATCCACCCGACGGTCGCGCCCTTGCTGGCGTTTCGCGGGACGTAACGGGTGTAGTCATTACCACACTCCGTCCAGCCCCGCCCCGATAAGGCGATGGTGCAGGCGAGCCCCGCGGTGTACAGCTCCCAACCTCCTCCGAACCCCTTGAAGCTGGCAGCGCCGTGCTTCATGTCATAGATCGCGATCAACGCGAAAATCGCGACGAAGGGGATGATCAGCGCTCGCAGCACCTTGACCATGGTGGCGTGGCCGAGATAGGGCATCACGGCCTGTACCGCTGCGGCGAGGATGATGAAGATCACCTTCGTGGGGCTCGAGACGTGGAATCCCGCCATCTGGCTCAGCACGATGAGCGCGCCGACGATCAGAATCAATCCCTCGGTTTCGAAACCGAGTTGGGTGATCCAGTTGAAGAAGCTCACCATGCGAGAGCCGCGTGTTCCGAACGATGCGCGACTGATCGTGAAGGCCGTCGTGCCCGCCTCGGGTCCCTGGAGCGACGCGATGCCGAGAAGGAAGAACGAGAGGTTGCCGAGCACGATCAAGCTCAATGCCGTGTAGAAACTGAATCCGAACCCCATGAGCAGCGCGCCGTAGATGAAGTATTCGACGTTCAGTGCCGAACCGGCCCACAGCGCTCCTATGTTTCGCGGGGTCGCCCAGCGCTCGGTCTCACTGATGTAGTCGATCCCGTGTTGTTCGACTCGAAAAACCGGGTCGCCTGAGGAGCCGTCGTGTTCATTCAATGTTGTCGCCACTTTTGTGGTCCTCCCTGATAGATGGTCTTCACCTGAGACAACCCCGTGAGGTGCTGGTCGCTCGCGTCAATTCTGCATTATTTCCACGGTCGTACCTGGTGATGTCCTCTCAGGATTCTCGGCGTGGAGTTTTAATCGCTTCTTAGGCCGTCCCAATGCCCCCCACATTCGAGGAGCGCAAGATGGATTCGTCTCGGCCCCCCCAATCGTTCGAGGCAGAAAGCAGGAAGAACTCATGTACCGCACTTCAAAGAACAAACTGGCGAAGCGCGTCGGAGTTTCGACGATCATCGCCGCTGGTGCGATTGCTTCAGGCGTCGGAATCGCCGGCGCCTCGGCTCAAGCGAGCCCCAAGGCGCCCAGTGTCAAGGCGAGCACCGTGGCGACGAGCGCGTCGAGTACTGGTGCCAAGCAAGCCCGTAGTGCGACGTTGCCGGCGATGATGGGCCGTTCAGGTGGAACGATCACCGCTCTTTCGAGCAGTTCAATCACGATTCTGACCCCACGAGGGACTTCGACGACCTTCCGCATCGACTCCTCGACCGCGGTGACCAAGGATCGCCTGGCGGCCACGTTCGCGGACCTCGCCATCGGTGAACACGTTCGAATCATGACGAGTTCGACCAGCGCGACAGACGCCGCGCGCATCGAGATCGAGTTGGCCCGGGTCGCGGGTACCGTCGTCTCGGTAAGTGGCAATAAGATAACCGTCTCGGATAGAGACGGCTTATATCGGACCATAACCGTCGGCGCGTCGACCACTTACACCAAGGGCGCAGCGAGCGCGTCGCTCAGCGATGTGACGAGTGGAACCTTCATCATGGCCGAAGGAGCGGTGGACGCGAATCACACGTCGCTGGACGCCAGCGCCGTAGGGATCGGTCAGCCGAGCGCACCAAGCGCCTCGGGGACCACCTTGGCCCCAGGGATGTACCCTCAGGGCATGGGCGGCCCCGGCAAGGGAGGTCCCGGTATGGGCGACGGGTTCGGCCCGGCGGGCGCCCGTTTCAACTAGGCAATGCCCGCACAACTTCTCAGGGCCCAGGTGGTTCCTCCCTCCACCTGGGCCCTGAAGTAGTACCTGAGTAGTTCTCAGCCGTGCTCTTGTTTTCTTGTCGGTTCTTGATAAGTTGCCACAAAGGGTTACCGGCACGAGGCGGGTTACTCGGGGGGAAAGCAGGACAAAGATGTCATCAACGTTCGGTCGTCGATCGTTCTTAACTCACTCGGCTGCCACTATCGGCGGCATCGCAATGGCAGGAACCGTCGTAGACGACTTGCTCGCGAACGCTGCGGGGGCAGCGGTTGGGGTGAACACCTCAAAGCCCAAGACTGGCGGCACACTGACCGTCGGGCTGATTTCGGATGTCCCCAACTACCACATCTTCAATGGCTCCCAGGGCAAGATGGATGCGTCAGGATTCTGTGTCGCCAACGCGCTCTACGACCCGCTCTTCGTGATGTCAGCCAATGGCAAGACCGCCCTTCCGATGCTCGCCCTTTCGGCGACGCCTAATTCCAATTACACCGTGTGGACGATCGCACTGCGCCAAGGGGTGAGTTTCACCAATGGCGACCCGTTCAACGCTGATACCGTCGTCGCCAACTGGGCTGCGGCCGCAGCCGCCCCCACGGTGGGGCTCGCGATTCGCCAGATTATCGCCAAGGTCGTCAAGGTGAGCAACTACACCGTCCAATACGTCATGGTTATCCCATTCTCTACCTTCCCGTCCTCGTTGGCCGAGCAGCAGATCGCCTACATGGCCCATCCCTCGTCCTTTTCATCGACATTCACGGGAAATCCAGTCGGGACGGGACCCTTCAAGGTCAAGGCGTGGCAGGTGCAGGTCGAGTCCAAGTTCGTGCGCAACGGCAATTACTGGCGTTCTGACGCGGCGAACCGTCAGCTCCCGTACCTCAAGGCGATCAACTTCAAGACCATCGCCGACGACACCGCGCGCAACGAGGCCCTTCAGGCTGGCGCCGTCGACATGATTGTCCAGCAGAACAATGCGGCGATCTCGGCCTTGAAGAAGACCAAGGGTATCCAGATGCGAACCGACGAGCACGATCCACGTGACCCGTCGGTCAACTGCCTCATCCTCAACACCACCGGTACCATGAACCAGTACTTCGCCTGGGCCGGTCAATTCACGGCGGCGATCGGGTTGCCCGGTTCACTCAGTTACCTGCTCAAGGGTCAAGCTCCGCCGGCCCAGGTCCAACTGGCCGACTACGAGGGTACCTTGGGTGCGGTCGACCCCTCAACGCTCAATTGGAACACGAAGCTCAAGCCCGTGCTCAACGATCCAACGATCCGCCAGGCCTGCGCGATGGCGCTGAACCGCTCCACCTACTTCAAGGTCGTGGACGGGAGCGTCGGTTCGGTGGCCGACGGCATCTACCGCAAGACGTCACAGTTCTACAAGAATCCCGGGTACCCCGCGTACAATCCGAGAAAGGCCAAGGCACTGGTGAACGCCTACAAGAAGAAGCACAACGTCTCTTCGGTCAACTTCGTGATCGACATCGTGTCGGGGAACTCCTCGGCGCAAAAGGAGTTCGCCTTCTTCCAGCAGCAGTTCGCCGCCGTCGGGATCAACGTGACGCCGCGTCCCGTGGTCCAGAGCACCTTGATCAACAATGTGATCTACGGGACCTACGACTGTGCGACGTGGAACCAGTTCGGTGGCGTTGACCCTTCGCTCAACTACGTTTGGTTCACGTCTCAGCCAGCAACGACGCCACTTCAGGCCGGTGGGTTGGGAATGAGTGCGTTACCCGCGGGAACCTTCATCGCGGGTGCCGTGAACTTCGCCCACCTGGGCGACCCCACCATTGAAGGGTCGATGCTGGCCGCCCTGGCCGCGAGGCCGGGCTCGCCCGCCCAGAAGGCGGCGTGGCAGAAGGTGAACTCGCAGTTCTCCAAGGACATCCCGTACCTCTTCCTCGACGCCACGGTGACCGCCTGGGCCGTTCGGCCCAATGTGCAGAACTGGGTGTCGGGAACGGCCGGTGACGGCACGACGCGTTGCCTGAGCCCCGACGGAGGTTCGGCTCGCTGGGACCAGATCTGTGTGAGGTAGTCCGATCAGTCAACTGAGCGAATTGTGCGGGGCGACGTTACGGCGGCGCCCCGCACGTTGTTTGGTGGACACAAGGTCAATTCGGTGTGTTGATGCGACCTTCCACGTTTCGCCACCAGAATAGAGTGGTGAGTGCGAGTGTGGTCGAAGCGATCGCGATCAGGGTGAAGGGCAGCGCCGTGTTGATCGTGAATAGGAATCCCGAGACGCCTGCCGCGAGGGCGAGTGAGGCAGTGTTGGACATCGTGTAGAGCCCTTGGCGACGCCCGAATTCTCGGTTCATCGCTCCTTGACTCATCAGCGACGAGATCGACGGTACCGACATCGCAGCCCCGACCGATTCAAGGGATCCGATGAACAACATCAAGTTGTTGTTGTGGATATGCGGATATATCGACAAGAAGAATGCCCCGTTCAACAGTCCGCCCAAGGCGATGTAGCGGCGATTGGCGTGATCGGCCAACCACCCGCCGACTCGACTGAGAGCGACCCAGGGCAGACTGAAGAGGGTCCAACTCAGTCGAATCTGCAACGTCGAGGCGTGGTGCGCATGCATCAGGAGACTCCAGCAGGCCTCGTAGACACCGATCCCCAGGCCGCTGGCGCTGGCTGCGAACAGGGCGCCGGTCAGCTGTGAGCTCCACTGCAGTCGCGGCAGGGGAGTCGAGTCGTAGGCCTTGTCTCCAAGGTTCGTGTTGAACGTGACGACCGCGGCGATCAGGCTGACAATGCCCGCGATGAAGAACGCCCAGCCGAGTTGGTTCACTGACGCCACGACACCCGCAACGGGACCGACGGCGATGCCGAAGAGCTGAGCGGCCAGGATCTGGGAGAACGCCCGGCCACGCTCAGTCTCCTCGAAGAGTGCCGCGACCGCCGACATCGAAGCCACTTCAATGGCACCGGCGGACGCTCCTTGGAGTGCGCGAGTCGCGGCGAACCAAGGTGCGGCCAGTGGAAGTAGGTACGTCATACTGGCAATCCCGTAGGCGATCAAGCTGGCAACCAGGACTTGGCGACGTCCGAACTTGTCCGCCAGGTGTCCGAGACCGAACTGCGTGGCGACACCGGCGACGAAGAAAGCCGACATGATGAAGCCGATGATGGTTGGGGTACCTCCACGGTGCTCGAGGAAGAGGGGCAGTAGCGGCAGTCCCAGGGTTGCACCCATCCATTGGATCGCCACGATGAGCGTGAGGCGTCGCAGCGTCTTTTGGGGGCTTGATTGAAGCATCTCGACCACGTTACCGGTCGCCTGAACGCCAATCCGTACCAATGTTCAGAGGGACCCGCATTCGATCAATATCAAGATGCCCAGTCCGAGATAGATCCAAGGGACCATCGATCGGGCGTGACGAGTTCCCCATTCGACTACCTGGGGTCGGCGTGTGAGACGCTGCGCACCGACGACGAACAGCCACTCCCACAGGGCAAAGGTGAGGATCGTCACCAGCGCTCGGCCAACGCCGTTGGCGCGTACCAAGGGAATCCACCCGGCCAGGTTGTCACCACCGAGTGCGAGGGTGATCGTGAAGGTCGTCAGTGCACCGCGTCGAACCTGCTGGGTCCTCGCTTGGTCGCCGTGGCGCCACGCGTGGGCCGCGAGCGCCCAGGGGGCGAGACAGAGGATCCCGACCCAGCGCAGTGGAATACCCGCCAAGAGTGAACCGACTCCCGCCGCCAGGACCACCAGCATCGCCACGGCGCTCGCCTGGGCCCAACTGACTCGACGAATCTTGGCCGGTTCGGTGATGAGCAGTTGAGCGGCGAAGGCGAAGAGGTTGTCGAACATGGTGGCGACGAATCCAACGGAGGAGGCGATGAAGACTCCGAGAAGCGTATGCACGCGCTGACCTTACTTGAGAGTATGGTTTCGCCAAAACGTCGAGATATAGGCTGACGTTGATGATTCGCGAAGTCCTGCCCCCCACTGACGATCAACTCGACGCTGCGCGTCGGGTGATCGCTGACCACCTCGAGGAGACCCCGAGCGTCACCTTGAGCATGCGGGGGCGACCGGTACGCGCCAAACTCGAGGGCCTTCAGGTCACGGGATCGTTCAAGGTGCGCGGTGCCCTGGCCGCGATCGACGCCGCACATCGCCTCGAACCCGACGGTGCGGTGATAACGGCATCAGCCGGTAATCACGGGCTGGGCATCGCCTTCGCATCGACGACCTTGGACGTTCGTGCGACCGTGGTCGTTCCCGCGAACGCCTCGGCCGTCAAGGTCAAGAAATTGTCACAGTTCGATATCGAACTGATCCAGTACGGCACCTCATTCGATGAGGCCCAGGCCCACGCGCTCGAATTGGCCGATCGGCGATCGATCAGATTCGTCTCACCCTTCAACGACGCTGACGTCATCGCTGGTCAGTCGACTGTTTTCGATGAATTCTTTCGCCAATCGCCCGGCCTGGAGCATCTCGTCGTTTCGGTCGGAGGCGGCGGACTGATCTCGGGGGCGATCCTGATGCGTCGTGCCCTCGGACTCGACTCGCTTCGGATCACCGGCGTCCAGCCAGAACAGAGCGCAGCGCTCTACCACGTCTTGCGCGGAGCCAAGATGAGTGACGTGGTTCATCACCCCACGATCGCCGATGGGTTGGCGGGCGGCGGTGACGATGGCGCCGTGACCAACGAACTGATCGCGACGAGCTCGACGCCTCTGGTGTTGGTACCCGAAAGCGAAATTCGCCGAGGCGTTCGTGAGGCGGCCGAGTACAACGGACTGGTGATCGAGGGTTCGGCCGCGGCGTCGTATGCGGCTATCACCAACGACCTCATCGGTGACCAGGTGTCCCGGGTCGGATTCGTCGTCAGTGGTCGAAACATCGCCCACGATCTGTTCGTGACGCTGCTCCAAGAACCGTTCGCGTAGTCCATCTGAGTAGCGCTTCAAAATCGAACGGTAGGGTGGAGGCATGGCGATGACCAAGCGGCTGCCCACAATCGTTCTGGCCGTGGTGGCCATCGCACTCACCGTCACCGGCATCGTCCTGGCGGCGACCGACCCCAATCCGCGAGGCGGCGCCAGTGACCATCTGGCCCTCAATGGTTACCCGCCGCGTTCGGCACAGTTGCTGGTCACCGTCTCGACCGGTCAGGCCTATTCGCTGAGTGCGAACGTGAATGTCAATTTCGACAGCAATAACGTCGAGGCGATCGTGCACTTCCCGATGGTCTTTGCGCTCGCATCGGTCGACCTTAAGTTGGTCAATAACCACTTGTACGCGGGATCGGCTGAAGCCACCTCCGGACCGTACTTCTCCATTGCCCTCAAACAGCCGAGTTTGTTCGGAGTGGCGCTCGAGATGACCAAACCCGACATCGCGCTGATCACGGGTTTCAGTAAGTCGATCACTCGAAACGGGGACTTCACGACCTACGACTTTCGCCGAAGCGGCGTGGCGATCTCGAATGTCCTGGGAGGTTCGAAGAGTCCGGCCATGATTGGTTCGCTCGTCTGGACCATCACCGTGGGCAAACAAGGAGAGGTCACTCAGAGCACGCTCGTGGTGAAGGGTCCTCGCAGCGTCACCACCCTGAGTGCCACCGTCATCTCATACAACCAGAGTGCGAAGATCAGCGCGCCACCCGCCGCCCAGGTGAAGCCCGTCAACGCTTCGGTGATCACGTCGCTGCTGGGCTCGGTGCCGCTGAGCACAGTGCTCATGCCCCAGAACCTGACGTCACTGGGACAATTGCACCTCAACTAACGTGACGTCGATGGACACCGTCGAACCTGAGCCGCACTGGCCACCGGCCCTGGCGCTGCTGTCGTGCATGGTGCTCTACTTTGTCCTACCCAACCGGCTGGTGGTCGGTCCACGCTGGATTCTGCCGTTGCTGATTGGGCTGCCCCTCATCCCATTGCTCGCCAAACGCCATCGTCACCCCAACGAAGCTCCGTGGGTTCGTCAATTGACCATCGCACTGATCGCACTCATTTCGGTGGCCAACCTGGTATCGGTCGCCCTCCTCGTGCACGTCTTGTTGATCGCGAACGTCTCTCAGGGTCGCAATCTGATCTATTCGGCAGTGTCGGTATGGCTCACCAACGTCATCGTGTACGGACTGTGGTTCTGGGAGATCGATCGAGGTGGTCCGCATCTGCGGGCCGGCGGCGCTGGGAGGCTTCCCGACATTCAGTTCCCCCAGATGGAGAATCCAACGCTCGCTCCCGCGAAATGGCGCCCGAAGTTCTTCGACTATCTCTACACGTCCTTCGCCAACGGGACCAGTTTCGCCCCGGCCGACGCGATGCCCCTCACCCATCAAGCCAAAGTGCTCTTCGCCGGCGAATCGCTGGTCTCGCTCGTGACCATCGCCGTGGTGGCCGCGCGAGCGGTGAACATACTGAAGTAGCTGGTGTCGCTAGCCGAGTAGGCGTTCGAGGAGACGCCCGAAGCGGCTCTCGCGACCCTTGTTCGATTCGGTGCGGTCGGCCCAGCCGGCGAGGCCCAGTCCAACATTGATCCCGAGCCAGCGAAGTGGTTCAATCTCCCATTTCGGATTCACGTGCTCGACGAAGGCCAGTTTGGTGAAGTCGGTCTCCACTTCGGGTGCCGTGATCAAATCCGCGAGTGCGATGGCGGCGACGTGGCTCAGAACAACGCCGTCTCCGGTGTATCCACCGGCCGAAGCCAATCCACTACGCGAATCGATCCGCACCGACGGCCAAAAGTCCCTCGGCATCGCCAGCGGACCACCCCACCGGTGAGTGGGCGAACCCGAGAGGGTAGGGAAGAGCTCTCGTAGCGTCGTCTCTAGCTTGTCGAAGACCTTGGGACTGGAATCGAATCGTTCCTCCACGGTCGAGCCAAAGTGGTACGGCGAACCGCGTCCGCCAAAGGCGATTCGGTCGTCCGTCGTTCGCTGGCCGTAAATGATCAGATGTCGGCCGTCGGCGAACGTCTCGCGATCTGCGAAGCCGTACTCGGACCAGAACTGCGCCGACTGTGGCTCACTGGCGATCATCAGCGAATAGATCGGTGCGACGCTTCGACGATTGCCGCCCAGGGTGGGAGTGAACCCTTCAGTTGCTCGCACGACCACTTCGGCATGCACGCTGGCCCCGATGGTGACGACTTCGGGCTGGTGGCCGGCCCTGCCGGGGATGATCTTGGTCACGGGAGAGTTCTCGAAGACCTCGACACCAAGACGTTGGACCGTCTCACACAGACCGCGAACAAGTCGCGCTGGATTGATTCGTGCACAGTGTGGCGAATAGGTAGCCCCGAGCGCGCCATGGACGTGTCCGCGTTCTCGTAGTGCATCACCCTCGAGCCATTCGAGATCCTCGTTCCCCACGCCGCGTGCGCGAGATGCCTCCACCGACGCCATGAGTCGGTTCCGTTGGACTTCGCTGCGCGCGAAACTGAGCGTTCCGCCGTGGGCAAAGTCGGCGTCGATACCGTCGTGGGCCATTGACGTGCCTAACGCACCCACCGCATCCCAAAGCACGCTTTGCAGGTGGAGCAGCGCACCCTCACCGTATCGTTCGGACACGCTTTCCTCGCCAACCGGGAAGAGTCCCGACGCCCATCCACCGTTGCGTCCTGATGCCCCGAATCCGCACACCGACTTTTCGATGACCGCAATCCTCATGTGTGGGTCGCGGCGAATCAGCTCACGCGCCGTCCAGAGTCCGGTGAAGCCGCCGCCGACTATCGCGACGTCTACGTCGAGGTGACGCCCCAAGGGGGGTCGAGCAATGACCGGCTGGGCCAGGCTCGACCACCACAGTGACTGTGGTGGTTCCACTACGAGAAGAGCTTCGATGCTCCGGTGAATACCTCGCGCATGGTGCCGACCATGAAGTCGATGTCCTCGCGCGTAGAGATGAGCGGCGGGGCCAGCTGGACAACCGGGTCTCCTCGGTCGTCGGATCGGCAGATCAGACCGCGCCGGAACATCTCCGGCGAGACGTAACCGCGCAAGAGCCGCTCTGCGTCTTCGCCCGCCCAGGTCTCCTTGGTCTCCTGGTCCTTGACGAGTTCGACGCCCCAGAAGTAACCTGCACCTCGCACATCACCGACGATCGGGATATCGCGCAGTCCGAGCAGGCTCTGGTGGAAGTACTCCTCGTTGGCCAGCACGTTCTCGAGGACCTTTTCGTCCTCCATGATCTCGATGCTCTTGAGCGCCACGGCGCACGACACCGGGTGCCCGGACCACGTGAAGCCGTGGATGAAGGAGTTGTCGTCGTTCATGAACGGCTCGGCCAGTCGGTCCGAGACGATCATCGCCCCGAGGGGGGCGTAGCCCGCGGTGATTCCCTTGGCGGCGGTGATGATGTCTGGAACGTAGTCGTACTTCTGACCACCGAACCATGTGCCAAGACGACCGAAAGCGCAGATGACCTCGTCCGACACGAGGATGACGCCGTATCGGTCGCAGACCTCGCGAACCTCTTTCCAGTAACCCGGAGGAGGCGTGAAACAGCCACCGGCGTTCTGAACGGGCTCAAGGAAGACCGCGGCGACGGTCTCTGGACCTTCGCGCAGGATCGCTTCTTCGATCTGGTGGGCCTGCCAGAGTCCAAAGGCCACTGGATCATCCGCGAAACGATCGGTCCGGTAGAAGTTGGTCGCCGGTACCTTCACCGCTCCGGGCACGAGTGGCTCGAAAGGCTTGCGATAGCCCTCGAGCGAAGTGATGGTGAGCGCCCCCATCGTCGTGCCGTGATAGGCGACGTCACGACTGATCACCTTGTAGCGATCGGTGTCGCCTCGCATCTTGTGATACTGACGCGCGAGCTTCCACGCACTCTCGTTGGCTTCGCCACCACCGGTGGTGAAGAAGACGCGATTGAGGTCGCCTGGCGCCAAACTGGCCAGTTTCTCGGCGAGCTCGATCGCCCGTGGGTGGGCGTAGGTCCACAGCGGGAAGAACGCCAGAGTCGTCATCTGCTCAGCAGCAGCCGCGGCGATGTCCGCGCGGCCGTGGCCCAGCATGTTCGTGAACAGCCCGGCCAGTCCGTCGAAGTACTTGACCCCGTTGGCGTCAAAGACGTGGGTACCTTCGCCGCGTACCATGATCGGAATTTCCTTGTGCTCGTCGTACGATCCCATGCGCGACATCTGCAGCCACAAGTTACGACGAGCGCGCTCGGAATAACTATGACTGGCGTGCTTCTCGTCAGTGAAGTTGATTCCATCACTAATGATTTCGTGGATAGTCACTTTGCCCCCCAGGCGTAGGTCTGCTTTGAGAGTTTCAAATACAGAAAGGTTTCAACTTCGGTCACACCCGGAATGCTGCGGATGGAGTCGTTGAGAAGGTGCACCAGCGCATTGTCATCTTCGGCGATGACCTCGGCGATGATGTCGAAACTGCCGGCCGTCATGACCACGTAGTTGGCCTCTTCGATGGCCGCGACTTTGTCGGCGACCAGTCGAACGTCACCGTGGACACGGATTCCCACCAGGGCCTCGCGCCCGTAGCCCAATTGGAGTGGATCGGTGATGGCGACGATCTGCATGACGCCCGAATCCTTCAGGCGCTGCACGCGACGACGCACACCGGCCTCGGAGAGGCCCACTTCCTCAGCGATTGCGCCATAGGCACGTCGACCATCGATCTGGAGTTGGGCGATGATCTGGCGATCGATGGAATCCAGGCCGTTCGGCGCGGACGATACCAACTCGATGCCGGAACGCTCTGCGTTCAAATGGGTCTGTCGCTGTGGTTTTGTGGTTGACATTGGTTGCTCCCGGCTCGGTGACCTGAGGTCCCGTGGCTGCGGATAGAGACAGTATAGGGGCAAATCGTGACGAGATGCGCAGTTAATTTCCCAGAAACATGCTTATTTCATCACAACCATGTTGCGCGACCCTGGCAATCTCTGGCAGAGTGGCTCATGGTGCACCTCGGGGTGCTCAGAACTTGGAGGGGAATCATGCGTCGTTTGGCCAACTTCATCGGAGGCGAGTCAGTAGCTCCCAAGAGCGGGAAGTACGTCGAACTCATCAACCCGGCCACCGGAACTGCCTTCGCCGAGATGCCCGTTTCGGACCCCGCTGATGTGGACGCCGCCGTTCAGGTTGCGGCCAAGGCTTTCCAGTCGTGGCGGCGCACCACACCGTCCCAGCGCAGCCGCGCACTGCTCCAGATAGCCGACCTCATCGAGGAGCACGCCGAGGAGCTTGTGGCGATAGAAGCGGAGAACTGCGGCAAGATCATCTCGGTCACCATGAGTGAAGAGGTGCCACCGATGCTCGACCAGATCCGGTTCTTCGCCGGCGCAGCACGCCTCCTCGAAGGTCGTGGTGCGACCGAGTACATGGAGGGGATGACCAGCTACGTCCGGCGTGAACCGGTGGGAGTCTGCGGTGCGGTGACGCCCTGGAACTATCCGATGATGATGGCGATTTGGAAGTGGGCGCCCGCCATCGCGGCTGGCAACACGATGGTGCTCAAACCTGGTGACTCCACGCCCGCTTCGACGTTATACATGGCCCAGCTGATGGCCGCGGTGTTGCCCGAGGGCGTGTTCAACGTCGTGTGTGGAGATCGTGACACGGGCCGTGCGCTCGTCGAGCACCCGGTGCCGGCGATGGTTTCGGTGACCGGTTCGGTTCGAGCGGGAATGGAAGTCGCTTCGAGTGCCTCCTCGCCGCTCAAGCGGGTCCACCTCGAGTTGGGAGGCAAGGCGCCGGTGATCGTCTTTGATGACGTTGACATTGAAGCTGCCGTTGAGGGCATTGCGATCGCGGGATTCTTCAATGCTGGACAGGACTGCACGGCCGCGACCCGAGTGCTAGTCGGCCCCAAGGTCTACGGCGACTTCGTCGACGCTTTGGCCGATCAGGCCAAGAACACGGTGATCGGCTTGCCGGACAACGATGATGCCCTGTTCGGTCCGGTCAACAATGCGAACCAGTTCCAACGGGTCACCGGATTCCTCGGACGCGCACCGGGCCACTCCTCGATCGCGGCGGGCGGAGCTCAGGTCGGAGACGCGGGCTACTTCATCGCACCGACGGTAGTCGCCGACCTCCACCAGGACGACGAGATGATCCAGAACGAGATCTTCGGCCCGGTCATCACCGTGCAAAAGTTCAGTGATGAGGCCGAGGCCCTGGCTTGGGCCAACGGCGTTGACTACGGACTCGCCTCATCGGTGTGGACCAAGGACCACGGTCGCGCGATGCGATTCACCAGGGACCTAGATTTCGGCTGCGTCTGGGTCAACACCAATATCCCCATGGTCGCCGAGATGCCTCACGGTGGTTTCAAGAAGTCGGGGTATGGCAAGGACCTCTCGGTCTATGGATTCGAGGACTACACGCGTATCAAGCACGTCATGCACAACATCGAGGCGTAGCGGACAATCAAGCGGGGGGGGGATGTTGCCGGTGGAACAGTTCAAGGAGCATTGGGAGGTCAGGCGGGCTTCACTATGCCCGACTGGGGACTCGAAGAGCATTGGCAAAGCGACTGCAATAGGCTTCCTTCGATGAGCGGTCGGTCCGAAACTCGAAGCGAGTCGCGGTTCGGTCACGCCCGTGGCTCCAAGGCGAATTCGTCCGAGTCGGCCGACGTGCGTTTCGAGCACATCACCAAGCGATTCGGTGACGCCTACGCCGTCGCGGACCTGAACCTCGAAGTCCACGCCGGTGAGTTCTTCAGCCTCCTCGGACCGTCGGGTTGCGGCAAGACGACGTCGCTGCGGATGCTTGGAGGCTTCGAGGAGCCGACCGAAGGTCGCGTGCTCATCGGCGGTGAGGACGTCACTGACCTTCCGCCCTACCGGCGAGACGTCAACACGGTCTTCCAGTCCTACGCCCTGTTCCCGCACCTGGACGTCTATCAGAACGTGGCGTTTGGACTTCGCCGACATGGCGTCGACAAGAGCTAGATTAAGCGGCGGGTTGGCGAGATGCTCGAGATGGTCGACCTGCCGGGATTCGATCGTCGCCAGCCAGCCCAGTTGTCTGGCGGTCAGCAACAACGCGTCGCCCTCGCGCGTGCGCTGGTCAATCAACCCAAGCTGCTCCTGCTCGACGAGCCGATGTCGGCGCTCGACGCCAAGCTTCGCCGACAGATGCAGGTGGAACTGAAGCGGATCCAGTCCCAAGTGGGCATCACATTCATCTACGTCACCCATGACCAGGAAGAGGCCATGACGATGTCGGACCGCCTGGCCGTCATGTGGCACGGGAAGATCGAGGGGATGGGCACACCCAAGGACGTTTACGACAACCCGACGTCGGAGTTCGTGGCCACCTTCCTCGGCGCTTCGAACCTGCTCGGCGGGAAGATCGTCCGATCCGAGGACAATCGGACGACGGTCTTGACCGACAGCGGCGTCGAGATCACCGTGCCGAGCGAAAGGGTCCCGGACCTGTCGATGACCTCGGTCAAGGTAGGAGTGCGACCCGAGAAGATCGACCACGACCCTGACGGCAGCGAGCGCGCACCGGGGCACAACATCCTTCGCGGCCGAGTGCGGGTCTCGACCTTCACGGGAGTTGGCAACCAGTACATTGTCGAGACCGAGTCTGGAGTGGAGGTGACGGTCTACGCGCAGAACATCGGAACGCAGTTCGCCCCGCGCAGTGGCGACAATGTCGTGCTTACCTGGCCCGAAGAGCACACCTTCACGGTGCGGCCGCTTGTAGGCAATATCGAGATCAATGAATTAGAGGGAGATTGAATATGTCAGAAAATGAAGAGTTCGCGTTTGGCCCCGAGGGAATGGATCCGGCGTTCTGGCGCGGGCTAACCCAACGGCGCGTTTCGCGACGCGGAGTCATGAAGGTGGCCGGTCTCGGTGCGGGTGCGTCAGTAATATTGGCGGCCTGTGGTAGCCCGTCGCCGGCCGCTTCGTCGTCTAAAGGCGCCGTAGGTGCGGCGAACTGGTGGGCCAAGCAGAAGCTCCATCACTTGGTGGACTTCGCCAACTGGCCCTTGTACATTGACGTGCTGGCCGGAAAGCATCTTTCGCTCGAGCACTTCACGCAGACGACCGGCATTAAGGTCAACTATTTTGAGGTGATCCAGGACAACGCTTCGTTCTACGCGAAGATCCGTCCGTCCTTGGCCGCGGGCCAGCCCACTGGGTACGACATCGTCGTCATGACCAACAACAATCCGGAGTTGGGTTACCTCGAGAACTTGAAATGGCTCGTACCCCTCGACCACTCGGCGATGCCCAACTTCGACAAATACGCCGGTCCCTTGATCAAGAACCCCACGTGGGACCCGGGTAACAAGTACACCATGGCCTGGCAGTCGGGGTGGACCGCGATTGGCTACAACTCACAGGTCATCAAGAACCCCGGCGACAGTATCCAAATGCTCTTCGACAAGAAGTACAAGGGTCAAGTCGGAATGCTGTCAGACCCCTTCGAACTCGGAACCGCAGGGTTGCTCGCCATTGGCGTGGAGCCGACCAAGTCGACCGAGTCAGATTGGGCCAAGGCCGCCAAGAAGTTGAAGCAACAGAAGAGTGATGGGATCGTCGTGGCGTACTACGACCAGAGTTACATCTCGCACCTGAAGAACGGAGACATCAACATCGCCCAGGCCTATTCGGGCGATATCTTCCAGGCCAACTTGAACAGTAAATACAAGAAGTTGAAGTTGCTGCTGCCGAAAGAGGGCGCGATGCTCTGGACCGACAACATGGCCATCCCGCTGCACGCGCAGAACCCCAAGGATGCCATGACGCTGATGGACTTCTTCTATAGTCCGGTCACCCAGGCAGTGGTGGAGTACTACAACGACTACATCTGCCCGGTGCCGATGGCCAAGCAGCAGTTGCTCCACCCGACCGGCTGGGACGTCCAGGCGTTGAAGCAGTTGGCCCCCGAGATCGGCCTGCCCACTTCAGTCACGGCGAACTCGCCGATCGTCTTTCCCGACGCGGCCAGCGTGAAGTTGACGAAGGACTACTACCAGTTCAAGAATCAAGAGGAGATAAATGCGTGGAACAACTTGTTCCTACCGATCATCCAGGGAGCCTGAACAAACGCAGATCCGGCGGTAGTTTCGCTAAGAAGATCGCCCCGTACGTCTTGAGCCTGCCGGCGGGTGTGTGGTTGGTGCTGTTGTTCATCGTCCCGCTCGGCTCGATGCTGATCATGTCTCTCGAGACATGCAGTCCTGCATCGGGCGCGTGTGTCATGACCTGGCACTGGGGCGAGCTGCCGAGCATCGTCAATCTCTACCGCGGTCAGTTCTTCACGAGTCTCTACTTCGCCGCCCTGGCGACGCTGTTCGACCTGATCATCTCGTTTCCAATCGCCTACTGGATCGCGTTTCGCGGAGGGAGGCGCAAGAACTTCTTTCTGCTCATGCTGCTCGTACCCTTCTTCGTGTCGTTCGTCATCCGCACGATCGTCTGGGAGTTCGTTCTCTCTAACAACGGGGTCGTGTTGCACACTTTGAAGCACCTCCACCTGATGCCCCAGGGGTTCCACGTACTGGGCACGGGAGTTGCCGTCGTGGCTGGTCTGGCCTATAACTATCTGCCCTTCACCGCGTTGCCGTTGTACGTCGCGCTGGAGAGGATTGACCACCGGGTCCTTGAGGCGGCCTACGACCTCTACGCGTCCAAGCGTGTTGGTTTCATGAAAGTGATACTCCCGTTGACGGTCCCTGGAATATATGCGGCGTTCCTGCTCACCTTCATCCCGGCGTTCGGGGACTACGTGAACCAAGAGATCCTCGGAGGGACCGCGAACACCATGATCGGTACGGTGATTCAAAATGAATACACGAGTGCGGGTGACTACGCCGGTGGTGCATCACTCTCGCTCGTCCTGCTCGCGGTGTCGCTCGTGGGTATCTTCCTCTACGCGCGAGTACTTGGTTCGCGGACGATCGAGCAATACCTATGAGTATCGCTGACGCCGCGCCGATCGAGGTTCAACCCGGGGCAGTGGACCGGTCTCCAACGCCACGCCGGCGCCGCCACGCCGGGCGCTTCATCCTGCCGACCTACTCGTGGCTCGTCATTGCGTACCTGGTGTTCCCCATTGCCATGATGATCCTCTACAGCTTCAACAAGGTCGTGGGAGGAATGCAGCTGGTGAGCTTCACGTGGCTGGGCTTCACGACCCAGTGGTATCACCAGTGGAGCAGTGTCCCGGGGTTGACGTCGGCCTTTTGGCTGTCGATCCGTCTGGCGGTCGTCAGCACCGTTCTCGCCACGATCATCGGCACGCTGCTGGCCGTGGCACTCGTGCGGTACCACCCTCCGAGGTTCCGCGGTAAGACGGCCATCGAACAGGTGCTGTTCCTCAACATCGCCGCCCCCGAAATCGTCATGGGATCCTCGCTGCTCGGACTCTTCGTCATGCTCAACATCAATCGCGGCTTCTTGACCTTGGTACTCGCCCACGTGATGTTCTGCATCGCCTACGTCACCGTGACGGTTCGAGCTCGCATGTCGGGCTTCGACCGCGCGCTCGAAGAGGCGGCTTACGACCTGGGGGCCAGGCCCCTAGTGACCTTCACCAGGGTCACCTTGCCCCTGATCATGCCCGGTGTGCTCGCCGGCGCCCTGATGGCCTTCGCGCTGTCCATTGACGACTTCGTCACCTCGTACTTCGTTGGTGGATCGAGCATCCCCTTCCCGGTCTGGGTCTATGGTGCGACCCGTGTCGGGATTCCCCCTCAAGTCTTCGTCTTCGGTACGGGAATCTTCGCCGTGGGGATATTCTTCGCGGTGCTTAGCATCTTCGTGGCCAAGAAGAAGGTCTGAATAGTTCTCAGGAGTTGTCCGATGAGACGGTGGCGACCATCCTGACGATGGTCCATCAAAGAAGGAGAGAGGCGTCCAATGATTATTGGTGTCCCCAAGGAAATTAAGACAGATGAGTACCGGGTGGCCCTGACGCCCGCGGGCGTGCGTGAATTGACCGGCTCGGGCCACCAGGTGTTGGTCGAGCGATCGGCTGGCGTTGGCTCGTCTATCGCCGACGCCGACTACGTCGCCAACGGCGCGCGGATCGTCGACGACGCCGATGACCTGTGGGCCGACAGCGACCTCGTCCTCAAGGTCAAAGAGCCCATCGCGGCCGAGTACCCACGACTGGCCGCTCGCAAGAATCAGGTCCTGTTCACCTACCTCCACTTGGCGGCCGGGCGAGAGTGCGCCGATGCGCTCATTGGGGCGAACAACGTTGCGATCGCCTACGAGACCGTGCGGCTTCGCGACAACACCTTGCCACTGCTGACACCAATGAGCGAGGTCGCCGGAAGAATGGCGACACTCATGGGTGCGCACCATCTCATGCGCTCTGGTGGAGGTCGAGGAGCATTGATCAGCGGTGTCCCCGGCGTCGCCCCAGTGAACGTCGTGGTAATCGGTGCAGGAGTCGCCGGTCTGGCTGCCGCCACGATGGCCGCGGGCTTGCACGCCAACGTGAAGATCCTCGACCGCAACCTCGAGCGACTCCGTCAAGTGGACATCCACTTCGACGGTCGCGTCCAGACCATCGCCTCGTCGACCCTCGCGGTCGAAGAGGCGTGTCTCGACGCCGACATCGTCATCGGAGCCGTCCTCGTCGTGGGAGCGAAGGCGCCCAAATTGGTGAGCAACGAACTGGTGGCGCGCATGCGTCAGGGTTCGGTGTTGGTCGACATCGCAGTCGACCAGGGTGGTTGCTTCGAGGCAACGCACCCCACGACCCACTCGGACCCCGTCTTCGAAGTCAACGGCTCGATCTTCTACTGTGTGGCGAACATGCCTGGTGCAGTGCCCAACACGTCCACCTTCGCGTTGGCCAACGCGACCTTGCCCTACACGATGGAGTTGGTCCGACACGGTTGGCGTGATGCCGTGCTGGCCGATGACGCCCTCGCTGAAGGAGTCAATGTCGTCAATGGAGCCATCACTTGTGGACCGGTGGCTGAGTCGCTCGGATTGGCGTTCAGTCCACTACGCTCCCTGCTGTAACTTTCCGATTTAGGTGCCGGGTCCCGGGTGATGTGCACTCGGGGCCCGGCAGCTATCACGAGGAAGGGCTATGATGACCGACGCATCTTTCAGCCACGTCGTGCACGCCGAGATGCCAGATCCGCGTCGGTGGTACGCGTTGGTGGTCATCGCCATTGCCCAACTCATGGTCGTGCTCGACGCGTCGATCGTCAACATCGCTCTTCCTCACGCCGCGCTCCCCAGAGCCCTCGGTGGCCTCGCGATCTCGGCGAAGAACTACCAGTGGGCGGTGACGGCGTACACGTTGACCTTCGGCGGTTTCTTGTTGTTGGGCGGTCGAATCGGCGACTACATGGGCCGCAAGAAGGCATTCCTGATAGGACTGTTGGGCTTCGCGGGAGCGAGTCTGCTCGGGGGATTCGCCCAGAATCAACAGATGCTCTTCGGAGCTAGGGCTCTGCAGGGAGTGTTCGGTGCGCTGCTGGCTCCGGCCGCGCTCTCGTTGATCTCGGTGACCTTCACCGATTCCAAGGAGCGCGCCAGAGCCTTTGGCGTCTACGGTGCCCTAGCGGGAGTCGGCTCGGCGATCGGTCTCATCGCTGGTGGACTCTTGACCCAGTACTTGTCGTGGCGCTGGTGCCTCTTCGTTAACACCCCCATGGCGATCTTGGCCTTCACGCTGGCTATCCCCGATATCAAGGAGTCCAAAGTCGAAGGTCATCCCCACTACGACATACCGGGTGCCTTGAGCGCTACCGCCGGAATGGTCAGCGTGGTCTACGGCGTCTCGCAGGCCTCGACCAATGGTTGGGGATCCTCCACGGCCTGGCCGTTCATGGCCCTCGGCGCGACATTGCTCGTGATCTTCTTTCTCATCGAGAGCAGGAAACGCCAGCCGCTGTTGCCGCTTCGACTCTTGACCGACCGAGTCAGGGCGGGTGCCTACCTCACCCAGATCCTCGTCGCTCTAGGGCTGTTCGGCATGTTCTTGTTCATGACCTTCTACTTTCAGACCGTCCACCAGTTCTCCGCGGTCAAGACCGGACTGTTGTTCCTGCCCTTCTCGGTCGGCGTCATCCTCGCCGCGGGCGTGACGAGTCAGTTCCTGCCCAAGGTCGGGCCGCGACCACTGGCGACCCTCGGCTGCACGATGGGCGCGGTCGGCCTACTGCTTTTGTCGCTGTTGCATGCGAACAGCTCGTATCTCGGTCACGTCATGCCCTCGATGATCATCACGAGCCTGGGCATGGGCATGACCTTCGTAGCCGTCGCTTCGACGGCACTGTTCAACGTGCGACCCCAAGACACCGGAGCGGCCTCGGCAGTGCTGACGACTGCTCAACAGATTGGCGGGTCATTCGGCACCGCCATCCAGAACACCATCTTCGTCTCGAGTGCGGCGGCGCTCAGCGCGGCGGTCGTACACCGACCCACCACGCAGGCGGCCATCATCGCTCTGCGTAATCGGGCGTACGTCCACGGATTCGACATGGCGTTCCGTTTTGGCTCACTCACCCTCTTGTTGGCCGCAGTCACCTTCTTCTCGTTGGCCAATATCGATCGACATCATCTCGGTCAACACGACGAAGTCGTGGTCGCCCACTAGAGCTCCACGTAGGGGCAGTGTCGGCATCCACTCGAACAGCACGATCCGCGCTGGAGGTGGGCGTGGTGCGTGAGCACGAACAAGCCAGTAGAGGGATCGCGATACATGCTTTGGCCACTCGCCGTGGCGACATCGTGGGCGTCCACGATCGCCGTGAAGTCTTCGCGCTCAGGTGAACAGCGGCTGGGGTGCGGAAGCGGTGCCCCTTGGTCCATGGCCTCAACCTAACGGTGTCTCAGTCTGGAATGCGCAGCACGACCTTACCTAGTTTTCCCGGCCGCGCGAAGTATTCGTACGCGGTAGCGGCTTCGTCGAAGCTGAAGCTGCGCGCGATCGGCACACGCAACTCACCGGCGCGCCATCGTGGGATGAGTGTCTGGCCCACCCGCTCGGCCACTGTCGCCTTCTCGAGGCGAGTCCTTGAGCGAAGGGTCGAGCCGGTGATGGTTATTCGCGAGCGCATCACCACGAGCAGGTCGAGTTCGAGGTGGCTGCCAGCGCCGACGCCGATCACGACGACTCGCGCGAAGGGAGTCAGCCGGTTCAGCGCTCGAGCCAAGTGGGCCGAGCCGAGGAGTTCCAACACGACGTCCACGGGTTCGATGTCGTCAACTTGCTCAATCGTGATGGTTTCATCGGCACCGAGTTCGCTCAGTTGTTGATGATGCTCGCGAGACCTCGTCACGGCCGTCACGTGGGCGCCGAGCGCGTGAGCAATCTGAATACCCGCGACGCCTACGCCACCGGCCGCTCCAGAGATGAGCACGCGTTCTCCCTCGCGCAACCGAACTTGACTGGTCAGTGCATCGTGAGCGGTGCTGAAGGCCTCACCAAACCCGCCGGCCTGGTCCCAGTCGACGTGGTCGGGAACGAAGAGCAAGTGCTCGCTCGCCACGATGCAGTGCGTGGCCTGGGCCCCACCGCCAACGACGGCGCAGACCCGTCGTCCCAGCAGGGGTTCGTGGACTCGCGTACCGACCGCGGTGACGATACCGGCCAGCTCGAGTCCTGGAATATCCGCCGGTGAACCCGCGGGCGCCGGGTAGTACCCCTGTAATTGCAAGAGATCTGCGGCGTTGATCCCGGCGGCTCGAACCTCGACAACGACGTCGTTTTCGCCCGGAACCGGAGTAGGGCGCTGCTCGAAGACCAGTTGGTTGTCACGGATCACCAGTGCCTTCACCCCACCCACCATAGGGCGTCGAGTTTTTGGATCGGGCCGATAATCTCGGTCCATGACTATCTACGACATTCCTATCAATACCCTTAGCGGCGAAGCGAGTTCGCTGGCTCCATTCGCCGGAAAGACAGTTCTGGCGGTCAATGTGGCTTCCAAGTGTGGACTCACTCCGCAGTACGCGGGACTCGAATCACTGCAGAAGACCTACGAGGATCGTGGATTCACGGTGCTTGGATTCCCGTGCAACCAATTCATGGGCCAAGAGCCCGGAACCGCCGAGGACATCCATACCTTCTGCTCGACGACCTACGGCGTGACCTTCCCGATGTTCGAGAAGATCGAGGTGAACGGGGAAGACCGTCACGAGATCTACCGCGAACTCGTTGATGTACCCGACGTCGAGGGTTATACCGGCGACATTCGCTGGAACTTCGAGAAGTTCCTCATTAGCCCCGATGGTGGCGTGCAGCGCTTTGCCCCCCTCGTGGAGCCCCAGGACCCCGTGCTCATCGCCGCGATTGAGGCCGCGCTCAACTAGGAGCTGGCGATCGTGCGGTGTAGGCGGACGTACGTTGGTGTGAAACCGTAGTGTCGCCAGTGACTTGAAGCTCTACGGTTCGTAACTCGCCAGTTGGTTTCGCAGAAATCGAATCCTTGCGTTCGCGCGTCGCTGAGTGCGCGGTCAACCATGGCCGTGGCGATTCCGCGTTCGCGGTGCGCGGTGGCGACCGTCACCGCGCTCAGGTGCAGGGTGCGCGGGAACGAGCCGCGAATATCGGGGAGGGGGAACGTCAGGCATTGGGCGACGCCTTCATGAGCCCACTCAACGATGTAGTGGTGCACCTCGGGGTCCTCGAGTGTATCGAGGAGATCGGCACGTCGCGACGAGCGATTGGCGCCCATCGAAAAACTAGGCCCGAGTTTTTGGAACTCGTCGAGCTGGTGGTCCAGTTCGACCGCGAGGTCGATCTCATGGGCACCGCCGATTCGAATCGAATAGCCGTCACGAAGCTCATGGGAGAAGTCCCGGTCCAGCGCGATCACCCCACGTTGGTGCATGCGTGCGAATCCCAACTCCAGCCAAGGTTGTGTCGACGACGGCTCGTCGAGAGTCCACACGTAGTGATCGCGAGCGCCCTCACTGATCCAGTGCGAGCCGGCCTGTGCGTAGAGCTCGGCGAGAATGTCGATGTCGTCGAAGGAGCACCCGTCGGGACCGATCCAGATCCCGCGACCGTAGTCATCGTTCTCGAGCAGGGCTCCATAGAGATGTCCGACGATCTGGTCATCGTCGACGGCCACCCAACTGGCGTCGCGAGTCGCGTGCAGCGCTTCGGACAACTGCGTGCTCGAGATGAGCGGATTCACGTAGTGATTGATCGTCGCCTCACGACTCAGTTTGGCGACGACTCGTGCGACGACGCCTTGGACGTCGTGCCTTTGGAGACGCCGGGCGCTGCGCACGCATCGATCGTAGTGCGATGGTGTGTCAAAGTTACGGGGTGAGTTTGCGTGCGACCCTCTTCGACATGGACGGGCTCTTGATCGACTCCGAAATCCTCTGGCATCGCGCCGAAGTGGAGATATTCGGCTCCCTCGGTGTCCCCATTGCCCGCAGCGGCGAGCGCTCGACCAAGGGAATGTACGTCAACCAGGTGGTCACCTACTGGTTCGAGCGCTACCCGTGGGCCGGTCCGTCCCGAGATGATGTGGTGGAACTGCTCTTGTCACGCGTTGGCGAGTTGGTTGAGACCAATGGGCGCCTCCTGCCCGGTGCCCTACGCGCGATTGACTTGACCAGTGAGCGCGGACCGGTGGCTCTGGCTAGTTCCACACCGCTCAACCTCATCAAGCGGTGCCTTCGGGCCTTTGACCTCGAGTCACGATTCACCTCGGTCCATTCGGCCGAATTCGAACCCTATGGAAAGCCTCATCCCGGTGTCTTTCTCAGCGCCGCGGCCTCGCTCGGCATCGAGCCCGATCGGTGTCTCGTTTTCGAAGATTCCGCTGCTGGAGTGCTCGCTGGCAAAGCCGCCAGCATGACGGTCGTCGCGGTGCCGACACCCGAAGACCGAACTCAAGCGGCCATGGCCCTGGCTGATCTGCTTCTGGCTTCACTCGAGGATCTGACGCCCGATTGGCTTGATTCGCGCTTCGCCTAGAGGTACTTGGCGAAGCGGTACGCGTTGGGATGAGAGTAGGCGCCGGGTGGGAAATTCTCGACCTCGCCCCAGCCCGAGCCTCGGTACAGGGCGAGGGCTTCGGGTTGGGCGTATCCGGTCTCGAGGTAGAGCTGAACGAAGCCCATCTCGCGCGACCTCGACTCGATGGCGTTCATCCACGTGGTTGCGGTACCGCTTCGGCGTAGGTCCGGGCGAACCCATAGCCGTTTCACCTCGCCCACCGATGAAGGCGTCGAGCCGATTGAGCGCACGCCCACACCGCCGGCCAGATCACCGCCGACTCGTGCGACGAGGAAGGTTCCTCGAGGAGACCTGAGCTCATCGACATTGAAGTGCGACAAGTCATCAGCGGTGCCGTAGCGCCGATTCAGCTCGTCGACAGCAGCGTGCAACACGCTGAGTGCCCCGCTGGCTTCGATGGCTTCTTCGCCCATGCTGAGTCCGTCCCGGACTCCGCCGGATTGGGGCCTCGCGGGCGTCCGGGGCGGTTCCGTACGGTTGGGTGGGCCATTGAAGGAGACCAGTGTTCCGCCCCGTCAGCGCCGACCTAGATTTCGTGGCGATCGAGCAAGCCGAGCTCGCTCGCTGGAAGAAGAACGACGTCTTCGCTCGTTCCATGCAGCACCGCGAGGGCGCCGAACCCTGGGTGTTCTACGAGGGGCCGCCGACGGCCAACGGTAAGCCGGGACTCCATCACGTCTGGGCGAGAGCCTATAAGGACCTCTTCTGTCGATACCAGACCATGCAAGGTCGCTACGTTTCTCGTCGGGCTGGATGGGATACCCACGGTCTGCCGGTTGAGGTTCAGGTGGAGAAACAGCTGGGCATCTCGGGCAAGAAGGCCATTGAAGAGCAGGTGGGTATCGAGGAGTTCACCCGACTGTGTCGAGAGTCTGTCTTGACCTACGTGGGCGAGTTCGAGCGGCTGACCGAGAGAATCAGTTACTGGACCGACATGGAACACGCGTACTACACGTTCCATCCTTCCTACGTTGAATCGGTTTGGTGGCAGCTCCAGCAACTCTTCAACCGCGGACTGCTCTACGAGGACCTCAAGGTCGTCCCGTACTGTCCGCGTTGTGGGACCGCACTCTCCTCGCACGAGTTGGGCCAGCCCGAGGTCTACACCGACGAACTCGATGAGAGTTGCTACGTGCGCGTGCGCATCAGCGATGATGCGCAGCGCGACGGGTTGTTCGGTGCGATGTACCTCGCCGTATGGACGACGACCCCATGGACGCTTCCGTCCAACGTGGCGATTGCGGTCAACCCTGAGGTCACTTACGCCGTGGCCAATGGCGTCATCGTCGCCCAAGAACTGGTCGAGTCGGTTTTGGGACCCGACGCAGTGGTCTCGGGGACCCTGGCTGGACGAATGCTCGACGGCCTTCATTATGAGCGTCCTTTCGATGACGTCGAGTTGCCGAGTGGCGTCGACGCGTGTTACGTCGTGCTCGCTGACTACGTCACGACCGACGAAGGTACCGGCCTCGTCCACCAGGCTCCGGCCTTCGGGGAAATCGACCGACAGATTGCCAAAGAACACGGTTTGCCGACCGTGAACCCAGTGGGCCCCGATGGCTGCTTCACTTCGGCGATTGCCTGGCTCGAGGGAGCAGGGGTCCGCGCGGCGAACCACGTCATCAACGATGAGCTGCAACGGCGCGCAAGTCTCATCAGGAGAATGGACTACGTACACTCGTTACCTCACTGCTGGCGATGCGGAACTGTCTTGATCTACTGGGGCAAGCCAAGCTGGTACGTCGCCACGTCGAAGTTCAAGGACACCATGATCGCTGAGAACCAGAGCATCGACTGGCATCCGGGGCACATTCGTGACGGACGATTCGGAGAGTGGCTGAAGAACAACGTCGACTGGGCGCTCTCGCGTGATCGCTTTTGGGGAACGCCACTGCCGATCTGGCGCTGCGGCGAGGACCACTTCACGTGCGTGGGTTCGCGCGCCGAGTTGTCCGAACTCACGGGCCGAGATCTCAGTGACCTCGATCCACACCGTCCAGCGATCGACGAGGTGGTCGTGCCCTGTCGCACTTGCGGGGCCGAGGCACGCCGGGTCGAGCCCGTCATCGATGCCTGGTTCGATTCGGGCGCGATGCCGGCTGCCCAAGTCGGATATCCCCACGTTCAGGGCAGCTACCGGGCAATGCAGTTCCCCGCCCAGCTGGTGGTCGAGGCGATCGACCAGACCCGAGGTTGGTTCTACTCCCTGCTCGCTGTCAACACACTGGTCTTTGGTGAGAAACCCTATGAACACGTGTTGTGCCTTGGCCACATCGTGGACGAGAACGGCAAGAAGATGAGCAAGTCACTCGGTAACGTCATCGACCCGTGGACCGTGCTCGAGACCCGCGGAGCCGATCCACTGCGCTGGTGGATGTACTCCCAAGGTTCTCCGTGGACGTCGACTCGCGCGAGCCTCAACGCGATCGACGCGTCCCTTCGCGAGACCCTGGCGACGCTGTGGAACACGTTCAGCTTTTTCACGACGTACGCCTCGTTGAACAACTTCGACCCCGCTGACCCTGAGATACCCGAGGTGGCACACCGACCCGCCATCGACCGTTGGATACTGTCGCGCCTTGCAGGGGTGACCGAGGCCGTCACTGCAGCCCTCGATGGTTACGAGCCGCTCGGTGGGACCGATGCCATGGCCTCGCTGATCGACGACCTCTCCAATTGGTACGTGAGGCGCTGTCGACGTCGTTTCTGGCGCACCGATCCCAAAGTTCCGCGTTCGGATTCGCTGGCCGCCCAAGCGACCCTGCTCGAAGTCCTCCAGCGCGTGACACTGTTGCTGGCGCCGTTCTGCCCCTTCCTCGCCGAGAGGCTCTTTAGCGAACTGTTCGACGTCGAGCAGACCGAATCGGTCCACTTCGCGAACTGGCCGTCGGGTGAAGCGGCGCTTCGTGACGGCGACCTCGAAGGTTCGATGGAGGTAGCGCGACGTCTGACATCACTGGGGCGAGCGGCACGGGCCGAAGCCGGGGTCAAGGTTCGCCAACCCCTCGCTCGCGCCCTCGTCTTTCTCGCTCCCGGTTCGGTGATGCCGCCCGAAGGGGTGGTGGAGGACGAACTCAATGTCGACGTGTTGGAGTATGGCTCCGATCTGGCCCAGGTTTTGAGTTTCGAGCTGGTTCCCAATTTTCGAAACGTGGGACCCCGACTCGGCGAAGCGGTGAAGGAGCTCAAGCCGGCGCTGATGCGGATGGACTCGGTCGCCGCTGCGGCCGCTTTGGAGTCGGGGGGCGTGATCACCGTCACCCTGTCGACCGGCGATTTCGATCTCACCGGCGACGACATCGAACTTCGCGTCAAGGGACAAGGCGGCTTCGCCGTTTCACGAGACGGCGGCGAGGTCATCGCCCTCGACCTGGCCCTCGATGACCAACTGCTTCGTCGCGGGTACTTACGTGACGTCGTTCGCCAAGTCCAGGACCTACGCAAGAACTCCGGATTCGACGTGTCGGACCGAGTGATCCTGCACGTCGTGGGCGTCGAGGATCTCCACGACGGCTTCGCCACCCTGGCCAGCGAAGTGCTCGCCAGTGAGATCATCATCGGCGAGGGGACCGGTGAGGGTACGCCACTGGAACTCGACGACGCTCGCACGGCTCGCGCGTGGGTGCAAAGGGCCTAGCGCGGCTCGTTCAACTTCTTCAAGAGTTCGGTGAGCGTGGCGCGTTCGGGCCCGCTCAGTCGCGAACCGAGCAGACCTTCCAAATAGTCCAGGTGCACGTCGAGCGCTTCGTCGAGTCGGCGATTGCCTTCGCTCGTGATCGCTACGTAGACCGCGCGCCGGTCCGACGGACAACTCTCTCGCGCCACCAGATTCGCCTCTTCGAGGCGGTCGATCAAGCGGGTGGTACCACCGGTCGAGTGGACGATGGCGTCGGCAATGCGGTGCATCTTCAGTCGACCGTCCTGGGACTTGCGCAACTGCAAGAGGACCTCGAACCAGGGGAGCGGGAGCTCGCAGCGTGACTCGAGTACCAGGGCGAGGCTCCTCGACAGACGAGCGTTCGTCTCGAGTAGCAGCGCGAAGAGCTCCACCTTCTCGTCACCCGAGGGGCAGGCGCTGGTGCTCATCGACATGGCTCAATGGTAGCACATGGTTGCCTTTACAATTACTGTTTGACAAGTAGTTGCCTTTGCAACTATTATGTGGAGAACACAAAACGTGTCCAAACCAAGGAGAAAATAATGAGCAACCTTCCCGCTCCCGGCGTCTACAACGTCGACAACGTCCACTCGACCGTGAGCTTCATCGCACGTCACCTCGTCGCCTCGAAGGTACGCGGTAACTTCACCGATTTCTCGGGCGTCATCACGATCGGCGACACTCCAGAGACCTCGTCGCTTGACGCCACGGTCCAGGCCGCGAGCATCACGACCAATAACGAGATGCGCGATGGGCACCTCAAGAGCGCTGACTTCCTCGACCTTGAGAATCACCCCACCATCACCCTCAAGTCCACCAAGATCTCGGCGAAGAGCGGCGACGACTATGTACTGGTCGGCGATCTCACCTTGCGCGGCGTTACCAAGTCGGTCACCTTCGACTTGGAGTTCCTCGGAGCGGGACCCGGTATGGCTCCGGGAGTCACCGTCGCTGGATTTGAGGCACGAGCAGACATCGATCGGCGCGACTTCAACGTGAACTTCGAAGGTGCCCTCGAGAACGGCAGTCTGGTTGTCGGCAACAAAGTCACCCTCGAGCTGACTATCGAGGCCGCGAAGCAGGACTAGGGCCCTCGGCCAATGAACGAAGCGCCGGGGGCTGGTCGCCTGCGGTGCGTCGTTCGGTACGATGGGGGGATGGTGGACTCCCCCCAGGGCAAAGCCGTGAAGTCGGGCGTCGGCGTCATCGGGGCGATTGCCACGATCATCTCGGTCTGGTGGTTCGCACTTCGTCCTCGACGCAAGCGAGACGGCCAGTAGCATTCGCGCTGGCCGTTTTGAAGTTCGCGTGACGAGTTCAATCGGGCGTTAGCGTTGTTCAATGGCGTCAGCCTCGTTCGCTCCACTGCGTCATCGCAGCTTCACGTTGTCCTTGGTCTCCTCGCTGGTGTCATCGACCGGGACGTGGATGCAGACCGTCGCGTTGGGAGTCTTTCTCACCCAGACCACGCATAATCCCCTTTGGCTCGGTCTCATCACGGTGTGCGCGTGGACACCGGCACTGATCGGCTCGCCACTGGGTGGGGTGATCTCGGATCGCTGGAACCGACAACGCTGGATCCAGTTCAACAACCTGGTGATGGCTGCGACCGCCAGCACGCTCGCAGTAGCGCAACTCACGCACCATCTGACCCCGTCCCTGGCCTGTTACCTCGCCATCGTCGAAGGCCTCAGCAGTTCGGCGTCGTGGGCAGCATGGCAGTCGCTCCTGCCCGATCTGGTGGAGCGAGACGAGGTGCTCGCCGCAGTGTCGCTGTCGTCGGCCCAGTTCAATCTCGGTCGGATCATCGGTCCGATGCTCGCGGGCATCGCTCTGGCGCTCGGATCGCCCGGGCTGTGCTTCGCACTCAATGCGTCGTCGTTCGTCTTCGTCGTCATCATGTTCATGTTCGTGCGCACCACCCCGCGCTCAACGCCGAAAACGCCGATCAGGGTGTGGTCCGAGACCGTCGTCGGAGCGCGGGTGGCCTGGTCGGTGAAGGGGTGTCGTTTTCCCATCGCCGCCGTGGGCACCGTGGCCTTGATTGCGAGTCCGTTCATCGCGCTCGTTCCCGCGATGGTCGAGATCCAGGCAACGCAGGCCTGCTTGCTCG
>VFSW01002078.1_pt1 | contig 30350 bp, 32 predicted proteins | sample 5358111 | NCBI WGS metagenome assembly VFSW01 (sample SAMN11554181, study PRJNA540505) | mine drainage metagenome | isolation source: sediment from site ElyBrook_90M | place: USA: Ely Copper Mine, Vershire, VT | collected 2017 | reverse complement strand
CCTCCGCACACCACGCACCGCAGCGACGATACGTCCACCCCGTTGGCGTCCACGTAGCGCAGCACCTCGTTCCAGATGGTGGGCACCGCGCCGGAGATCGTCGGCCGCTCGGCGGCGATCATCGCGCAGATCCGTTCGGCTTGCAGATAGCGGTCCGGCATCAGGAAATCCGCCCCGCACATCCAGCCCGAGTACGGCAGCCCCCACGCGTTGACGTGGAACATCGGCACGATGGGCAGGATCTTATCCTCCTCGGTCAGCCCGATGGAGTTCGCCATCGCCGAAGCCAGCGCGTGCAGGTACGTCGAGCGGTGGCTGTACACCACGCCCTTCGGATTGCCGGTCGTGCCGCTGGTGTAGCACATGGCCGCCGCCGCGCTTTCCGGCAACTCCGGCCAGGCCCTCACCGGCTCGCTCGCCGCCAGCAGATCCTCGTAGCGCAGCGTCTCCCGCGGCAGCCCGCCGCCTTCGCCCACCACGATGTAGCGCTCCACCGTGGTCAGCCGCCCCGCGATCTTCCCCAGCAGCGGCGTCAGCGATCCGTCCACGATCACGATGCGGTCCGCGGCGTGGTTGACGATATAGACGATCTGCTCGGGAAACAGCCGGATGTTGATGGCGTGCAGCACCGCGCCCATGGCCGGCACGGCGAAGTACGCCTCCAGGTGCTCCTGGTTGTTCCAGGCGAAGGTGCCCACGCGGTCTCCCCGCCCGATGCCCAGCTTCCCCAGGCCCGCGGCCAGCCGCCGCGCGCGCTCCCCCACCTCCGCGTAGCTGGCCCGCCGCACGCCGTCCCCGGCCCAGGTCGCCACCTCGCTGGACGCGTGAATGCGTTCCCCATGTTCGAAAATGCCGCGAACGGTCAGCGGGAAATCGGGTATGGTGCTGTGTATGCCGGTCATGAGTGCGATGCGTGACAGTGTATCGCATTCCGCCGGCCCCCGCCGCCGCCCGGCTTATAATGGCTGCATGGCCCCGCGCCGCCGTGTGCCCGCGGCGCTCCATCTGATATGTCTCCGCTCCCCCTCGACCCGCACCGCAAGAATCTGGACGAACTCGCCCGCCTGGGTTGGTATCACAGCATGGAACTGCCCGATGGCCGCGTCATCCCCGGCTATCAGAGCCTCGAAGTCCTCCGCCGCCGCGCCGCGCAGTTCCCCATCCCCGCGGACCTGCGCGGCATGCGCGTGCTCGATATCGGCGCCTGGGACGGCTGGTTCAGCTTTGAAATGGAGCGCCGCGGCGCGCAAGTGGTGGCCGTCGATTCCACTCCCTTCGAGCGCTTCCGCGTGGCCCGCGACCTGCTCGGCTCGCACGTCGAATACCACGTGGCGGATGTCTGCCGCCTCTCGCCCGCGGTCCTCGGCTCCTTCGATATCGTCCTGTTTCTGGGCGTGCTCTACCACCTCAAACACCCCATGCTGGCGCTCGAAAAAGTGTGCGAGCTTTCCACCGGCCTGGTGTGCGTCGAGTCCTTCGTTACCGACGATGGCGGCGATCCCGCCGCCAAACCGGTCCTGGAGTTCTACGAAACCACCGAGCTGTGCGGCCAGTTCGATAACTGGGTCGGCCCCAACGTGGCCTGCCTGCTGGCCATGTGCCGTTCCGCCGGATTCGCCTCGGTGCGTCTCGAAAGCGTGCTCGACCACCGCGCCCACGTCACCTGCCTGCGCCGCTGGCCCGAGCCCGTCCATCCCACCGAACCCGCGCCGCGCCTCACCTCCGTCGAAAACGCCGCCATCCGCGATCGCGAGTTCTCCAGCGCCGCCGACCACTACGTGGCCCTCTGGTTCAAAAGCCCGCGCGCCGCGCTCACCGCCGCCGATGTTTTCCCGCGCATCGGCCCCTACGGCTCCCATCCCGTCTTCCTCGAAAACACCGGCGGCGACGGCTGGCAGGTGAACTGCAAATTGCCGCCCGGCCTGGCTCCCGGCTGGCGCCCCGCCACCCTGCGCACCTCCGATAGCCCCTGGGCCAATCCCGTCCGCATCGCCGTGGACCTTTCCGCCGCGGAGCGCCGCCAGTCGCCGCCGCCCGCCTCCGCCGCCATCCGCGTCGCCATCGTCACCGACGGCAAAACCTGGGAGCGCAACCTCGTCCATACCGGCCTGGGCAGTTGCATCTCCCTGTGGGTCTCCGGCATGCCCGCCGAAGCCGTCAAGGACGATGTCACGGTCTGGCTGGATGGCGACGACCTTCCCGCCCTCTTCCTCTCCGAACCCGATCCCCAGGGCCTCCGCCAGGTCAATGCCATGCTGCCCTCGGGCGCGCGGCCGGGCGATGGTTCCGTCTCCGCCGGCTTCGCGGGAGCGATCTCCGAGCCTGTCCCGGTGAGGCTGGTCTGATGCCCGTCGAACGCGCCGCCGGCAATCCCGCCTTCCACGAACTGGTCCAGCGCCAGGTCGCCCTGCTCTCCTCCAAGGGCTGGTATCACAGCATCGAATTGCCGGATGGCCAGGTCGTTCAGGGCATCCTCGGCATTGACGCCCTCAAAGCCCGCCTGGACGCTTATCCCATTCCCGCCGGCCTGACCGGCAAGCGCGTCCTCGACGTGGGCGCCTGGACCGGCTGGTGCAGCTTCGAAATGGAGCGCCGCGGCGCCGCCGTGGTGGCCGTCGATTGCGTCGAGTTCGAGGAGTTCCGCGAGGCCCACCGCATGCTCGGCTCCCGCGTCGATTACCGCATCCTGGATGTCGAGGAGTTGACCCCCGAAAGCGTCGGCCTCTTCGATTACGTGCTGTTCTTCGGCGTGCTCTATCACCTGCGCAATCCGCTGCTGGGCCTGGAGAAGATCTGCGCCCTCACGCGCGACACGGCCTTCGTCGAAACCTTCGTCACCGGCGATGGCGACGCTCCCTGCGTCCTGGAGTTCTACGAAACCGATGAGCTGGGCGGGCAGATCGACAATTGGTTCGGCCCCAGCGTGGCCTGCGCCGAAGCCCTCTGCCGCGCGGCGGGATTCGCGCGCGTGGATCGCGCCTACGTTTCCGGCGACCGCCGCGCCGGCTTCACCTGCCGCCGCCGCTGGGAAGCGCCGCCCGCTCAGCCCGCCGAGCCTGCGCCGGTGCTCTACTCGGCGGTCAACAATCGCACCCACGACGTCGAATTTCACACGGGCAAGGACGAGTACGTCTGCCTGTACTTTCGCAGCGACTCGCCGGACCTCGCGCGCGGCCGCCTGCGCGTGGAAATCGACGGGTACGGCGCGCCGGTGCTGGCGCTCGTGAATCTGCGCGCGCGCGAATGGCAGGCCAACCTGCGCCTGCCGCCGGGTCTCGCCGCCGGTCCCCACCAGGTGCGCCTGCGCACCGCCGGCAGCCCCTTTGGCAATGCCTTCGAAATTGTGGTGCGCCTGCCGGGCGAGCGGCCCGCCGCTCCCTCGCGCCCGCCCGCGCCCGAGGCCGCGGCCGGACCCGCGCCGGTCATCTATGAGGTGCGCAACGGCATGACCGGCTCCGATGTCTTTCACGGCCATCGCAACGAATATCTCTGCTGCCGCTTTCGCTCGGCGGAAGTGGCCCTCGGCCGCGCCGGCGTCCTTCTGGAAGTCGATGGAGCCGCGCAGCCGGTGCTGTTCCTCACCGATCTCGGCGAGGGCTGCTGGCAGACCAACTCGCGCCTGCCGGCAGATCTCGCGCCCGGTCCGCACCACGTGCGCGTCAGGACCTTGCAGAGCGCCTTCAGCGATCCACGGCCATTCCAATTGCTGCCCGGCGCGTGAGTCTTGACGCTCCCTCCGGCGATGCGTCACCATGGGTGAGCGGGTTTCATGATCATTCGGGCAAATCAGATGCGCGCGCTCGAGCAGGCCGCCGCGGCCGGCTTCGAACAGCGCATGATCGAACGCATCCGGACCTGTTTTCCGCGGCATGCCGAGGTCCTTTCCGGGCCGCGGCTCCAGACCGTCGTCCGGCAGGCGGCCGCCAAAGCTCAAGCCCACGCCCTCACCACCGAGCGCAATATCGCCCTGTTCCTCGACCTGGTGTGCGTTCTGGGCATCGGCTTCGATGCCGATCCGCAGGTTCCCTGGGCCGCGCGGATGCTGGCCCCCGCCGCGGCGCCCACCCAGGATGAACGCATCGGCCGGCTCCACGCGCGCGGCTGGGAGTACGCGCGGAAGGTGTCCGCGGACTTTCAGGATCTGCCGGAAAAGGGCGGCGCCTCGCCTTTTGTCGCCGCCATCCGGGAGATCCGCCATCAGGATACCCGGGAGGTCACTGCGGAGCGGGCCCGCTCGCTCGGCGCCGTGCTGGGCGCCCGTATGAAAGAGGTCTTGCCCGTGAAGTGCTCCGTCATCGGAGACCAGTGCGTGGAAGCTCTCGTGAAAAAGGCCTTCGAGTCGGCCGTGGCGCACGGCATCCGCAACCCCCGCGGCATCCACCTGTTCACCTTCCTCATGTTCGTGGTGGGCGCTGGATTCGATCGCGATCCGCAGCTCCCTTGGGCCGCCGAAGCGCTCCTGGACCGCCCTAAGACGGATCCGGCTGCCCGCACCAACCGCCTCTATGAGGCGGCCCTGAAGGCTCTCGATCAATGGTGGGGCCTCGACGCCGCGGAGAAGGCTTGAGCCATGTGCTGTTGCAGCAGCGCTTCCGGCAATCCGCCCCCGCCGCCCCCCAACGCCAACAATCCGCCGGGGTGCACCGTGGGCGGCTGCGCGCAGGCGGTTACCGTGACGATCCAGCTTTCCCAACCCGTGGCATGCCCCGGGCATCCGCTGGCTATCACCGCCGTCGGGACTCCCGGGGGCGGAACCTACGCCTGGACGGTCTCCGGAGCCAGCCTGGTGGATGGCTCGGGCAGCCCCGTCAGCACCGGCCCGTCCGTCAATCTGCGCGGCTTCAGCACCGACACCTCCACCGGCAAGATCCTGGAACAGAACGCGACCGTAAGCGTCACCTACACCCATCCCAACGGGACCGCGTCCGATTCCAAGCCGGTCAAAATTCACAAAATCGACTTTGACGTGGCCGCCACCGCCGTTCATGCCGGCGTCACCCAGGCCAACGAGAGCGCCGCCAGCCTGACGCTCGGTAGCGCCCCCGGCGTCGCCACCATGTGGACGGATCCAACGGTGAAGATCAATCTCGATCCCTCCTGTCCCCGCAAAGGGGCCTGCGCCGGCAACCATCGCGTCGGCTGGCTGCAGGCGGTCACCAGCCACACCCGCAGCATCCGCTATCGCGATTCGCTCGGGATATGGAACGTGCCGGTTCCTATACGGGACTCCTATCAGGCCGAGCCTGTCTTTGCGTTCGCCTCCTATGTCAAAACCTTCGCCGGCGATCGGGACACGCAAACGGCGCACCATGAGGACAGCCCCAACACCCCCGCGGCCTGGACCGATCCGCGGCACGGGGCGCCCGCTCCGCCCCCGCCCGTCAATGGCCAGTTGCGGCAAATCGTATTCCAGGAGGGATTCAGCGCCTGGCTGGTGGTGCAGAATATCGAGTGGGGCGCGCATGATGTGCCCGGCTCCATGGCGTACCAGAAGCACATGGATTGGTCGCTGAGTCTTACGGTTGCGGTGGACGCCACGCAGCCCGTGCACCACCGCTGCACGCCCCAGTCGAGCGTTCCCAATACCCCGGCCATGGCGGATGGCAAGGGCGGCGGCAGCCCGGTCTTCGGCGGTAATTCGGCGAACAATTCCATGACGTGGTCCATCAATCCGGCGGCGCCGCCCGTTTGATTTTGAGATGACGGCATGATCGCACGCCGCGAGTTTTTTGGTTTGGGAGGATGTATGGCATCGATACTCAGCGCCAACAGCGCGCGGGCCGACCAGGTGTACACGGACGGGCCCGAAACCCTCGTCGCGCAGTCGCCCACCATACTGGCGGGACCGGTTTCGTCCTATGCCAGGCGCGTAGTGGAAACCTCGCAGCCTCCCGGCCCGGATGCCATGCCCATGCGCTGGATCGTCAGCGGACGCCTCGAGAATCCGCGGGCGCTCAAGGGCGCGGCCGCCGGCCCCATCGCCTTCTCCAGGGCCGAACAGTCCGTCTTCATCCCCGGCGGCGGCGGCGGCGAGAACTGGATGCGCGATTATGGAGATCTCGGCGAGCGCGATGAAGCCGTGCTGTTCCTGAGCGCCCCGCCGGTCCGCACGGTCAAGGTTCTGCCCAGCGGCGCGGGAGAACGCGGCCTGGCCGGGTTGGTCACCGACATCGCCGGGATTCAATCCCTGCGCGGCAAAGAGTCCCGGACTGCGGCCTGGCTCGCATACCTCGATAGCGCCCGCTTCGACGAGGGCCGTCGGGCCGCCCTTCGCAGCCTCGTCAATTCCGGCGCCGACTGGGCCCGTCTGAACCGCGCGCTGGATCGCTTTCTGGCCAATCCCGGCTTGGCCGAGCCCATGCGCGCATTCGCTTTCGGCATCGTCTCGTTCGGTTTGACCAGACATTATTGGGCCGGGTCGCAGCCCGCCGTCGCCGGCTTCCTGTGCGGCCTCTTCGAATCCGAGGAGCGCACCGGACTGCTGTTGCAGTACCTGCTGGCGCTCCGCCTGGTGCTGATCTACGTTATGGAGGAGTCCCAGCGGACGGCCCGCCAGCCCCTGCGCGCCCAGATCGCCGGCTGCTTGCGGCGAAAAGAAAAGGCGGCCTCCGCCGCGCCTGAATTGGCCCGGCAATATCAGCAGATTCGCACCGGGTTTCCAGGCTTGCTATGAAACCGGGCCTGGTCATCCGTCCGGCCACGCCGGAAGATGCGGACCTTCTGGCGCCGCGCCTGCGGCGCGAGGATCGCGAAGAAATCTACGCCGTGACGGGCTGCCCGCCGCTGCCCGTACTGCGCGACGGCGTGGCCTCGTCCGATCCGTGTCTCGCGGCCACGGACGGCGCCGGCCTGGTGATGGCCCTCTTCGGCGTGATCCCGGGGCCTGCCGGCTGCGGCAAAATCTGGCTGCTCGGCGCACCCGAGCTTTTGCGCCGCCGGTTCTCAGTCAGGCGCTGGAGCCATACCTGGATCGCGCTTCTGCACCGGCGTTACGCGACCCTGTGGAACTACGTGGACCCGCGCAACCGGGCGCACGTGCGCTGGCTGCAAGCCTGTGGCTTTGTGCTGACCCCGGCTGGAGAGTACGGTTTCGAGCGCCGCCCGTTCTATCGCCTGGAAAAGCATGCAACAGGATCGGCGTCCCACGTTTTATCCACAGGTAGTACACCGTCTATCCACCACAACCCACTGAAAACAGGCGCAATAAAGTTTGAGGAAAACTGCTCTGAAACTGATTTTTCATTTGACTGTAATAATCCGGTTGATGCATGATGAGTGTGGTTCCAAGAGGTCTGAGGAACAGCAAGCCGCTGAACGCTTAGCGAGCCCGGAGCGGTGATCCGGTGTCGAACTAATAAAATAGAATCGATGCCGGGGAGTAATGGGCTATCGGGGGCGCTCGGAAGGCGGGCTTCCTGGCCGGGAATCGGGTTGAACGCTTTGATCCGGAAGGGTCCGAAAGGCCCCAAAGGGGAGTGGAGATCCGAGGAACGGTCGGGGCTGCCGGACGGGAGTCGGGCAACGGGATTTCGGTATCGATCCCGCGCGTATCGGGGCTAACCGGTGCGGGTGGGGGAATCGGAGTCCGAACGGGCAGGACCAACGAACGGCAGGGCATCGAAGAAGTAGGTCGGGAGCTTTTGACCTCGGAATGGCGGCTTGGAGACAGGCAGTCGTTCCGGGAGAGTGAAAGGCCGCTTCGAGAGGCCGGTCCCCGCTGGAAAGAGCTGGCAGGTGTGCCCGGAAGCATTGATCCGCGGCTTTCGAAAGAAGGTGGCGGGGAGCTGAAGGGATGGCGCCCGGCTATTCCGGCTGCAAAGCTCTGTGCCGTCGCATGCCGGTGGAGAGTTTGGCTGTGAGATCGGGTCACTTGGAACCATTTTCTTTTGTAGAGTCGGCAAACCAGCCTGGCACGGACTTCCCCTTACAGAACCTGCCCTACGGCGTCTTCGCCGGCCCGTCCGGGTTGTCGATCGGCGTGGCCATCGGGGACTGGATTCTGGATCTGCGCCGCTGCTCGGAAGCCGGTCTGCTGGGCGGACTCGCGCCCGAGACCGCGCAAGCCTGTCTCTCCCCCCGCCTGAACGCGCTGATGGCTCTCGGCCGCGATCGGTGGTCGCCATTGCGCAACCGGCTCATGGAATTGCTGAGCGCCGGCGGCGAACGCCGATCCGCGGTCGAGCCGCTGCTCGTGCCCCTGCGGGAGGCCGTCATGGCGCTGCCCGCCGCCATCGGCGGCTACACCGATTTCTACGCCTCCATCCACCATGCCGCCAACGTCGGCAGCCTGTTTCGCCCCGATAATCCCCTGCTGCCGAATTATAAGTACCTGCCCATCGGCTATCACGGGCGCGCTTCGTCGATTGTGGCCGGCGGCACGGCCGTGCGCCGCCCCGCCGGGCAGATCCGGGAAGCCCCGGCGGATGTCCCCGTGTTCGGCCCCACGCGCGCGCTCGACTATGAGCTGGAGGTGGGATTCTTCATCGGTCCGGGCAATCCGCTAGGCCAGCCGATCCCCATCGCCGATGCGGAAGCGCACATCTTCGGCCTGTGCCTGGTCAACGACTGGTCGGCGCGCGACGTGCAGGCCTGGGAGTATCAGCCCTTGGGGCCGTTCCTGGGCAAGAACTTCGCCACGAGTATTTCGCCCTGGATCGTCACCATGGAGGCGCTGGAGCCTTTCCGCGTGCCGGCCTACGCGCGCCCCGCGGGCGACCCCGAACCGCTCCCCTATCTGAACTCGCCCGCCGGCCGGCAGCGCGGCGGCATCGACCTCACCTTGGAAGTCTACATCCAGTCGGCCCGTATGGACGCTCCCGTGCGCTTGAGCCGGTCCAATCTGAAGGACCTCTACTGGACCCCGGCGCAGTTGGTGGCGCATCACGCGAGCAATGGCTGCAACCTGCAGCCGGGCGACCTGCTGGCCAGCGGCACGGTCTCCGGAGCCTTGCCCGGGGAGCGCGGCTGCCTGCTCGAGTTGACCCGCCGCGGCGCGGAACCGCTGCGCCTGCCCACCGGCGAACTCCGCCGCTTTCTGGAAGACGGCGACCAGGTGACCCTCCGCGGCTGCTGCGAGCGGGAGGGATTCGCGCGTATCGGCTTCGGCGAGTGCCGCGGAACGATCACCGGCTAGCCAACAAAAAAGCCCGGCGGGCGGTCCCGGCCGGGCTTTCCAAAAACTCTATACTTCGCGCACCTGATGCTAGGCGACTCGTTCACCCCGGTATTGGCTTACGATCGCTTCCATCTGGTCTTTTAAGCGGAGCTTCAGCTTCTTCAACCGCACCTCTTCCAATTGTTCCTCGCCCGTCAGATGCGGCAGGGCTTCCAGCGCGTCCAGCTTCTTGGCGTAATCGCAATGCGACGCGGCAAGCTGGCGGTACTCCGCGTTGGTTGCCATCAGATGCGCTTTAAGTTGTTCCTGTTCGTTCCGTTCCATAATGAGGCAATTCCTCCCAGTGAGGTTGCCACGCCGAGTCGGTAGTTCGGGAACGGCTCGGTGGGTCATCTTCACTTCATCATACTCGAGAAGTGCGGCAGGCCCCGGATCGAACCTGCCGTCTACTGTGACGTTATCATGAATGAACGTTCATGACAATAGCGCTCTCGCCGCAATCCGCATAGTAATTCCGGCGCCATCCGGACTGTACAAAGCCCAATGATTCGTATAATTTGCGAGCGCCGCAGTTGGATTCGCGCACTTCCAGCCAGAGCGTTCCCGGGCTGCGGGAAATCAGCTCGGCAAGCAGCCGCCGGGCTATGCCGCGGCGTCTGAAGGCCGTATCCACGGCCAGATTCAGCAGTTCGCTCTCGTCGCCGGCAACGCGCCTGGCGACGGCGAATCCGGCGACGCATTCCGGGCAAACGGCCACCACGAAGTCGTACTTGAGGTACTCGCGTACGTCCCATTGGGCGGCCTCGGGGGAAGCGGCCTGGATCCGGGCCACGGCGTCGAGGTCGCTCTCGCGGCCCGCGCGCAGGCTATCCAAGGCGCGCCTCGGCCGCGGCGGCGTAGGCGATGGCTTCGGGCAGGGACCCGGCCGGGCCCACCGCCGCGCAATAGCGCACCTCCACCCGCGTGCGCGCTGGTATCCAGCGGAACGCCGGCACGCCGAAGAGGCTCCCGCGCTCGATCATGCGGCGCCGGGTCTCGGCCACCGGCGATGCCCCGAACTCCATGCCGCGCGTCAAAGTCCGCCCGTTCCACGGCGGGGTCAGGCGGCCGTAGTTCTCTTCCCAAACTCCCAGCCATGGGAAATCGGCGCGGCGCCAGGCGTAGGCGATGGCCAGCCGCAGGCGCGGCGACCAGGCCGCGAAATAGGCGGTGCGCCGCGCGGGGTCCAGCAGGTGGGTGGTGAAGCCGCCCGATACCGGCGCATCGGTAAAGCGCCGCGGATCGCCGCAGCCTTCCTCCACCGCCAGTGAGTCCGTCACGGGCGCCTCGAACAGGGTCACGCCCTTTTCGAGGAACGGCGGCCCCAGGGTGACGTGCTCGGTCCACGCGGCGGGGCGGTCGGTGGCGCTTTGGTTCTCGACGGCTTCGGCGATCTCGATGAGCGGCGAGGCCAGCCGGATGCGCCGCTCCACCCGCAACTGCGCCTGCGGCAGGCTGGCGCGCGCGGTCAACCCGCCATCCGCGGCGGCGATCTCATAGGCGGCCACCGGGGCTTCGCCGTGCACGGTCAACCCGGCCGCGGCCTCTTCTTCCGAGGGCGGCCCGAAAATATCCAGGCACAGGTTGTGTCCCATGATGCCGCTGAGCAGCTTGCTCTCGGCATCCGCGCCGTATTCCGGGTGCAGCTTCGGATCATAGGTGGAAGGCTCGATCGAAGGCCAGGGCGGTGTCCACAGCGGGTTCACGCCGCTGCTCTTGTCCAGGATCTCCGCCAGGTGGCCGCCTTCCCGCAACACGGTTACGCGCACGCGATCGTCTTCCAGGCAGGCGGCGCGCCGGCCACGATAACTTGTTTCTGCCATATTGGAATTATTATGCCTCTTGTGTGCGCACTGCTGGCCCTGCTGGCCGCGCCGTTTTGGGAGACCAAGGCGCCGCGGGACTGGACCGAGCCCGAAATCGAATTGCTGATGCACGACAGCCCGTGGGCGCAGATGGCCGATCCCGAGCCGTCGGTGCAGGTCTACCTGGCCACGGCGTACCCGCTGCGGGAGGCGGAAGCCGAACTGGCGCGGCGGCGCGGCAAGGCGCGCAACGAAGAATACCTGGACTACCTGCGCCAGGAGGGCGCCTCCAAAGTGATCCTGGCCATCGCTTTCAGGAACATGGATGCCCTGTCCGACGCAGAGGAAGCCCATCACATGGAGGAGGAATCCATCATGAAAGTGGGCCGCCAGAAGTACAAAATGGAGGGCCATTTCCCGCCCGTTCCCTCGGACCCTTTCCTGCGGCTGGTGTTCCCGCGCGTCCAGCCGGAACGGGAAAAGAACATCACCTTCGAGCTGTACGTGCCGGGCTACGGCCCTTACCATGAGGCGCAGTTCCGCGTGCGCGGCCTGACTTACAAAGGCAAGCTGGAAATGTAAGACGCCCGCGCGAAACGGGCCGCTTGCGATTATACTATTGGCGGAGGTTCTCATGGTCTGGATATCGGTTTTGCTGTTCCTGCAGGCGGCCGCGCCGACACCGCAGATCGGCCGTGGTCAGACGCTGTTTAATGCCGAGAAAGGCTGCGCCACCTGCCATGCGCTGAAAGGCCACGGCACGGCCGTGGGACCGGACCTCCGAGTTCTGGTGCGGGTGGGAGTGCGGGCGCTGGTGATGGCGATCCGCGCCAGCCGCACACAATACGTCGAGGCGATCAAGCTGAAAAGCGGCGAGGAGTTTCCGGGTATGAAGGTTTCAGCCGAGGGCGATAACCTGCAGTATTACGACCTCTCGAAGACGCCGCCGGAATTGAAGAAGTTCGCGGCCGCGGACGTGCAATCCAAGAGCGACAATTCCAACTGGAAGCATCCGCCCTCGACGGGCGGCTATACCAACGAACAGCTCGCGGATATCGTTTCCTATATCCGTTGGGCCGCGGCTGGAGACCGGAAAGCGGTGGCGCCGGGCGACGTCGAGTGAGCCGGCTTTACCCGGCCGAGGCGGCGGCGGCGAAGCTGTGCAGCGCGGTCGATTCGCTGGTGTAAGTCTCGAAGACCGTGATCAGCTTGGTGATCTGCATCAACTCCTGCAGCTTCTTCTGCAGGTTGAGAAGCTTGAGCTGGCCGCCGCGGCTGGTGACGGTGGCGAAGCTGCCCACGAACTGGCCCAGCCCCGTGCTGTCGATGTAACCGACTTCGCCCAGGTTCAGCAGGATGTTCTTCTGCCCTCCATCGAGCAGTTCCTTGATGGTGTCGCGTAACGCAGTGGCTTCTTCGCCGATCGTAATCCGGCCGTTCAGGTCGAGGATGACCACGTTACCGCTCTCACGCACGTTGATTTTCAGACTCATGGTGCCAGCTCCTTTCGGGCGGCGGCGCGGCGCGAAACCGCCCAGGCATCTTCCAGCATAGCGCCATTCGAGGGGTGCGGGCGGCTACTTCGCGCCGGTTTCTTTGGCCAGCCTGACCTTGGCGTCCTCGAGCTTCTTGCCGATCTTGGCCAGCTCGTCGGGTTCCATATCGCTTTGGGCCGCGGCATCGGCGTTCTTGAGCGAGGCCTGCCACTGGGTGATGGCGTCCTTGGTCCTGCCCATCTTGAAATACACGTCGCCGAGGTGGTCGTGGACCGTGGGGTCCTGGCCCGTCTCGGTCTTGGCCAGGGCGCGCGTCAGGGCATGCTCGGCGTCGTCAAGGCGGTTCTGGCGGAAGTAAACCCAGCCCAGGCTGTCCAGGAACGCGCCGTTGTCGGGATCGAGAGCGAGGGCGCGGGAGACCAGCTTCTGGGCTTCGTCGAGGCGCACGCCGCGGTCGGCCAGCATGTAGCCGAGATAATTCAGGGCGCTGGGGTTATCGGGATTCAGGTCGAGCACCTTGTGGAACTCGGCTTCGGAAGCGTCGTACTGCTTCAGGCGCTCGTACATCGCGCCGCGCATGAAGTGGACGGTTTCCTTTTCGGGCTTGGTTTCGGAGAGCTTCCCGGCGGCGTCCAGCGGCTGAGCCATGTCCTGGTAGCGCTTGGCCTTCTCGTAGACCTGGGCGATGGCGAGTTGGGTGTCGCGGTCGTGATCGCCCTTGAGCATGCCGCGCAGATCGGCCACCGCCTGATCGTACTTGCCCACGTCGGCGAGCAGCGTGGCGTTCTCCATCTTGAGATCGCGGTCGTCGGGATACTGTTTGCTGGCGGTTTCGTACTCGGCGCGGGCGCTCTTATAGTCCTTCGCCGCGCGGTAGGTTTCCACGATCTGCAGGGCCGCCCGCGCGCCGGCATCCGGATCGAGGTCCGCCATGTGGCGGAAGCTGTCGATGGCGGCCTGGTTCTGGTTGGCCATGCGGTACAGTTCCCCTAGGCGCTCGACCAGGCTGACGCGGGTGTTCCTCTCGCCTTCGGAATAGGTCCGGCGCTCGGTATCCTTGAGCACCGATTGGAGCGTCTCGATGGCCTTGGTGGTGTGGCCTTCCACGGCCAGCAGGTCCACCTCGTCATAGCGCACTTCCAGGTTCTCGGGATCGATGGCCTTGGCTTTGTTGAGCGTCTCGCGGGCCTTGGCGAAGTCCCGCTTTCCGCGGTAAGCCTCGGCCATGCGCAGCAGCGCGTCGGCATCGTGCGGATCGTCGCTGGCTATTTCCTGGTAGTATTTCAGGGCTTCGTCGAAGTTGGAGGAGCGCAGCAGGTCCATGGCCAGGGCGTGCTTGATGCGGCTGTTCTCGGGATCGAGGTCCAGGGCCTGGTGCAGCACCTCGGCCGCGCTGCGGTAATCGTGCAGTTGTTCGTAGGAACCCGCCAGGGCCGTGAGGGTGCGCGGGTTGGGGTTCTTCTTGGTGACCGCCTGGAGTTTTTCAATGGCCTTGCGGGTATCGCCGACGTCGGAGTAAACGATCGCCAGGCCGGTGAGCGCGTCTTCGTTGTTGGGGTCCAGCGTCAGGGCCTGGGTATAAGCCTTTTCCGCCTCGACGGAGTTGCTGGCGGTGCGGTAGAGGCGGCCGAGGGTGAGCCAGCTCTCGATATCCTTGGGGTCGCCGGCCACGATCTTCTGGTACTGCGCGGTGGCCTGGCGGAGCATCTCGTCGTTGATCTTGCCCGCCTGGGTGTCGCCGATCATGCGCGTGTAGATGCGGCCCAGGATGCGGCGCGCGTCCAGGTTATTGGGTTCGTGCTTGAGGATGTCCTCGGCCTCGGTGACGGCATCCTTCAGCCGGCCGCTCTGAATGTAGAGGTCGGTCAGCTCCTCGAACAGGAAGGTGGCTCCCGGATCCAGCTTGAGCGCCTGTTTATAGTGGTCTATGGCCTTGGAGACGTACTCGTTGCGGTTGCCATAAACGCCGGCCAGTTCGGCGTAGAGGTGGCCCATCGAGAAGTTATAGTAGGCAGCAGCCTTATCCGCCGCAGGCGAGGCTACCGGAGGGTTCTGGCCGTACGACAAAAATGTCAACGGCAGGGCCAGGAGAAGCGCCTTTACGGGAGAATTCATTGGGTATGGTTCCTTTCGACCTAGATGCCCGGGACGGTCGAAGCGTTCCTTATCATTGTATAACGGCGGCGGCTGCTGGGTATGCGTTACCTGAGGAAAGGGGTCCAGTGAAGGCGGTAGTGGCGGTGGCCGGGCCGACGGGCGCGGGGAAAAGCGAGCTGGCTCTGCGCCTCGCCCGGGAGTTCGGGGGCGAGGTGGTGAACTGCGATTCGCTCCAGATTTACCGCTATTTCGACATCGGGACGGCCAAGTTGACGCGGGCCGAGATGGGCGGTATTCCGCACCACCTGATCGATATCCTGGATCCGGACCAGGTGTTCACGGCCGGCGAGTATGCGCGCCTGGGGCGGGCGGCGCTGCAGGAGATCTCGAGGCGCGCCAGGCTGCCGGTGGTCGCGGGGGGTACGGGTTTTTACCTGAGGGCGCTGTTGGAGGGGCTGTTCCGCGGCCCGGCGCGGGACGAGGCGCTGCGCGCCCGCCTGGCGGCGCGGGAACGCCGCCGTCAGGCTTCCCTGCACCGCCTGCTGGCGCGCTTCGATCCGGCGGCTGCGCGCCGCATTCACCCCAACGACGTGCCCAAGGTCACCCGCGCGCTGGAAGTTTGCCTGCTGGCGCGGCGCCCGGTGACCGAATTGTTTGGCGAAGGCCGCGACGCCCTGCAAGGCTATCGCACCCTGAAGCTGGGCCTGGCGCCGGAGCGGGAGGCGCTCTACCGGCGGCTGGACGAGCGCTGCCGCCGCATGTTCGAATCCGGCCTGGTGGAAGAGGTCCGGGGCATTCTGGACATGGGGTTCCCCCGGGAAGCCAAACCGTTCGAGGCGCACGGCTACCGCCAGGCCATGCAACTGCTTCGGGGCGAGCTGAACCCCCATGAGGCCCTGTTTTACGCCCAGCGGAATACCCGCAACTACGCCAAGCGGCAGATGACCTGGTTCCGCAAGGAGCCGCGGATGGAATGGTTGCAAGGCTTTGGCGAGGAACCGCCGGTCCAGGACGCGGCCTGCGCGCGGGTGCGCCGATTCCTGACAAATTGCTGATCCGGCGGGGCACAACCCCTTTGGCGCCCGGTCCGTCTAATCTATAGGCAGCCCATGTGGCCTGCCGCAGCTAAGGAGCTGAAACGAGATGAAGAAAGCACTGCTTTTTATGAGCCTGGCAGCCGGGTTGATGCTGGCCAGCACCAAATCGTATACCATTACCCTGTTCCAGCCGAGCATGATCGGCGGCACGGAACTCAAGGCCGGCGATTATAAGTTCCAGGTCGAGAACCAGAAGATCGTGATCAAGCACGGCAAGGACACCACCGAGGCTTCCGTGAAGGTCGAGACGGGCGACGCCAAGTACTCCTCGACGAGCGTAAGGTACGCCAACGCCGACGGCAAGAACAAGGTGCAGGAGATCAAAGTGGGCGGCACCAACATGAAGCTGGTGCTCGACTGACGGGCAAGACAATATAGCCTGGCAATGGGTGCGCCGGCGTTTGCCGGCACACCCGCCACTGGCAATCAAACCACGGAACAACCGGCCTTCGGGGCTGGCGCTCACTACCAAGCCGCCTGGAAGGTCAAGCGATCCGCTCCAGGCATAGCGGGGGCGCATTCATTTTACTGGACGATAAAGTATGTAATCGTCTACCAAACGCCGGGCGGGTCCTCCTTTGCGCCCGGCTCGCCGCGGGTACTATGGTCTCTCAAAGAGCCGCTCATCAAAATGGAAGATCGCCGGCGGCGCGACCTGTATCCTTGCAAATTCCGGGTGGCCTGGATTGAGCAGGAAGTTATGTTCCCCCGCGATCACAAAAGACGGGACCTGCAGGACGGCACTCGTTCGGCAATCGAGCCACCAGTCGCCCAACTGTTCGGTACTCAGGTCTTGGAGCGCCGGGTCTTTGCGTAGATCCTTCTCGTGAATCATGCTAATTCCATCAGGGAGCACAGCGGCCACGCAAACGTAGCCGCACGGGAAGTCTTGTCTGGTCATGTGCACGAGATTCTCAAGGACGGCCAAGGCGATGCTCTCAGCCATGTAGACAACGGCTCGCCCGGGCGAGTTCCAGCGGCCGCCGACGACCCGGGCTCCTGCGCCGTCCAGACGCGCATAACGGGCCCGGCATACGCGGAAAACGCGACGGTCGGCCAAGAAGGCCATCAGGAAGGGATGTTGTGTTCGATGCGGGTGAGCGTCCGCTCGACGAGCTCAATGCCCTCGCTTGTGGCTAACAACTCCGTGGGGGTTTGATTATCGAACAGGGCGAGGGGAGTCGACAGCCAGTGCGTGGCCTTCTGCTCATCGCCGAACACGGCTACCGCGTGCGCGATGACGGGCACCAGGCGAGTGAGAGGAAGTGCAGAGGTCATCCGTTCTTTATTCTACCTCGGTGACGGCTTCTTGAAAACGTCTACGATACTCCCTGGTGGCGGCATTCTCCAGAAACAGCCCTCCCTCCCGGATGTACCTGCTTAGGGTCGCGAGCGAGCGTTCGGCGGATTGCTGGGCTTGATTTTAAGCACGATAAAATACATTCTCGCGTTCAGAATCTGTTAGCCGCCGCCCCGGAGCCGTACGGTTGACGGTTGCCATTCCACATGAGCGCGTAGTCGGCGACCCGCCGAACTGGCCAGGGGCCGCCGCACCATGCCCCAATCACTAATCGGGGAATTATTAGTCCTGTTATGTCGCCCTTACATCAACTGGGCGCGAAACGGTATAAGCGAGTCGACGCCGAAAGGCTGGACGACGACGCCAAGCGGCGCAAGAGCGGTTGACCGGTGCTCCGCTGACGTCGGGCCGTGTTGCATCCCTCTTTGTCTCAACGGATGACCATCGGGCAGCAAGTCCAGTCCCAAGGCCGGCGGCGAAGACAAATAGAGTAATTTCCAGGTCCAAGCTTTCAACCCTGGCAGCGCCTGTGGCAGAATAACAGAGGGTGGTCCGCGCCCTGCGCGATTCGAATTCCGTAAGCACCCTCCATGCTTCCAAAGGGAAGTCGGATGATTTGCGCCTCGGGTTCCCGCGGAAGCACGATGGGCTTCGCATCCTCTTTGCCGTCCTCGGAACGCGTCATCGCACGCCCTTGGAGGTCCACAATGCGCTGCTGGTACACGAGTTCGGCATTCTGGGGGCGCTTTGGGCGCGGCGATTCCCAAACGGCCAGGAATGTACCGGCAACGATGAGCGCAGCCGCGGTGGCCGCCGCCACGCCAATCTTGGCCACGCCCGCCTTGGCCGTCCGCCGAAACTCGGCACGGAACCCAAGGAATTCGCGATAGCACTCCGAGCAGTGCGTGACGTCGTGCCAGTGCGGATTGCCCTCCAGTCTGCCGTCGAGGGGGCGGGCAGCCAGTTCTTTCAGAATCGCATCGCCGGGACCCTTCCGCTCTGGATTGGGATAATCGCTGAGGATTGAGTTCTGAAGCTGGCTTTTGAGCCTGTCGAATTGGGCGTCAGGCGATTCGGGACGCGGCATCAGTCCATGACATTATTACACCCAGCACGGTGGGAGTTAAGCGATTCGGCGGAAATAATCTACTAAGTGATGCCCGCGGCCCGCGCCGCCCTTCGCATCCCTCGATAGAAGCTCTGCGAAAGGGTGTTGCGCGATTTTCCGAACCGCCGTACGAACTCGTTGGCGTCACAATCCCTCAGCATCATTGGCGCCATTTCACGAACGTCATGCAATCCCTGGCGGTCCAGTTCCTTCACCAGACGATCCACCCGCGCGAAGATCCTCGGCATACCAATGTGCGCGCTTCACAACCCGGAGGCTGGGCTCGTCACCCAAATCCCCGTGGTGTTTCCGGGACAGCGAGTGCACGGCCCGCTCTGTGATTTCCGATACATGCCAGACCTCATTCAAGATGCGTCCAGCGATCTTCCTCAGCGGATCGGCAACCGGGACAACGCCCCGCTCCACCCACGCGCGATGGATCGGGTTTCCATCCGGGTCGATATCCCCGACGCAGATTGGAACGACCGAGAAATTTGACTCCTCGGTGTAATTAAAAGAAGCCACTCCCTGTGCCCGTGTCTTGCGCCTTGCAGAACACGGCCAGACCAAAGAGCGCGAGCAATCATATGGCACGCATCGGGCAGCAACCCCTGCCGATTAGAAATCTATGCTAACTCTATTCAGCCGGATCATCGGTTCAGGGATGCCTGGCGGAATTCGAATTATGGATGGTCCGCTAACCGAATTCGACGGAGCGCGCCAGTTTGACCGCCGGCATTTCGAGAAGCTGCTGCAGCACGGTCTCGGGGACCGGACCGTCCGTGGACACCACGGCGATAGCCTCCAGCGGTTCGCCGGGCGCGGACGGGGTGTCGCGGCGGCCCAGGGAGAAATTGGCGATGTTGATGCGATTGCGCCCCAGCACCGTGCCCACGTGGCCGATCACGCCGGGCACGTCGTGGTTCTTCATGAAAATGAGATGTCCGGAGAGGTGCGCCTCGCAGTAGATGCCGTCCACCTGGATGAGGCGGGGCTTGCCCAGCAGGACCGCGCCTTCGACCACGGTGATGCCGCCATCGGTTTCGAGTTCCAGCCGAATGGAATCGGTGGGGCCGGAGCGCGCCTCGTGGCGCTCGTCCACGTTCCAGCCGCGCTGCGCGGCGATCTGCATGGCGTTGACCAGGTTGGCGCGTTCCGAGACCGAGCGTTTCAGCACTCCGGCGAGGCCCGCGTTGCGCAGCAGGCTGGTATTGTTCTCGCCCAGGCGGCCGAGGTATGCCAGACGCACCGTCTTGATGTGGCCGGCGGCGATGTAGGCGGCGAAGCTGCCCAGGCGCTCGGCCACGTTGATATAGGGACCCAGCGCGCGGTATTGCTCGGGGGAAAGGGCCGGCATGTTGACCGCGTTCAGGGCCACGCCGTTGACCAGGTATTCGACCACCTGGCCGGCGATGCGCACGCCCACGATTTCCTGGGCCTCCTCCGTCGAGCCGCCGATGTGGGGGGTGGCCAGCACCTTGCCGCCGGCGAAGAGCGGATAACCGGGGGGCGGCGGCTCGACGGGAAAGACGTCCAGCGCGGCGTAAGCCACCTTGCCGGATTCGATGGCCTGCCGCAGGGCGTCCACGTCGATCATCTCGCCGCGCGCGCAGTTGACGATGCGCACGCCGGTCTTCATTTGGGCGAAGGCCGCGTGCGAGAGCATGCGCTCGGTCTCGGGGGTGAGGGCCACGTGCAGGGTGATGTAGTCGCTCTGGGCGTAGAGGGTGGCCAGATCGGCCAGCTCGATGCCAAGGTCCGCGGCGATCCGCGGAGTGACATAGGGATCGTGGGCCAGCACGCGCATTTCGAAGGCGCGGGCGCGTTTCACCACCTCGCGGCCGATGGAGCCGAGGCCCACGATGCCGAGGGACTTGCCGCGCAGCTCGCTGCCCAGGAACTTCTTCTTTTCCCATTTGCCGGAGGTGGTGGACTGGGTGGCTTCGGGGATGCGGCGGGCCATGGCCAGCATGAGCGCCAGAGTATGCTCGGCGACGGAGATGGCGTTGCCGCCCGGCGTGTTCATCACCAGGACGCCCGCGGCGGTGGCGGCTTCCAGATCCACGTTATCGACACCCACGCCGGCCCGGCCGACCACGCGCAGGCGGGGGGCTTTGGCGAGCACGTCGGGATTCACCTGGACGGCGCTGCGCACGATGAGGGCGTCGGCCTCGGCCAGGTGCCGGGCGTATTCCTTGGGGCTGGAGACGATGATGTTCCAGCCGGGCTGAGACTTCAGAAGGGCAACTGCAGCCTCGGCGAGCGGTTCCGCGACCAGGATGTTCATGCGTGAACGGCCCGCGGGGCCACCGCAACTTCGCTATAAAGATTCTCGACCGCGGCCACGCCCTTGCCGAAGGTGACGGGGTAACCGTTGGCGTGCAGGATGATTTCGAGGCCGGCGACGACCGCGAACAGGTCGGCAAAATCGAAATAGCCGAGGTGCGCGATGCGGAAGATGCGGCCCTTCATGGTCCCCTGTCCGTTGGCGATGACCGCGCCGAAGCGGCTGCGGAATTCCTTGACGATGACGCCGGAATCCAGGCCCGCGGGCGCCTTGACGGCGGTGACCGAGGATCCCGGCGAACCCGGCGCAAATAGCTCCAACCCGAGCGCCTGCACGGCGGCGCGGGTGGCGCGCGCCAGCAGTTGGGCGTTCTCGATGAGCTTGGGCATGCCGAGCTGCCGTACGTATTTGAGGGCTTCGGCGAGGGCCAGGATCAGGGCGGTCGACGGCGTCCAGCTCGATTCGCCCGCATCGCCGCTCTTCTTTTCCTTTTTCAGGTTGAAGTAATAATGCGGCAGGGTGGATTTTTCGGCGAAGGCCCAGGCTTTCGGACTGATGGAGAGGAAGGCCAGGCCCGGCGGGATCATGAAGGCTTTCTGCGAGCCCCCGATGACCACGTCAAGGCCCCAGCCGTCGATATCCAGGGGCATGGTGCCCAGGCCGGTGATGGCGTCCACCACGAAGATGGCGCCCGTGGGGGCGATGGCGCCGGCCATGGCGCGCACGTCGTGGGCCGCGCCGGTGGAGGTTTCCGAGGCCTGCACGAAAACCCCGCGGGTGGCCGGTTCGGCCGCCAGGGCGGCGGCCACTGCTTCGGGCGCGACCACTTCGCCGTAGGGCGCCGTGAGCACGGTGGCGTCGAGCGAGTAAGCTTTGGCGATCTCCGCCCAGCGCTCGCCGAATTTTCCGGCCACGCAGACGATCACCTTGTCGCCGCGCGAGAAGAGGTTGGAAACGGAAGCGTCCATGGCGCCGGTGCCGGACGCGGCGAACATCAGGACATCGTGGGTGGTGCCCATCACCGCTTTCAGATCCGCCAGCGCGGACCGGTAGATATTGCGGAAATCCTCCGTGCGGTGGTGAATATCCGCCGCCATCATGGCATGCAGGGCGGGCGGATAAAGAGGCGTGGGGCCGGGCGTTAACAGTCTTTGTTTCTTGATGTGCATAGCGGGCTCTTTAGTATTTCAGCTTATCAGACAAGACACCGGCGTGTGAAATTGGGCCGGGGCGCGGCGCGGATCAGATGCCGTCGCCGGCGGACTTGAAAACCCCGGCGGAGGCCGGATTGCCGTCGTGAATGCGGAGGGCCGGGTCTTTCATCACCACCTTGCTGTACGGGGCCACGGAGTGAGTCAGCCAGACGTTGCCGCCGATGACGCTGTGATGCCCCACGCGGGTCTTGCCGCCGAGGATCGTGGCGTTGGGGTAGACCGTGACGTGATCTTCCAGGTCGGGGTGGCGCTTGCTGGTCTGGCCGCGGCGCAAGCTGGCGTGTTCATCCTTCACCAGGGGATTGAAAGCGCCCAGCGTGACGCCGTGATAGAGGGTGACCCTGGCGCCGATGGTGGCGGTTTCCCCGATCACCACGCCGGTGCCGTGATCGATGAAGAACGACTCGCCGATGGAAGCGCCGGGATGGATATCGATGCCGGTGTGGCTGTGGGCGGCCTCGGTCATCATGCGCGGAATGTAAGGGACGCGCTGCAGATACAGGCAGTGAGCCACGCGCTGGACCGTGATGGCCTCGATGGCGGGGTAACTGAGCAGGATCTCTTCCAGGCCGGGGGCGGCGGGATCGTTGCCGAAGGCGGCGTCGGCGTCGGACGCCAGCAGGCGGGCCAGTTCGGGCAGGCGCTCGAGGACCTGGGCCGCCTGTTCGCGGGCGGTGTCGTGAATGCGGGCGGGCGCCGCCACGGACTGGCAGTGGCAGGCCAGGCGGATGGCGCGGCACACCTGGGTGGCCAGCAGGCGCTCGATATCCTTGACATACACGCGCGCCTGGCTCGGGAAGTTACTGGCCGGACCGCTGTGATAGAAGAGCGGAAACAAGGCTTGCACATAGCGGCGGCAGATTTCCTCGATGGCGGCGCGGCTCGGCAGGGCAAAGCTGCGGTCGCCTCCGGCGCGGCCGGCCTGCAAGGCCTTGCCGAAGGTCAGCGACAAGCAGTTCATGCGCTCCAGGTCCATAGGCGCTGCCCGGCGGCTGGGTTAAGCCATACCTTCAAATAATATCGTTGACAGATAGCGTTCGCCGGAGTCGGGCAGCACGGTGACGATGGTCTGGCCGGCGAATTCATCCAGGTGCGCGAGGCGCACGGCGGCGGCGGCGGCCGCGCCGCAGGAGATCCCGGAGAGGATGCCTTCCTCTTTGGTCAGGCGGCGGGCGTATTCGATGGCTTCTTCGTTCGAGACGCATTCGACGCGGTCGATCAGGGACATGTCCAGGATCTTGGGCACGAAGCCCGCGCCCAGGCCCTGAATCTTGTGGGGCGCCGGCTTCAAGGGTTCTCCCGCCCGCTGCTGGGTGAGCACGGGACTGGCGGTGGGTTCGACGGCGACCGTGACGATGGGCTTGCCCTTGGTCTTCTTGATGAAGCGGGAGACGCCCGTGATGGTGCCGCCCGTTCCGACGCCGCACACCAGCACGCCGATGGCGCCGCCGGTATCGTCCCAGATTTCGGGGCCGGTGGTGGATTCGTGGATGGCGGGGTTGGCGGGGTTCTCAAACTGTTGCGGGATGAAGTAACGGGAGGGAGCGGAGGCGGCGATCTCATCGGCCTTGCGGATGGCGCCGGCCATGCCTTCCGAGCCCGGGGTGAGCACCAGTTTCGCGCCAAAGGCGGCCAGCACGCGCCGGCGCTCCAGGGACATGGTTTCGGGCATCGTCAGGGTGAGCGCATAGCCGCGGGAGGCGGCCACATACGCCAGGGCGATGCCGGTATTCCCGCTGGTGGGCTCGACGATTTCGATGCCGGGCTTGAGCACCCCGCGCTGCTCGGCATCCCAGATCATGGCCGCGCCGATGCGGCACTTCACCGAGTAAGCCGGATTGCGTCCCTCGATCTTGGCCAGCACGGTGGCCCGGGCGCCCGCGGTGATGCGGTTCAGGCGAACCAGGGGAGTGCGGCCGATGCTCAGAGAATTGTCGTTGTAGACGTTGGGCATGTGGTTTCCTTTCGGACTTCCTACTATTGTCGCCCCGCGGAGGCCATCGTGGTTCGCCGCCCGGCAACGCGGGTTAGAATAGCAGACATCATGCCCCTGTTGGATCGAGTGCAGAAAGACCTGGTGGAAGCCATGAAGGCCCGCGACGAGGCCCGCCTCAGCTCCCTGCGGATGATGAAGGCGGCGCTCAAGAAACACGAAGTGGACGCCATGAAGCCGCTGGACGAAGCGGCGGAGATGCAGATTCTGAAGTCGCTGGTGAAGCAGCGGACGGAAGCCGCGGAGGCCTTCCGCAACGCCGGACGGGAAGAGTCGGCGGCCAGGGAAGAGGGCGAGCGAAAGCTGATAGAATCCTACCTTCCCGCCGGCGCCACGGAAGCGGAAATGGACGCCGCCATCGAGGCCGCGCTGGCCGAAACCGGGGCCGCCGCGGCGAAGCAGATGGGATTGGTGATGAAGGCCGCGCAGGCCCGTCTGGCCGGTAAGACCGTGGACGGCAAAGCGCTGAGCGGGAAAGTGAGGTCGCGACTCCAATGACGCCTCCGCAAACGGAGAAGAAGTTCCGGTCCTACGTGCCGGAGAAGACCGGCATGCGCGAGTTCACCTTCCGCGCGGTGCTGATCGGCCTGGCGCTGACGGCCATCCTGGGGGCGGCCAACGCGTACTTGGGTTTGAAGGCGGGCATGACCATCGCGGCCACCTATCCGGCGGCGGTCATCGGCATGGCGCTGCTGAAGCTGATGAAGGGATCGCTGCTCGAAGAGAACATCGCCCGCACCATCGGCTCGATCGGCGAATCGGTGGCGGCGGGCGCGATCTTCACCATTCCGGCTTTCGTGCTTTCGGGGCTGTGGAACGGGCTCACCGCGGACAAGTATTGGAACTCGGTGGCGCTGATGGCCATCGGCGGCATGCTGGGGATCCTCTTCGTCACCCTGCTGCGGCGGGTGATGGTGGAAGATCCGGACCTGCCGTTTCCGGAATCGGTGGCGGCCTCGGAGATTCACAAAGCCGGGCAGCAGGGTTCCAAAGCGGCCAGGATTCTGTTTGCGAACATGGGCTTCGGCGCGCTGGTGAACCTGCTGGGCCAGATCAACGTGTTCTCCTACCAGAACGTCATCAGCGATGTGAAAATCGGCGCGCTGGGAAAGCGGCTGCTGTTGCGGACCTCCACCAATCCGCGGGTCGCCACTACGCTGACCGGCGGGGCCACCACGTTCTCGCTGCCGGACATCAGCCCGGCGTACTTTGGCGTGGGCTACATCATCGGACCGCGGCTGGCGGCGCTGAATTTCGCGGGGGGCGTCCTGGCGTGGGGACTGCTGGTGCCGCTGCTCACCTTCCTGGTGGGACCCGACATTCAGGCGCGGCAGCCGGCCGGACAGCCGATTTCCTGGGCGCTGCTGGCGCAGTCCGTCTATTTTTCGATCGTGCGCCCGATCGCCGTGGGCGGCATGCTGGTGGGGGCTTCGTACACCCTGTTCAAGATGCGCAGGCAACTGGGCGCGGGAATGGCCCGGGCCGTCTCGGACCTGAAGAAGTCCGCCGCATCGCACGCGGCCACCAGCCGCACGGAGCGCGACCTGGGCTCGCGCACGGTGTTCGCCGGCGTGGGCATCGTGCTGGTGGCCATGGTGGGTCTTTATTACTACTTCATCAGCGCCGGGAATTTGCCGTTTTCGACGGTGCTCACCGGGGCCATCGTGGCGGCGGTGGTGATGGTGGTCCTCGGCTTCTTCTTCGCGGCCGTTTCCGGCAACCTGGTCGGCATGATCGGATCCTCCAACAACCCGGTTTCGGGCCTGACCCTGTGCACGCTGGGGGTGGCGGCGCTGTTGATGGTGGCGCTGGGGGTGTCGGGCGCCGGCGGCGTGGCGGCGGTGCTGGGCGTGGCCGCGGTGGTGTGTGTTTCGTCGGCGGTGGCCGGCGAGATGCTGCAGGATCTGAAGGTGGGCCACATCCTCGGCGGCACGCCGTCGAAAATGCAGATCGGCGACATGCTGGGCATCGTCGTGGCTTCCCTGGTGCTGTTCTTTCCGCTGGCCATTCTGGATAAGGCGTATCACTTCGGCAGCGCCGCGCTGCCCGCTCCGCAGGCCGGACTGATGGCCATGCTGGCGCGCGGCATTGTGGGCGGCGATATGGCCTGGCCGCTGGTCGTGGTGGGCATCCTGATGGGTTTCGCGCTGATCATGGTCGAGGTGAAGAGTCCCATGCTGTTCTCGGTGGGCATGTATCTGCCGGTGGGCACCACCTTCGCGATCTTCATCGGGGGCCTGGTGCGCTGGATCACCGACAAACTGCGGGACCGCGGCCAACTGAACGAGGCGCAGCGGGCGCGTGTGGACAATGCCGGCGTGCTGACGGCGTCGGGGCTGATCGCGGGCGAGGCGCTGTGCGGCCTCGCCATCGCCGGAGTATGGCGCGGCAACACGCCGGCGGTGTTCCAATCGCCGCACTGGATGGGAGCGGTGGCGGCCGCGGCGGCGTTGATCCTGGTGATGATCCAGGCGCCGCTGCGCAACGCGGGCAGTCCGGACGAGCCGGCGCCGCCCACGGCGATCATGTAGCCGCCCGAGTTGCGCTATGCTACATGAAAGCAACTCCGCTGCGCCGGAGTCAGGCTAATCCGTTTCGGGAGACGATATCAATGACACGCATGTTAGTTCTGTTTCTGACGGCCCTGTTGGTCGCGTCGGTGGCCGTGTGGGCGGCCGATAACCCGGTGGTGGGCACCTGGGACGTGGTGGGCACCGACGACGCCGGCCAGACCGCCAACTGGACGCTCGTGGTGAAGGACGACGGCGGCAAACTGGCCGGGACTCTGAGCGGCGATCCGGGCGAGTTCGCCATCGTGGATCCCAAGCTGGAGGGCAATTCGTTTACCTTCAAGGTGATCGTGAACGAGGCCACCTATACGGTGGAAACCACGCTCAGCGGCAACAAGTTCGACGGCAAGTACAGCGGACCGGAGGCGGCGGGCACGCTGAAGGGCACGAAGCACTCGTAAGGCCGGCCGGCGCTATTTCCGCTCGATGCGCAGGCGCGCGGCGCCGCCCTGGGCATCCGTGAACTCGTAGATCTCCGGCGTTTCGGAGACCTTCTTAATGGCGGCCTGCTTCCAGGGCGAATCTTTCGCTTCGGGGTTTTCGCGGTACCAGCCGCTCAGGATGTACTCGGGAGCGTCGGGAGTGCCCCACGCGGCGCACGAGTCCATCCAATACCGCGGCGGGGCGGCCGGGCCCTGGCTGGATGCGGTCCAGGCGTGCTTCCAGTGGCGGTGGCCGGGAACCACGCAGAAAAAATACAGGTCCAGGCGGCGGCAGTAGCGGCTCTCGAAGAGATCCAGGTGGAAGGCGCGCTGCGCGCTGCCGGGCGAGAAGGTGGGTTCCAGCTTCAGGTCCTCCTGCGGATTCGTGGCGCCGTCGCAGCGGATGCGGCTGGCGATGCGCACGCCGCGCACGGGATTGGGGTGATCCTGGGCTTTGACGGAGCGGGCGTGCAGGGCGGCGTGGAATCCCAGCACGGCCATTGAGGCGAGGGCGAGCGCGGCTCGAGGCATGACCAGTCCATCTTAGCGCGGCGCCGCACGGTCTGATACAATAGCGGGCCGAGGTGAGCGATGCGCAAGGTGCGGGTTGGAATATGGGTGGCCGCGGCCGTGGTGTGCGGCGCCTGGGGCCAGAGCGCGCTGGCCCAGAAAGGCTTCGAAATCGTCACCGGCAAGGCGTTCGATTCCGCGGTGCCCAAGGATTTCTACCTGGAGGGCAACGCCATACCGACGGAGATACGCAACGCGGTGATGGTGCGGACGCCGGCCGGGGCGCGGGCCATCTTCGCGCTGATCGACACCGCCGGGTATGCGGCCAACGTGCAGACCAAGTACGTGGGCATGATCATCACCGAAGGCGGCCTGACTTTGTGCGGGCACAAGATCGGCGTGGGAAGCTACGGCTTCGGCTGGACCCTGCCGGGCACGGGCGTGGACGCGCCGGGCAAGTTCATGCTCTACGACCAGGCGGGCGCGGCGCTGGCCGAATGCACGGCCGAGCGCCAGGCGAACCTGAAGATGGCGCGGCCGCTGCAGGTGATCGCGGGCAAGAACGGATCCGCGCGGCTGTACCACGGCAAGCACTACATCGGCTTGCGGTAGCCTATGGCCGTTATTGCGGTGGCCGGGCGGAAGGGCGGCGTGGGGAAATCCACGATTGCCGGGAACCTGGCGGGCGAGTTCGTGGCCGGCGGGCGCCGCGTGCGCGTCCTGGACGCCGATCCGCAGCATAGCCTGGCGGCCTGGGCCAGGCAGGGCGACGGCGTGCTGGCCGGGTGCGTGGAGCGGGTGGACAGCGCCGCGGGATCGCTGCGGGCGCGCGCCAGGCAGGCCGAACGCGATGCCGACATCGTGTTGATCGACACGCCCCCCGGCGCGCCCGAGACCACCTACGAAGCGGCCCTGGCGGCGGACCTGATGCTGCTGCCCTGCGGACCGTCGCCGCTGGACCTGTTTGCGGTGAAGGAAGCCTTGACCCTGGGGTTGAAGGCGCGCGCGGAACGCCGCGCCAAAAAGCCGCGCATCCGCTTCGTGCCCTCGCGGGTGGTGATGTCGACCAACCTCGGGCGGGGACTGGCGTCTTCACTCAAGGACATGGGGAAGAAGGTGCTGCCGGGGATCTGCCAGCGCGTGGTGCTTGCCGAAGCGGTGGCCGCCGGGTTGACGGTGTCCGAGTACGCGCCCCATTCGCCGGCGCACCAAGAGTTCCGGGAATTGGCCAAAGCGGTGGACAAGGTCTTGCGGAAGTAGGGTCCTGCCCTCCTTAGCCGCGGCAAAGCGGAAAAGAGCCCCCGCTATGGATGCGGCCTGGTCTTTGAATTTCCGCAACTCGGGGCCGTTCGGTGACCTGCCCTGGAGCTGCTTTATGAACGATGTCATGCTGCCTTCCAGCTCGACCATAGGTCTGTCGTGAAGCTTCGCCTGGGTGTCGAGGTGGATTTGGATCAGCCGCGCCTTGGGGCCGAACGGCAGGGGCAGGTTGACCCATTATGGCAAGGCTGTCTGACAGAAAACGGTATGGTGGTAGGCGATTTCCCGTTCGTCCTCGCCCGCTGCGATGATCGCGGCGGCGTCGATCAAACGCAGCTTATGGGCGCTGGGGGGGCCATGCCCGCCTTGCGCAGGATCGCGCCGATGGGTAACAGGCCCTCCTTCGCCCCGCTTTTTCACGATGCTACCCTTCCCTGCTGTTCGGCCTCGGCGAGGCGCGGCGCGATGAAGGCGTTGACCTCTTCGGCCATCTTCCTTCTCTGCATGGCGCACAGAGCCTTAAAGCGGGCGTGGTTATTCTCCGGCACGTCCACGGTCGGACGTTTGGTCGGGCCTGTTGGCTCGGCTGCAGGTCCACGGTTTCAGCCGTGGCCCATACGTCCGGCGGCGACGGCGGAACTGGGATAACGACCACGTCGGCGGCCAGGATTGTGGATTTGGCTGATTGCTTCCCTTCAGGGTTTCACGCGAAGCCCCATTTTAAGCCAGGGAAGCCCCCCTTCCGCATCCCACCCAACCTCATAACTGCCCTGCCGTTCGCAGGTCGGCGGCGAAGGTGGTGAGCGGCATTACGAGCGTCAGAGGCTTGTCGCTCAAAGGCACAGCGCCGTAATTGGTGTACCACCGGGCCGCGCGTTCGTTCTTTGCATCGATGATGAGCACAACGCCTCCGACTTCAGCCGCGGCGCGCATGCAGCGCCGCGCGGCAGCGGCAAGGAACTGGCCGCCGAGACCTTGGCCCTGCCCGCGCAGGTCTGTAGCAATGCGTGCTAGCCGGAACCCAGGCACATCGTGCCGGGCCAGACCGTGGCGAACCGTCTCCGGCGTGTCGGCGTAAGCCATGGCGCCCGGAGCCAGGCTGTAGAACCCAAGGATGGTCTTGTTGTCTGCGTTGTCAATTGCGAGGAAAGTCTTCGCGGCGCCGGATTCATGGCTCTGGCGGGCGTAACGCTGCAAAAAGTCATTCATGTGCGGATCGCCACAGTCGAAAGACCTCCGATCATGCTTTTTCAAGACCGGCTCTTCGTGCCAGGCGGGAAGGCTCATACCCGCTTCCGCGTCGGTTTCGGCATGGCGGCGATGGCTGCCCGCAGCTTGGCATTCGGCGCAGGCGGGTTTTCAAGCAGGTTCAGCACCAGGAGGCTGTCGCGCTCGGACAAGACGACCCGTTCGGATTCCTCGATCACCGCCTTAGCCTCCCGCAAAGCGGGTTGCAGAACAAAGTCCGTCAGGTCCGTGTGCCTCAACGCCGCCGCGCGCATGAGCGTGGCCTTTTGCTCCGGCCGCAGCCGGAGGTTCATTCGCTTGTTGTCGTCCACGGCCGCTCTGGGCATAGGCGCCTCCTCATGTACTTATTAAAAGCGTACACGATCCGGAGGGGTTTGTCGATTTGGAGGGGAAACCATTTCCTTGCGGTTCTGTTTTACAGCGTGATAACGTCCTTGAACCCTCGAAAGCGAGGCGGCCATGGACCCTACCGCCCCGAAATTTGGAGGAATGAACAGCGATCGATTCAGCTCCGGCGTCCGCGACGCCTGGGGCATGGAATGCCCGGAATGCAAAACGGCGGATGCCATCTACAGCGACGCTACCGTCACCATAAGGCTCTGCCCCGGTGGGCATTAGGCTCACTTGTGCGCGGAAACGAAGTGAGATGCTGGCTCCCCGTGTCATTGCGGCAAATTGCGCTTTCGAGGGCACGGCTAAAGACTTCAAAATCCCGGGCACGGGTGAGGCCCCAGAGCAGGAAGGCGGCCGGCGATGACCGGAATCGTCCTCTCCCCCGCCCCAGCGCTT
>VFSW01002077.1_pt1 | contig 30376 bp, 38 predicted proteins | sample 5358111 | NCBI WGS metagenome assembly VFSW01 (sample SAMN11554181, study PRJNA540505) | mine drainage metagenome | isolation source: sediment from site ElyBrook_90M | place: USA: Ely Copper Mine, Vershire, VT | collected 2017 | reverse complement strand
ATATGGAGCCCACAATGTCTAAGCAACCCAAGATACCATCCTCTGACGAGGCGTGGGATACAGGAGAATTGGGGCGCGAGGAGGAATTTGTAAAGCGTGCGCCCTCTCCCGCCGAAGCTATCCTTGCCCGGCTGACTTCGCAGGAGATAGACGCGCTGCGGGCGCACTTCACCGCAACTGCGCTTCAACTGAGTGCCCCTACTTGCAAGCCTGGATAATCGCGTCGGCTGCTTGGCTGTAGACGATCAGTTCGTTGCGTTCGCTGGCGATAATCAGGATCGTGTGGTAGCCGTCCATTTTGGCGAGCAGCGCATCGGAGGTAATCTTTGGCGGGGACGGGGAGTCCTTCGGCGCGCAAGGCACCGGAGTGGGCAGCATCACCGATGCCAATGTGCCGCAGCCGGACAGAATAGCCGCTGCCAGCAGTAGGGCTATCAGCTTCATGGCGTGAGCCCGCGCCTAATCTCGGCCACTGCCTGCGCTTCAGGGCAGCTACCAGCGGGCGTAGGGGTCTGTGGCTTGCCAGGGCCCCCCGCCAGCGCACGCAGCCGCGCTGCCTCGGCCTGTGCCCCTGCCGTGACCTTGCGCGCGGCCTGCACGCCCTTTACAGCCTCCGCTACCCGCCGATCGCCGTCGGCCTTCGTTTGCTGCACCGCAGCGTTCTGCTGCTCGATCTTCGAATCGAGGGCCTCGACCTTGGCCTCGGCCCCGTCAGCGCGGGTCTGCTCGTACTTGCCCCAGACGCCCAGACCTGCGAAGGCGATGGCGGCGGCGATGTAGAGATAGATCACAGCAGCTTGCCCATGAGCCAGCCCGCGACGAACGCGAGCAGGATAAAGCTCGCCTCCGGGTGCGCCTTGGCAAGCGCCGCGAGCTTGGCGAGCAGGTTTCGCGGCGTGTTCGGTCCAGGTTGCGTTTGTTCAGGGTCGGTCATACAACCTCCAGTTGGAAACTGTCCACGCCGTCGAGCCGCGCCATGAACGCGGCGAACTCCGCCTTCGAGCCGGTAACCATTTCCTCGCCGGTATTCGGATTGATCGCCACGTCGCGGCCTAGCAGCACGCAGCCCTCGGAATCGCGATTGAAATTGCCCGCATGGAACAGGATGCCCTTGTGCCCGGCGACTCCGGTAATCTCGAAGGTCTCGAAAGGAATCCCGTTGTGCAGCGCATGGGTGCCACGCACGCAAGTATAGACGCCTTCCGGGAGTTTCGCCTGCCAGCCGCCCTGACCGTCATCGTAGGCATGTTCCAGCGTGTAGGCGAAGAAGGCGAAGAGGTTTGGAAGGTTTGGATCGACCTCGAAGGAAAACTCTCCGAAGACTCCATCGGAACGCTTGTCCGTGCGGCGCAGCGTGTTCATTTTCCCTTACTCTACGAACCCGTACAGCGTCTCGAATTGAACGTTTGTTGAGGCGCTTCCGAGGACACCTTCCCTTGAGCCGCACGAGCCGGTGGCGATTACCTTCACGGCGATGTGCGGGTCCATAGCGCCGAGTAATGCATTGACCGCTGCCTCGATGCCGACCACGCTTTCTCGTTCCGCTGGAATGTGTTGCGTTCCTGCTTTCGCGCCCTCGAATTGCTTTACGAGGGACGCTTTAACTGCAGATGCTTTGCCGATTGCGCTTACGCTCCAAGACATGTGATTCTCCTTGAGTTAAGAATGTAATTCTACACGCCCGCAGCAATGCGGCCTCGCGCACGGCGGCACGCTCTCGGGCCAGCCGCAGCAGCCGGCAGAAGTCAGCAAGCAGTCAGGTCTCCAACCACTAACCTTGCAGAAACCTTGCATATAACCACACTGCCGTATCGCCAACCTGCTGAAACTTTCAGCAACTACCAAAAATAGCCTCCCAGCCAACACACCCAATAACTGGCCAACACATTTGATAGTCAAGCACTTAACACATATGTGTGGGCCGTGTGTACGCGTGAGGAATTGGCAATTTCAAAAGTTATCCACAGGAAAACACCCCAATTTGAGTATTTACCCCCACCACAGGAGCTATAGGAGTTTCAGCACATGGCCCACACACGCGGACCACACTGTCGGCATGGTCTATTGTGTTGAGGTGTGTTACGTGTGTTAGCTGGTACTCTCGTCCAGGCTGCCCCCGTGAGATGGATCGAGCGCCACTTGCCGCGCACCCAGCGGTGCAGCGCCTTGTACAGCACCTCGACGAGCACCTCGAACGCTGCTGTTCCCCCACGCCTCGAACGCTGCTGTTCCCCCACGCCTCGAACGCTGCTGTTCTCCCACGCCTCGAACGCTGCTGTTCCCCCACGCCTCGACGAGCACCTCGACGAGCACGTCGACGAGCACGTCGACGATGGCGGTCGCCAGCATGCCCGCGTTAGTCGACACCGTGCCGGACGCCGTGCCGATCCGCAACAAGCGGGCTCGGTAGTGAGAACAGCTCCCGACTTACCCTAAGAGCCGCATCCAGCCGCCATGCATCGCACAATGGTTATTATGTAAAGTCGAGCGCCTGTTATGCCAACATACGCATTGCAATCAATGGCATATGGCATTAACGCACGCTCTGCAGGAGCCATAGATCGCACTCCAGGCCACCGCTCCATCGATCCGTCTGACAGACCGGGGTGGGTGCCGGAGTACCCCGAGGATTTACGCAGCGCACGTGTCCGTGGGGAAGCCTCACCCGATTTTGCTGGAAAATTTTTAAGGTATATTTGTGCATGCGTACGTCGTTGCAGCCGTTGGCGCCTGGGAGCATGAAGTGGCAGGAGCGCGATTGGCTGAGGGAGCAGAGGGTGGAATGGTGGGAGGAAATTTTTGATCGGGTGGCGGCTGGGGAGGCGCCTGCCGAGATAGCGGCGGAGCATGCGGTGCGTTATGCGATACTGGCGCGGGTGATCGGGGAGGATGAAAGGAGGGCTGCGCAGTACGAGGGGGCGCTGAGGATAGCGGCGGACCAGTACGCGCATGCGGTGGTGGGGATTTCGGACGATGTAAGGGGTGAGGTCGCGGATCGGAAATTGCGGATAGATACGCGCTTGAAGGTGGCATCGAAGTGGCACCGGGCGAGGTATGGGGAGTCGGTGACGGTGGAGCAGGTGAGGCGCGTGGTGCTGGATTTGAAGTTCGGGGTTCGCTCGGAGATTGAGGATCAGACGGTGGCCGGGCGGTTAATTGAGGAGGATTGTGCATTGGAGGAGGAAGATGAAGGTCGAATTTAGGTTGGCGCTCGAACTTGCGGCGGTGGCGGTTCTCGCCGGCTGCGCGCCAGCGGTGTACGAAAAGCCAGGGGCGACGGGCGAGGAGTTCGAGCGGGCCCGCGCGTCTTGCCGGGCACAGCAGGCGATGATGCCATCAGGGACGCTCGACCAGCGCCCTATTGCACGCGGGTTTGCGAGCCTTGGATCGGCGCTTGGGAGTTCGGAATTTGCGCGCGACTGCATGCGCGCTCAGGGGTTCGTGCAGCGGTGAGCACGCCTGCGCGCCAGACAGCGGTTGCGCGGATCGGTGCGACGGTCGAGCCCAGCGGCAAGGTACTGGAGCGTTACCTGCATAGCCGCTCTAAGCGCGCTTTCATCATGGGGCCGCTGGGGAGCGGCAAGACGTTCACGAGCGCGATGCGGGGGCTTAAAATCTCTCAGGAACAGGCCCCCGACCGAGAGGGGAAGCGCCGCACGGCGGGGCTGGTCACGCGCACCAACATGACCGACCTTGAGGCATCGGCGTTGAAGGACTGGCTTGAATTGCTCGATGGGCAATTCAAGGGGGCGCTGGGCGTCATGCACTGGGCCTCCCCGGCGTACTACGAACTGCGCTATGCGCTGCCCGATGAAACGCAGGTCGAGGCCGACATCTACTTCATCGGGTTAGATGACCCGGATGGCATGACTAAAATTCGCGGCATGCCTTTGACCTGGGCGTGGTTAAACGAGTGCAAGGACATCCCGTTCGGACTGGTCACGATGGTCTACGGGCGCTGCGGGCGCTTCCCACGGATGGAGGATGGCGGGCCGACCTGGCACGGCATGTTCGGTGACACCAACATGCCGCACGCCGGGCACTGGCTCTATGAGTTCGCGGAGAATTCGCACCCGAAAGGCTGGGAATTTTTCAAGCAGCCTGGCGGCGTCGTGAAGGCAAACGGCCAGTGGGTGCTGAACCAGGGGGCCGAGAACCTGCGCTTCCTGCCGCTGGGCTACTACGAGGACCAGCTTGCGGGACCCAGCGAGGCGTGGATCAGCGTGTATCTCGGGGCGAACTACGGCTTCGCCCTGCACGGCAAACCCGTATACCCGGACTACGTTGATTCGACCCACTGCCGCGAGTTCGAGATCGCCGAGAGCGTGCCCTTGCGCATCGGCATGGACTTCGGTGGTACGCCTGCTGCCAGCATCGGACAGCGTATGCCGAACGGCCAGTGGCGTGTGCATAGCGAGGTCGTGACAGACGATTTCGGTATCGTGCGCTTTGCCGAGACCACGGCGAGATACGTGAAGGAGCATTATCCGCGGGCGAAGATCGCATCGATCACAGGTGACCCCTCGGGCATCGCCATGCAGGGCGGCGATATCGATGAGAGGAGCGTGTTCCTGATCCTGAAAGCGCACGGCCTTGATTGCCGTCCCGCACCGACGAACGATCCTAACATCCGCCGGGAGGCGGTGTCGGTTTACATGCGCAAGATGATCGACGGAGCGCCTGGGTTTCTCGTGCATCCGCAGTGCAAAGTCCTGCGCGTGGGCCTCGCGGGCGGGTTCAAATACAAGACCGTGCGCGGCGACCTCGAAGGGTTGGTTCGTGCGAAGCCTGACAAGAACATGTACTCGCACATCTGCGAGGCGGCGGAGTACATGTTCATGGGGGCCGGTGAGAACCGCTCGATCATCACGAGCGAGACCGCAAAGCCGCGCAAGGTGCTGATCGCGGCGGGAGTTGACGACGAATACTGGGGGGTATAACTTACCCGCCCATCAAGGAGTTTAGCGATATGCCTTCCCCCCGTGACTTCATGCTCTCCCAGTCCGCTACGGACCTGGGGCTCGGTGGCCAGGTACGTTCGCAACTCGATGCGCAGGAGGAGGAGCGTAAAAAACGCTTACTCGCCAAGCAGCGTGCGCAGGCGCTCGAAGCGGGGGGTTCCGGGCTGGGTCCAGCCACGATGGCGCTCTACGGATCGCCCGGCGGCTTTAGCGTCTGACCCATGATCGACTATAAACTTTCGCCCGTCCCAAGGATCATAGGCCGGTACGAGGAGGAGATTGTCGCCGAGTGCTTGCAGGAATTCGCGCAGCTTCAGGTCTATAGGCACACGTTCGCGGCGCAATGGGAAGAGGTCGCGGAACTGATCCTGCCGACCTCGCGCAATACCTTCGAGTACGGCAACTACAACTGGCCGGGGGGGAAAAAAACGCAGCAGCAGATAGACGCTACGGGGATGATGGCGCTCTCGAAATTCTCCTCGATCTGCAATTCTCTCCTCACGCCGAAGAATATGATCTGGCACGGCTTGAAAGCCGACGACGATTACGTGATGAAGGACCGCCCCACGCGCCTGTGGTTTGAGCAGGCGACGAAGATTCTTTTCAACCTGCGCTATGCGCAATACTCTGGGTTCGCCGGGCAGATTTCGGATTGTTACACGCAGTTGGGCGCGTTCGGCACCAAGGGCATGTTCATCGATGAATTCGACACCGCGCAGCATCCCTACCAACTCGGTATCCGCTACAAGTCGATTCCGCTGGGCGAATTGTTTATCCGCAAAAACCACCAGGGCATCGTCGATGGTTTCTGCCGCTGGTTCCGTCTGACGGCTCGCCAGTGCTACCAGAAGTGGGGACCTGAACGGTTCCCTGAGACATTGCGCGGCGCACTTGAAAAAGGTAGCGAGACGCCATTCGATTTCTTGCACCGCGTTTGCCCGCGCACGGACTACGACCCGCAGCGGATCGATGAAAAGGGCAAGCCTTGGGCGAGCTATTACCTGTCTCTCAGCGGGCGGTCGCTGCTATCGGAGGGCGGCTATCGCAAATTTCCGGCGGCAATTTCGACCTATGCCACAGCTCCCGGAGAGGACTACGGGCGTTCACCCGCGATGATGGTGCTGCCATCACTTAAAACGCTGAACGCGGAGAAGCGCACGTTCCTGAAGCAAGGCCACCGCGCCGTAGACCCGGTTCTTTTGGGTGCGGATGACGGCATCATAGATTTCAGCATGCGGCCCGGGGCGCTGAATAAGGGCGCGATGAGCGCCGACGGCAGGCCGCTCGTTGGCGTGCTGCCAAGCGGCAATGTCCAGATCAGCAAGGAAATGATGGCCGAAGAAAAAGCATTGATCGAGGATGCGTTCCTCGTCAATCTTTTCCAGTTGGCGCTGAATCTCAAGGACCTGCCGCAGATGACCGCAACACAGGTGATCGAAATCACGAACCAGAAGGGCATCTTGCTCGCACCCACGGTCGGCAATCAGGAGGACGATCTTGGTCACATGATCGAGCGCGAACTTGATGTCGCTATGGCGATAGGCGCATTCCGCAACTACCCGATGCCGCCGCGCTTGCGCGAAGCGAAGGGGTCCTACAAGGTCGTCTACACGTCTCCACTGTCGAAAGCGGCGCGCGCGCAGAACGCGGCTGGCTTCATGCGCTCGGTGGAATTCTCCAAGGAACTTATCAACATCACGCAAGACCCGAGTCACCTGGACTGGGCAGACCTGGATGTGGCGATGCCGGAGATTGCCGATATCAACGGCTCGCCGCCCTCGTGGACATCGAGCGATGAGAAGATCGCCGAGAAGCGCAAGGCCCGCGCCAATGCGCTCGCCGTGCAGCAGAAAATCCAGCAGATGCCAGCCGAGGCGGCGATGATGAAAGCGCAGGCCGTGCAGGCGAAGGCGGGCATGGTGCCCCCGGCCCAGCAGCCTGCGCAGCCCGGGCCGCCATTGACGCAGCAGATGCAGGCGGCATAGCATGGGCGTATCCGAAGGTTTTGCCAGCACGGTCGCGTTCCTGCGCAGGCGTAAGCTCGCATATCAACTCACGATGGGCACCCCCGCGCTGGTCGGCAGATTACGGACTGCCTATCGGCGCGTTTTCCTGCACCCTGCCGGGCAGAACGTGATGATCGACTTGGCGAAATTCTGCCGCGCCAACCAGACGTGCTTCGATGCTGATCCGCGCTTGCACGCCGTTCTCGAAGGCCGGCGCGAAGTCTGGCTGCGGATTCAGAATCATCTCAGGCTGAACGGCGAGCAGTTATTCGCGCTCTACGCCGGACAGCAATTTCCCATGACCCCAGAGGAGCAAGACGATGGCCGATGACGCAGCAGCAGCGGCGGCAGCAGCAGCGAGTGCAGCAGCAGCAGCAGCAGGTCAAAAACCGTGGTATCAGGGCGTGGCTGGAGTGGACGAAGCGATGGTCGGACACTGGACGAACAAGGGCTGGGCCGGGAAACCCGCAGCGGAAGTGGCGGTCGAGGCGACGAAAGCCTGGAAAGCCGCCGAAGTATTCGTTGGCGTGCCTTCCACGCAACTTTTGCGGATGCCGAAGGACGCGAGCGACGAAGCCACAGCGAAAACGATGTGGGAGCGGCTCGGCAAGCCAGTCGATGCGAAGGGTTACGACTTCTCGGAGGTCAAATACACCGACGGAAAACCGCTCGAAGAAGGATTCGCCAACGCAGTGCGAGAGGCTTCATTCGGCGCTAATCTCCCGAAAGATGCGGCGCGTTCGCTCGCCCGCGCTTTTGCGAAATATCTCGACAATACAAAGATGAGCGAAGCGGCGGAAAGAACCGCAAAGCTCGCGGAGCAAAGGCAGGCGCTTAAAACGAATTGGGGCCCGAACGAGGCCGCCAACACGTTCGTAGCGCAACGTGCAGCCGCCGCTCTGGGCATCGCGCCAGAGACGGTATCGGCGTTGGAGGCAGTGATCGGCTACGACAAGATCATGGAGATGTTCCGCGCGATTGGTTCCAAGATCGGCGAGGACAAGTTCATCACCGGCACGTCGGCTGGCGGCGGCGGTCCGATGACGCGCGAGGCGGCGGTTGCGAAGAAGGCCGACCTCATGGGCGACAAGGCGTGGACGAAATCGTACCTTGAAGGCGATGCAGCGAAGAAGCGCGAGATGCTGGCCTTGAACATCATCATCTCAGGCGATAGCGGGCAGGCGCGGGCGGCATAAAATACAAGTCAGCCTACTTCTAGCCGTGAGCGTGGGCGCGAGCAAATAGGGTGGATGCCAAGCGTGGCTGACGCGAGAACGGTGAACGCAAATCCATCCGACCCACGCAATGCCATTTAGCACTGATGCGGATATTTGGGATGAACACCGTTCATGGCAATGGCGCACGTTGCGCGCATCCGCCGGGCAGCCTGTCGGCGGGATCGTGATGGCGATGCTCGCCAAGCAGCCGTCAAAAGCAAACGCCTACGGACAGACCTGCGACATCTGGCCCGATGGCAGGGTGGCGACGAAGATTCGCAGGAACGGCATCTGGAGTTCGCACGCCGAACCCATCGGCACGGTCATCAGTGTGCGCGATAACCTGCGGTGGCTGTGCGATCACTGCAAACTCTCGGATGCTGACCGAGTGGCATTCTTCGCTGAGTTCCAGAAATGGATTCGCAAGGATTATCGTGCCAAGTCCGAGGCGTAAGATGTCCGATGCAGAAATCACGCGCCGTTGCGCGCTTGCGCTTGGATTCAAGCCGATGTTCTCTGATGAGAAATCGTTCACCGATCATAATTTCACGTATCCGAGTCCGCTACTCGATGATGCGATGATGACGAAGCTCTTGAAGAAATATCCAATCGAGTGCGTAAAGGCGATCAACGAATGGCTGCACGATAGACTTTGCCGGGACTGGGAAGAAAAATCACTCGATCTTAACCGCGCGGTCTCAACGGCAGCAGCCGAGCGGCAGGCGATGTGAAGCAGGACACGCGCTCACCCGATAGCCTCGCGGCGCACGAGGAGTTCGAGAAATTTTTCTGGTCTGGCGGCGTGAAACTCACGGGCACGTTACCGCCTGGGCTCTACGTCGTTACCGATGACGGGCCAGTTGCGGTGAAGAATATCTGGGACGGCCTCATACAACTCTCAAGGAAGCTCTGATGCCGGCCCACATGCGGGACAAAACGACCCATTGCGACCGCTGTCATGCGAATTGCACGATCACGGCGAACCTGGATCGCGGGACGGTGGTGAAAGGCGTGATGCCCAAGCACTGCAAGTCGCCAGCGTGGTGCATGGAGGAGTTCAGAAAAGGCATCTTCGACCGGCAGTTCGGTGCCCCGCTCGTGGTGAAGCTGAAACTATGAACAAATCCCGCCTTAAAAAGCTCTCTGCGTTATTCGATGGCAGCGAATGGGAGAAACTGGAATCGCTCGCGCGCTCCTACATCAAGGCGAATAAGAAGGACGGTACGGCATGGAAGGCGCTTGGCACCGCGCTTTTCTGTCAGCAAAAGGATGCCGTCGCCGCCTGCCGCAGGGCGATCCAGCTTTTGCCCACGGACCCGCAGGCGTATTTCAATTTTGCGAATGTTCTCTATCGTGTCGAAGGGCAGGCACAACCGGCGATTGCCCACTACCGGCGCGCGATTGAATTGAAACCAGACTACGCCGAAGCCTACAGCAATCTTGGAAACGCCCTGCACGCAGAGGGCGAATCCTACGAGGCGCTGAAGTGCTATTGGACCGGCATCAAACTCGCGCCGCAGCTTGTGAACATCCAACTGAACATGGGCAACTGCTACGCCGCAATCGGGCAGCACGAACGCGCGCTGCGGATGTACAAGATGTCCCTTGAAATCGCGCCAGAATTCATCGAGGCCGCGAATTCACTCCTGTTCGCCAAAGACCTGATGCAGGTTCAAACGGTCGCGGGGGCGCAGGAGGACCGGCGCGATTGGGCAAAGCGTTTCGCCGATCACCTTTTGCAAAATAAGCGCCATCCGAATAACCCGGACCCGGAGCGCCGACTGCGCATCGGTTACGTTTCGGCTGACTTTCGTGAACATTCTGCGGCGCGCAGTTTCGGCTCGATCATCCTTTACCACGACCGCAAGGACTTCGAGATATTCGCCTACCATACGACGCGCAGGCCAGATGACCCGTACACCGGCGTATTCCGTGCGAACGTCGATCATTGGACGAAGATCACCGACACGAACGATCAGGACGTATCGGACATCATCCGCAAGGACAAGATCGACATCCTTGTGGATCTCAGTGGGCACTCGGGCGGCAACCGTCTCCAGGCGTTCGCCCGCAAACCCGCGCCCATCCAGTTGACGGGCTGGGGATACGCCACGGGGACTGGGATGAAGGCGATGGACGGTCTATTCGCTGACCGGATCACAGTGCTGGAGGAGGAGCGCAGCTTGTACGCAGAGGAAATCATCTACCTGCCGTGTATCGATGGGCCGCACTGGATCGAGACCTTCCCCGATGTCAGCGAGTCTCCGGCGGCATTCGATGGCAACGTTACCTTTGGTTCCCTCAACCGGCTTGCGAAAGTCACCGAGGGTACGCTGAAACTCTGGGCGCGGGTGCTCCATGCGGTTCCGAATAGCGGCATGGTCATCAAGGCTGGCGAATTCAAGGAAGAACAGGCCCGCGAGCGGATTATAAAAGTGTTCGGCGAGAACGGCATTCCTCCTGAACGTCTGATCCTCGTCGGGCCGACAAGCTGGCTTGACCACATGGCGGCCTACAACCAGATCGACATTTCGCTCGATCCGTTCCCGCAGGGAGGGGGGGTCACGACGCTCGAAGGGCTGATGATGGGCGTGCCAGTTGTGACTCTGCTCTGGCCTACAATTCCAGGCCGGGTATCGGCCTCGATCCTGATCCGCACAGGTCTAGCCGACTGGGTTACGCGCTCGCAGGATGAGTACGTGGCGAAGGCGGTCGAGAAGGCATCCGACCTGAAGGCTCTTGCTGCACTGCGTCAAGAAATCCGTGGGATGTTCCAGCGCACGGTAGGGGATGGTCCTGCCTATGCCAGGGCGGTCGAGGCGCAGTATCGAAACCTATGGCGGCGCTGGTGCGCAAAGCAGGCTGAAAATAAAGTTCTTGACAACGCAATTTTAGAAGTTTAGGGTCCGTTCCTGAAACACGGGCACGAAAGTGCCCCGCCTCACTGGCCCCGTAAGGGAATCACCGGCCCCGCAAGGACACGCCGGTCCCGACAAGGACACGCCGAGTAGTGAGACGACCGCCCCGCGCGAGCGACACGGCAACCACTCTGCAATTTTTTGAGAGGCTGTCATGGCGAACTCCACCGACAACGGGCTATACCCGCTCTATACGACCCAGTACGCGACGAATCTGGAGATGCTGCTCCAGCAAGTCGGCAGCAAGCTTCGCGGCAAGACGCGCGAAGGCTTCCATGTCGGCAAGATGGCCTCGCCCGTCAACCAGATCGGCGCCATCGCACTGAAGTCGCCAGCCGGGCGCTTCTCGCCAAAGAACCGCACGGACGCGCAACTCATCCGGCGCTGGGTGTTCCCGCAGGAAGGCGAGATCGACCAGTTGATCGACTCGTTCGATGAACTGCAAACCATCGTCGATCCGAAGTCCGAGTTCACGGTCAACGCCGCGAACGCCGTGGGCCGTGCGTGGGATGACACGATCATCGTGAACGCGACGGGTAACGCATCCACCGGACAGGACGCATCCGCCCTCTCGACCGAAACCTTCTCGACCACGAACTACCAGATTTCGGCCACCTTCGGGGCATCCGCCGCCAACGGCCTGACGGTTGCCAAACTGATCGAGGCGAAGCGGGTGCTGCGGCACTACCACAACGACCTCGAAACCGACATGCTAACCTGCGTGATCGGCTCGCAACAGGAGTCCGACCTGCTGAATCAGGTGCAGGTTGTCTCGACCGAGTTCAACGACCGGCCCGTGCTGGTCGATGGGCAGATCAAGCGGTTCCTTGGGTACGAAGTCGTGGTTTCGGAACGCCTGCCGCAGACTACTCTCAACGTCACGCGCGGCGTGCTGGTGTTCGTGAAATCGGGCATGTACTTGGGCATGTGGAAGGACACGACCAATCGGGTGAGCATCCGGAACGATCTATCCGGCGAACCGTGGGACCTCTACACCCAAGCCATGTTCGGGGCTACTCGACTTCAACCCGGCAAGGTGCTCCAAATTCTCTGCGCCGATACCACCGGCGCGGACATCACGGCGTAACGGAGAAAAGTCATGGCCGAAACCCTCAAGTCCGTCAACGTAACCAACCTCGATGCGACCCCTACAGTCGTTCAGACTGCGGGCGAAGGCGCTGCCGGGGGACTCAAGGTCCAGTCGGATGACATTTCGCCGACTATTTCAGCAGCTCTGTGGTCCACCTATCGTCTGTGCCGCTTCCCGACCACGGCGAAGGTGAAGCACGTCTGGGGCTACGCCACGGGGCTGGAGTCGAACACCGCGACCGGCGCGGGCATCTGGGACTACAACGTAGCGTTCTCGGACGACACGAACGACGGCACGCCGCCCGCGCTCCAGGGATTCTTGCCATCGAACAAGCTGGATGGCACGGCGTATGAGTTCCGCTCGACTGGCTACAGCACGTCGTACGCCTCGACCGGGACCGGCAACAAGATGTTCGGCGCGTCCATCGCGCAGTTGAACTCCTCGGCGAACAACCGGGAGTTGACCTATCAGAACTCGTTCCTGCCCGCGCATCGGAACGATGACCTGTGGAACGTGTTCTTGTTCACGAACGCGCAGGGCACGGCGCAAGACCCGGGCGGCTGGTTCGATATCTTCGTGGTCATGGCGGCGGCTGCGTCGTCTGCGGCTGCCGGCAAGATCGGCGTCGAAGTCGATTACTGCGTCTGAGCGGGGCTGACCGATGGCAAGCTGGTTTTTGGGAGTTAACCGGGGTTTCCTTGAGCGGCCCGGGCTGGTCACGTCGGCAACGACGACCACTGGTTCGGACTTCGAGCTTCGCATCGACACCGGCAAGTCCTCGACGAAGGTCGATGTTTACAAGGCGATGGAAGTGTTCGAGCAGTTCCTACTCTCCGATGGCATCCAGAGCGGCTCGAAGGGAACCAATCTGCCGCCGCTGTAAGGGGCAGGGCTTATGGCTACCTCCCCAGCCGTAATATCGAAATCAGCGAGCGTCACGACGAGCGCGGCTTGTGCGGCTTCGCTGCCGAACGACGGCGCGAATTTCTGGTTCTGCTCCGGCTTCGAGATTACCTCTCTAGGCGCCACGGCTGCTGGCGCGGTCAAGGCGACGCTCACCGGGCTGCTGGGAGGGACCATCACCTACGACATGGCAATCCCGGCAGGCGTGACAACCGCCGCAGCACCGCTCGTCGTGCAATTCCCAGTCGCCTTGGCTGGCGTTGGCGTGAGTACCGATGTCGTGTTAACGCTACCGGCTTCTGGGGCTGGCAATACCAGCGCCAACGTCGTTCTGCACGGCTACAAAGGGGCGCGGCAATACAACGCCTGACGTAGAATAACCAGCCGCGACTGCCCGTGGCGGCGCTAAGGAGCCGCAAATGGGTTCAGGAATTCCGTTCAAACTGCCGACGCTGAAAGCCGGTACGGTGGTCGGGCGGCTATCTGGCACCGACGGTCCAGCGGAAGAAATCCCGTTCGAGACGCTGTCTACCCAGCTTGGCACCCCCGGCAATTTGCTGATTGCAACCTCCATCGCTGGCACGAACGCGGTCACCGGGACCACGACCGGCGCCCCAGTTCTTGCGACGAACGAAGTCATCTACTTCATCCCGGCGAGCAACAATACCGCAGCGACGACGTTCAACCGGGACAGCAAGGGCGCGAAAAACGTTTTCTACAATGGCGGGGCTTGCATCGGCGGGGAACTGCTGGCAGGCGTGCCTGCGCTGATTTTCTACGATGGCACGCAGTACAACCTGCTGGCTGTCCCCTCGACCTACAACACGGTCACGTCGGTTCCGCGCTCGTATCTTGCGGGCTGCACGCTCTCGACCGCTGGTGGTTCCGGCACCATGAGCATCGCGGCGGGGATTTGCCTCGACTCCACGAACGTAACGACGATGACGCTGGCGGCGATTGCCAAGACGACGGTCGCATGGGCGGTCGGCACCGGCAACGGGGGAATTGACACCGGCGTGATTGCGAATTCCACTTGGTATCACTTCTACGTGATCGAGCGGGTGGATACGAAAGTGGTGGACGTGCTCTTTTCGCTCTCGGCCTCGGCCCCTACGATGCCCGCGAACTACACGGTGAAGCGGCGCATCGGCTCAGGGAAAACGGACGGCTCGGCGCATTGGACAGCGTTCGTCCAAAACGGGGACGAATTTCTGTGGAGCGCCACGGTCACGGATGTAAACGTTGCCAATCTTGGCACAAGCGCAACCAGTTACACGCTGACCGTTCCCACTGGAATTCAGGTGTGGGCGAAATTCCATGCGTCCTTCACGAAAGTCGGGGCTGTGGGGCAGACCATATTGATAACCGCTCTGGATGAAAGCGATCAGGCGCCGACCGCAGTTGCGCTCGCAAGTCTCTCCCAGGTAGTAGACAGCCAGTACGCCATTGCGGACTTCACGATCAGAACAAATACTAGCGCGCAGATACGAGCACGCTCTAGCGTGGCTTCGTCGAATTTCAACATCGGAACAAACGGCTGGATCGACCGGCGCGGGAGAGATGCATGATCTACGTCCAGCGCGACAAGAACGGCGTCCTCTGCGGTCTCTACGCCAACCCGCAACCGCAGCCCGATGGCACGAGCCTCACGGAGAAAGCCCCGCTCGCGGACAACCATCCTGACGTGCTCGCCTTCCTCGCGCCTAAACTGGCGGCCAAGCAGGAAACCGTTGCCGACCTCAAGGCCGCGCTGATCGCAAAAGGCGTACTCTAGATGTTCGCAAGTCCAATAGACATCGCCAACCGCGCTTTGCAGCAATGTGGAGTTTCGCGCATCGCCGACTTCACGGAGGACAGCCTTCAGGCAAGTGAGACGAGTTTCTGTTACGACAAGCTGCGCCGCGCCGAACTCAGGCGCAACGTCTGGCGCTTCGCTATCCGCAACGCAGCGCTGCGGCCTATCGACGCTACCACGATGCTGCTCGCGCCGACGCTGTGGGCTAGTACGACGACCTATGGCTTTGGAGCACTCGTCACCGACTCAGACGGCGTGCTCTGGCAGTCTGCGGCGCAGGACAACCTCAACAACGCGCCCGGCAACTCGGCGACGTGGGAAGTCTACTGCGGCCCGATGTCCGTCAGCCCCTACGACACGACCGGAAAGACCGGCTACTTCTCCGGCGAACTCGTCTACGAGACTCCAGGCGATGGCACCTACACCACCTACCTCTCGCTGCAAAACGGCAATACGCAAGACCCGCGCGCACCGAGCGGCTGGATCAGCACCGTAGTCTACAAGAACGATGACGTGGTGATCTACTACGCGGCGTGGGCGGTCGGCACGACCTACGCGGCTGGCAAGACGATCCGCGACGTGGACATCTACTACGTGTCGCTCGTCGCCGGGAACCTCGGCAATACGCCAGCAAGTTCTCCTGTCCAGTGGGCGGCGATCTCAACCACGCTCGCCCCGGCATATTATGACTCCACCGTCGCCTACACCATCGGCCAGTTCGTTACCTACAGCGGCCTCCTTTACGTCTGCGTTCTCGCCTCGACCGGCAATTTGCCGACAAACGCAACCTATTGGGCGGCACAGGAAGTCGGCACCTATTACGCGAGTTTGCTGAATTTCAATCTCAACAATAACCCAGCGAGCAGCCCGACGCTCTGGACGGCTACGAATCCGTTCGGCAAGGCGAATCGTCAGTGGTTGCAACTCGCGGTAACGATAACGAACCTGCAAATAATCTACCCTATGGGCACTGGGCCGCTCAACCAATCGTTCACGAAGAACATCTATCGGCTGCCCGCTAACTTCCTGCGTCGTGCGCCGCAAGACCCGAAGGCGGGTTCCGTCTCGCCGCTCGGTGCGCCAAGCGGGTTGCCATACGACGACTGGACATTGCAGGGGCAGTATTTCGTCACGCGAGAGTCGTATCCGATTGCGCTGCGGTTCGTGGCCGATGTCACCGATGTCACCACGTTCGACGATATGTTCTGCGAGGGTCTCGCCGCGCGAATCGCAGCGGAAGTCGTCGAGCGGCTTACGCAATCGACCGCGAAACGCGCGGGCATCATGGCTGCCTACCGGCTGACGATGGGGGAAGCGCGTATCGTGAACGGCATCGAGACTGGAGCGACCGAGCCGCCCGAGGACGATTACATTACCTGCCGGGCCTAGCCGATGGCTGATAGCAACTGGGTTCAGTCCTCCTTTTTGGGCGGGGAATACAGTCCCTTCTCTCAAGGGCGCGTAGATACTCCGGCTTATCGCACGGCGCTGAATGTTTGCCGCAACGGCTATCCGATTGAAGAAGGCGCATGGATTCGCCGCTCCGGTACGCGCTTCGCCGCAGCAACACTGAACGGCGCTCCGGGGCGCGTTATCCCTTTTGATTTCGAGAAGAATGCGCCGTACATCATGGAATTTACGGATGCAGCGCTGCGGATGTACGCAGTCGCCACGCAGACATCAGGATTGGTCGGCCCGCTACCGAAAGATTTCAGACTCGTCACGACGAACGATAACCAGCAGGTCAGCGATATATCGACCGCGAACCCTGCGGTCGTGCAGACGGGGGCCGCGCATGGCTGGGCGAGCGGCGATCAGGTCATGTTCCTTTTCGCGTCATCCGTCAATCCGGCTTTCACGCCGCTTCTCAGGAACCGCGTGTTCCAGATCACCGTCACGGATACGACACACTTCTCCATTGCCGACACGCTGGGTGCTGGTGCGATAGACGGCAGCACGCTCGGCTGGTCTGCGCCTGCCGCCAACATGGTGATTGCTGTTCGGATGCTAAAGATAGTGACACCTTACTTGGCTGGAGACTGGGCTAAGGTGCGTTCCGTGCAGGCAGAGACGGAGATATTCCTGCTGCATGGCAGTTACCAGACGCAAGCGTTAAACGTACTTACGCAACCGACCGCATCAGCCTTTGCCACGTTCACATTCGCAGCCGCCACGTTCACCGATGGACCATACCTGGACCCACCGACCGATGGCACGACCATCACGCCAAGCGCTGCCTCTGGCACGATCAACCTGACGGCTTCGGCCATCACGGCGATAAATGGGGGTTTGGGATTCCAGTCTACCGATGTCGGGCGCTCCATCCGCGTGCTCTCGGAACCGGCGGCGTGGAATGCCGGCACCGCTTACGTTGTTGGAAACAGCGTCAAGTACAACGGCACATATTTCAGTTGCATACAGAACGGAACGGGATTCGTGCCAGATGCCGCTGTCGCCTACTGGGGGATCAACCTTGCCGCCGCCGCATGGGGTTGGGGCACCGTATTGTCCGTCACCAGCACGACCATCGTGAGCGTGCTGATGAAGGGTACGGCGCTCGTCAATACGAACGCCGCAGCGACGTGGCGCTTGGGCGTATACTCGAATACGACAGGCTGGCCTACCTGCGGGGCCTACTACGAGGGCCGCATCTGGCTGGCTGGTGCGATTGCGAACCGCGTGGATGCGAGCGTCGTCAACGGCATCGCAAATGGCGTGCTCGACATGACGCCGACCTCTGCCGATGGCGTTGTCTCGGACAGCAGCGGCATTTCCTACATCTTCAATTCCGACGATGTGAATCCGCTCTACTGGATGATCGGCAAGACTGGCGGTATAGTCTGCGGGACATTGGGTGGTGAATGGCTTATCAGTTCGCCGACGACTGGGCCGATTACGCCGACCAATATCCAGGCGCATCGCGGGACAACCTATGGCTCGGAGAACATCGAGCCGCGCCATACCGGCCTCACGATTTCATTTGTGCAGCGGTTCGCGCGCTCGTTGCTGGAATACTTCCCGGATGCGTTCTCAGGCCGCTACACGGCACCTGATCTTGCGCGCGTTGCCAAACACCTGACGAAGCCAGGCATAGATGAAATTCAGTATCAGCAGGAATTGCTGCCCGTCATCTGGGCGCGCTGCGGCGATGGTTCCCTAGTGGGAGTCACTTACCAGCGCAGCAGTCTTTTTTCTTCTCAAGGCGCGGATTTCATGGGCTGGCATCGGCATGACTTCGGCAGCCTGCGCACGGTTGAGAGCACCGCTTCCGGCCCATCGGTCGATGGGACAATTGACACTCTCGCCCTTGTGACAAACGATCCGGCTACGAATATCCGTCACGTCGAATTGATGGAGAGTCTTTTCGAGGTTAATACCGACATCACGCTTGGCTGGTTTCTGGATGACGCCGTGGTGCCGAGCGGCGGCACAATCACCTACGTTGCCGGAGCATGGGCATTGACGCTCTACGGCCTGTGGCACCTGAACGGGAAGTCGGTCACAGTATCATGCGGCGGCATAGATTGTGGTGATGCCACGGTAGCGAACGGTTCAGCGAGCGTATCGATTGACAACGACATCGACGCACTACTAAGTACGAGTTACCTTGCCTCTATTTCATCGACTACGGCGTGGGGCGCGACGGGCACGCCGGTCTACCGTGCGGGCACGACCTACACGGTGCCCTGCATGGTTGGCTTTACCTATACGTCGCAGGGTCAGATTTTGCGCCCGGACACCGTCGATCAAGGTAAAAGTCCCACGGGGCCGGGGCCAGCTAAAATGCGGCGCAATCACCAGTTCGGCGTACTGCTGGAGGGTACGCAGGGCATCTCGTTCGGGACCAATTTCACGGCGGCCAAGATGCACGCGGCCAACTTCAAATCACCGGGCGGCACGGCCTATACCAAACTGCAATTATTCAATGGCGTATATTGGGACACTATCGAGGATTCCTGGGGATTCGATGGAATGCTCTGCTGGCAGGTTTCGCGCCCTTACCCTGCGGCTGTTGTCTCGATCTCCGGCTTTATGAACATGAGCGACAGGTAGACGATGGCTGGTGATCTCGAAAACTCATTGAGGGACTTTGGCGGCGCGGTAAGCAGCCTCTTTGCCAGCCGTGGTTCTACGGCTGCGGCGTCCTCTTATACAGAGGCCGCCGCCATTGCCGAGCAGAACGCACTGCTTGCCAAGACTGCGACGGCGATTCAGGAGACGCAAGAATCCCGGCAGATTTACAAGGTACTCGGCAAGCAGCGGGCCGACATCGGTGGTGCAGGATTCGCGCAAAGCGGAACCGCTCTTGATCTGCTGCGCGACAGCGCATCGCAGGGCGCCCTCACCAAAGCGATGACCGCCGAACAAGGTGCGATCACCGAGAATAGTTACGCCGCGCAGGCCGGGATGTATTCCGGTCTGGCACGGGCTGCGAGGTCCGCCGGAACTGGAAGCGAGATCGGAGGAATTTTGCAAGCCGCTGGAGGTATTGAGAACGCGGCGAAGGGCGTAAAGAGCCTATTCGATCTATTTCCAGGCAGCGCTCCAACTACTGCCGGGGTTGATATTAGTACGGCGAGCGGAGCCGCATCCGCTGACATCGCACTTGGCGGCCAGGGAGGAAGTGCTGGCGCGGACCTTATCACTGGTGCTGGCGCTGGTGCAGGCGTTGAATTATCTACCGCAGGAGCAGCCGATGCTGCGGGCGCGTCTGCTGGGGCTGCTTTGGATGCTGCTTCTATAGACGCTGGTGCCACAGCAGCGGCAGGAGCGGCGGAAGGCGTTGCCGCCGGAGCAGCAACCGAAGTTGCCGCAGGGGCGGCGGTTGAATCAGGGGTCGCGGCTGCCGCTACGAGTTCGGCCCTTGAAGAAGGTGCGGTAATGGCGATAGCCGCATGGGTCGTCTGCACGGAACTCCATCGGCAGGGACGGATGCCATCGCGCATCTATTATTCGGCGGCTTCGTCGTTCCTCGCATACCCGGAACGCGGCAAGCGCGGTTACTACGTCTGGGCGATTCCAAGCGTGCGGCATCTGCGGGCGCATCCGCAGTCGCGGTACTCCCGATTGCTGGAGCGCACGTTCAATTGCCGTGCGCGTTATCTAAGCGATAGGCGCAGGGGCAGACCGACGACACTGACAGGTGCGCTTGTTACGCACGGCCTGTTCACTTTCTGTTGGGCGCTGAGTTGGTTCATACCTGAATCGTTTGCGCTCTGGCAGGCGCTCTACAAGGCATAGACGTGGCGAACATTGTTGAATTCGACGCGCCCCAAGGACGCACACCGCAGCCCACGGATCGCGCGGAGCAAACCGCTGTCCATGCCGCTATCCATCTGGATCGCTTCGCACGCGAAGGCGGCTTGGCGCTAGGGCACGCGGTATCGGAGGTCGGCGGTCAGATCGGCCAGCGTATCGACGATCACATTGCCGGCCAGATGATCGGGCATGGGAGTGTGGTTTCGTCGGCACTTACCGCCAACCTGACCAAGCAAATTACCGACACGATGACGAAGGCTGACCTGAACGACATATCGGTCGGTCAAGGGCTGCGCGAGAATGTCGATAAGTCCATAGAAAATTTTCAAAGTAATTTCGACGATGCGCCAGAGAAAGTGCGCAATTGGGCACTGGCGACCGCCAGCCACATGCGGGCGCAATTCGGCAATTCGATCACCGCGCATGAAATGACGCGGGCCGGGGCAGCCGTACAGAAGAACATGCGCGACACGGTGCTCAACAACATGAACACGGTTGATCTTGATCCGTCGCAGTTGGCGCTCACGGTAGCAAAGCAGGTCAATGATTTCAATGCCTATGTATCGACGCACGGCAACATCGGCACTGAGAAGATGGTTGAACTGCGCACGGAACTGGACAAGGCGAACGGCGCTCTTGCCTATACTGCTGCGCAGAGCATTGGCAAGAAGAATCCTGATGCGCTATTCAAAGTATTAGCCGATGGCGATTATGATAAGTGGCTGGACCCTGTCCAGAAGGAGCGGCTGGAAAAGTTTGCGCGTTCGGAGAAAAGCTATCAGCACGAACAGAGTGAATGGGCCTACAAGGAACAGACCCGCGTCGCCCATGAAACCGCGACGACCGCAAAGAACGAATATGTGACTGATGCGCTTAACGGAAAACCTGTCGGTGACTATAAAAACGATCCGAGACTGGCAAGGTTTCCAGAAGAAAAAGAAAAATTGCGCACGTTGCAGCATACGCTCGTCATGCAGGCGCGCGACCGTAGCGAGAGCACGCCGCATGCGCAACAGTGGCGCGACCTCATCACTCAGTTGCACGATACGGCGGTCAACAATCCGAACAACATCAGCGACAAGCCAATCTACGATTTGCTGCGCGAGAACAAACTAAACAAGAATGAGTTCGCCTCTGCCTTGGGAATTTTTCATTCCATCGACAATCCAATCGAGCGCCAGATCAGCACCTACGTCAAGCGTGCGGATTCCTTCACGTTGCAAAGCACCGAAGGCAACCTTCTGAAGAAGTTCAGCCCCTCTGACTACGCTGATGCGGTCAATCGCTTCGAGCTTGATGGGCGTGCGAAGATCGCCGCAGCGCGTCAACGTGGCCAGGATGTAACGCCGCTCGTTGATCCGAACTCTAAGGACTTCGTGTTCTCGCAAAAGAAGTTGCAGGCGATGTTGCCCGACCAGAAGGAGGTCGTGAAGAAGGAGGCCGACGCGGTGCGGGAGAGTACGGGGCCGAGTGTGGCCGGTCTCCTCGGCGGGCCAGCGGTGCGCAGTGCACCGCGCGAGTTCAAGAACGAGGCCGAAGTCAGGGCGGCGGGCCTGCCCAATGGGACGGTCGTCGTCATCAACGGCAAGCGGTTCGTCTGGAATAACTGATGCCGCTCACCGCTCTAGACGAAGCGACCCCGGCCATTGGAGGGCGATTGACGCCTCTTGATGATGTTGCGCAGCAGCAAGGTCCCCGCGAGGCACACGGCGGATGGGACTCACTTGTCAGCGGGGCGCAAGGTTCTGGGATGGGCTTATTCGCGCGGGGCAAGCTGCCTGATGTGGTGCTGGACCGGGAGCACGCTAAATGGTACGAGCGGGCGCTGGAAACCGTGGGTAGCGTGGCGTCTGATCTGCCGCTGATGGTAGCGGGACGGGCTGGCGGTGCGTTTGCTGGCGGGGCTGTAGGTGGCCCGGTAGGGGCGGTGCTGGGTGGCGGCGCAGGCATGATGGCGGTGCCTACTGCAATCCGCGAGTCTCTGGTGCATGCGTATCAAAATGGCGATGCTGATTCGAGCGCTGGCTTCCTGACCAGCGTCAGTATCGTAATGAAGGGGCTGACCGAACCGGAAGTGCTGAAGGCCACTGGGAAGGCAGCGATTGTGGGGGCTGCAACATTGGGCGCGGGGCGGTTAGCAGCACCCTTCGGTGGTGCGGCAACTGCGGCAGCCGAGGTTGGCACGATGACGGTGGCCCCCGCCGCGCTTGAGGGTCGCCTGCCAGAGATGCAGGACTTCGTTGACGCTGCGATAGTGGTGGGCGGGATGAAGATCGCCGGGCGCGTAGCTGGGAAGATGGGGCAGATTTACGCCAAAACCGGCATTGAACCAGCGCAGGTCGTGGCCGATGCGAAGGTCGATCCGACGCTTGCCGAAGAACTGAAGGTACCAACACCGGCTGATGAGGAACCGGCGATTCCGAAGGTCTACCAAGCCGCAGCGACCGCTGAGGCCGTACGCAATTCCGTGCCTGATCCGGCCACTGATCCAGTTCATGCACTGGACATCGCCGCCGTACTATCGAAGCCCTACGGCGAGGTACGAGTTGACAAGACGCCCAACTGGATCAATTACAAATACATGGACACGCCAGACGCCATCAAGGGGGTCGATGCGCGCGTCTCAGAACTCTACGAGCAGGACTTCGAGAAACTTCGCGGCAAGGTAGGATGGGAGAAAAACAAGGAAGATGCGATCAACATCATGTCCGATTGGGCGCGCGATTCCGGACAGCCATTGGTAATTCCAAAAGACCCGAAAGAGTTCTCGAAACTCGCTGGCCGCGTCATGGCGAATAAGTCCATGACCGAACGAGCGGCCTTCAATATCGACCAAGCAAAGAACAATATCCTCGCTGATGGAGCGAGTGCAGACAACGTGCGCGAATTGGGTGTCGCTCTAGCGCAGGCCCGCGCGATCAAGGGCGTTCGGCTGCGCAACGATGCCGACATCGCCCGCGCGATGAACGCCATGAAGTCGATCAAGCAGGTGAAGGCGCTCACGGACCAATATCTTGAACTTGAGGAGCAATATGGCGCCGACCCAATGACGCTTGCTAAGATGATCGACCGGTTGCGCACGAGCGGCCAGATAAGCGGTTTCGCCAATGGTTTTGAGGAACTCAACAACTGGCAGAAGGCGCAGCAGGTATTCCGCTTTGTCCTTCTCTCAGGCGCTACCGTGTTCCAAGTCAAAGGCATTGGCGATATAGGCGCTCTGTCCGAGCGCATCGCGCGCCGATACCTTGCCGCTGGACTCCCTGGTTCAAGCCTCGGAGAAGCGAACGCGATGATGGCCTCGACCTTCCAAGGCGTGCGCGACGGTTTGCACGCGATGGTGGAAACATGGAAGGCCACGGGGCAACTCAAGGCGCGCGACAATGTGTTCGGCTACAAACCGACCTTCGGCATTGAGAAAGGATTACCCCCAGTAACGGGAAGCGCAGCCGATATTGCAAACAAGGTAATCGCCATACCGCACCGCGTCATCGCCGCTGAAACTGAATTCTTCCGCATCCTGAACGAACGCGGGGAGATGGGACGGCAAGCGCACAATATCGCGGCGAAGGAAGGATTCGAGCGCGGCACTACGGACTACGATAGCCGCGTGACGACGCTGCTGCGGCATCCTGACAAAGAGATGACCGACTCGGCGAAACTTGCTGGCGATGAAGGCACGTTCACAAAGGAACTGGGTAAGCTCGGGAAACTCTTGCAGGGCGTGTCGAAGCACGATCAGGGTGGCTTCGTCGTACCGTTCGCAACGGTTCCGGCTAACCTTGCGAACTGGGCCATTGCTGACTTTCCGCTACTTGGCGCGATCACGAAGGAAGCGCGCGAGGCGTGGGCTGAAGGTGGTGAAAAGCGCAACATGGTCGTCGCTCGGCAGATCATTGGTGCCACAGTCACAACGCTAGCGGTCGAAGCCGTGCTGAAGGGCGTGCTCACTGGCGGCTCGCAGTGGATGACACCACAGCAAAAGCAGACGCGCCTCGATGCCGGGATTCAAGACTACAGTTTCAAATTCCCCTGGAGCGATGAATACCATTCCTACAATCGCTATGCGCCACTTGGTACGATTGCGATGTTCGCCTCTGACATGACCGAGGTTTACCAACACGCGAGCGCGGACGAGAAGGCTGACGTGCTGAAGATGTCTGCCGCCGTCATGGGACACGCCATCGTCTCGCAAGCATACTTCGAGGGGTTACATCAGTTCATGCAGGCGCTTACCAGTCCGACCGGAGAGGGCGCACGCGCATTCGATAGTTTCATCTCGGCATGGGTGCCATCATTTCTCGGCCAAGCTGCGGCGGCGCATGACCCGCAACGCCGCCGAGTCGATAGCCTATTCGATGCGATCCAGCAGAAGATTCCGTTGTGGCGCGAGAAACTATTGCCACAGGTGAATACGCTAACCGGAGAGCCGCTCCCTGAGAAGCGCAGCCTCGCGTTATCGCAGTCCATGCAGGCATCCAAAGACCCGGTTCTGAGCGAGGCCGCAAGGCTTGGCATCGGTTCATCGAAAGCACCGAAGGCGATTGAACTGCCTGCTCTTGGTCAAAAGGAACTGGGCAAGGTGGAACTGACGCCCGAGCAGCAGAATATCTTCGCCACGACTTCGGGTAAACTCGCGCACAGAATCATGGAGCGATTCGTGAACTCTCCTAATTGGGATGGGAAATCTGATCTAATGAAGAAGCTGATCTACAGGAACGTTCTCGCCGAGGCACGCAAATCAGGCGCCGCCGTCGCGTTGCTGGCTGACCAGCGCAGGCTCAAGATGATTGAGATTAAGGACAAGATAACCGAACAGTTACACCAACTTGAGACCGTCCGGTGAACGACGAAGCCGAAGCCCAGATACTTGCTAATCTGCTCGCCGAGTCAGAGAGCGAACGTCAGGCGGAGCGCGATGAAAAGCGCGAATTGCGTGTGCTGATCGAGGCACTAGGTGCGAAGATAGATGCGCTCACCGTGGCGGCGAAAGCGGTGCAGCCAGCAATTAGCGCTCCCGGAGGCAAGGCCCGCAGTATCAAGATCGGCAAACACACGATCAGTCTGACGGTTACGGGCCGCGACGAGAATGAGCGCATCAGCGAGGCGGATGTTTCATTGCAATGAGCGATACCATCGGCACGCTTTCAGTTGACCCGGCAGGCGTTGTGACGCTCACCGGGTATGCGTTCGAGGGAGAACTCGCGTGGCCCTTCGATCCGGTGCGCTCGCGGGCGATCCGGGCGCTGGATGTGCAGATCGAGGCGTTGGAAGCGCTGCGGAGGAAGTTCACTGAAGAAATCGGCATCAAAGGCGTCCCGGCGGATATTGTCGAGATTGCCAAAATCGGCTCTGCTCCCGCACCGATTGCGGGCGTCAGTATCGTTCAAGTCAGAGGCGAAGGTTCTCAGGTCATCTCCCCATAAATGGCGATCTCCTCCCTCATCGAATGGGATGTCCAGTCTGTCGGCTCTGACAATAACGGTGGAGGCTTCAAGGCTGGGGCTACCGGCACGGACTACAGCACGGTCGGGGCCACGCCGCAAGCCACGCTTACTACCCTGTCCGTTGTAGGCGCATCGACTTCGGACATCATGGTATCCACGGTCGATTACACCGTGGCTGCTACCGATGTAGGCAACACGGTGCAGATCACGGGTGGAACTGCCACGGCGGGATTCTATGAAATCCAGTCCATCACGACCGGAATCACTGGCGTGCAGAAGTGGACTGTTGATCGCGCTACGGGCGCTGCAGCCGCGACTATCGTGGGGGCTATGGGTGGCTCCCTAGCTACGCCGCAGAAGATCATGGCGGAGGCTACGGCGCTCGTTGCCGGGCAGACCATTCACATCAAGAACGCGACCTATACGCGCACCACGACAATCTCACTTGGTGCATCCGGCACGGTCGCGGCAGGCGGGATCACTTGCAAGGGCTACAACACCGCGCACAACGATATCACTTCATGGGCCGGGATGGCAAACGCGCCAGTGCTGACTTCTGCAACAGCCAACATTCACATCATCACCACCAACGGCAAGACGGGATGGAATTTCTCCGCGCTGCAACTGACCAGCACAGGCAGCCCGAGAGGAAGTGGCATCCACGGGGCGACTGCGGGATTCTTCGGCACGATGGACCTGATGTTTCTCTCGACCTTGAACGGCGTGAACGTGTCGGCTAATGCTGGAGATTTGATTGTTTCGCGGACGGAAGCCAAGGGCTGCACCAGCATGGGACTTAACTTCGGCAGCGCTGGAGGGGCGACGATCAACAACTGCTGGATACACGGCAGCACGTCTCAAGGGATTTCGGCTGCGAACCGGACCACGATCATGAAGTCAGTGATTGACCACAATAACACCGGCAACTCCGCCAATCTAGGAGGCGTTACTTGCGCATCCGTAGTCTGGCTGATGGTGGCGGACTCGACCATAGCCTTGAACACCGGGTCGAACTCGGACGGAATTATCTTCACCACCGCAGGGCCGACTTCATACTACGGAATTGCGAATTCGATCCTCTACGGCAATGGCCGCTACAACCTGAACGTCGCCAACAGCGGCCTGTCGAGAGATATCTTCTTCAACGCATGGGGCGGCGCCGGAACGGCGAACACGAACGCGGCAGCGGGAACTGTCACTACTGGCGGGAACGTCATCACGCTCACCGTAGACCCGTTCACCAACTCGGCTGCGAATGGAGACTTCAGCCTGAACACCGCCGGAGCTGAATATGCGCTCCTGAAGGCCAAGGGTTTCCCCGGAGCTTTCCCCGGTGGCACGATGACCGGATATGCCGATGTCGGGCCGCTACAGCACCAGGATACGGGTGCCGGGGCGACTCTTGCCCGGCTTCCCGGCGGTGTTAGCGGAGTGGGCTGATGAGCGAGCGCATCCCTGCAGCAGTGGCAAAGCTGGTCGTGTTCCGGTCCTATCTCTCCTCGGATCATGTCACGCCAGCGACCGGAAAAACCATCGCTATCACTATCTCGAAGAACGGCGCTGCATTCGGCAATCCGAACGTGGGGGCGTTGAACGCAACGGAAATATCCAGCGGCTTCTACAAGTTCACCTTGGACACGACAGACACAGGAACCACGGGGCCGCTTACATGGCGTGGCGCGGCTGCGACCATCGACGATGCGGCGGATATCTACTCTGTCGTAAGCGCGAACAACGCGGGCTTCGCCGGCATCCCGGACGCCACCGCAGGCGCAGCCAATGGCCTGCTCATCAGCGGCGCCAACTCCGGCACAACGACGCTCGGCTCTCTTACGGTCACGGGCGCGTTCACGAATAATGGCACGGTGGACGTGGCGCAGACCGGAGATAGCTTCGCGCGCATCGGAGCAGCCGGCGCAGGACTGACCGCCGTGGTAGCGGCGAGCGTTACCGGAGCCGTGGGCAGCGTGACCGGCCTCACGGCATCGAACCTCGACGCTACCGTGAGCAGCCGGCTTGCAACTGCTGGATACACAACGCCACCCAGCGTAGCCACCATCCTCACGACCGCGATTACCGAAGCATACCGGGCGAATGGCGCGGCCCCGACGCTCGCGCAATTCATCAGCGAAGTGCTGGCGCACCTTGGCGAAAGCGCCATTGTAGGCACGACCAAGACGCTCAACAAACTCGACCATGCCACCGCCGCCGAAACATTCACGCTCGATAGTGCGACGACGCCAAGTACCGTCACGAGAGCTACGTGAGTGTCGGACTAATCCTCACGCTTGGCCTTGGCGCTTTCACCGGAGGCGGTGTCAAGTATTTGCCGACGCTTGGCTATGGAACAGGAGGAGCGCCACCGCCGCCGCCGCCTGTCGTTGTTCCGCCTTCCGCCCCGACCATCGGCGGCATGGGTCGCTACGAAGTCCAACGTCTGCCGAAGAAACGCGAAATCATCTTCAGGCGCAGCATGGAGAACCAAGACCGCGCTGACATCGAGGATATAATACGTCTTCTTGATGAAGGCGGATTACTTTGAGCGCGATACGGATTGCATGATGAGAGTATTCGGCACAAAGGTAAGCACCGCGCCGAAGGAGGCTGGAATCCGCTTCCTCGGCGGCGATGTCTGCTCGCCTCTTAACGGGCACATGCTCACGGGCAATCCGTGGCCCTCGAAGGTGCTGCGCTTCTGGTGCCCGCTGCCGATCCTCCCGTTTCTGTGCGTGAAGGTGGGGCGCTTCGGCTGCTACGCGGGCGCGAAGGTGTACGGGAGCGATCAGAATTACGCGAACTGGATGACGCCTGCGGACTATGAATCCGGCGGCCTAGCAATCGTGCTTACGGCGAGATTCTTCACGGACGGCTGATGAGCGAGCCCAAAGAGCGCACCGGCGGAGGATGGACCCTCGATACCCTCAAGGTGCTGATGGACGAGCGCGACGTGCGCTACGGTCAGTTGTCGGACGCGAAGGAACGCGCCGTGTTCACCGCGCTTGCGGCTGCCGAGAAAGCCGTATCGATCGCGGAAGCCAATGCCGAAAAGTGGCGCGTCAACGCGAACGAATGGCGCGAAGCAATGAACGACCGCGAGAGAAACTTTCTCTCGAAAGGCATGGGCTACGTGGTCGGTGCGCTCTCCGCGATTGCTCTATTTCTCGCCATTGTTGATAAATTCAAAGGATAACCATGATTTCCGCATCCGCATTACTTCCGCTTCTCGTGCAAATCGTCATCGTCGGCCTGATCTGCTGGCTCATTTGGTGGTTCATCGGGTACATCGGACTGCCAGAACCTTTCAACAAGGTCGCCCGCGTGCTGGTCGCGCTCGTGGCGCTCGTGTTCCTGATCGACATACTGCTCGGTATAGGCGGTCATCCGCTCATCGTATGGAGATAGCGTGCGGGTTGACGACGGCGTATTGATCGTCTTTGCACTGGTGATCGCGTGGTCATTTTACAAAGCGCACCGCGACAAGGATTTCTCATTCTCGATATTCGACCTCATCATGGAAAACGGCAGGCTCTCGCGCATCGCTTGCGCGTTCATGGCGACGCTGCTGATTACCTCCTGGGTCATCGTGCGCCTTACCTACGACAACAAGTTGACCGAGGGACTGTTCACGGCCTACCTTGCCGCCTGGGTGGCCCCGATTGTCGCCAAGCTCTTTAGCCCCGTACCCGTAACCCCGCCCGTAGGGACCATGATGACGGACACCACTGTGCATACGAAGGAAACGAAGAAGGCGGACGCATGAGAAAGGAATCCTACAACTCTGGGCATCTCTGAGCATCTCTGGGGCAGCTAGACGGGCTGCTAGACGGGCTGGTCGGCCTTGCCCCAGCGGGCGCCGGCTGCGTTCCTGGCGATCTCGGCGCGACGCTCCGGGGTGAGGGCCAGCGCTCGAGCCGGGCCCCCTGCCTGGCCTGCCTTGCGCGCCCTCGCCGTGCGCCATGCCTTGCTTCGCAGTAGAGTCTTTCGCATACTGCCTTGTACGCGCTCCGGTGACGCTTGTCTACATGCTTAACTAATGCTTGACAAGCCAGCAAAAGGGGAGGAGAGTAGATACATGAACTCAACCAACCAGGAGAACAACATGAACACAGCCACCCTTCGCGCCCTTGGTTATGACGCCGCCCGCGCTGGTAACGTAGCTGAAGCCGCAAGACTCTACCAAGCTGCCCTCGAAGCATATCCGGTGAAGGTCGGGGCGCTCGCCAAGAAAGACATGTTGGCCCTCCGTATCCTCGTTAGCACCTACACGCAAGCCGCCGATTCAGCATTCAACCGTACCGAGGGGAACCAGATGACCCGCAACTCGCAGCAGACGTGGAGATCGGCGAAGTGGTCAAGGTCGGCCGACACGAGGCTTGACGCAGCGTGGTTCGGCTACGGCAACGACCTGAAGGTGAAGGCGTTCAAGAACGCGCTGGCGATCGTTGAGCCGGCGAACGACGAAAGCGGAAAGGAGGTTGCGCAGGCCGCCTAGCGGCGGAACCGCCCCGGCAACGGGGCGCTCCTGAAAGGGACCACCCTTCCACGAGCGCCGCGATCGGCGCACTACACGGAGATGACGATGAAATTGAATATTGAATGTAGAACGGTTCTGGAATACGAAGCCTGTATCAAGACTGGGAATGTAGCCGTTATCTTCGGGCTCCAGGTCGTGGCGCGGGAGAACAGCAGCGTCGAGGCGCGGGAGAACAGCAGCGTCGAGGCGCGGGAGAACAGCAGCGTCGTGGCGTGGGAGAACAGCAGCGTCGTGGCGCGGGGGAACAGC
>VFSW01002076.1_pt1 | contig 30380 bp, 31 predicted proteins | sample 5358111 | NCBI WGS metagenome assembly VFSW01 (sample SAMN11554181, study PRJNA540505) | mine drainage metagenome | isolation source: sediment from site ElyBrook_90M | place: USA: Ely Copper Mine, Vershire, VT | collected 2017 | reverse complement strand
AGGCAGTCTTGACGATCTTATTACCAAGGGGCGGGTTGTAAAAATATTATGAATATGAACAAAGCACTGCGTGCGTCTCTTCCCGTTCTCTTTTCTGTATTAGCATTCGGAGCCTCTGCTCCTCTCGCGTTCGCTGCGGCTCACAATGGAGACATTCTCATAAATGAATTTGTTTCGAATGCTTCAACAAGTGGAGGTGATTGGGTGGAGCTCTACAACGCTTCGACCTCGCCCATAGACTTGACTGGTTGGGCTCTTAAAGATCTTGCGAACAATTCGCATTCAACCACAACGACGATGGGTGCGGGCGGTTTCCTTGTGTTCGGAGTAGGCACGAACCTCAATAATGCCGGCGATGTCATATATCTCCTCGACAACACCGATGCTACGAGCAGCGCGGTTGCCTACGGAAGCGCGGCAACCACGACCGTGGACTACGAATACGCCCCGACTCCTGCAACCGGCGAGTCCGCCTACCGCACGACTGACGGCGGCTCAACTTGGGCGACGACGACTTCTCCGACTAAGGGTGCGTCGAATGTTGTTGTCCCCATTTCAGATATAACGTATCAAATGACAGATTTGCCCCAGTACGGACCTTCTGATCAATTTGCCACTTCCACGGCCACAGTCCACTTTGTTTTGACAAAGCTGGGCAGTACCTACTCATTCGTCACTAGTTATAGTGGCAATTTAGTCACGCCAAATAATGTCACCGGAACTTGGACGGGCAGCTACTCAGGGAGCTTTACTGAATCTTCTGCATGGACGGGACCAACATCCGGTGCTCAGGGGACGTTTAGTTACACAAGTGGAACCAGTAATGGCCCATTTAAGGAAAAGTATTCTTCTAAAGCCGGTTTTACCGACGGTGGCAGTACATATTCCACAACAGGTAATGTGGCAGGCCACTTCGAGTTCGATGGCTCGTTGGGTGGAAACCTCGTGCAAGACGTTACCTACACCGTATCGGGAGGAACTACAGCGTGGACCGGCGATACTGAGCACTACACCATGGTTGGACTCCCTAACTATGACTCCATCCAAGCTGCAATAAACCAAGCAAACACAGGGGACACAATTTTCGTTTACGCTGATGCGACTACGACAACGGAGATAAATATAAATAAAGCCATAACGATTGACGGAAACGGCCACACATTGTATGCCAATTTTTCTAAAAATGGCGACTCCGACAATGCCACTATTGGAATCTTGCACTCTGGGGTGACGATAAAGAATCTTGTTGAAGACGGAACGAGTAGCGCAAATCTTCACGGCATCAATATCTACGAATCAACAGGGATAAACCTTGATGGTGTTACTGTCTCAAACAACGGACACTCGGGCGTTAATGTTGACGGTTCGGTAGTAACCGTTAACAACATCACCACTGCTAATAACGGATGGGATGGAATCGATGTCGATCAAGGCACAAGTGTTATGACAGCATCATCAACGTATCCGGCAACCTTAACGGTCAATGGTGTGAGTTCGCATTCGGAAGCACAAGCTCCAATACAGCAAGATGATAACGCGAAGACCTATGTGTCGGTTATAGACACAACCAATCAATACAACTCTTCAACGTACACGCATGACACTCCGAGCGTAACCGGAACGAAGTGGGCACTGAAAAACACCGTGGTAAACACCGAAGCCGAGCTACAGACCGCACTAAGTAATCCTCTAGTCATCGGTACCATTAGCCTCAATCCCGGGACGTACGTCGGAGATATCACCATCAGCAAAGCGCTCACGCTTACGAGTGCAGACACAAGCAATAAAGCGGAAATTGACGGACAAATAACAGTTCAGAATCCGAATGTGACAATCAGCAATCTGGCGATTAGGAATCTAAACGGCCCGACAGGGATATCCATAGCCGGTGTCGGTGGCGCGCACATAACGGGGAATGATATAGAAAACATTGGCACCGGACTTTCTCTCGGTTCTGCCCAAGCCATTGTTATCACGAACGGCACAGACTCGACGATAGCAGGATTCACTATTTCCGGAAACACGATATCCAACATTGGTTCCACGACACTCGTTAACGATGGCAATTCAGGTAGCAGCGCCAAAGGCGTGTATATTGGCAACAGTAAAGACATCGGAAACATCGATGGGGTCACTATCGACAACAATGATATTAGTCATATATACGCCTCCACTCTTGACTGGGTGAGCGGCGGTACCGGCGGCGGCGCAGGCGCGTACGGTGTCTTAGTCAATCACACAACTAACGGCGGTGCTCAGACAACGAATCTCAGGGTGACGAACAACACCATCAGTACACTTGAAGGTCTCTGGGCGCACGCCATCGGTCTTGAGGGCAACACGCCGAGCGCGGGCGTGACCGGAAATACCATCAGCGGTCTTACTGACCACAAGATCCCGAGCGATGCGGCAGCAATTCGATTCGAAGATAATCCAAGTGCGGCTTCCGTTACGCTCCATCAAAATAAATTCGACACCCCAAGCGTCGCGTGGGGCGTGAGTAATGCGGTCGCTTCAACGACTGTCGATGCAACGCTAAACTATTGGGCGACGACGACTCCTCAAAACGCGGTCACCGGTGTTGATGCAAATGACGTACTTGTCAGCCCATGGTACGTCGACTCCGGACTCTCCACTCTTAACACCGACGTCAGTGGCGTAGCCATCACCGTTCCGTCGGGTAACTTCGTACCTTCGGAAACGTCGGATGGTGCGGTGACTCTCCCAGAGGGCACATCCGACCTGTCTATGGATAGTAGTAGCGTGCTCGATCTCTCGGCGAGCGCGAATGTTGCAGGCGAGAACAATGCCATTACTATTGGTAGCTTGTCCGTTCTTCTCAACGGAGGAATAGTGTCGGGCATTAATTTGACTCAAGCGCAGAGTGTCGGAGGTCAAGACGTACTTGTCGGGAAGGCAGTGCAATTGTCTTCTGGGATCTCAACGGCGCCAATAGTTATTACCAACACATCTCTTCCGAACGTGAGCGCATCCATCCCTGACGGTACGACCATCCTCGCTCCGAGCGGATGGACAGGCACCATCGCACCGCCGACGACCGGTTCCTCATCAGGGGACACTGCACCGTCCGGGTTCTCCGTTGCTAGCAGTGTTATCGATGTCGGTTCGACGGGCACGGTACTCCTCTTCGACAAACCAGTGACACTCACGCTTACGGGAGTAACGGGAGTTGTTGGATATCGCCCGGCTGGCTCAACTGAATGGAAGAAGATTACAGAGGTTTGCGGTGGAGATTATACGAATCCGACGCTTGCCGCTGATAAATTCCCGGGAGAATGCGCCATCAATAACGGCACTGACACGAAGATACTCACCTACCACTTCACAAGTTTCGGCGGGATGACGCCTATCGCTCCGACCATCAGTCCGAACGGTGGAATGTTCCGCGGTTCGACGGGTGTGACCATGACCAATCCGTCCGGTTTGCAGATCTATTACACAATCAACGGCTCGACACCAGTCTGCAACAGCTCGACTCCCTATGGTTCCACGTTCTCCGTTCAACCGGATACTACAGTGAAGGCAGTGAGCTGTGATGGAAACAATCCGTCTGCAGTATCAACCGCCGCATTTAGTTCGTACTCAGGTGGCGGTGGCGGTGGTGGTGGCGGCGCAGTGCCAGCCACTCCGGCCACGCCTGCAGTTCCGACCGTAGCCCCGGCAACGCCGGCTACGCCAGCGACGCCGGCAACTCCTGCACAAGGCAAGGTGCTCGGTGCCGCGGTGTACAACTTCACCAAGGCGCTCACGCTTGGCTCGCGCGGAGCCGATGTGACGGCGCTTCAGCAGTACCTCATCGATAACGGCTTCTCGGTGCCGGCTGGCGTGACCGGATACTTCGGCGCGCAGACCAAGGCGGCTGTAAAGGCCTTCCAGAAGGCGCGTGGTATCGCGCAGGCGGGCTTCGTCGGTCCCCTGACCCGTGCAGAGCTCAACAAGGGCGAAGTCTCCACGACTCCTGAGACGGCAACGACGACCCCTGCGACGCAAGGGAAGACGAGCCTCTCGGCAAGCCAGGTGAGCTCCATCCTAGGTGTGCTTGAATCCTTCGGTGCCGACGCATCGGTCGTCGCGAAGGTGAGGGCGGCCCTCGGCCAATAATAAGTTCAGAGAGTAGTACACAACCCCCGCCGTAGGCGGGGGTTGTGCATTTTGTGGTATATTAACGAGCATGAAAAGCATTATCCAATTTCAAATCTCTGAGAGCGACGGCGGCTATGTCGCAGAGGGTGTGAGCGTGCCTATCGTAACGCAGGGAGATACACTCGACGAACTCACTGCAAATATTCGTGAGGCGGTTGAGTTGTACGTAGAAGACGAGAATCTTGCCGAACTCGGCTTCGCGACTTCTCCGTCGGTATTGGTAAACTTTGAACTCCCTACGCTTGCGCATGCCTAAACCAAGACGACTTTCTGGATTGGACATCATACATATATTTGAACAGTTCGGTTTTACAGTTGAGAGCCAGCGGGGGAGTCATGTGAAGCTAGCGCGTTTTGAACGCAAAAACAAACAAGTATTGCTTGTCTCGAACCATAAAGAATTAAAAACTGGCGCTGTTGTCGGCATATTCCGGCAAGCTATGCGGTATATTCCGGAATCAGAACTCCGTAGACATTTTTATGCTGACTGAAGTAGAAGTGGGGGTTGTGCATTTTTAGGATTTGTTGTACCGTTATCGGGACATGGAAAACCCGCGCAAGCCACTTTTGCACCACCTTCACGACTATTTCTTCCCGCACCCGCGCAACAACTATCGTCCACATATTTTCAGCGGCGTATCGATTGCCGCACTTGTCGTCGCCGTCATAGTCTTCGAGGGTGCCTATCTGGTGCAGACGAAGATTGTTTTCTTCAAGACCGATTTCCTCGCGTCCGTACTGCCGGGAGCGCTCGTGGCACTCACGAACCAAGACCGTGCGACACAGGGCCTTGCCGGCGTCACCGAGGATTCGGTGCTCGATAAGGCTGCACAGGCAGTAGCGGAAGACATGGCGACGAACGGATACTTCGCCCATGTGTCGCCGGACGGGAAGACACCGTGGTACTGGTTGGAACAAGTCGGGTACAAATACAGCTATGCAGGGGAGAATCTCGCGGTGAATTTCACCGACTCCACGAATGTGGAATCGGCGTGGATGGAATCGCCGACGCATCGTGCGAACATCGTAAAGCCGCAATATACGCGGGTCGGTTTCGGCACGGCGAACGGCAGGTACGAAGGGCAGGAGACGACATTCGTCGTTGAATTCTTCGCCGCGCCGGCGGTTGCTGAAGTTCAGGAGGTTGCGCCTGCAAAAATAGCCGTCGCGAATCCGCCCGCGAACGAAACCGCGACGACCTCCACCACCACGACGCAAGTGCTCGGTACGGAGACTGTAGCGGTTGATACGGCAGGGGCCGCGGCTGCCGCGGCGCCGGTGCCCGCCGCACCGAACTGGCTCGAGCGCCTCCTCGCCTCGCCTTTGCATACGCTCTGGGCACTCTTCACTATTCTATTCGCCGTCATCGCTTCCGCGCTCGCCATTACCATCCTCGCACGCTCACAGGTCCAGCACCCGAGAGTGCTCATCGGCGGGACCCTATTGCTCGCGCTCATCGGCACCTCGATGCTCCTCAGTTCGGAACTTGCGGGTTCCGTCCGCCTGACCGCCGACACTCAGACCGCCGCGGTTGGCGCGGCACTTCAATAAATATTAGAACCCTCTCGCGAAGAGGGGGATGAACAAGGTCGCAATCATACCGACGGCGAGCAGGACCACGATAATGACGGCAAGGGTGCGTTTCATACCGTGAAGATAGCAGAAATCCCGCGAACGGCAAAGCCGTTCGCGGGATTTCTTTACGCCCCTATTTTATTGCCCCGGAACCGAGTGAATGAGGTCGCGCTTGATGTCGGCGAATGTGCCGTTCACTTTCTTGCCCGGGTTGAAGATGTCGAGCGGGTCGAAAGTTTTCTTCGTCTTCTCGAAGAGCGTTATCATCTCGGGACCGAAGAGCATCAGGAGGTACGGCGTGCGCACGATGCCGTCATTATGCTCGCCGGTGGTAGTACCGCCGGCTTCGATGACCATCTGGTACACCTTGGGCGCGAGGTCGAGGATGACCTGCCGATTTTCTTCCTTGGTGAGATCCATGAGCGGGATGATGTGGATGTTCCCGTCGCCGATGTGGCCCGCGACGGTGTAGATCATATTTGATTTGTATTCGTCCAAAAGGGCGTTCAGCTTCGGCAGAAAGGTCGGATAGGACGACGGCGGAACGACGAAGTCGTCGATGAAGGGCGAAGAGACGAGGCCATGGAGATTTTTGCGGAGCAGATTGAAACTCTCGCGGCGCACGATCCAGTACTTCTCCGATTCCTTCTCGTCTTTTTCCACCTTGGTCTGCAGGTGCAGGTCGGCGAGCGCGTCTTGCGCAACGCATGCGCGGCGGTCTGCCTCCTCAATGGTGTCTTCGGCGAATTCCGCCATCAGGATGAGCTTCGGCACGCCGCCGGTAGCGACCATGGCCGCCTCAGGGATGAAGTCGATGCCGAGCCGCGCGGCTTTGACGAGTCCCATCTGCATGAGCATCTGCGGCATGAACTTCACCGCGAGCGTGAAGGTGTGGTCGTCATAGCTCTCAAATGATTCCGGATTCTGTTTAAGGACGCGGTTCACGATTTCGGGCAGGATGTCCAAATTGGAGAGGAAGACGACGAGCATGGCGCGGTGGTCTTTCGGCTTCACGAGCCCGAGCCTCGCTTTCGTCCAGAGCGCGAGCGTCCCTTGGGAACCGCAGATGAGCTTCGCGAGGTTGAATGCGCCGGTCTTTGCGTCGCGCACGCTCCAGAGCGCGTAGCCGGCGGAATTCTTGGATACCTTCGGACGGTGTTGCTCGATGAGTGCGGCGTTTTCGGAGAGGAGTGCGTCCATGTCGCGATATATTTTTCCTTCCAGAGTTTGGAGCTGTTTCTTTTCTTCAAGTTCGGCCGGCGTGAGCGCTTTGAAAGTGGTTTGCGAGCCGTCGGAGAGGACGACCTCGAGCTCCTCCACATATTTCTCCGTCTTGCCATATCTGAGCGTGCGCTCGCCGCCGGAATTATTGGAAATGATGCCGCCCATAGCGGCTATCTCGCGGCTGGCTGGATACGAGGGAAGAATCAGCCCGCTCGCCATAGTTGCTTTCTCAAAATCTCTGTAAAAAACTCCCGGCTCCGTCACCGCATATCCTGAGATTCCACTTGGAAGCGAAGCTTCCAAGTTGGCGCCAGATCTACTTGGCGGTTGGACCGCCAAGTTGGAGGAGACATCGCCCATATGATTCATATGCTTCAGGAAGGAGACGACGACGCCGGTCGTAAGCGGCCCGCCGGACATATCGGTGCCCGCCGAGCGCGCTGCGAGCGACACATCCGCGCCCGCAGCGCGGGCGCGGCCAACCTCCTTCACGATGGCGCTCACATCCGCCGCATCTTCCGGGTACACGACGAGCTCCGGCATCCGTGTAAAAAGGGAAGTATCGCGACTCAACTCCGTGAGCGTTTCCGCATCGTCCGACACCTCTCCCCGCATCGCGCCCGTAAGCGCGTTCTTCAGTTCATCTTTAGTCATATGTTCCCAGTATAACCCTACCGGCCCTTCTTCGTCTGGCGCCCTGTTCCAGGTATACTAGCCGTCTATGGAACAGATAGATGTCAGGGAGTTAAAGAAGCGGTTTGGGGATATGACATTGATTGATGTGCGCTCTCCGGCGGAGTACGCCGACGCGCATATAGAAGGGTCCGAGAATATCCCGCTCCAGACGATACCCGGAGCGATTGAACGCCTGCGAGCGATGCAAAACCCGTGCTTCATCTGCGCAAGCGGCAATCGAAGCAGTGCGGCGTGCGAATTTTTGGCATCAGAGGGCATGCTCGCGACCAATGTGGAAGGAGGCGTCGGTGCGTGGTACAACGCGGGATTCCCGCTGGTATAGTTACGCGTACCTGAGATACTTATCTTATCTTACTTATGATTAAAAAAATCGGCGGAAAATACATCGTCGTGGGCGAGACGAAAACGAAAACCGGCAAGGTGCGGAAATTCGGAACCTACAAAACTCTCGCCGAGGCGAAGGAGCGTCTGCGGCAGGTAGAATTCTTCAAGCATCGGGTGCGGGAATAACCTGCTATGCTTAGGGGATGAAGGAATACGCGGTCATCATCGCGGTGCTTATTCTGGTCGTACTCGGAGGGTTATGGGCGGCGAACGGGCGCATCGCGAAGGCCCCGGGGCAGGCGTGCACGATGGAGGCGAAACTTTGCCCCGACGGCTCCGCTGTCGCGCGTACGGGGCCGAATTGCGAATTTGCAGAATGCCCGAAAATAACTCCCAGCAGCAACACCTCTGGCGTACGAGGATTCATTTCATTGGGGCCGACCTGCCCAGTTGAGCGCATACCGCCCGATCCCGCTTGTGCTGACAAGCCGTTTGTGACACCGATACAGGTATACACGCTGGGTTCAGAATTACCATATAAAATGGGAAATTCTGATGCGACCGGTGCATTTACGTTCTCGCTTCCGCCAGGTTCTTATAGAATTGATGCGATAGTGAGTCAGATACTCCCGCGCTGCAACGAAGCAATCGTGACTGTCTACCCGAACGCGTACGCCACAACCACCATTTCTTGCGACACCGGCATCCGCTAGACTTAACACCTATGAACTGAACATGAATATCACACTTGCTAAAAAACTACTTCTCACACAGGCGCTCGTCCTTTTCGGCGGGACCGTCTTCGCGTGGTCGAAACTCATACCGCAGTTACGGGATTTTTGGGCGCTCTACGGAACATTCTTCCGCGTCAATGACTGCGTCATTCCAAACCCATTTCTGACCGCCTGCTTCTACGGCTCGGCCGCATTCCTCGTCGCTCTATTCTGGTCCATACGCGTCTACCAGAGCCCGGGGTACGGAGGCGAGCGCCGTTTGCGCAACTTCCTCCTGTTTTGCGTCGTCTTCGGCGCATCGGTAGTCGCATACGAAGCGGTCGAGTACTACAAACTTTTCGGTCACAGTACGAATGCGTTTATCTGCACTCCCGGAGTTTCTCCGCTCGAGACCCCGTGCTTCACGGGCATGCTCTTCTTCATCGTCGCGTTCGGGTTCTCGGTCGTCGCAACCCGCCGCCTGAAGCCGCTGTAGTTATGCACCTGCTGCGCCCCCCCGCACCCGGGCGGCGGTATCATTAACGGTATTAGCCGATTAACCGTATTTCTGTCATGGACCATCACCTTAATCCCACGAAAGCCGCGCTCACCATCGGCTTGTTCATCGGCGGGGCACATCTCGTCTGGTCGCTTCTGGTCGCGCTCGGATGGGCGCAGCCGCTCGTAGACTTCGTCCTCTGGATGCATATGGTAAACATGCCGTATGTCGTGAAGCCGTTCGATATCGGTGCGGCGACGACGCTCATCATCGTCACCACAATTGTGGGCTACATCCTCGGGTTTATTTTTGCGCGCATCTGGAATCGGATGCATCGCGCCTAGCATTCTCACGACACCGCGCCCGGATTAAGACAGGAGCGGTGGGGTTTCGGGCGCGGTTTGGTATACTATGGTCCACATGAGCATCGAATGGAACCGGGTGACCTGGTATTCGAAATTGGCCGCGGTGATAGTATTCCTCGCGACATTCGTCATCGCATTCAATTTGGGAATGATGTACGAACAGGTGCGCATCAATGCGGCGCTGATTGAGAGCGCGGGGACAATCGAGACGACCGCCACGACGACGGCCAAGATACAGATCAGCGAATCGACAAGCACGCCCGAGACGACGGCAAGCACGACCGATATACAAATCAGCGGAGGCGCCGGAGCGCACTGCGGCGGCTTCATACAAAATGCGCCGACCTGTGCGAAAGGCTTCCATTGTCAGCTGAAAGTAAGCAGTCCGGACACCGGCGGAACCTGCGTAGCGGATTAGCGCACTAGAGTATAGTGTCTCCATGACCCAAGGCGAGGCACTTACCATGTTAAAGACCGGGGCGAACGTATACCTCACCGGCGAGCCGGGAAGCGGAAAGACGCACACCATCAATGAATTCATCGCGTGGCTGCGCGCGAGCGGCATCGAACCCTCGGTAACTGCGGCGACCGGCATCGCCGCGACGCATGTCGGCGGGATGACGCTCCACTCCTGGAGCGGTATCGGCATTTCCGAATCGCTTTCGCGCGCTGATGTGGACCGCATCGCGGGCAAAGAACACATCGCGAAGCGCATCCAGAAGGCGAAGGTGCTTATCATCGAGGAGATTTCCATGCTCTCCGCGCAGACTTTTGAAATGGCTGATTCCATCTGCCGTGAAGTGCGGCGCGTGGACCGGCCTTTCGGCGGGCTCACGGTCATCCTCGTGGGCGACTTTTTCCAATTGCCGCCGATTTCGCGAGGCCGCGAAGTTGAATTCGCATTCGCGTCGAAAGTCTGGCGCGATTTGAATCTGATTACCTGTTATCTCACCGAACAGTATCGCCAGGACGATGCGGAATTCCTCGGCGTACTCTCCGCAATACGCTCGGGACAGGTCGAGGAGCTCCACTATGAACAACTTACGACACGCCGTGTCGTACATGGGGAGGAGCATCCCGCCGACGCACCGAAACTTTTCTCGCACAATGCGGATGTGGACCGCATCAATGCCGCGGAACTCGCAAAACTTCCGGGCAAAGTCATGAAATTCCGCATGAGTTCAAAAGGGAAGGACTCGCTCGTCGAAGGGCTCATACGCGGCTGTCTTTCGCCGGAGAACCTGGAACTGAAAGAGGGCGCGGCCGTGATGTTCACCAAGAACTCGCCGCAAGGAAGGTTCGTCAACGGAACGCTCGGCGTCGTGAGCGGTTTCGACGCGGGCGGTATGCCGATGGTAAAAACGAAGGACGGCCTGCGCATCACAAGCGAACCCATGGAGTGGCAGCTTGAGGAACAGGGAAAGGTGAAAGCGAGCGTGTCCCAGATACCGCTGCGGCTCGCGTATGCGATGACGGTGCACAAAAGCCAGGGTATGAGCATGGACGCCGCCATCATCGACCTCTCAAAAGCATTTGAATACGGACAGGGATATGTCGCGCTCTCGCGCGTACGGCGGCTCTCCGGCCTGTACCTCACCGGACTCAACCAGCGCGCGCTTGAAGTGCATCCGGAAATTCTGGAGAAAGACCGGGATTTTCGCGCCGCCTCAGAGGCGGCGCGCGATGCGTTCGCACAGATGCCCGAAAAGGAAACGACAGACAAGCAAAAGAAATTCGTAAAGGGGATGGGCGGGGCACTAGTAGAGAGCAGTGAGCAGGAGGCGGGAGGCAGGAAGAAAAATACAAAGACCGCGGGATTGCCGGGGAGGTTGGCGGAGACACTTCAGACCGTGCGGGACGCAAAGAGTCTGAAGGACGCCGCGAAAGCTCGCGGGCTTGTCGCCTCGACCATCGTGCATCACTTGGAAGAGCTTGCAGAGATAGGGAAGCTGACGCGCACCGATTTCGCGCACCTGGTCCCCCTCGACATCGTCGATGAGATACACGAGGCGCTCAAAGCCACAAATGACGACCGCCTGTCGCCCGTTTTCCATGCGCTCCACGCCCGTCACTCGTTCGAAACCATCCGCCTCGTTCGTCTGATGCGGTCTAATTGACAAAGTCGTATACCTGTGCTAGCATCATTACGGACCTCAATCTGAGGAATCGGCGAAAGCCACCGTAAACTGAAATCAAGGGGGAAAAGCCATGGAATCTCTCGCTTTAGCGCTTAAGAAGGCAGGCCTCAAATCACCACACGCAATGTCGCACCCAGTTCCGGCTCCGGCATCGAAGCGGGAACTCGTGAAGTTCACGAAAGGGACGGAGTTCGTTCTGATCTTCAACTGCCCGCGTAAGTTCGTTCCGGAAGGAATTCAAGTTCTTCCGGCAGGCGGCGGCAACGGAGCTCCCGGAGATGCGGTCGAAAAGGCGCGGTTCCGGAAGGCCAGGGTTGACCTTGAGGGGCTTGAGTCCCGCTGCCTCGTGGATAGCATCAACATCCGCGAAAAAAATGGGTTCTGCCGTGTGTATGTGAATTGCACCGTCACGGCAGAAGGCCATCGCGGTTTCCACTTTTGGCGCGGAGTAACCGGGGATTTCGTCCGAAAGGAAATGAAGTTTGCCTGGGAGCACACAATCGTGAAAAAGGTGGGCGACCGCATGACGCTTGAATTGCGCAGTGCGTGCCAAGAGGCCGAAGTGAAGATAGGATTCGCGATTGAAGGCTGATTGCGAACTTTCCAAAAGGGGTCCCCCGCGGACCCCGTTTTTATTTATATGTTTTTATCAAAAAGCACGCTCCTCCAAAAGATACGGGAGGAGCGAAGTTTGAGAGCCTAAAGTCCAAGCACTACTCTCTTAGCGACAAGATTTTTTGCATCAACGCATCCGCAGGAAGGAATTCTCCTTCAAGAGGAGTGTAAAAGGCGCCCTCAACTCTGCTCTTGTCGGCCGATATAGGCAGTCCGCTCTCTTGTAACAACTCTTGGTCATTGTAGTTATCGCCGATGGCCATCACCTGTTCTTTCTGTAATTTGAAGATATCCATCACATGCCGTAACCCGAGCGCTTTCGTCTGATCATTCTTGATCAAAATGTCGTACGCCTCTCCGTTCCACACCGTACAGAGGTTCGGATCCGCATTCACGATATCCTCGATCTTTTGGACCTTTTCGGTGCAGTGAATAGTGATGATGAATTCTTTCGGCTCGAACCCTTTAATGCGTTCATCGTGTACGGCTTTCAGCTTCGGGAATATGTCTTTGTTTTTTTCAAAACTGTTGATGTGCTGATAGATCTTCCCCTGATACCAGGTGGCACTGCCGTTCTCGTAGGTCAGGCTCACAAAAGGCAATATGGCTCTAAACATTTCCTGGAGCATATAGAGGCCTCGTCCGGAACTGATATTGATGAGGTAGCCGGCTGTATTAAGCTCGGTTATCTGCCCGATCTGCTTTTCGCTAATGACCTTCGTTTCGAGCGTGGTGGTATTGCCTTCCTGGTGTATCTTCGTGCCGCGCGGTACGAGTACGCCATCAACGTCGAATACGACCATTTTAATCGGGGCCAGATCCTCTTTGGAAAGTTGCTCTAAGGGTTTCATACGGTTGTAAGTAATATCACGAATATCATGAAAGCGCTTCGAGGATGTGCGAGAGCGAGGCGGTCGCGACGCCGATGACTTTGTCCGCCGCGCCGTAATAGAGATACAGAGTATCGCCGCGAACGACGGCGCCGCAGGAGAAGACGACATCCGGAGTTTCGCCTTCTTCCTCATATGTTTCGATTGGTTCGAATACGGGGTCGGCGGTGCGCGCCAGGATGGAAATGCCCGAGGAGTCGAGGAGCGCGGCGCCGAGCCGATAGGTTTTGTGGCGAGAGACGCCGTGGTAGATCATGAGCCAGTTGGTACCCACCTTGATAGGCGGTGCCGCGCTCCCGACTTTCAGCCCGTCCCACATGCCGAGACGCGGGCCCATGACATCGATACAACGGCTGACGCGCTTGCCGGAGGAGAGGCTTGGCAGGAGGTCGGCGCATATCTGATTGTTGATACGATGATAGAGCAGATAATTCTCGTCTATTTTTTCTGGCAACAGGACCAGGTCCTTATCGTCGAAGTTCTCAGGGGTGAGGATGAAGGGAGTGCTCCACCGGTCGAATCGCCGTGCGAGGAAATCATCAACGCTTATCGATGAGACTGCGCCGGCAGGCGGATGTACGCCGTCATAGGCGGTGTAGGTCATATGCAGCGTATTTCCGATGCGGACGATGCGCGGGTCCTCGCAGCCGGAATTTCCGGTCGCGCTGCCGCGCTTCATTTCAAAATCCGCGCGCGGCACATAGACGGGTTCGGGCAGGCGTTCGTCAAAGGTGACGCCGTCTTTTGAAATGGCGAGACCGACGGTTGAGGTATTCGCTTTGTCCATCGCGCGGTACAGGAGATAGATGGAGCCGTTGAGCTCGATGGCGGCGGCGTTGAGGACGACGCGGCTTTCGAAGCCGTCGCCCCGCGGCGCCAGTATCGGGTTCTGCGGCGCGCGCGTAAAAGTGCGCGCTGGCTTCTCGGGGTCAAGCGCCCGCATAAGGTCGTGGAGGTAGACGCTTGCTTTCGCGCAGACGGTATCGGCTGCACCGTACCACATATCCAATTTCCCGCCGTCGCCCAAAGTCGCGCTCGTGGGAAAGACGACGTCGGGTACAATCCCGTATCGTTCATAAATCTCCTCGGGAACGATTATGGATTCCGTGCGGCTGATGATTTTCGATGGGTCATCGCGGTCGAGGATGGCGGCTTCAACGGAGAAAATGCGCTCCCCGCCGCCGAAATAATTTTCGATGTACGAATAGAGGATGAGCCAGCCGTGCTTGGTGAGTATCGGGGGACTGCCGACCTCGACATGGTCATTCTCATTCCTCCTGAATGTCAGTTTGTGCGATTGCCAGTTCTTGTACCACGCGTCCCAAAAGGCCGGTGACCAGAACTCTTCTACGGTATCGGCGAGGACGAGGCAGATTTCCGTCGGCGGCTCATCGGTATGGACCGAGAGAAGCGCCGCGACCTTCCCGCCGACCCGTTCCGGGAATATCACAAAGGCTTTCGCGTTAAACGGCGTGACCAAATGGCGTTCGGTGAAGTTTTTCCCGTCTTTCGCGACCGCAATCGCGACCTTGATATTTTCTTTTGAAAAAGGGAAGCCGCCAAGCGCGGTGTAGGAAAGATACTTCACTCCCTCAAAAACGGTTACCCGCGGATCTTCGCAACCGAACTCCTCCCATTCTTCTTGCGGGATAATAATTTGTTGCCGCGAGTGGAAGTGGAGGCCGTCTTCGGAAAATGCCTCGCCGATGGTGGATTGTCCCGCAAAAGGCGAGATGAGGGCCGCCGGATTTGAGAGTGCGCGATAATACATGCGCCAGCCGTTCTCTTCGCGTATGACCGACGGATTGAAGGTCGCCAAAGCTTCCCACGGGTATTCGCGGCGGGGCGAGAGGACGGGGTTATCGGGTTCTCTGCGGATGACGAACATATTTAATCGGTTTCGGTTTCGTATTCTTCTGCGAGGGCCGGCGGGTTGCCCTTGATAATGGCGTCGACAAATTGATTGAGCGGCGTGGTCGCGACGCAGACGACCTTGTCCGCCCCACCATAGTACACGAAGAGTTTTCCATCGTGCACGACCGCTCCGCCGGCATACACGATGCCGGGCTTGCCGTGATTTTCGTACAGCTCATCCGGTACAAGGACTGGTGCCGCCGCGCGATAGAGCACCTTCGTCGGGTCTACGAGGTCGAGCAGCATCGCACCGAGCTTGTAGCGATGGCCTTCTTTTGCGTCATTGGCGTGATACAGAACGAGCCACCCCTTATTCGTCTTTATCGGCGGCGGACCGGCGCTTCGCACATGGACATGCCATGCAATCGGTTTGTCGGGCACTTTTTGCGGGTCGGGGCTCACGAACTTCCGCTCAGAAAGCTCTTCAAGGTCTTCGACATACTCGACGCGTACCCGATGCTCGTCATCGCCGATGATGCTGTGCAGGACGGCGAATTGCCCCCCGATCTTTTCCGGGAAGAGCACCCAATTTTTGTCGCGCGTACTGTGTGAGAGGATTATCGGCCTCTCCCATTTGTAGAAGCGCTTTGCGAGGAAGTCTTCCGTGCTTATTGAAATAACGCCGACACGGAGCATCCAATTCTGGAACATATTAAAGGTGACATACACGCGCCCGTCGATAACTACCATGCGCGGGTCCTCACAGCCGCCCCAGCTGCCGCCGGAGGAGTACATCATCGGGGAATAATGACGGACATTCCTCGGCAGTGAGCTCGATGAATCCGCAACATATACCGGATAGGGAAGCCGTTCGTCAAAAAGAATGCCGTCGGGACTGCTTGCGTACCCGAGACGCGAGATGCCGTCCGTGCCGATAGCACGGTAGATGAGGTGCGTGCGATGGTCGAGAATTGCGGCCGCGGGATTAAAAACCGCTTCCGCGCTCCACGGGTGGCGCCCCGGCCGGAGAATGGGATTGTGCGAAGACTTTTTCAGGAGAAGCCGTTCGAGATGCAAAAGTCTGACGACCTTCTCTCGAAAAGGTTGCGAGAAGGCGGCACCAAGAACCGCTCCGATAACGAAGAAAGAAAAGAGCAGTGCGACAATGTTCGCCCAGAAAGGGAAACTCATAAAAATAGTGAACATCTTTACAATACCACCTGCAGAGTGCAAGTTGGCGGGGTAATGCACAGCGTGATATATTTTCCCTATGTTACTAGATGTTTGTTTAGCGAAGATTCATCGGGCGACGGTGACGGATGCCGACCTCGACTATGCGGGCTCCATTACGATAGATGGCCTGCTTCTGGATGCCGCCGGACTTCTCCCGGGCCAAGCGGTTCTGGTCAATAGCCTCGCGAACGGGACTTCATGGAAGACCTATATCGTGCGTGGAGAGGAAGGGAAGGGTGACATCATTATGAACGGCCCTCCGGCGCACCACTTCAAGCGAGGAGATATGGTCATCATCCTGGCGTATGTGCTGGTGAGCGAGGAAGACGCAAAGAAAATGCCGCACCCCACCACCGTATTCGTTAACGGGAAGAACCAACTGGATAGCGTAAAGAAAGGCTGGCGCCCCTCCTAGACTGCCGCGGCTTTACGCACAATACAGAACGGCGTCATCTCGTCGGACTGGCCGAGCGGGTTGTCGCGGAAGAGTTTACCGATGAAGCTTTCGGAGATGCTGCGCGTTGATTTGCCGAGCGAGAAGGCGCCGCGGTAGTTGGCGTCCAGAATGACCGTTTCGTGGCCGCCGAGGAGCGCTTTAATCGCGCGCGCCGCGCCGCTCGGGTCGTTTGGAGCGAGTTTTGCGGAGTGCGCGTATTCAAGGATGAGGAACGACATCGGACAATCAATGGATTTCGCCCGCAAACCGCAGATTCGGTAGAACAGCCCGCGGATACCGAACGGTCGCGTGACCGCCGACACCGCCGCCGCGAGGAAGATGCGCAGATAGCCCGCTTCCTCTACGAAAAGTTGCATCGCGAGGTCGGTTCCATGCCCGAAGCCGTGGAAGTCATCCGTGCCGTAGTAATTGCCCACATGACGCGCGAGGAAGCGCGCAAACGGCGTCGGATGTATGTCGCTCATGTCCACGACTCGCCCTTGGGTGATGGTCAGCGCTTTCTCGCTCACGAAGACGATGTCGCCCTCTTGCAGGTGCGGACGCACATATTCGTCGACGAGCGGGAGGAGGTCTGTGTCGTGCATCGAGATGAGGCGCGTCTTAATCGGCAAACGCAGGTAGGTTGTGCCGTCCACCTCAATTTCAATTTTCTTTCCTGGGTTCGCAGTGTACTCGCCGACCGCCTGCTTCGGTTTCGCGGCCGGAACGGAAGTTTCTTCTGCCGCCGGTTTCTCTCCGCGGAAAAGCGCGAAGAGCTTCTCAACGGGAACGCGGATAGTCGCCGAATCCTGATTTATTTTTGCGCGGGAGCGGAGAAGTTCCGTCGCCTCCATATATAAGATGTGCGCTTCGTCAATTGACGTCCGCCTGAACGCCGCTTCAACTGACGGTCCGCTTACGGCGACGGCGCGCATGACGACTCCGCCATCCGGCCGCGGTTCATAGACGATAGAAAACCCCGTTTTCTCCCGCATTTCCGCATATTCCTGACGTGCTTCCGCCATAGTGGTACCAGTATAGCGCATCCGATAAATAGGAGTACACTTTTTGCCAGGAGCCCTTTTCACAGAGAGAGGGCTTGGTCATTTCCCACTCGTCCAGCCAAGGAGAAGTAAATGAAAAAACCATCGCTCGCCGAAGTTCTCGCCCATCCAATCGTAAAAGCGCTCGACCCTCGCCAACATGACTTCATCGCCCTGCGCCCGCTTTCGTCCCGCCTGAATCCGTACCGGCTTACGCACAACATCGAAATCTGCGCGGCCGTCGCCTTTATGGGGCTCCCGCACATCAAAGTCGTTGCCGCCTTCGGCATGATGATGGAAGATTTCGAGGATGGCGTGTACGACGACATTGATACGCTCGTCGTGCCTTCAAGCGGCAATACGCTGCATGGAGTCGCACTGCTCGCCCCGGCGTTCGGCATCCCGTTCGTGACAGGGGTCATGTCGAGCGATGCACCGGAAGCGAAGAAAAGCGTCGTCTCGATGATTCCGTGGGCCCGCCTTACTCACCCGAGGGGAACGGAAACCGTCGAAGATGTCGCCCGCGAAGAGGCCAGCAAACCGCGCTCCCATCTGCTCGACCAATACAAGCATCCCGGGAATGTGAATATCCACGAGAAGTGCACCGGTCCGCAATTATTGCGTGTCGCCGGCAGCAGTCTCGGTCTTGTCGCAGGCGGCATGGGTTCGGGAGGCACGGTTACCGGCATATCGCGCGCGCTCAAGAGTGTCCGAAAGGACATCATCATGCTCGGCGTTCGGCCGAAGCATGGCGAGCGTATCCCGGGCGTCCGCGATTTCGACCAGATGGAATCGGTCGTGACGCTCCCGTACAAATCGGCGGTAGACGATATCGTCGAGGTCGGACGCAAGGAGTCGTTCATCAAAACGCGCGAATTTTTGAGCGAGGTACAGCCGCAAGTTGGTCCTTCTTCGGGCCTCGCCTGTGTCGGGCTGCTGCACTACCTTGCAAAATCGCCGGATGTCGTCGAACTCCTTCGGGGCAAATGGGCCGTATTCGTTTGTCCGGACGACGGCCGGTTCTACCCGGCGCCTACGGCGGCAGAACTCGACCCCGATCAAGGCCTCTAGCCCATGATGTTTAGAACCGGTCTCAAAAATAATGGCCTAGCGAGAGCCGGATTTTTCGAGCGAGAACCGCCGGCGCAGACTGAAGCGTATCGAGATACGCTGAAGGCGAGCCGTTGCGGTTCGTAGCCGGAAAATCCGGCTCGTAGCGGCCATGCATTTCGAAAGGTTATTTTTGAGACCGGTTCTACTCAAAATCCCAGCTTCGGCTGGGATTTTTTGTTAGGCGCGAGGTTTGAAAGCGGCGCGCAGCGCGTTTAATATGACCGCCACATCGATACCTTCTTGCAGAAGGGCACCTTCCACCGGCACGATGAAGCCGAACGCCGCGAAGAGCATACCGACCGTCGAGAGGCCGATGCCGGTATAGACACTCTCACTCGCGATGCGTACCGAGCGTTTTGAAAGCGCGAAGAGTTCCCGGATGAGCAGAACATCGCGTCCAAGGATAGCGACCCCGGCCGCTTCGATGGACGCGCTGTTTTCCGTGCCCGAGAAAACGATGCCGATATCCGCTTTCGCAAGCGCCGGCGCATCGTTGAGCCCGTCGCCCACCATTGCGACTTTCTCGCCGCGTTTCTTCGCCTCGTCGACGAGGCGATACTTTTCTTCCGGCGTGCAATCCGCGCAGATGTTGAGAGGGAGCCCGGCAAATATCGCTTCGGCATTTTCTTTACGGTCTCCGGTGAGTACGGCGACCTTGAATCCGGCGTTCGTGAGTCCGGCAAGGAACTTCTTCGCGTTGTCTTTGAGCACGTCATTAAAGTGAAGAACGGCGAGCGGATTGCCGTCGCTCGTGAGAAGGAGCGAGATACCGCCTTCTTTATGTTCTCCCTCGGGAGCTTGCTCCAGCGTCAGATATTTGCCTCCCACCATGCCGCTGATGCCGGTGCCGAGAACCTCGCTTGCCTTGGTCGCCGGTGCCGGGGAAAGTCCGCGTTCTTTTGCCGCGGCGACGACGGCGCGCGCAAGCGGATGGATGGAGTGGTATTCAAGAGCGGCCGCGAACGAGAGTGCGGCGTTCTCGTTCACGCTTGTTGTCTTGAGCGAGATGCCGGTTAATTGCGGTTCGCCGAGCGTCAGCGTGCCGGTCTTGTCGAAGAAGATGGTTGTGATGCGCGCAATGGATTCGAGCGCCGCGGGCGTCTTCACGATGATGTTCTTGCTCGCCGCACGCGAGAGGCCGCCGATGAATGCAACCGGCGCCGCGATGATGAGCGGGCACGGCGTCGCGATGACGAGCACGGCGAGCACGCGCGTGATATCGCCGGTGAGCACATACGCGCCGCCCGAAATGACGAGCGTCAGAAAAGTGAACGGCAGATTCGCGGCAGTGGTCAGCCGGACGAACGGGGACTGATTTTGCTGCGCATTTTTCACTAGGTCGACGATTTTTGCGTAGGTCGAGGTCGCGAGCCTTCCCTCCACGGCGAGTTCGAACGCTTCGCCCGCATTCACGCTTCCGCTCTTTATGACCGCCCCTTGCCCGAAGGTCTCGGGCAGCGGTTCGCCGGTGAGGTTCGCGAGGTTCAGGACCGCGCGGGACGAGGCGAGGAGGCCGTCGAGCGGCACGAGCTCTCCGCCGCGCACGACGATGAGTGCGCCGGTTGCAACGGAGGCGAGCGGCACCTCCTCGAGTGTTCCGTCGGGGCGCTTCACGAGCGCGGTCTTCGGAATGCGGGCGAGAAGGGCAGCGAGGGAGGCTTCGGCGCGGCGTCCGGCATACGCCTCAAGCGCCTCGCCGCCGGTATACATGAGTGCGATAACGGCGCCCGCAAGATACTGCCCGGTGACTATCGCAAGCGCCATCGCGAGGAATGCTATGAAATCGATGGATTTGCTCCCGGAGCGTATCTCGCGGTACGCGACGACGAAGAGATCGATGATGCCGATATAGATTGCGGTGAGGTAGAGACTGGGAACCGCAAAGATGAGCTCACATGCAAGAAGGAAGGCGACCGCGCCGGGGAGTATGAGGGCCGTAGCATTCAGATAGCGCATAGTCTCGTTATGACAGTATATAGCACCTGTCCGCATCGTTTATTCCCCTACCGTTACCCACACCTATTGAAAATACCAACAAAAGCAGTTGCAGTGGATAGTGGATAATAGAGCTTCACGAAGAAATCTTCTGATACACTATAAACAAGCATAACCTATTGCGCACCATGGAAACACCAAACCGTTTAAAGTTTAGCATCATAGGCATCATAATTCTCCTCATCGGGGCGATTGTCGGAATGTTTGCAGACCCGTATCTCCCCGCTTCTTTGAGCAACACCAAGAAGGGCTACCAGTCCGGTTTTGATGCCGCTCGAATGCTTGTTGAGAACAGCGATTTCGGTCATTTCTTGAGCACTCCCAGTGATGTGCGCATCCTTTCTGGCACCGTGACGGCCGTCAATGGAGACCTCATCGCCCTGCACCTTCAGTCGGTGAATCCTTTTGACGGCCCGGCGCTTGCAGACCGCACGGTCATCGTCGATGCATCTACGACGGTGACCAGGCTCGTACCGATAGATCCCAAGGTGTTCCAAGCTGAGATGAATAGTTTTGTGACAGCGGCGCAAGGGGCGGCGACAAACACGAAGACCCCCCCCGCCTCATTTACCACGGCGGCAACGGATGCGGCGAGTATTAAGGTGGGCGATTCTATAAACGTATCCGCTTCGGAAAATATAAAGACCCTGAAAGAGTTTCCTGCGAGCAGTATCACTATCTTGTTAAAGGCCGCCACACCTTAACCCGTTGATGATCCCTTCCGAAAAACTCTTGCGGTTCGGCATACTCAAATCCGCTTTGCTGGTGCTATTTGTCGTCCCGACGCTTCTTCTTGCGTTGCCCGGACAAGCGAAAGCGTTCTCGGCTGATTTGGGCGGGTCGCCGGTAGACATCAGTGTTTCGGGTAGCAATTCGTATGCTCCGAGGCAGACTATACCCGTCAATTTCGTAGGCTATAACTCAGGATCCTGGCGGTATGTGTATATATACCTGAATGTGGGCGGCGTCAGTTTTAACGTGAATCAGTATTTCAACGGAAGCTCGCCCGGCCCGACCTATGGAACATGGTATCTTACCGCCCCCTCAACCCCTGGAACTTACTATATCGGCATAGAGCCGATCAACTCCTACTCTCAAGTGGTGTATACCTATTTCCCCATCACCGTCGCATGCGCTTCCGGTACGGTGTGGAACGGGAGTAGCTGTGTTTGCCCAGCGGGTACTACCAGCTGGACGGTTGGCGCTACCTGTAGCGGATCGTATGCAAATATAACAGACGGCGTAACTTCCGTAGTGTCCAGTACGAATGGCAATATCGGCAGCGTCTCGCTTTCTTGTTCCAGCGGGAATGTGTCTCAATCGAATGCTTCTTGTTCAACTGCGGTCTCCTGCACCGCCACCGCATACGGCAGTTGCAGTCTCAGCACAACCGCCTCCGGCGGCACCTCCGGCTCCTGCAGTACCGGGTATACCATCGGCTCCTGCAGTTACTCCTGCTCCAACGGGACCTGGACCAAAACTTCAAATACGTGCGCATTGCCCGCCGCTTCCGGAAGCGTCACCTCAAACTCGTGCGCCATCAGCTCCGGAGCCAGTTCGTGCGCCATGAATGTCGCCTGGGCTTCATCCAATACGACCGGCACCGTTACGATACAGCGGCCCTATGACAACAACAGCATTTTTGCGACGGGAACGAGCGGCAATCAGTCCGCCACCTTCACGCCCCCCGCCACGTACAACCTCGACCTCTATGACGGGACCACAAAACTTGCTACCGGCTCCTTTGTCGCCTCCTGTGCCCAGGGAAGCACCTGGGATGGAAGCATCTGCATGCCGGATCCCTGCACCGCCCAAACGGTTAACCACTGCGACCTCCCGGCAACCGCTTCCGACACCTCATCAAGCGGTTCCTGCAGTTCCGGATACGGCGGCTCTTGCAGCTATACCTGTTCAAGCGGCACCTGGATCGCGCCAAGCTCCAATTCATGCACGCCTTTCCCCACCGTCACACTCTCCGCAAGTCCCCCCACCATCGACCAGGGCCAATCCTCGACGCTTTCTTGGAATTCCACGAACGCGACCTCCTGCACCTCGTACGGCGGCTTCTCGACCAATAGCAGCACCGTGGGCAATGCTTCGGTGAACCCGTCGGCAACTGCAAACTATCAGATATACTGCACCGGCCCCGGAGGCACTACCAGCACCAACTCAAACATCGTGCCGATAACAGTGCTCGTCCCCACCGTTTCCATCGGCGCTTCGCCGGCGCGTGTGACGAGCGGCGACCCCACCACCGTCACCGTGATGGTTACTAATGTGAGCTCCTGCGCGATCACCAAGAACGGTAACCCCAGTCCCTGGCAGACCTTCTCCGGCAATCCCTTCGGCACCGTGACCCAGTCCTTCTCCGATACGAACATCACCACCCAGAACACCTATCAGGTTACCTGCTCGAACACCGGGAGCTCGGTCACTGCCGCGGCCAAGCAGATAGTGAATATAACGACGAAATTTAATGAGTTTTAGTTTCTAACCCATTGACAGAATATTGTCAATATGCTAGCATGTAAATAACGAGGTAGCTATTGGCTATTTCGGTAACTACAACCAATGACTATATTAGGAGCCCTTATGGGCTTTTTGCTTTTCTCAGGCGGCACTATGGCTCTGCCGGCACACGCACAGGCGCCCGAGGCGCCTTCGCAGCCGACCTATGCCGTGACACTCACGGCATACAACGCCGTGGCGGCACAGACCGACAGCAACCCGCTCGAGACCGCTTCCGGCGCATACTCCAATCCGGAGGTTATTGCGGCGCGTTCCCAAGACCTCACTGATGAACTGCCGTTTGGCACCATCATCGAGATTGACGGCACGGACGCATCAAAGGAGTCCTGCGGGTATGATGTCGTGCAACCCGTTATCGGGTACCGCGTCATCGAGGACACTATGAATGCGCGGTACACCAAGCGCATCGACGTCCTTCTCGGCACAAAAGCGGATTACGCTACAGTCGATAAGGGCATGAAGAACGCGGCGGAGATGCTCGGCGTTTGCAAGGGCGTCACTATCCGCGTAGTGGGGTATGTCGGCATTAACCGCATCCCGAAGACACAGGCGGAACTTGCGGCAATCGTTGGTGGTGGTACCAAGGACATCGCTCTTAAATGAGCGTCTGAATAAAAAGCGCCCTGCTTGAGCAGGGCGCTTTTTTAATGGGTGCGGTAGACTTTGCGTATGAAGCGTCTCACGCGTGCACAGTCGGGATTAACGGCGCAGGAATATACAACGCTCTCGCGGCTCACGACGCCCGTCAAGATACAAGACTTCCTCGATTCGCTCCCGATGAACTGGGAGAAAAAGGGCGATACCCACATGTCTCCACGTCGCGTCTTACGGGAAGGGAAGGCGCATTGCATCGAGGGAGCAATGCTGGCCGCCGCCGCTTTGTGGATACAAGGAGAACGACCGCTCGTCATGAATGTCTCGCCGCGGCTTGATCACGGGGATGACGACCATGTCATCGCCCTCTACAAGCGCGGCGGACGCTTCGGTGCCGTCAGCAAGACCAATCACGCGAGCATCCGATTTCGCGATCCGGTGTATCGCACGCCGCGCGAGCTCATACTGTCTTACTTCCACGAGTGGTTCCTCAATTCAACCGGGGAGAAAGTTCTTGAATGTTACAGCAAGCCGCTTGATATGCGCCGTTTTGGCACCGCGTGGCTCACCTCAGAAAAGGATTTATGGGAAGTCGCCGATGCTTTGAGCGAATTGCCGCATTACTATCTTGTACCAAAAGGGAATTGGCGCTTCGTGCGCAAGGCGGATGCAATGGAGCTCAAAGCCGGCACACTCGTCGAGTGGCCGAAATCCGACCCGCGCACCTAACAGAGGGTATCGCGCGCTCCTCGTTACTCTTGGTGCGGAATCGGTAAGCATGGTATACAACAGGTAACGATATGAGAGTAAAGAAATCGCGATATCCCGAAGGACTTCGGGTCGGAAGGTCGAGCGCCGGGCTCGGCCTCTTTGCGACGCGCGCCTTCAAAAAAGGGGAGCGCATCATCGAGTACTTCGGCCGGACGCTCTCGAAGGCCGAAGAGTATACGAGCCGCAGCAAGTATCTCTTTGAGGTGAACAGCCGGAAAACGATTGACGGTGCGGTGCGTACGAACTTCGCGCGCTACATCAATCACTCGTGCAAACCCAATTGCGAGCCGGAAATAGAGCGCGGGCGGGTGTACATAGATGCCATAAAGAACATCAAGCCCGGCGACGAGTTCACCTACGACTATGGCGAAGAATATTTTAACGAGCACATCAAACCGTACGGCTGTCGGTGTGCGAAGAAGAAACATTAGCACCCAGTAGGTGATTCTGCTGAATCAAAAGAAAACGCCCCGCTTAAAGCGGGGCGTTTTCTTTTGCCGGATCTAAATATTAGATCTTGCTGACGTTGAGGGCGTTCGGGCCTTTCGGGCTGTCGCCGATCTCAAACGAAACCTTGTCTCCTTCCTGGAGCTCGTCGAACGAAATGTTCTTGAGCTCATTGGAATGGAAGAAAAGGTCCTTAGAACCGTCCGGTGCGCCGGCGACTTTGATGAAGCCGAAGCCCTTATCGTTCTTCTTGATTACTGTTCCTTCTTTCATACTAATGATAGATAGATTGTGTGACTAATGTATATCAAATCAGTAGCCGAAGATAGAAGCTCGATCCCACTTCTCTGGATCCAGCGCTGGTTGATGTGTGTAGAATAGCAGACCTGATGTTTGCTGTCAACCCCATGGGCGGATAAAACCTCACGGTCCCCATAACTGTAGAAACACGAAACCGCCAGCGTAAGCCAGCGGTCCGTGGGCACTCGTCGTGTATTTGCTTCTCTGACGATTGCCGAAGGCAGAAGGAGTTATGAATTTCTTGCGAAACGCACGGGCTCGCGAGAGCCAATGGGGATACTCAGGTTCCCACTTTTTGCAGTGTACATCAGAAATCCCGCATCTGGTACACTAGGGAATAGCGACCCCGCATCATATGGATACCCCGCAACAAGATTCTTTTACCTACAGAGACATATTCAGTGACGGAAAATTATATTCACCCCTTAGTGCGCTCTTTCTCCTCGGTCTTGCGTATGTACTTGAGCATTTCGCCAATCTGTATGAACTCGCGTACTCGGTGCGCCCAACCTCAAATTATGTCGGCGATATTTTGCTCGATAACCTCCCGGTCATCAATCTGAACCTCATCATTGTCGAGGGTGCGCTGCTTTCCATTGTTCTCGGTATGCTCTATGTCCTCTCGAAACCCCGCTATGTTCTTTTTACGCTCAAGGCTTTGGCGCTCTTCATTGCGATACGAGCGCTCTTTATTTCTCTGACGCATGTGGGCATTTATCCGGGCAATATCGATCCGGGAGCGGGGATCTTCGACGGCATATATACCTACCTTAATTTTCAATCAGGATTCTTTTTCTCGGGGCATGTCGGTCTGCCGTTCCTTATGGCACTTATTTTCTGGACCAAGCTCCGCGCGCGTCTCATATTCTTGTCGCTGTCCCTCGTGTTCGCCGTTGCCGTGCTATTCGCACACATCCACTATTCGATCGATGTGTTTGCGGCGCCGTTCATGGCATACGGCATTTTCACTATCGCAAAACGGCTTTTCCCGCGCGATTACGAACTCATACCGTCCGCGCGTTAATTGGAAGCCGGGAATTTCTGCGCGAAAAGTGCAGTGGTCGTGGGCGCATTTAACGCGTCCAGTTCGTACAAGCGGCTTGCCGTCTGCTCCCCGTTGGTAGAGCGGTCCCCGCGAGCGGAGAGGTACCCGGCCTGTGCCACTGCCGCCATGATAGAGGCATTGTATTGTCCGAAAGGATACGCGAACTCATTAATAGTGACGCCAAGTTGTTTTTCAAGCACTTGCTTGCTGCCGGCTATCTCGTTTTGGAGCGTCGTCGGGTCCGCAATGCGGGTGAGATAGGGATGCGAGAGCGAGTGGCTGCCGATGGTCATACCGGCGTCGCGCATCATGCGCAACTGGTCCCAGGTAAGGAAACCTCTCCCGCCGATCGGATTGGTGAATACGAAAAATGTGGCCGTGTAGTGATATTTCTCCAGAATAGGGAAGGCGTAGCGGAACTGATCGCCCCATCCGTCGTCGAAAGAAATGATAACGGGTTTTTTCGGCAGGACGCTCCCGTTTTTAAAATGCCGCTCGAGGTCGCTGAATGATACGACATGGTAGCCGGCGTCCGCCAAATATTTCATTTCCGCATCGAATACCTCCGGCGTATGCGCAAGAGCGCGTACTGCCCGGCTGTCGGTCGGATAGCTCGGTCGGACGATGTGGTAGACCAGGATCGGAAGCTTGAACTGTCCCGTGGACGAGGCGACAGCGGGCGATGCTTGTACCTGCGGTGCCGGTATTTCGGCGTAGAGCGCCTGGTCATTCGGGGAGACGCCCTCCGTCGCTTCCGGGAAGCCGGTTTTGTTTTCCGCAAACAACAGCACGCCGCCGATGGCGGCGGCACACAAAACGGCGAGTATGAAGATTCGAACACGGCAGGGCATGTCGCTAGACTATACCCTGTGACGGGACAAAGCTCCATCGTGTGGATATCCAATCTCCCCGACTTCCGTTTTGACCGCTTATTTCATGTATACTAAACCGCATACGATGTAATTAATGAAAAAACTGTATGCATAACCACGATATGAAAGGGGAGGGCGGCGGTTGTCCGATGTGTGAGAAGGGTGCGATGTACGGCGGCATGTGCCGACAGCATCACTGGATGCATGTCATTATCAAGGTTCTCGTAGCAATCTTCATTTTCTGGTGCGGCGTCCAGTTCGGAGAACTCAAAGCTCTGCTTCACGGAAGCTACGGTTACGGCGGTGGCATGATGAGCGCTTACCGCGACAACTCCGGCCAGAATTATTTCTATGGAACATCCGGCGGCATGATGAACGGAGGGGCCTATAGCGCCACCTCGGGAGCGACGACGACGAAGCGCTAGCATCGTCCGTCAATCGAATAAGAACGGCCCCGTAGCGGGGCCGTTCTTATTTTTAGTTTCAGATATAAAGAAAGCCCACATATCACGTGGGCTCAAGGAGCAGGCTTTCGCCGCCAATGCGGGCGGGGAGGACTATAGGGCCTGCTGCACCGGGTACAAAGTACGTGATCGTTCTTGGAGGAGGAGACCCATTTCTTCCGGCCTCCTTGGTTGCGGGGGTATCGCACTCTTGCTCCACATTCGCAGCGCTTAATGGTCACTTGGAACCTCCTTCCCCCAGGATCAATCCTGGTCGAAACACAATACCATAGAACATTAAAAAAGCAAAGCGCTGCCCAAGCGAGTCGAGGAACGAACGCGTTCCTATGACGCTTGGTTGCGGGGCGGGAGCCAGTCGATGATCTTCTTCCGGTGTTCGTCGAGCGACCAAAGATCGCCGTGTTTAAAGAACAGCGGATGCGTCTCTTTGAATTTCTTCAGGAGCGCCGTAGATGCTTTCGGGAATCCGGTCGGTAGATTCTTGTTGTAGGATTTAAGAAAATCAGCAAGCGAGATTCGCATCTCACTTATACTCAGTTCTTCGCTGTATTTCTTCATTACGGACAACAATACCACGAATATCTTAGTGACGCAATGTTTACTGGAATCGGTCGGAATGCCTCGCACGAGGTGGATTCGAAATACCACCAATCGAAACCGGATGCGACGCACACATAGGTGAGCGCTATCGCGAGAAAATGCCAGAGTGCGTTGGTCCCGGTAAATCAACGCACGGTATCCGCGGGGAATGTATAGAAAAAATTTCTGAACATACGACCGTACCGCGTCGATTATGGCACAGCGATCTTTTCGTGTTCGGCGCCGCCGTAGACGCGAATGACCGAGAGGAAGACCGAGAGAACGAGGGGTCCCAGTATGAATCCGAGCGGTCCGAAAAAGACGATGCCGCCGAGGATTGAGAAAAGGACGAACAAGGACGAGACTTCGAGCCCTTTGCCGAAGAAATATGAAGTAAGAATGTTATCCACGAGCATCACGATGCCGCCGCCAAGCACGGCTAGGCCGAGCGCAGAGAGAATATTCCCCTGCAGGTACAGATACGCGACTGCGCCGACGAAAGCGAACGCGGTACCGAGTCCGGGGATTGCGCCGAAGATGCCCCCGACGCCGCACCAGAGGACCGCGCTCGGTATGCCGAACAGGTAAAAGGCGATCCAGATGCAGACACAGCGGATAAGCACGATGTACAGCGTTCCTCGTACCACCGAACCGACCGTCTGGTACATCTTGTCGAGTATCTCGTGCGTCACTTCTTTCCCAAAAGGGCTTACGCGTGCGGTTGAAGAAAGAAACGCTCGTCCGTCACGCAGGAAGAAAAAGAGCGCAAGGAGCATAAGAAACGTATCGAAGAGGACATAGACCGTCTGATATATGAGCGACCCGAGGTTGCTCGAGATGAATGCGAGCGCGTTCCCGACATAGGCGTTCAGGTCGAACACAAATCCGGGGAATAGTTGCCGCACCGAACTTTCAACCGCGTTCTGAATGGCCTGCACATACTGGGTTTCGTTCCCGTATATCCCTCCATAGAGGCTTTGCGCTTCCTGAAATACCTGCATCCCCACAAAGAAGATCGGTACGATAAAGAAAATAAGCATCAGGCCGACCACGAACAGAGCCGCCGCGCTCCCCGAGCCGCCAAAGACCCGTACTAATTTTTCATAGGGTCGGTGGAGAAGAATTGCGAAGACCGCGGCAAGCGTGAGTCCGACGAGGAACGGCGAGAACACGAAGAAGAGGAGAATGGAGACGCCGATGAAAAGTGCGAGAAGGGAAAGACTTTCCGACTTGTTTTTATCCATACCCACAGCGTAACACGGGCGAGGTGGGGAATTCTTCCGGCGCGGGACTTGCCAGTCTCTTTCGTGTGTGCTATTGTTTCGGTATCAAGCAAAAGGGCGATCCGTATGCGGCGTCCTTTTTTGTTATAAAATATCGGCGGCATTCGATTAAAGAGCCTCGCAAGTGCTTACGCATATACCCCGGGCGACAACGCATCGGAAACGATATACCATACTTCCCATGAAGTCGGATGTACCCGCGGAATTCGGCATACCCATCGTTGCCTCGCTCCTATTCCTCATCTTTCAACACACGGGGCGCTTCAGCGAGTTAGCGCTCACCGCGTTCATCGTCGCCGTGAGTTTCCTCATTTTCCTCATGAAGGACCACAAGAACGAGGAGTATCTGTTCGTCATAGGCATGCTGGTCGGCAGTTTCATCGAAATCGGGCTCCGCGTTCTCGGCTACCAGCAGGTATGGACGGAAGCATCGCTTTTCGGCGTCCCGTACTGGCTGCCTATCGCATGGGGACTCGGCTTTGTCCTTATCACGCGCTTCGGTATGCGCCTGCGAAGGATCAGCCCGGAGGATTAGTGCGGGAGAAAGTCTGTTTTGTATAAAAGAAGGGTAATGTCACCCATTTGCCACCAATAGTTTGAGCATTTTCTCGACCTTTTC
>VFSW01002075.1_pt1 | contig 30386 bp, 38 predicted proteins | sample 5358111 | NCBI WGS metagenome assembly VFSW01 (sample SAMN11554181, study PRJNA540505) | mine drainage metagenome | isolation source: sediment from site ElyBrook_90M | place: USA: Ely Copper Mine, Vershire, VT | collected 2017 | reverse complement strand
CCCCAGATGTACCCTGAGCCGTTCGTGATGTTGAACGTGACGCCGCTGCCCGGGCCGTAGATCGCCGGGCCGCCAGCGCCCGCGTTCTCGGCGTTGTCGACCGTCGCGCCGGAGCCCGGGTACGCACCTTGAGCGCCGCGTGCACCGTCGCCGCCGCACCCGATGATGTAGCCGTTGTTCACGAGGTTCAGCGTCGAGCCCGAAGGCAAGCCGGTGAGGTCCATCGCCGGCAGCGCCGGGTTCAACGACTGCAGGATGACGCCCGCGTTCACCGTGACGGTGATCGTCGGCGTGCCCGTCACGGATCCGCCGAGCGCCGCGAGCAGGTTGAAGTAGACGCCGCTCTGGTTGATCGTGAGGCTGCTCGACGTCACCGCGTTGCCGAGCGAGCTGGTCGGCGTGACCATGAACTTCCCGAGCGATGCGTTGTAGATGATCTGGAACCGATCGACGCCGTTCGCGGCGCCCGCGAGCGCCGGCGCGCTGCCGTTCGGGAACAGGAACGCGGAGTTCCAACTCAGCGTGCGTCCGCCGGTCGCATCCTGCACGACCAGCAGATCGACCTTCTCACCATCGAGCGCGTTCGTCGGCGCACCCATCGTGCGGTTGCCGGTGAGCGTGAGCTGCTGCGAGTCACCCGCGCTGAAGTCCACGACCGTCGTCGCGAGTTCGGTCACCGTCACGTAGGGCGCCGCGTTGGTGACGCCCTGGTATTGGTTCACGACTCGCGTGCCCGCGGTGATCTCGGCCGCGGTGCGCGTCACACGCGCAAAGTTCGTCGACGCGATGCCGTTCAACGTCAGCGCGTTCGCGTTGAGCCCGGGGGACGGCACCACGTAGGGGTCGGTGTCCTCCAGGAGCACGCCGGCGGCGCTGTAGAGCTGCGCCCGGTAGGTCACGCTCGGGTCGAGGTAGATCGCCGCAAGGCGCCCGTCTGACGCCGCCACGGTGCCCCCGGTCGGGTTCACGCTGCCCGGCGTCGGCTGGGACAGCGGAGTCGTCAGCAATCCGTCCGCGTAGACGTTCGCGAGCGTCGTCGTACCCGTCCCGAAGAAGCAGTAGTAGCACCCGGCCTGCGGCGTGCCCGTGGTGGACAGCGGCTTGACGCGCGGATCGGCGAACAGAAGACCGGTAGGATTTGTCATCGATTATTTCCCCTTCTCTTTTTCTTTCGCCGCGAGGTCCGCGGTGCGCACTTTTTCCAGACGCTTCGCGGCGCGCTCTAGGTGAGGCCTGAGAGCGCTCGCAGCAGCCGTTTCCGCTTCCGTTGCAGGTCGGGGCTCGGCTCCTTGCCCTTTCTCTCCATGTAGTCGATCAAGGCCTGCTGCGAATCCTGAGCCTCTGAGGGCGGCGGCATGGCCGGGGTCGTCGAAGAGGCTGTGGAAGTCTGAGGTCCCTTTGATGAGTTCATCGTTGATTTCTCCATCCTTTACGAGTTCGGGAATTGTGGCGAGACCGCCGAAACTGTTCGCGTGCTCCGTCGCCGTCTTCGCCCAGGACCACACGGTCTCCTGCACTTCCGCAGGGGTCCATTTGTCGCCGGTCATCTTCGACAACAGGTTAGCAGCCTGCCGCACCCGTGCAGAGTAACCCAGGTAGTGCGGACTCGCCACGCCGACCGTTTTGTCGTAGCCCGCGAATTTTCGGTCGAGACCGCCGAAAACATTCGGGTGCAGCGCGGCGAATTTCGCCATCCATGTATCGAGGGTGACGCGTTCGGTGGCGCCCGCGAGATTGTGCATGAACGAATCGACCTTCGGGCCGCTCAGCATCTTCGCGGTCGGATGTTCGCGGATCAGCGAGTTCACCGAGTTGTTCGTCCATGCAGGCAGAACGCCAGGGCCGTCTTTCTTTTGCACGTTGTCGGCCATGATCTTTTGAATCGTGGCCGGATCCTGCGGGCGCCCCGCGCGGTCCCACGCCGTGAACACGCGCACCGCGTTGTGGAAGTTCGCTTCGACGCTCGTCTGCGGCGAGAGCGACGCCATCAATGCCGCGAAGCGCGGCGCGTCTGGGCCAAACACCGTGTTGAACGACTTCGCCGCTTCCGCGTACCAGCCGCGCTTCGCGCGCCCCGCGAGCGCCGCGGCCGCGAGTTCCTGCGTCTTCGGCAGGTTGTGCATCAGGTCCTGCAGTTTCGCCACGTGCTTGTCGTTTATCGACGCGCGCTCCGCGGGCGTCATGCTCTTCAGGAGCGAGCTGACGGAACCGCCGCCCTGCTTCGAGCGCATGCCGACGTTCGGCTTCGCGGGCGCGTCGCCGCCGACGCGACCGGCTTGGCCCGGGATCTTATCGCCGAGCGTCGTCGCTTTCTCGGCCGGCGTCGGGTAGAAGAGCCGCCCCTGTCCGCGCATGATCCCGTTCGCGTCTGGCGTGTGGTAGCCCTGGAAGCCGGCGGCCTTCACGTTGCGCTCGAACTTCGTCATGTTCAGCGTCTTTTCGCTGTTCGGGTCCGGCACGAGTTTACCGTTGTGCAGGTTGAACGTCGTGGGCTCCGACGATTTCTCGACGAGCCCGAGTGGGTCCTTCGAGGCGTCGTACATCTTCGACGCGGGCACGCTCACATCGTAGCGCGTCTTCGATTCGAGCCCGTGCTCGGGCGTCTGGATGTCGTGCGGATACAGCGAGATCGACTTCATGCCGCCGCGCGTCGCTTCCTCCCCCTTGATCCCGGTGCCGTAGAACTTCGGGTCGAGCGTAACCCTCGGCTCCGAGAGATTCGAGTAATGCGCGAAGTTGAGCGTCCCTCCGCGCTGCTTGTTCCGCGCGCCGGGGTTCGGCCGCGCCTTCACGTCACCGCCGACGCGGCCAGCTTGGCCCACCGGAGGTGAGCCTTTCGGGTTCGGCTGATCGTCGACGCGCATGATGCGTTGCTCGACAGCGCGGGAGAGCCCCCTGCTCGCGAGTTTCTCGGCGCCCATCTCCGCGCCCTTCGCCGCGGCGTAGCCGATCACCCCATGCGTCACGACGCCGAGAGGTTCGCCGACCATCTTGACCCCCGCGAGCGCGCCACGCATCGCGAGGTTGTGCCCCTGTGCCGCGGAGCCCGGGTACGAGCGGTCCATACGCAGGATCCGCGCGGCGTCGTTGTGTAGCTCGAACTGCTTCATCTCGGCCGGCGTGAAGACCATCGACATCTTCTGGCCGTTGTCCTGCAGGAACTTGTTCGCCGCTTTCGCGTTCCACATTCCCTGCGTCGTCGTGCCCGCATCGTGATAGTCGTTCGCGAACTGCGACTTGATCGCGTTGATCGCGTCCGCAGCTTGCTGCGCCATCGCTCGCTTGCCTGGCACCATGCCGGACTCACGCAACGTGTTGAGGACGTGCTCGAACTGGTCCGCGGGCAAGCCGGTCACGTACTTCGGAACCTTCTCCTGCGGCACCTCACGGTTCACTTCATTGCGGTCGGTCGGCGGCAGCAGCTTTTTTACGCCCTTCGGCTCGTCGAGCGTGGCGCTGCGCTGCGCGTACAGCTTGCGAGCCGCCCCGTAGATGTCTTCGCCGGCGCCGCGCGTGACGTCGGCGTCGAGCGCGGACTTCAGCGGCTTGAGAATGTGCGCAAGCCGATAGTCTTTCTGGTTGTTGAGGTACTTGCGCAGGTCTTCCGCTTGCTCGACAGTCGGCGGATTGAACGTTTCGTTCGGGCCGCCGAAACCGAGTTCCTTCATGCGCGCGTGGATCCCTTCGAGGAGCTGCTTGCCCTCCGTGGACGCCAGGAACTCCGACTTGTTGTTCGCGAGGTAGTTGCGCACCGTGTTGAGTTCGATCGGCTTGCCCTGGGCGCGGGTCTTCGCCGTCGCGTACAGACGATCGATCGCGGTGTTGAAGTGATCGTCGTACGCCTCGATTGCGTCCGTGATCGCTTTGCCGCGGCCGTACAGCATCTCGCTGGTGTTGCCTTTCGTCCCTCCGGTATCGCTGATCAGCTTGTCGGCCGACGTGCGCAGCGCATGCGTCTCGTGGTCGATCACATCAGCCATGCGGGTACCGTACGGCGTCTCGGTCAGCCGCGAGGTCTGATAGTCGGTACCGGCCGCGTGCGTGTCGCCGGTGACGGCGCTTACGCGGGTCTCTCGCAGGCCGCTCATGCGTGAGAAGTCGCGCAGGGTTTGTTCCCGCGCCGCCTGCTCGTGCGCGGGCAGCTCGCCGTTCACGGTCCCCTCTTCGGTCGGCGGCCGGAAGTTCGGGATGTACTCTTCGTGCCCCGTCTCGGGCACCCGGTTCGAGATCGGATGATCGTTGTTCCAGAAGCGCTCCGGGAGCAACCCGGCCTTCTGGTCCGAGTACACGGTGTCGCCGGAGCCCGCGGTGCGGTTCGCTTCGCCGTGCGGGCCGAAGTTCACCCACGAGTTCTGGCCCAGCGCCTCGGTCGCGAGCGCGCCTTGCGCTTCCTTCGAGTACATCGAGCGGTGAATGCGCCACGCGTTGTACTCGCCATCTGCGCGAAAGCCGTTCCCTTCGGCGGCGTGGCCGAAATAGTCGTGCACAATGCGGAACACGTCGTTCGCGAGCAGCTTTTTGCCGCCGACAGTGACGTCAGTCGTGCGCAGCATCGGATGGTCGGATACGTCTTTGCCGCCTGAGCCGTAGCCTGCTTCCGTCGGGAACACCCACATGTGGTTGTTGTGCAGGATGTCTTCGAGCGCGAGCCGAGGCGACGCCGCGTACGGGTCCGCTTGGCCCGGCTTCATGAAGTCGACCTTGAGCCCCGTCTTCTCGATCGCGCGCCACTGTGCCAGCGTTTCCTTGATCAGCGCGTCGTACGAACTCTTCACCGCGGGATCGGAGGGGTTATGCTCCATGTCTTCGAAGGCGCGCGCCACCTTCTCTGCCTTCTCCGGCGAGACGCTGTGGTACTCGGTCGGCGGCTTGTAGTCGATGCCGGCGCTCTTGGCGTACTCTTCAGCCGCGGCGCGGGCCGTCGGGTTCGGTTGCGGAGTCGCTTTGCCGTAGCCGGGAATATCGTAGGCGCGCGTCGGCATGCCCTGGAGCGGCGGCCGCGCGGCCGCAGCTTCCGGCGTCTTCATGATGTAATGCTGGCCGCTCGCGTCTTTCGTGTAGGCGCTTTGCGCCTGCGCCTCTTCGGGCGACACGGGGGTCCATTGGCCTTTCGGCTCGACGGTGCCGTTCGTGTAGTGAAGCGCGCCGTTGCGGTTCTCGTCGACATGCAGCACGGAGCCCTGACCGAAGTGGTGCGCGAAGGTGTCGACGAGATACTTCGAGCGCTCGTCGTCGGTCTGCACCGCGAACGAGGGCTCGTTGGTGTTCTCGTATCGGCCATCGGTCGCCGTGTGCTTCAGCCCCGCCGCTTCGAGCATGCGCTGCAGGAGTTGCGTGCGGCGCGCGTTCTCTTCTGGGGACTTGTCCGAGCGCTCCGCGGAGATGACTGAGAAATGTTTGCCCACCTTGGCCGTGAGATCGACCCCGGTCTTCGGCTTGCGCAGCATGATCGCGGTGCCATCGGCCGCGGTCGAGATGGGCTCGAACTCGGCTTTGCGGTAAAACTGCACCAGCTTGCCCGCGGGGATCGCCTTCGCGCCACGGTCGAGCGGGATCGCGCGCAGATTCAGCGTCACCCCGTGCTTGTCCGCGAGGTCGGTGATCGCCCGAAGGTCTTCCTGGCCGGCACCGGTGCCCGGCGTCGCGGTGCGTAGACCCTCGACGTGCACGACGTTCGGATTGAACGGGTCCGGATGCAGCTCGGCCGAGGTGCGCCCGTTGATCAGCCGGTCCACCGGCTGTCCGGGATTCTCCGGGTGCGCGGCGTGGAAGTCCTGCATGAAGTTCGCGGAGGGCGCCGCAGACGGCGCAGGAGCGGCGGCCGACGCCGGCGAGGCAGGAGCGGGGGGCGCAGCCGTAGGCGCCGGAGCGGCTGCCTGCGTCGCTTCCCGAGCCGCCCCCATCGCTTGAAGCTCGGCAGCGGTAACCGGGCCGATCCCGCCACCGAGCGGCGGTTTCGGGGTCGGCACGGGGCTCGGCGCTTCCGGGGTGCCCTGATGGCCCGCGGCAGCACCCGCCAGAAGCCCGGCAAGCGACGTAAGCGCCGGGGAGGCTGTGCCGCCCGTCGCTTCCTGAACGCCCTGCTGGGCGGCTCCTGCGGCGGCTCCAGAGGCCAGGGCGCGGCCGATCGCCGGGGCGGTGTTGACTTCGCCGCCGACAAGGCCGGAGGGGGCGGCTTCCGTGGTCGCCTGGATGATCCGGTTCGCGGCCGTGTTTTGGGCGAGGTCGACAGACCCGGGCGCCTCGTGCTGCCGTAGCTCGTTCTTGATCCATTCGCTGCCGCCCACGGGCGCGTTCTGAACTTGGAGCGCATCGGGGATCGGTTTGCCCGTTAGTTCGTGGTAGGTGAAACCAATGGCCGCGCGACCGAGGTTCACGGCGTTGTTCGCGGTGTCGATTGGCATCCCGAGCACGTCGGCGGCGCCCTGGTTCAAGCCGCTCGCGGCCGCTTGCGGCGCCCCGTATGCGGTCTCATGCACCGGCGCGGCCGCCGGCGCCGCGTCGAACTGGTCGAAGTAGTTGCCGGCGCCGGCCGCCGGCGCCGCTGCAGCGGCTGCAACGGGCGCGGTGCTGCGGCCCGCACCCTGGCCGCCGGCGACGCCGAGGTCGGTCGGAGCGCCGCCGGGGGCGCCCGCGGACGTGTTGTACCCTGGCGTCGCGCCCGGCATCGGGTTGACGAGGTCATCATCGACCGGAAAACCGACGTTGACGGCGCCTTTCGAGGTACCCCAACTCAAATGGCGCGGGGCGCCCGTGACCGGGTCGGGGCTCGCCGCGTCTTTCGGATCCGGGTCGGCGACGTACTGAAGGCGCGCGCCGGTCGGCCCCGGGGGTCCCCATACGCGACCCGGGGGCGCCGGGTCCTGGGACATCGGGTCGTACAGCATGCCTGAGGGCGCAGCTGCGCTCGGGTCAGCCGGCGCGGCGCTGGCCGCCGTCGACGGGTCGTCGAACTGATCGAAGTAGTTGTCGGCCATTTACTGGTTTCCCGTGGGAAGGTAACCGTACTTCGCTTTGAACTGCGGCGCAAGGGCCGGGTTCGCCTTGAGCGCGGCCAGAGCGCCGGCGGGCGCCGTCTGTGCGGCTCCTGCGCCGGGCACCACCGCGTTTTGCCGCGGGAAGTATTTCTGGTTCCACTGCGCGAACTGCTGCGGGTCTTTGCCGTAGCGGACGTACACGCCCGCGCGCTGGCCGGTGGCGATCCCGTACTGGGCGATGCGCGCATTCGTGTTGAGGAGATCCGCGATCGCTTCCGGCTGCATGTGCGTTCCCGGGCTCAGGGAGTTCATCTGCACGTCGAACTCAGAGGCCGCTGGCTGCGAGCCGAAGTTCTGCTTGAACGACTGCACCGCGAGGTTGCCGAGATATTTCGCGGCCTCCTGGTAATGCGCCGCGTCGACGCCGCCCGGGAACACCCGCGAGAGTTGCGCCGCGACCGGCGCGTAGAGGCCGGTAGTCGGTGCCCCCTTGGCGCTCAACACCTGCTGCGCAGCCTTGATGTACTGAAGCGCTTGAGCCGACGAGTCAGTGAGCGCCTGCGCCGTCTTCGCAAGATCGGTGCGCGACTGCACGACCGCTTGCTGCTGAGCGATCGCGGCCGGCGTCAACGCTTGCCCCGGAGGCGCCGTCGGCATCTGCAGGTTGAACTGCGGATCCGTGAGCGCTTTGCTCATGACCGGATCTTTGGCGAGCTGCGGCGGTAGCTGCGTCGGCGACGAGACGGCGGCTCCGGCAGCTGGCGCAGTCGACGCCGCGCCGCCGGTGACGTTCGGCAGCGAGACCGCCGGCGCAGTGCCGGTGGCCGAGGTGGCTCCGTTGCCCGCCACAGTCGCTTGCGCCTTGATCCACGCGGGCAGACTCGCGGCTCCCGCGAACTGCCATGTTGGCACCGTCGCCTGCACGCCATTGATGAGCGTCGACACGGGTTTCGCGCCGGCCTCCGCGAGGTTCGCCCACTGGTCCGGGGAGAGCCCTTGGGTCTGGGCGCCGATCGGGCGCAGCCCGGTGCGACTGTTCAGCATGATGCCGTTCTGGCTGTCGAACTTGTCGCCCGTATACTGGAACAACGCCTGATTCGCCATCGCGCCGTAGCGCTGGACGTGGTCGTTGATCGCCTGCACCTGAGCAGGCGTCCACGCGTCAGGGTGGTCCGGGTCGAGGCCCATACGGGTTGCGAGCTGATCCGCCGCTTGCGGGTTGACGCGCTGGAACATCGTGTACGCGGTGCCCTTCGGCGCCGTTGCGAGCGCATAGGCCTGGTCTGCGGCCTGCTGCGCGTTGTACTGCGACCGAGCGGTCTGCGTCTGCACGCGGTTCGTGTGCGCGAGCTGGACGTTCTGCACGATTGCATTGTTGCCGGTGACTGCAGCGAGCTGCCGCGCGGCATTGAATTGCGCTTGCTCCTGCGGCGTGTAGCCCGTGAACACGCGAAACTGGTTGCTCGCGTTCTGATCCATGCGCGCAGCTTCCGCATCGTCATCGAACGGCGAGCCCGGCGGCGCGTTCGGAGAAGCGCTCGCGGCCTGTCCCGGCGTGACGCCGGAATCGTTCTCCAGCGCGCCCGGGGTGACGGTACCTTGCGGCGTCTGGTTCTGCGACGCGAAGTAGTTCTGCAGCGCCTGCAGCTTCATCGCCGTGAGCTGGTTGCCGAGGTCCGCGCCGGTCGTCTGCGCGCCGAGCAGCCCGGCATTCGCGAGCTGGCCGGGCACAGCCGCCATCGTCCCCAGCTGGTTCGTGCTGGCGTTTTCCTGGTTCGCGAGCCCTTCGCCGAAGCTGGAGAGCAGCGCGCCGTAGTTCTGCAGCGGGGGCATACTGATGTCAGCCATGTGCGCGGGCCTCCACGGCGCTGTGCACCGCGTTGTAGTCGACTCTCATGAACCCGTCGGCGTGTTCATGAACCGCTTCGGGGAATTGCTCGCGAACCTCGTCAGCCATGAATCCGCGATAGCGCGTGCCGGGCTCCGTGACGTACGTGAACTCGTACACCGGCAGCTGCGTGGTGCCGTCGATGTAGAGCCGAGTGACGTCGAACTTCGTGCGCCGGTCGCTCATCACGTCTGTGCCGATCATCGGGTTGAAGTTTGCATTACTGAGCTGCGAAGTGAGGCCCGGGTTGTACGATCCGCCACCGAAACCGCCGAGCATTGAGGCGTTCCCCAAAGAGCCGGTTGCGCTGTTGATCGCGCCGCTCCACGCGCCTGCTTTTCCGAGGATGCCGCTCGCATTCGCCGAGCCGATCGCGTTCTGGTTCTGCGAGATGTTGTTCCCCGCCGTGGTCGCCGCTGCGCTCGTCGCCGCGTTCGCGCTGCTGCCGATGCCCGCGAGGTTCATCAGCTGGTTCACGTAGTTGTTGTACTGCTGCGAGGCAGTGCCTTGCGCGAACTTATCGAGCGCGCCGAGCGTGTTCGTCGAGTAGAGGTTGCCGCTCGCCGCCGCACCGCGGTTGATCGCCTGCATGCCCTGGCTCAGCGTGAACTGGTAGCCGGGCGAACTGAAGAAGTTCGCGAACTGATCCGACGGATTGCCGGGCGCGCCGCCGCTGCCCGTCTGCGATCCCGTTGTGCTCGCGCCGCCGGCGCCGACTTGCACACCGCCGCCCGCGCCGCCGGCACCCGAACCGCCCATGCCGCCCGCGCCTCCGCCAAACGCGTTCAGCCCGTTGTTCGCGTTGTACATGGACGTCGTGCTCGCCGCGTTCGGGTTCGGGAGCCCGTACAGTTCCGCGAGGAGCGCGTCGGCGCCGTAGCCGAGGTTGCGGCCCGGGGTGTTGAATCCCGCGTTCGCTTGGAACTCGGCTTGCTGCGTCTGATTCGACTGGTTGAGCGCGTTGGTCTGCGCCTGCGCAGCTGCACCCGATGCTTGCGACCCCAGATAGCCCGACAGGAGCGCGCCGCCAGCCATGATGCCGCCGAATACCATACTCATACGGTCGTCCCTCCTATCACACGTCGGTCATCGCGTAACTCGGGGTCACGCAATTTGTTGCTCGCGTCGAACGGCGAGACTTGTTCTTCGGGTTCAATGAGTGCTGCCTCGATCTTGTCGAGATCGCGCTCGTCGGGGTCAATCAGCTTGTGCACGGTCATGAACGTGGCGTCCGTCACGGCGTAGACCGCTTTCTTCGTCATCGGTGCCGTGACGAAAACGTCGCCAGCGCAGAAGCGCTTCGCCTGTCCGTCGACATGGATCAGCACTTCGCCGGTCAGGACGACCGAGAAGTGCTCGTGCTTGTGCAGCTTGCCGACGGTGAGAACACCCGCGGGGCGCCACACGGTACGCATGTACATGCCGTTCGCGAAGTAGTGCTCCGTCTTGAATCCGTCAAACTGCGGGAGAGCACACACCGCTTCCTGGAGGCGCATGATCGGCGCCTCTTTCGTCAGTTCTTGCATGCACCGATCCTTTGGCATTCTCGAACGTAGCCTTGCAGCGTGTCGATCACGGCTTTGTCGCGGGCGAGGATTGCTTCTGTTGCAGGAGCAATATCTGCGCTTCCCATTCCTTGACTGGGTCCACCGGCTGCATTGCTCGGAACGGCGGCGGCGGCGTCACCACGCACTGTGGCGATGGTGCCGGGGGAACCGAGGCACATCCGCACAACGACGCCAGGAGTAGGAGGGGCAGCAAGAGCCGCGTCGAGTTGGGTTTGCAATCCGTCGATGTTTGCTTTCGCATTGGACTCCACCTTCGCGACCTCGCGCTCGCGTTTCTGTTTCTCGACCGCCTGCGCCTGCAGGACCTGCTGTTTTCCGATGCCGCGCTCGTGATGCACGGCCCAGATGGTTGCGCCCAACGCGACGACGAGGATCACCCCGTAGAGGATTCCCTTCGAGTGCAGAAGGCTGAAAGCGGCTTTAATGGCTATCCACATTGTCTGCGTCCTGGTGTTTGCTGTCGTACACAACGAGCCAATGATACGCCCCGATCATGGTCGCGGCCAGCCCGGCCCAAACGGTGAAGGAATCGATGCCGGGGTGGACGAAAAGGTAGACGGTCGCCGCGGTCCACGCGCACGTGATCACGCCGATGACGAACCAGTCGCGGACGTCGTTCTTCATGTCGGATACTCACCATTCAACATGTAGTTGGCTATGCGGTCGGCGCGGGTGCCGTGAACCTGCTTCGCCCAGAGGCTGTTCAGCAAGCCGTCGTGCACAGCCTGCCAGTCCTTGCGCTCGATCGCGGCGCGCGTGTTGTGGAAGCCAAGCCAGCGACTGCGCATCTCGAAGCACAGCTCGATGAGTGCGTTGCGCCGGCAATCGGTGTCGAGCGCGGCCCACTCCGGCAACCGAGCCGCGTAGGCCGCAGCGATGGCGATGTCGTGGTCGCGCATGGCGTCGGCCTCCGCCTGCGTGATCGTGTGGCCCGTCCAGTCGACTCCGAACGGCAGCGCGTGCCCCCAACCGATCGTCCACACGCCGACGGTGTCCTTGTACGCGGTGAGTTTGCAGCCTTCGCCATCGTCGATGTCTTTGTCGAGCCGCGGGTCGATCATCGGTGGGTCCTCGTCATGACGGTGGCGGCTGCACCGAAGGCCGCGCCCGCGAGTCCGACTCCGGCGTTGATCACGCGGCGCCACGTGAGGTCGGCACCAGCGGCAGAAGATTGCTTGGCTATGACGTCATCCACGCGGTTTGCGAGGACCTCCGTTCTTGCCGCGTGCGCGGCGAGCGCGGTTCCCTGCATAGCGGTCTGCGCTTTCACGGCACCCAAGTCTTGCTTGATGTCGAGAAGTACGCCGTAGATGTCGTCGTTGCTGATACTCACTCAAAATCCCCTTATGAAATCCGCCGGAACCAATCGTATGCGTTTTGCGAGCTAGGCCCGTCGCAAAAAATACCTATGTCTGTTGGTACCGCGCCGAAATGCGCGGCAATAGTTTGCGTAGCCCAGCCGCTCCAAACAACCCCATCGTTGCTCATGTAGAACGTGAGGGTGCTAACTCCATCATAAGCTATTCGAAAATAGAGCGGACCAACCATCGAGACGTTGTACTGAGTGCTTTGGCCTGCTACGGCTACGATGGTGGCGCTGAATGCGTTGTACGCGGAGTAGTAATTTACGTAGCCGTTTGACTCGACAAAAGGATTACTCCCCGGTGTGTACATTCCAAAAAGATACCCTTGGCCTGTACTTCCAAAACCTACAAAAAGACCGCCGCGCGAATCGTTCCCCGAGCTAGCCGCTAACCCGCTAAGCCATTTGCAACGGAAGTCCCACGCGCCCGATGGCGATACAATCGTCTGCGTTGCGACAGTCGGGTTGTCAGTTCCGCGCCCGTCTTGCGTGAAATGTATGGCCCCGTACCCGACAGCGTTCGACGAGGACCCGCTATTTCTCAATGCCCATGCAAGCGCACCCGTGCGCCGCGCACCAGTCGTGTCGAGCGTCGTGCCGTACTCGAACTCGTCGTCGGCCGCATTCGCGGTTGCGGGATGCGTGTCAGGCGTTACATTCGGGCCGGGCGCCCACTCCAACCCCGTCGTCTGGCCGCTTGCTGCCGTGAGTACTTCGCGGGCGGCGCCGACCGCGCGGCGGGGGTTCGTGGTCGTGTACGTGTAGACGTCACGTTTCGTCGTGCGCGGCGTTGCGGCCGCGGCCGCGGCCCACTTCAGCCCGAGCGTCTGGGTGCTGTCCGCGGTGAGCACGTAACCGTCGGTGCCGATCGGGATTCGCGCGGGCGCAGTGTCGTACCCGTACACGTCGCCTTTCGTCGTCAACGGCGAGCTGGCGCTTCCGGCCGTGTACCATCCTTTCACGCCGGTGCCGTTCGTGCCGTAGACGTAGTTGTTACCGGGCGTTGCGACGTCACCACTCAGCGTCAAAGGCGACACCGCGGTGCCCGCGCCGGTGACCGAATCCGCGACGTAGATCGTGCCCCCTGCGGGCGGTGCGGCCCACGTGCCGTCCGCGCGCAGGAAATTCGTCGTGCCGCCGCCGCTCGCGGGGACAACGCCTTGTGCCCCCGACGTGAAGGCACTTAGCAGCCCGGTCAGCGTCGGGTACGTGATATCAGTTACGTTCGCCTGGGCGCCCGTCGGGTTGCCGACAACCGTGTTCGGGAGGCTCTGCCGAAACTGCGTTGCGCCGACGCCGTTGTTCGCGATGCCGAACGTGAGCGTCTTCGTCGCGCCCGCATCGTTCAGGGTCGTTACGTTCGCTTGCGGCGTGAGCGTCCGGTACTGCGTCAGCGCGTTGTCCGCGGGCGCCGTTGCGAGTGCATACGGCTCATGCAGCAGCTGGCCGATCTCCGTCGTGAGCGAGATCGTTGCCGGGTTTTGACCGGTACCGGTGATCGAGATGCCGGTGCCCTCGATCGCGTTTCGCGTGTCCGTGTACTGCAGAAAGTTCGACAGGAACCCGCGGAACCACGACGCGCTCCACTTTTCCGGGATGCTCGTGACGATAGCAGGCGTCAGGCCCGGCTTGATGCCTTGCTGCGGCATCAGTATTTCCCACCCGCGACGTCGGTCTGCAGGTCGACGAAAAACGTCTCCGTCGGATCCGTGATTTCGAACTTGTAAGTGCGGTCACGACTCTGCCCGAGGTTGAACCAGACCGCGCGCGCTTTGCGGTTGCCGAGACGACCGAGGCTTCGCATCGGAAGCGCTCTGTACGTGGCACCGGAGTCGTCCGACTTGAACGCGGTGATGTACGCACCCGTCGTGAGGCTCGGGGAATTACCGGCGGTGACGATCGCTTCGAGGCGTCGGTGTGCGAGACGGTTGTGCGAGTCGTAGATCGACTGTGTCGTGACCGTCGCCCGCATGGGGTCGCCAAATTCCGTAAACGTGGCGAAGTCCAGGTAGCCGATCTGCGAGGCTTGCGAATCGCCGACAAGCTGCAGACCCTTCGCGTTGTAGATGCACAGCGGTCGCCAGTATCCGATCCCGTTCTCCAGCGTCTCCGCTTCGAACCATTCGGTCGTCAGGCAGTCGTAGATGAGCGTGCGCGAGGCGAGCGGGATCGTCAGCACGTAGAGCGGATGGCCCCCGACGGAGGCTTTCAGCGCGTAGCAACCGGCGAGGTTCAGCTTGTTCTCCTCCAAGATTGCCTCGACGCCGCTGTTCGAGACGCGCACCGGCGTCTGGCCTTCGCGGCGGCGGATCGTGAGGTCGTCCGCGAGCCAGAACGGCGCCTGATCCTGCAGGATCACCGAGTAGGTCGCATCGGGATGAATGCCGATCTCCATGAACGAGTCGGGCGCGGAGGAGAACGGGCTGAACGTCGCGTTGCCCGAGTTGGTGTAGCCTTCGGTCGTGCGCACGCCAAACATGAGCACCGTGCGGTGATCGATGATCATTCCCTTGAAAGGGTCGGTGCCGAACTCGCGCGGGAACACGGCGCCGGAGTTGAACGTGATCGGCCCGGTACCCGACGCCGCTTTGCCGTCGTCGTTGTAGAACACGAGACCGTCGAGCGACAGGAAGACGATATAGCTGTCGACGAAGCCGCAGTCGAGCGCGCCGTAGGCCGCGAACACCGGGTCGCTGAGTACCTGGAATCCGTCGGCGAAGGTGTACGTGTACGCATAGCGCGTTCCCGGCACCAGAATGACGAGACACGCCGTGTTGTCGACGATGCGCACGAGACCGTTGCCGGGGATGCCATTCGCGATCTCCGTCAGCGCTCCATCGTCGGCCACCGTGAAGAGCCCGTTGCCGATCACCGCATAAGTGACGCCGAGCATGTCGTGCATGCCGCGCACGGCGCCGCTCGCGATGAACGGTGCGACGTAGCCTGTGGACACAAACGGTACCGTCGGGGGCACGAAGTTCGCGGTGTAGCGCGCAAGGCCTTTCGTAAGCCGAATATCATCAAGACCTACACCGTTACCACTCGACGAGCTGTCGCGCAGGCCGAAGCACAGAAATGCGGGGTTGGGGCCGTAACTGAACGGGTTCCATGCGTGCCCACCGTTGCCCGCTGCACCTACACCGTCGATAAAAAGGTACATCAGGTTGGCTGCTCGACATACGGCTATGTGGTGCCACACTTCGACGGCTGTTGACACGGAAGCGGAAAGCCTGTAACTGCCGCCGTTCACGTCTTGGTACAGGTTGACAGTCATGCTATTGATCGGACTTCCCGACGGTACGTACTCTAGCCGCCATTCATATCCGTTGTTGTAGTTCGCATTCAGTGGAATTAACGTCGTGCCGAGATTGGCTATGGTTCCTACGTCCGCGGTTGCCCCCGTAGGCATCTTCACCCACATCTCAAGCGTGTAATCCCCCGTACCGCTGGCAAAATCTAACGCGGAGCCGGCGCTGACGGGGTATGCAAGACTGGGATTGGAACTCACGTAATACCACGGCGGAACGAGCAGCGAGCCCGCGCCAGATTTGGGGTTTACGTTGCTGATGGATGCGGTTGACTGCAGTGTGCCCGACGCGTTCGCATTCAGCGAAAAGTCCGTGATCGGCATGCCGTCGAGGTGAAGAAGCAGCTCGACGTCCGCGTAGTACGCATCCCATGTCGTCGGGAGCGTGGCCGGCGGCACGCCGTACGTCGGAGGCGCCTGACCAGTGCCGGGGTTCACGATGCTGGAAAAGGATTTGATGCCTGCCATGCGCCGCAGATACGCCGGCTTGTAGGTGACGGGAAATTTCTGCTTGGCGTCGAGTGGGGATCCTTCGGGCGAAGGTTCGCTCATGCAGTTGACGAGCCGCCGGTTGCTGGCGCGAACGTCAGCAGTTTGGTACGAGCCAACCGGCAGCGGGATCATCATCACAGGAAGAACCCAGCCCCGCCCCACGGACTCGCCTGCGGGCGCTGCAGTTCGCCGAGATCCGACTCGAAGTAGCGGATCGAGCGTTTCGTGAGCTGGCGTCGAGCGTCCGCAATCTGCGCGAGCAGCACCGGGTCTTCGAGCGAGATGCCATTCTTCGGTGCGAGGATCTCGGCGAGGATGAGCTGGACGCCGAAGATGTCCTGGTCGCGCAGCGGTGCCGTCGCGTAGAGGTCGGTCTGCGGGTACCAGCCGAGGCGCATACCGTCCGCGGCTTCGTTCGCGAGCAGATCGTTCAGCGTCTTGAGACCCTGCTGCCCGAGTTCGGGCGCGAGGTCGTCGCCTGCACCGAGGACGCCGATCGTGGTGAATGCGTCAGTGATGATTTGCAGGTTCGTCTGACTCACGCTTTTCTCCTACGGTTCCTTGTCCCGCGAAGCCGGTGGCGGCTTCGTGTTCTAGCGTCGACGAGAGGTTACCCTTCCAGCCGCGCAGCCCAAAATGAATAAAGTTCAGGTCCGTCTCGACGTAGATCTTGAATCCCGCGCGGCGGATGCGCTCACACGCGATGAAGTCTTCGCCGTACAGCTTATGGCCTTCGAGGACCAGATCGAAGAACCGCGGACACAGGTGCGTCTCGCCGCCCATCTCGATCTCGTGCCACTCGCACGACTCGACGACTTTCTCGACGACGTGGCGCTTCATGCAGAGGAATCCGCCGGGGACCTTCTCTGCGAGCTGCAGCCCGTCTTTCACGGGCCCGAGCGCCGTGTACGGGAACGTCGGCTTCGTCTCGTGCTTCGTCGTGTAGACGCCCGCGACGACGTCGAGGTCGCGCGCGAACAGCTTGTGGATCGCCTCCGGCGGGAAGAACAGATCCGAGTCGATCCAAAACAGGTGCGTCGCTTTGCTCTTCAGGAACACCCCGACGAGCCAGTTGCGCGCGTACTCGACGAGGGAGAACCCCGTCGCAAAGCGGGGCTCGATCCACACGCCTCGCAGGATGCAGTGCGCTGATGCCAGCGCGAGAGATCCCGCATAATCCGTGACGACGCTCGTCGTGTAGCTCGGCGTCGCCGTCATGATGTGACCAACCGGTTTCATCGCTCACCCTCACAGTGATTGAAAAAGTGCTCGTCTCTCCGAGCTGCCAAGCCTGTATGACATCGGCTTTCACGTTTGCACGCCAGGGTGAGGGCCGGCGCGCGAAGCCCGTTACCGCTCTACGGCGGCTGTTTTACGACTTCAGGATGCCGTAGTTCTTCAGCGCGAGCACGATGTCGCCGATCGTGTACGCGTTGCCCGTGATGCTGCCATCGAACGTGGTGTTGGTGTACACCGCGGTCGTGGCACCCGCCGCGGACGTGTGCGCGTTGCCGACTGCCGCTTGCTGCACGACCGGAGTCGCACCGAAGGCGCCGAACTTCGTGTTCGGAAGCTGGACGCCGTCGGCACTGCCGTCGCCGAGTTGATTGATAGCCATTGATTGTTCCTCTTGCGTTGAGAAGCGGGGCGCCTTGCGGCGCCCCTAGAGCCGTTAGGCCGGGATTTCGATCAGGCGGACCGCCATCTCCGGGTACGCGAGCACGTCCCCGTAGATCGAGTCCAGACGCGCCGGGAGCAGGTCGTTGTTCGGATCCCACTGCTGGGCGAACCGAATGTTGTACCCCTCGAAGCTCTCCGCCGCCGTCATCTTGACCAGCGGAGACAGATCGAGCATCGGCGGGTTGGCGAAGATGATCGCATCGCGATACCACGCCAACGACTGCTTGATCAGCTGACCCGAGACCGCCGACGGAGTGCCGCCCATGACCGTGATCGAGGCCGCCGCAGCAGGCACCGAATCCACGTTCTGGTATGCGCCACCGGTGATGATTCCCGGAGCGATGACCACACTGATTCCGCCCGTGGTGTCGCTGACCGTGGAGGTCACGACGAACTGCTTGAGGCGTCCCAGCGAGATCTTCGATTCCGGGTCGACGTCGTTGACGCCACTGATCGTGAGCACGTCGCCCGCGTTCAGAGTCGTCGCGCCCGAGGCCCAACCGCTGGTGACCAGCGTGGTCGTGGAGATGAACGCGTTGCCCGCGCCCGAGTTTCCTTGACCCGCACCGGACACAGTCGGCGTGCTGCCGGTGACCGTACCGATCGTGTGCGACGGCATCTTCGTGTTCCGGAAAGCGACGAAGCCCGCGGCGCGATCGGCGATGACGCCTTCGAGCCACTGGTCCGAGACCGTCACCTGCGGATTGAAGAGCGCCTTGTTGTCGAGCACGAAGTAGTACGACGCCTGCGGCGAAGCAGACAGCGTGCGCTTGTCGTCTTCCGGCGCCAGCGTCTCCGTGAGGAACCGCTCGGCCTGCAGCACCGACGCATAGGTCGCGGTCGTGCTGTAGCTGCCGACGAACTTCGGAACCTGATTGGTCACGCTCGCGACGTTCGTCTCCATCGTCGCCGACATCTTCGCCATCGCGGGTTGCAGAACCTGCTCTTCGAAGTTGTTCAGCAACATGCCCCGCTCCACCGAGGAGAAGTTGATGTCGACGCCGACCTGATTGCTCACGCTCAAGGTCGCATAGCGCTGCACGGAGTTCTGCGCCGACATCGTCGGGCCCGTGCGTGCCATGTACTGGAACGGGAGCCGAATGCTGAGCTGCTGACCCAGGATGACACCCTGGATCGGGCCCGGCAACAGGCTTTGATAGTCGCGATTCGTGCGACCCGTGAAGTTGGAACGGGCATGCATGAGGATGAGCGACTTGCGCGCAACCCACTGTGCCGTGATGAGAGAATTACCGGCCATTTTGTTTTCCTACGTGAATGGTCTCGTCAGCGCATGGCGGTGCGAACCTTGAGGCTCGCGTCGCGCCGTGCGATCTTTTGCGCTCTCTCGTGCGCCACGAACTCGTCCATCGACATCTGGTTGATGTCCTTGATCCCTGAGGACCCTGACGGAACGGGTTTCGGAGGCGGAGGAGCGTTGGACACGGTTCTTCGAGGAGCGGGTTTCGGTGCTTGTGCGGCGGGTTTCGCCAGTTCCACTTCGAGGCGCCCGATGGCCGCGTGCTGCTGCTCCGGCGTCATCCGCGAGATGCGGGTGGCGAGGTCCGGGTTCTTACCGAGATGATACGTGATGTTCGGACCCAGCTCCGAACGCACGATCAGCCCTGCAGTAGACGGTGCCAGCTTCGGCAGAGCCGGATTCGAAACGACGATATCGAAGTCCTTCGCGGTTTCCTTCAACACCTTGGTACGCTCCTCGAACGCTTTCGCGATCTGCAGGTGCGTCTGCTTCGTCTCCAGACTTTGCACTGCCGCGGCGACTCGTTTGTCGACCTGACGTTGGATCCACTTGTTCTGCGCGTCCTGGAACTTGCTCGGGTCGAACTCGTGCTCTTCCAGGGTGGGCGCCGGATCATCTCCGTCGGGCCGCGTAACTGACTCCGCCGTGTCGGTCGAGGTACCCGGCTTGACGCCCTTGGCGCCGGCCAGCTCCTCGATACGCGCAAGCAGATGCTCGCCGTACTTGCGAAGCGCGTTGCGCTCCGCCACCAATTCCTCGATCCTCTCTCGGGCTCGACTGCCGCGCGGGGTTTCGGTCCCCTCGTCGTCGGTCGTCTGCGTTTCGCTTTCCGAGTCAGCGCGTGCGGTGGACGTGTCCGCGTTTTCGTCCGAAGAACCGTCGGTCCCTGTATCGCCGGGGAGCGTAGTGTCATCGTTGGCTGACGAGGCCTTGGATTCTGCCGGCGCGGGTTCCGCAGCTGCCGGTGTAGCGGGTTCCTGCTCTGACGCGGCAGGTTGCGAAGTTTCAGCGGCCGGCGTCGACTTCTCGTACGCAGCCAATTCGTCTCGGGTAAAGGCCATGATCGTCTCCAGCGCAGGATACGCCCCTGCGAAAGCGGTTGTGCTCACTCAGACCATCAAACATCGAAAAAACTAAGCCTTGCGCGGCTCCGATCCCCCGCTCGCTTCCGCTTCTGCGGCCGCGTTTTCCTGCCCGAGTTTCTGCGCGGCGAGGAGGTTCGAGAGGTGCTTGCCCGCGAGATCGAGCCGGAGTTTCACGTGCTCGCCGCCCGCGGACTGCGCTTTGCTCATGGCGATGGCTGCGCTCGCTTTGTCGCGCGCGGCGAGCGCCATCGCGCGCTCCTGCTCGGCCTGTTGCATCGGGTCTGGCGGCTTTGGCGGAGGCATCTGTTTCTGCTCCTCCGGCGTCGGCTTGACGATGCCCTGCTGGATGAGCGGGATGCGCAACCGCCGGGCCATCTCGTCTGCGTCGGGCGAGTCGATGTTCTTCGCGAGCAAGTCGGGGCAAAGCTGCGCGACCTGCGGGATCGTTTCCGCGGCGTCGATGAGCGTTGCCAGCGTCTCCTGGCGCGCCGTCTGGTACGACGGGCCGAGCGTGACGGTGCAGTTGTACGAGCCTTTCGCGAGGTCGTGGATCACGTCCCCGTCGCTGCCGTTCACCGTCACCAGCTTCTCGACGCTGTCCTGACCGACGATCTGCACGACACGCTCGGTGTCGTAGACGGTCGGGATCATGTCGATCGCCATCTCGTACAGGAGCTGCACCGCGTCGCCGTAACCGTCCATGAACTCGTACGAACCCAAGTCCGACCGGCGAGTGTGCTGCACGAGCGCTTTGCCGCTCACGCGGTTCATGTCGTCCGCGTTGCCAAGCGCCGGGTCGAAGAACCCGGTCGTCGCCTGGATGTCCTGCTGCGCAAGGTTCGCGAGCGCGAGCGCGCCGGCCGGCAGATCGATCGGCGGCGTGCGCACCGGCATGCCGCCGCTCGCCTCCGCCTTCGGGTCGACGTTGTACGGCAAGAACGGGCGCGAGGCGGTGGACGACTGCGCCCATTCCGCCTCGTAGCCCTTGATCATGTTCTCGGTGACGAGATAGGGCGCCTTCGGTATCAGCGCGCTGCGCTCGATCATGTCGGAGCAGCGGCTATTGTAGCTGCGCTGCGCGTCCTTGCTGTGCCGGATGAGGCTCTGGAGTTTCTTCCGGCCTTCGATGTTGATGTAGCGGCCGGGGATGCGCACGATCGGCACCCGACGCCAATTGTAGAACGTCGGGCCGTCGAGCACCTGCGATCCGTCGACCTTGACCCACAGCAAGCGCCACTTCAGCACCTTGCGCGTTTTCAGAACGCGCTGCGCGTTCTTCGGCGCGCCGGCGCCGAGCGACTTCAGGTGGGCCTCGATCTTTTTGGTTTCGTCGTCGTAGTCGACAACGGATCCGTCGGACATGAGCGCGATCTCTTCCTCGAACGGCACGCGCTCCATGTACTCAACGACGCGGACCTCTTTGTCTGTGAACCAACCGTATGAGTCACGCGCCCAGTTGAAGCTGACGCCGCTTTCGTCCGCGTCCGGGAACACCGCGCGATACTTGTCGCGCGAGATGCGACTGCCGACCATGCCCCACATCGCGTCCCCACAACACGGGTCGTCGCACTCCGGGTCCCAGACCACGCACTGGGGGTTCGGGATGTCCTGAATGCGCAGGACCTGATCGAAAGACCGCGCGCTCTCCCAATCCGGCATAATGCGGAACGCACCGAAGCCGCCGGCGACCGCCATCTTGAACTGCGTCTTGAAGATCGTGTCCGCGCGGCTGTCGCGGATGATCGCGCGGATCAGGCCACCGAGCACGTCCGCGGTCGCTTCCTCCGCACCTTCGGAAGACGGCCGCACCTTCGCGGTCGGCTTCGACTGGCGCATGTCCGCGACGACCATGTTCACGGGGCCGATCACGCGATTGAACGTGTAGCACGGCTTGCCCTGTCGCGCCTGGAGCACGACAGGATCCCATTGCCCCATGTTCTCCGCGTTGTAAACGAAGTTGAGGTCTTCGGTGTGGAGTCGACGGTTCTCCTCGAACGCGCCGACGCCTTCCTCATAGTGCTGGAGCACGCGACTCACGATCTGCGCGTTGTCGCGGATCCACTCGTAGCCTTTCGGCACGGCGAGACCTTCGACGTCAACCGCTCCCGGGAGGTCTCCGACTAGGTCTTCGTTCGCCATGTTACGTGGGCATCTCTTCGATGATCATCCGTCGTCCGGTGTGGTCGAGCCACAAGTCGATGGACGCGCCCGGCGCCAGGAACGCGCGGTTCTGGTCCTTCCATTTGCCCGGCACGATCTTATTCGCGTTGTCGCGAACGGGTTCTTGCTGCGTCACACGGAGCGTGTTGGTCGTGCTCGTGTTCTTCAGCGGAATTGATGTCGCCATGTCGTTTCCTCTCACCGTTGTTGAAAAATCAGCCGGCCCAGACGCTGCCCGGGGACCAGTAGAACCACGGCTGGCCGCCGGGGCGCTGCAGTGGTTCGACCTTCGCTCGCGCAACGCCGCTCATGACGCTGTAGCGCAGTGCGTCCATGAGGTGATCGTTGGACTTGACCACCTCGCCGCGTTCGTTGCGCCGGTAGAGCCGGTACTCGCTCAGCGTGTTCACGCATGAGCTGAAGATCTTGAGCTGCCCTTGGCTCAGCAGCTCCCAGACCGCGTAGATGCCGGCCTCGCGCGTGTTGTCCGCTTTCTCGACGTCGAGCCCGAGATCGAGGTACATCTCCAGCAGCTTCTGACCGTCAATCTGCGATCGGCCGCGCGCCGCGGGATCAATCGCGCCCGGGATCCACTGGCCGCGGCGCTTGATTGCGGTCGCGTGCACCGTGGGCTCCGCCTGACCGCGATAGTATTCGTCGTAGACCACGAGGCCGCCGGTGTCGAGGTTCTTCGCGATCCAGATCGCCGCCGTTCGATTCCAGCCGACGTCCATTCCGTACGAGCGCGGCCAGAACTTCGGAATCTCGAAGCCCGGGACGACGATCTCGGACTCCGGCACCTGATAGATCGCGCCCGCGCCGAGCTGCGGGATACCTTTCGATCGCGCGTCGCGCTGCCACGCCGGGATGCCGGCGAGAATCGTTTTCTTCTGGTCTTCGGTGAGGTGAGGGACGTCTTCCCAGCTCACCATGATCGCAGCTTTCATGCGTCGCCTTCCGTCGGCGTCGGCGCCAGATGCGGCAAAAACTCAAGCATCAGCTTCGTGAGCCCTTGCAGCGGCGTGGCGGTCAGCTGAATCAGCCCGTTGACGGTCATCGTGCGCAGCAGGCACTCGGTGTAGATGTCGATCGGCGGCTCTTCGTCGAGGTGGATCAGGTGCTGGCTCGTGCCTTGGAACGCCTCGCGGCCTTGGTCGTAGCTCTTGAACTGCAACGTCGACACGCCGCCCGTCGGCTTGTGCCTCACGAACACCGACTCGATCGCATCTGCGAGACCGTGCTTCACCGTGGTCCGCAGAATGAGATCGCCGGGGATCATCCCGGTGCCTTGCGCGGCCGCGTCGCCCGGTTTGCCGAGCATCATCGACTGCAGAATGTCGCGCACGTTCTTGCCGGTGTCGCCCGCGGCCCAGGCCTCGATCGGCTCCTCGAACCGCTTCCCTTCCCACCAGTCCGGGTAAATCCCCGTGAGATGCAGCGTGTCCGCGAAGCATCCGCCGACCGTTTTCCCTGACCGGTTTCCGCCGAACAGCGCGCACTCGTTGTGGGTGGCGCTCAGGCGGAAAAATTCGAGTTGCTTGGCGTACTTCGCGCGAATCGCCGGCGAATTAAAGTAGGTCGAGATGCGATTCCGCGACGCTCGGCGCTCGGTCTCCTCCAGCGTCTCCAACAGCTCCAATTTCTCGCGGCGGCTCAGTGACGTCAACGCACTCAGCTTCGATAACAAGAGGTCGTCGGCGGAAGGCGGCTTCTGCAAGACGGCGGAGTCGGTTGTCGAGTTGCTCATCGGTCAGGGTCTCGGTAACTTTGAGGTTCATGTCGACCTTCTCGCGATATTCCGGCTTTTTCGTGCGCAGAACGAGCGTCAGGAGTTTGTCGTTACCGAGCAGCGCTTGGCTTGCCGCGACTTCCTCGAAGACGTTCTCAGCGAGAGGGCGCGCGGCTTCGATGCGCGCGCTGAAACTTTGGTTGCTGTCCAGCTCTTTGTAGTACTGGCTTGGCGTTACTCGAATGGAGTTCCGAGCGACCGCCAGATCGCCGGTGTCGATGTACACCGTGATCAGCTTCGCCCGTTTGTCTTCGTCCCACGGGAAGTCTGTTGGATCCGGCACCGTGTGTTGGATCTGAAGCCGCTCTTCGAGATCGTTCGTCGCGCGCCTGAACACTTCCGAGGTGCTGAGGCGCATATGGATTTGCGCCGCGCTCGATCCAACGAGTTCTGCGGCGCGAGTTAGGTCCTTCGTGTCCGCGTAGGCCACCAGGAAGCGCTTCTCCAGCGCGTCGGGCTCCAGCGGCTTCACGGGCGCCGCTCCCGGCGCCTGCGCGGTCTTCACGTACGGGCGGGGCTTCTCCAGCACCGGGCCGCCGGCGGCCGTGCTGAGCGGCTCCTTGCCCCGCTTGATGCGTTTACAGTCCACGCACATGTGCTCGTTGAGCACATATCGCGGGGCGACGTGGTTCGAGCGGCACGCGGTGCCCTCGAAAAAGAGCGGCCACTTGCGGGCAATCGCTTCGTCGCGCGGTACGAAGCGGGCCGGCATGTAGTTGTACATGTCCGGCACGCCGTCTTTCGTCAGCGGCGCGATCATCGCCGCCTCCGCCGGGGTCAGCGGCTCTACGGGCCTGGGCGGCGGCGTGGCGGGCTTCGGCGGTCTACCCGGCGGCATTGGCCTGCCAGTTCTCGGCGCCGCTCATGAAGTTCCCGTTGCGGTCGTAGCCTGCGCTCTGCTGCCAGAGCATCGCCTGATGCCGCGAGTCGTTCGTCGTGCCGTAGATCGCGTTCTGCCAGATCATCGAGTAGCGTTCGCCCTCGAAGTCGAACTCGAACTGATTGCGTGGGCTGAACTCGACGACGTCGCCGACCTTCACCTTCATCGGGTGAACGCGGCCCGTCTCCTCGCCGTCCTCGAAGTACATCGCACCCGCGCTCATGCCCGGCATCTTCTCGAAGCGGACCTTGCGCCGCTCGCGCCGGCCCGGGCCGACCGCGATGACGACGCCCTTCTGCAGCGTGACGCCCACCACGGCGAGCACCGGGTGCTTGTACTCCAGGCGCTTGATCAGTACCCGGTCACGGAGCGGCCGCAGCTTCATGACGCCACCGCAAGGACGTCGTCCTCCCGCATGATTCGAATCGGCGTCCCGTCGAAGACCGACTCCATGCCGGTCGCGGCTCCAAAGAAAACGCGGTCGCCGATCTTCAGCTCGCTGGCCGCCGGCCCCTTGGCGATGACGCTTCCTTCGAGTGAGCGTTGCCAGTCCGGCAGCAGGATAGAACCGCGGGCTGCGTCCGCCGGCTTCACCGCAATCAGTTGATCGAGCAGCTCGATCGGAAATTTCTTCGACATAGCAGGCACCTCACGCGCCACCTGGAGTTTGAACGGCACACAATTCGAGAATGTAGACGCCCGCGATGTTCGCGGGCTGTCCCGTCACGCTGTCGGTGACGACGGCGCGGACAATGAGCTGGCAGAGCTGCGACCCGAGATACGGGTACGTCATTTGCAGCGACGCGGCCGGCAGCTGCAGCGTGTACGCCGGGCTCGTCGGCAGCGGCGTCACGCTCGTGAGCGGGATCATCGGGATCCCGTTCGTGAGGTCGTCGAGCTGATACGTCAGCGACGTCGGCACCGCGGCGGTCATCGTGTGATCGAGGAGCACCATGTCCACGAACGCATCGACGCCCGCGTAAACGCGGAAGTCGATGTACGGAAGAATTGGTTGCCCCGCGAGCCCGCGGTTGTTTATCGGCACGTCAGATCGGGTACTGGTAGTTCGGTCGCATGTTCACGTTGACGGTGCCCGTGCGGATGATGCACTTGATCACGGTGCTGACTCCTGTAGGACGACGACGGCGGCGTTGCCCGTCAGTACCTCTTTCGCGCCGTCGGGTTTACGGCCTTCGACGCTTTCGAGCGTGACGTTGCAGTAGTCGGACGTCGGATAGACGTCCCGAATCCGCATCTTGACGGTGACGATGTCGCCCACCTTCAACGGCGTGCCGTTTCGATCATGCATGTCACCACCCCTTCGGCAGTTTGCGCACCGAGACCTGCCCGGTCAAGACTTGGTCGGCGCGCTTGTGAATCTCGGCGTGTTTCTTCGAGTCGATGTGCCCATCGACCCAGTCGGCGGTCGCGCGCACCTTGGAGTGGCGCGCGTTTTCTTTCATGCGCTCGGCCGGCGTCGGCGGCTTGTAGTCTCCCGGCGTCGGGCCCGCGGGTTCCGCCGGCGCGTCCTTCGGAAGTTTCTTCGGAGACTTCGCGCTCTTCAGTTGCATGACCATGCCGAGCATCGGGATAGCTTTCATTACTTGCGGCCTTTCAGTTTGGCGTTCGCCTTGCGGAAAATCGCTTCGCGCTCGCTGGTCGACAGCTTGCCCTTCTCCCACTGCTGGGTGGCGCGCGCCTTGGCGTCGATCGCGTGGCTGCGGTCCTCGTCCGGGTACGAGCGCCCCGGGCCCGCGAAGTCACTCTTCGGGAGGCCCTTGCGCTTCGCTGCGTTGAGTTTCGCCATGATTACTTCCTCTTGCCGTGCGCCCAGCGGTCGAGGCTTTTCTTGCGCGCCTCGCGCTGTTCGCTGAACGCGATCGCTTCGGCCTGCTTCTGCGGCTTGCCGGCGCGCATCTCGGTCGCGATGTTCTTGCCGATCGCTTTCTTCGATGCGCTCCGGTCGAGTGGCATGACTTAGCGGCTCTTCGGCGCTTCGTGGCCGCCGCCCGCGTTGCGCTTCGCCTTGCTGTAGATGCTGGAGGCCGCGCTCGACACCGACTCGCTGCCGCCGCCGTCCGACTTGCCCGCGGGTTCCACAGTGCGCTCGGCGCCGCCCTTCCGTTCCATTTTCTGCTCGGCCATTTTCGTCGTTCCTCTCGGTTTAATGCACGCGTTGACGGCGGCGCGCGATCAATTTCTTGACGTCGGCCGCAGCTGCTTCTACTTCATCGGCGAACCAGAGGATCGCCCCCTCGGTGCGCACCGGCAGAGGCGAGTAGCGCTCCCGGAGGAGTCGACCCAGCTCTGTGTGAGTGCACTCGAACTTTTGCGCGACCTGTTCGCGCGTGAGATCAGGCGCCACGGGCGAAGTGCCCGAGGACCAAACCCACCACGAAGGCCGCCGCCGGAATGCCCCACTTCGCCACGAACGCGGCCACGCCGCTCTTCGCGGTCGAGATGCCCGTGGATGCCTGCGCGGTGAACGCGCTGACGTCCGCCTTGACGGCGGCGACATCGGCCTTGACGGCGTTGACGTCGGTCTTCACGACGGTTTCGGCCGCCGCAATATCATTCTGAAGGTTGCTCACGGGAATCTCCTCAATTGGGGTTGTCTACACCCTATAAGCCGCGGAAATTGGACATGTAATCATTACAATCGCTTAATGTTTCCACTAAGCGATTGATTTTAGGCGGGATTTATTTTTCAGCTCAGGCGCTCGGCGACCGGCCACGCGAGGTACCGGACGCCGGGCGCGAACGGCGGGGCGTCGATCAGCCACCCGATACGCCAGACATGGCCGAAGGCCTTGAAGACCTTGCACGAGCGCCACCGGTCGGGCGTCGCGGTCACCTCGAACATCGCGCCCGGAAGGCTGCGCATGTTGTTCGAGCCGTTGCGGAACACGCTCCAGATGTACGCGTTCAGCCATGCTTTGCGGTAGCGGTACGTCGAACGGTACCACGCCGCGCTGGCGACGCCGTCTTCCTCGTTATCCCATAACCACAGGATGCGCCAGTCCCACGCGGTTACTGGGCGAGGCGCAAAGAACGAGTTTTTGCTCGGGCGCGTGTGCCACCGCTCGCCGAGCGCTGCGGGCAGAACTAGAAACGTGCCGATGGCGATCAGCACCAACGACACGATTTGATACGCCGCCCAGTAGAGCCAGCCGAGTGCTTTCATCTTGGACCTCCCGCACACACTTCTCGCATAAGCCGATCGAGAGCGTCGGCCGCCATCCCAGTCGCACCTTGTTACCGCACAAAGTGATCCCCCCTCGCTCATATCCTACCATGAGGTGTGTGACGCTATGGCGACCTTTCACGGCGCAGAGTTCGGGCGCAAGCGGCGGCAGCGGGCGCTTCACTTGAAGACCCGCGCGGGGCCGATCTCGGTGTGGTGCGCGTAGGTGATTTGCATGCCCACCTTCATCGTTTCGGGGATCTCGATCTGCGGGAACATGATCGTCTCTTTCACGCGCACCTTCACCTCCCGGTACGGAAGCCTGAGCGTCTTGCGAATGTGCTGCCACAACGACGCCGGGTAGCTCGCGACGACTCTGTCGTCCTGCGCAACAACGCCCGGGCACCGAAGATTCACCCTGAACGCGGCGGCTATGGCGTCCGATGCCCAGTGAACCTGTGCGCTGATGTTCCCGGAATGGATGATGTCCGCAAGCGCGTCCACGCACAGCATCTGCACCTGCGCCACGAAGCGCCTCGTGATCCGGGCTTCGGGCGGTTCGTTGCAGTAGTCCTTGTAGCTCTCGATCATATTTTCACCCCGAAGATTTCGAAGACGCGAACGATGCAGAGGAGCGCGAAGCCCCCCGCGATGAGCAGCACACCGAGCACGATCTCGCCGGTGCGCTTCACGATCGGGCACCAGAACGGCGCCGTGCAGACGAGGCACATCACCCAGAACAGCGCGCTCATTGCGGCACCTGCGAGGCAACGCTCATGATCCCGCACCAGCACCAGACCATGATCGCGGCGCAGATGAGCGTGATGATCCACTGCGCGCGCGTCATGCTGGCGCGCGCGGCGGCCGCGGCTCGATTCGGTTGAAGTCGTAGCCGCCGGTCTCGATGCGATGCTCCTCGCAGAAGATGTGCCCGTGCAGCGGTGGTTTCTTGCAGCTGTAGAAGTCCGTGCGCATCGCGCAGTACTTCGCGTCTTTGTGCTCGCTCATTCCGGTACTCCTGAAAGGTAACGCCGCAGAGACGCGCATAGGTCGAGTGCACGACGCTGTTCGCCTTCCCCGATCGCCTGCATGACCCCGTGGAGTCGTTGAAGGACATCCTCGTAGAGGCACATCGTAAGAGACTGGAGCGCGATGTTGCGCGGATAGTCGCCGACGTCGTTCTGGTCCGCGTGCGTGGTGTATCGCACCGCCAGATGCAAGCTGAGTGTTGTCTCGATCGCGCTGCCCCACAACGGTGCCGGCGTCACTTTCTCGGTGAAGGTGAACCGCACCGGGCGGAACTCGTTCACCTTCAGAGCGGGGTGCGTGAGTTCTTGGATTTGCTTGAGCGCCGACGGCAGCGTTATCTCGCTCATGTCGTCGCCCTCACGAACACGTCGTCGGGATTGACGCGGTGGATGTGCCCCGCGGTGCTGATCCGCATGAAGCCGCGACCGTGGTCGTCCGCGAGCGCGTCCTGAAACGCTTCCTGAATCGCTTCACTGTTCAGCCGGTCTTTCAGCGACGGCCCGGGCCCCGTGGGTTCCTCCGGGCGCTCCGTCTCCACCGTGAAGCCGCCATCGCAGACGCTGAGCCCGCTCACGAGCGCGACAACCTCTTCCGCGGTGAGCGTGATGCTCCAGCCCTTTTCACCGTACTTCTGTTCGAGTTTCATCGTCGTCTCTCCTCTCGAAAGGGGCAGCGCCGCCGGCACCGAGTTCTCTAACCACGAGAAAGAAAACTCGGGTGAAATGGTTGCCGGCGGCGTTGCCGTTACGGGTTGTCTTCCAAGTGCAGGAGGACCTTCGGGCCCGTCGGCGTCGCGTACAGCGTGTCGCCGCGCAGCGATGAGTTGCTCATCGGCGTGGGCTGGAGCCCGGGGGCGCCTCGTGCCGTCGCACTCTGGTTCTCGCGGTAGGTCGACTCCGGCACCGCGTCCCACACTTCACTGGTCGTGCTGTGCGTGTTCACGACGAGCGGTCGCTCGGTGGTGTTCTGACCGCAGTACACCGCGTCCGGGGGCGGCGCGATGGGTTTCTGGTACGCCCTCATCTTGACGTGCACCGTGAGCGGCACCGCCAGCTCCGCGTTGTAAGACGTGCCGAACTTCAGCTCGTCGACGCGGACGCCTGCGAGATGCTTGTTGATGTAATCGGCCAGCGCCTCGTTAACGCTTTCGACCGTCAAGACCAATGTCTGTTGTCCGTGTAGCATGACATCAGTTCCGAATCACGCACTGACCGCTGACGCGCACGGGCCGCTCGGTGGCCGCGTCTTCGAAGTACCACCCGTCGCTGCCGCGCTCGGTCGACACTTTGCCAGTCGAGTGCGCATCGAAGACGGCGTGGCCGCCCGAATAGCACGTGATCTGCGCCGGGGACCCGAGCGCTTCGATCTGGGACATGTCCGCGTTCGAACATCCGCCGAGCGCGATGGCGGCGCAGATGGCCGCAACGCCGAGCGTGAAGGCGGCACCGGCCGCCGCATCAAGGACGAAGTTTTTCATGGATCGTGGTCCGTGTGGTTGGTGACGGCCTGGAGCGTGGCACGAATCGCGTGCGGCTGTCAAGAATTAAAATAACCAGTTTTTGAGCCCCGCCCCCAGAACGACGACCCCCGGCCCGGGGCGCTCGGCCCGGGGCGCTCGGCCCTACCGCTCACCGCTCACCGCTCGGCCCGGGGCGCTCCGCGTTGCCGCTCACCGCTCACCGCTCACCGCTCGGCCCGGGGCGCTCCGCGTTGCCGCTCACCGCTC